>CXWK01000429.1_pt2 | contig 10350 bp, 13 predicted proteins | sample 590851 | NCBI WGS metagenome assembly CXWK01 (sample SAMEA3498364, study PRJEB10139) | wastewater metagenome | biome: wastewater treatment plant; material: activated sludge | place: Denmark | collected 2014-08-01
CTCGGGTCACACATCGCCCACATCGGCGTGCAGCTCACCGACTCCCCCTACGTCGTGGCCAACATGCGCACGATGACCCGCATGGGGACCCCGGTCCTCAAGGTGCTGGGCGCCGGCTCGTTCGTCAAGTGCCTGCACTCGGTCGGCCACCCGCTGGTCGACGGCGCCGAGGACGTGGCCTGGCCCTGCGACGGGGACAACAAGTACATCTCGCACTTCCCGGAGACCCGGGAGATCTGGTCCTACGGATCGGGCTACGGCGGCAACGCCCTGCTGGGCAAGAAGTGCTTCGCCCTGCGCATCGCCTCGGCCATGGCCCACGACCAGGGTTGGTTGGCCGAGCACATGCTGATCCTCGGGGTCACCCCGCCCGACGGCGAGACCAAGTACATCGCCGCCGCCTTCCCGTCGGCCTGCGGCAAGACCAACATGGCCATGATGATCCCCACCCTCCCCGGGTGGAAGATCGAGTGCATCGGCGACGACATCGCCTGGATGAAGTTCCACAGCGACGGTCGCCTCTATGCCGTGAACCCCGAGGCCGGCTTCTTCGGTGTCGCCCCGGGGACGTCCGACGAGACGAACCCGAACGCCATGCGCACCCTGGGCGAGAACATCATCTTCACCAACGTGGCCAAGACCGACGACGGCGACGTCTGGTGGGAGGGCATGGGCCCCGCCCCCGACCACCTGGTCGACTGGAAGGGCGAGGACTGGACACCCGACACCGACGGCCCGGCGGCCCACCCCAACGCCCGCTTCACGGCCCCGGCCGCGCAGTGCCCGGTCATCTCCCCCGACTGGGACGACCCCGAGGGTGTCCCCATCTCGGCCATCCTCTTCGGCGGGCGCCGGGCCACGGCGGTGCCGCTGGTGACCGAGGCCAAGGACTGGGAGCACGGCGTGTTCCTCGGCTCGATCATGTCCTCGGAGAAGACGGCGGCGGCCGCCGGCACCGTGGGCGAGGTCCGCTTCGACCCCTTCGCCATGCAGCCGTTCTGTGGCTACAACATGGGCGAGTACTTCAGCCACTGGCTGGGCATCGGCGAGCACGCCACGAACGCCTCCAAGCTGCCCCGCCTCTACTGGGTCAACTGGTTCCAGAAGGACGCCGAGGGCAAGTTCGTCTGGCCCGGGTTCGGCGACAACAGCCGCGTCGTCAAGTGGATCATCGACCGCCTCGACGGGCGCGTCGAGGCCGACGACACACCCATCGGCCGGGTACCCCGCGTCGAGGACCTCGACCTCAGCGGCCTGGATCTGGACCCGGCCACCGTCGACCACCTGGTCCACGTCGACGTCGAGGCCTGGCGCAACGAGATCGACCTCATCGAGGGCCACTACGACTTCATCGGCGAGCGCCTGCCCGCCGAGCTGCGCGACCAGCTCCGGGACCTCGAGAAGAACCTCGACGACGCCTGAACCGGCGGGCGAGCAGCAGGAACCCCCGTAAGCCCAGGGGATTTCGTCGCGCTCCGAAACGTGAGGAAAGTTGACTTGTCAACGCTCAACTTTCCTCATATACTCACCAGTGACGCCCACCGCTTCGGAGGTAACCGAGATGCTTCTCCAGTTCGACCCCTTCCGTGAGATCGACCGCGCGGCCGACCAGGCCTTCGCCCGCAACAGTGCCCCCGCCATGCCGATGGACGCCGTGCGCCGCGGCGAGACCGTCCACGTGTTCCTCGACCTGCCCGGCGTGGACCCCGCGTCCATCGACCTCGAGGTGGAGCGCAACGTGCTCACCGTGAAGGCCGAGCGCCGCTGGGCCCGCGAGGACGGCGACCAGGTCCTGGCCAGCGAGCGTCGGCAGGGCGCGTTCCTCCGCCGCCTCCTGCTGGGTGACACCCTCGACGGCGAGCGGGTCCAGGCCGACTACCGCGACGGCGTGCTGGCCATCAGCATCCCCGTGGCCGAGGCGGCCAAGCCGAGGAAGGTGGCCGTCGGCACGGCCCCGGACACCGCCGCCATCGAGGCCGACGCCTCGGACACCGCAGCCGCCTGAGCACGGTTCTCTCCCGCTGACCCCTTCCAGCGAGGGAACTCGGGCCCGGACCCCCCAACAGGGTCCGGGCCCGTTCGCGTACGCTGGGCGACCACGTCCAGCAGGGGGAACGTCATGACGGTTCGGGCCTATGTCCTCATCCAGACCGAGGTCGGGAAGGCCGCGGCCGTCGCCAGCCAGATCGGCGCGCTGGAGGGCATCGTCTCGGCCGATGACGTGACCGGGCCCTACGACGTGATCGCCACCGCCGAGGCCGGGTCGGTCGATGACCTCGGCAAGATGGTCGTCAGCAAGGTCCAGATGATCGAGGGCATCACGCGGACCCTCACCTGCCCGGTGGTGAATTTGTAGCTAGGCCAGGTGGATGGCGCGTAGGCCGAGACCCATGATGAAGAGGTTGCCGAGGCCGAAGAGCAGGTACTGCTTGTCCTTGATCTGGGCCCGGTAGCTGTAGATCAGGGCGGCGGAGATGAGGGCCACGAAGCCGTAGAACTCGTGGAACTCCGGCGCCTCGATGTCCCGCTTGGACAACAACACGCCGAGGACCACCTGCAGGACGATGGTGGCCCACGCCACGCCGGTGAAGATCCAGAGCGGCTTGCCCCGCAGGCGCTCCAGCCAGTGGGCGGCCAGGGCCCACACGCCGGCCGCAGCGTTGATGCCCACCAGCACCCAGGCGAAGGTGCCGTGGAGGTCGAGCAACGTCGAGGTCGACATGGGGCAGCCGAGGGTACCTCTGTCGACCATTACGCTCGGGGCCGATGTCCATCGCCGACGGCGCCTCCGGAGTCCTGCCCAGCCAGCACCTGACCCAGGCCCTGGCCGACGGCTGGATCGCGGGCGAGGTCGACGAGGCCAGCATCCAGCCCGCCAGCGTCGACCTGCACCTCGGCCCGGTCGCCTATCGCATCCGCTGCAGCTTCCTGCCCGGCGCCGAGACCGTCGAGCGCCGGGTCAAGGCCTACGTGGTCGACGAGCTGGACCTGACCGGCGAGGGGGCCGTGCTGGAGACCCAGCGGCCCTACCTCATCCCGCTGAAGGAGACCCTGGACCTCCCCGACCACATCCGGGCCCGGACCAACCCCAAGAGCTCGACGGGTCGGCTCGATGTCTTCACCCGGGTCATCACCGATGGGGGCAAGGCCTTCGACGAGATCGCCCCCGGCTACACCGGCACGCTCTGGTTGGAGGTCGTACCCCTCTCCTTCACCGTGCGGGTGCACGAGGGTCTGGCCCTCAACCAGGTCCGCCTCATCGCGGGTGACCGGGTGTCGCTGACCGACGAGGAGGTCCAGGCCCGTCACGCCGAGGAGGGTCTGCTCTTCCGGGCCGACCAGCCCGTGGCCCCCGAGGCCTTCCGCATCGCCTCGGGCCTCTTCCTCGGCCTCGACCTGGAGGGCGACACCGAGGGCCGGGTCGGTCACCGGGCCAAGCCCCACACCGCCCTGCTCGACATGGGCCGCATCAGCGCCTACCACGCCGAGGACTTCTGGGAGCCGGTCAAGCGGGAGGAGGGCGACCGCATCGTCCTCGCCCCCGGCGCCTTCTACCTGCTGCTGTCGGACGAAGCCGTCGTCATCCCGCCGGACCTGGCCGCCGAGATGACCGCCTATGACCCGACGGCGGGCGAGCTGCGCACGCACTACGCAGGGTTCTTCGACCCCGGCTTCGGCTATGACCCGTCCGGCCTGCTCCGGGGCTCACGGGCCGCCCTGGAGGTCCGGGCCCACGACGTGCCGTTCATGGTCGAGCACCGCCAGCCCGTCTGCAAGCTGACCTTCGAGCACATGCTGGAGCCCCCCGACCGCCTCTACGGCAGCGGCATCGGCTCCAACTACCAGGGCCAGGTCGAGACCCTGGGCAAGCACTTCATCCGCCCCACCCCGCAACCACACTTGCCGCGCTTCGCGCGGCCGGCGCCGCCGATCCAATGAGTCGGGTGGGCTGCTCTGCTCCGCTGCGCAGCGTCACTGCCGGCTGAGGGTCTTCGCTACGCCGGGTCGGCGCCTTCGTCGACGAGGCTCGTGGCGGGGATGCTGGCCAATTCGCCGGTGGCCATGAGCTCCCGGACGGCGGGAACGGGGTCGGTGTCCAGGAACATCTCGCCGTCGGTGTAGTCCGCCGGTCGGCCGGTGGGCTCGGTGACCCAGTAGCTGGCCTCGAGGGCGATGCCGTTCGGGTCGGTGAAGTAGATGGACTGGACGAAGCCGTGGTCCACCAGCTCGGTGACCTCGACGCCGTGCTCGCGGAGGCGGGCCTGGAGGTCGAACAGGTCCCGCCGCTCGGGCAGGTTGAAGGACACGTGGTCGAACTGGGCCGGGAAGTCGGGCGGGATGCCGGCGGGCTTCTCGAAGGTCGGCACCTCGGCGTCGGACCAGCAGAAGAAGGCGATGGTGTTCCCCGCGCCCATGTCGAAGAAGTAGTGACGCATGGGGCCGGCGTTGATCGTGGCCACGATCGGCATGCCCAGGGCCCCGTGGTAGAAGCGCACGGTCGCGTCCATGTCGGGGGTGATGAGGGCGAGGTGGTTGATCCCCCGCCAACGAGGGTTCGAGGTCATGGCCCCAGGTTAGGAGGACCTAGGAGAACAGGTCGGTGGCGAACGGCTCGCCCCCGGCTGCTGAGCCCGTGTCGTCGATGAACCACTCCTGGCCGAAGCTGACGGCGAAGGCGTCGTCGGGCAGCGCGGAGAAGAAGTGCTCCTCACCGATCTGGCTGGCGTGGGCCCGCATCGAGGCCCGCTTGGCGGTGATCTGATCGGTCACGTCGATCTGGTGGGTGATCACCGACGCCGGCTGCCCGAAGTTCTCCTCGTCGATCTCGGGCGTCTCGGCGTCGCCGGTGTCGAAGTCGCCGGCCTCGATCCGGGTCCGGATGAGCTCGACGAGGAAGTCCCGGTTCATGGTGGCCATGTACCGCTTGGGCGTCCCGGCCAGCTCGGCGGCGCGCCGCCCGACCTGGTGGACCTTGATGTGGTCCGGGTGGCCGTAGCCCCCGATCTCGTCGTAGTAGGTCAGCACGTCGGCCTGCTCCTCCTCGAGGATCAGAGCGAGGCGGCGGGCGGCGTGCTCGGTGTCGGCCTGCCAGAAGCTGGCGGGGTCCTCGTTGGTCGGCTCCCCCATCATCCCGGAGTCGACATAGCCCAGGAACTCGACGCGGTGGGCACCCAGCAGCTCGGCCGAGCGGTAGGTCTCGGCGATCCGGCGCATCCCCAGTTGCTCGCCCTCCTCGAGGACACCGGGCACGACCTCGCCGTGCTCGCCCCGGGTGGCGACCACGAGGGTCACCCGGTGGCCGTCGGCCGCAGCCTTGGCCATCGTCCCGCCGGTCTGGATGGACTCGTCGTCGGGATGGGCGTGGAGGACGACCAGCGAGGCCATCAGGCCACCGCGCCGGAAGCCCGCAGGCCGGCGATGTCCTCGGCCGACAGCCCCGCCTCGCTCAACACCTCGTCGGTGTGCTGGCCGGCATGGGCCGGTGGGCCCTGGATGCCCCCCGGCGTCCGGCTGAAGCGGGGAGCAGCGTTGGGCTGCGGGATCCCGGCCACCTCGACGAAGGTGTCCCGGGCCACGTTGTGAGGGTGGGCCGGGGCCTCGTCCATCGACAGGACCGGGGCGAAGCACACGTCGCTGGCCTCCATCAGGGCGCACCACTCATCACGGGTCTTCGCCTTCATGACCCGGGTCAGCTCGTCGCGCATCTCCGGCCAGGCACCGCGGTCCATCTGGTGGGGCTCGTGGGCCATGCCGCTGAGGCGCACCAGCTCGGCGTAGAACTGGGGCTCGATGGAGCCGAGGGCCACGTACTCGCCGTCGGCGCACTCGTAGACGTCGTAGAACGGGGCGCCGCTGTCGAGCAGGTTCGTGCCCCGCGGCCCCTCCCAGAGGCCCATGGCCTTGAGCCCGTGGATGAAGGTCATGAGCAGGGCGGAGCCGTCGACCATCGCGGCGTCGACGACCTGGCCCTCGCCGGACACCTTGGCCTCGACCAGCGCGCAGGCGATGCCGAAGGCCAGCAGCATCCCGCCCCCGCCGAAGTCGCCCACCAGGTTGAGGGGAGCAATGGGGGCCTCACCCGCCCGACCGAGCGGGTGCAGGGCGCCCGCCAGGGCGATGTAGTTGATGTCATGGCCTGCGGCCTGGGCGTAGGGGCCGTCCTGGCCCCAGCCGGTCATGCGGCCGTAGATCAGCTGCGGGTTGCGGGCGTGGCAGACGTCGGGACCGAAGCCCAGGCGCTCGGCCACGCCGGGGCGAAAGCCCTCGACCAGCACATCCGCGCCCTCGACCAGCTTGAGCAGCGTTTCGACCCCGTCGGGGTTCTTCAGGTCGAGACCCACCGAGCGACGACCTCGGGTGAGGATGTCACGGGGCGGGTCGGCCGGATCGCCGCCCTTCGCCGCCACCGACCGGTCGACGCGGATCACGTCCGCGCCCATGTCGGACAGCGCCATCGCCGTGAACGGACCGGGGCCGATGCCCGCGATCTCGATGACCTTCACCCCCGAGAGTGGACCCATCCGGGCATCGTAGGGGCGAGACTCGGCGCTGATGATCCTCCACACCGCCGGGCCGGCCGACCTCGACGTCCCGACCCTCTACGCCCTACTCAAGCTGCGCACCGATGTCTTCGTGGTCGAACAGGCCTGTCCCTACCCCGAGCTCGACGATCGTGACCTGGAGGCGGGGACCGAGCACCGCTGGTTCGCCGACGACCACGGCCCCACCGCGTACATCCGCCTGCTGGCCGAGCCCAACGGGGCGACCCGTCTCGGCCGGGTCGTCACCCGGGCCGACGCGCGCGGCGCGGGCCTCGCCCGGGTCCTCGTCGAGGGCGTCCTGGCCGATCACGACGGCCCCGTCCTGGCCGACGCCCAGGCCCACCTCACCAGCTGGTACGAAGCCCTCGGCTTCCGGGTCACCGGCCCCGAGTACCTCGAAGACGNNCGAAGGTCACGGGGGTCTCGGTGCGGCCGGGCCAGGCGATGACGGCGTCGCCGGTCCAGACCGGGCGGATGCCGCTGGGAGCCGAGCCCTCGAGGCCCCGCCAGGTGTCGGCCACCGGGTCATAGGCCAGGTTCGGGGCCGTCGGGTCGAGAAACAGGAACTCCTCGCCGGTCCAGAGCCGCGAGGCGTGGCTGTCGTCGCCCGGGGCATCGGCCGCCGCCCGCCAGCCGCCGTCGACCCCGAGGTCGAAGACCTCCCGCACGCTGTCCCCGTCGTCGAAGAGGACCAGGTCGTCGCCGCAGGTCAGGCTGGCGGTGTCGCCGAAGGGGGTGACCCCGGCCGCCTCGGTGGGGAACCAGACCCGGGCGTCACCGTCGAGGGCCATGACCTGCAGGGTCGGCCCGGCACCGGCGGCCGTCGACGGGAGCAGTCCGGAGCCCACCACCACGGCGTCGTTCGCCATGCAGACACCCTCGATCAGGCTGCCCGGAGCCGGNNGTCGTGCCCACGGCCTCGCTCTGGCCGTTGCTGATCAGCTTCAGCTGGTCGGGCACCTCGACCTCACGCCACTCGTCGTCGGGGATCGAGTAGACCGCCGCCCGATAGCCCCCGGCCGGGCAGCCGAGGTCGTCCTCGGCCTCCCGGCACATCGCCCCGACCACGAACACCTCGTCGCCGACGGCCACCGCAGCCGGGGCCACCGCCAGGGCCCGGTCGAAGGGCGCGCCGGGCAGGGTGTCGACCTCGCCGCTCTCGGGGTCGATGAGGGCGGCGTTGCCCAGGGGCTCGGAGGACCGGACGGTCTCGGTGTCCCCGGGCACGGGCGCACCGCCGTAGACGAAGAGCTGGTCGCCGGTCCACGCCAGCGCGGGCGAGCCGCGGCGCGCCCAGTCGTCGCCACCGTCGCCCCGCAGCACGCCGAAGGACCACCAGAGCACGACACCGGCCACCACGACGACGATCAGCCAGCCGTACCAGGTGCCGTCGCTGCCCCAGGACCTCGATCCGAACCTCAGTGCCCACCTCCGCGTCGTGCCGCCGGGGGCGAGGTTAGGCAGCCCGGCCCCCGTCCCAATGGCCCCTCGCCCGTGGGCCGCAACTACCTTCGCCCCCATGGGGCTGACCTGGGGCGTGCACACGGGGTTGCAGAACACCACCGTCGACGAGCTGAAGGACCTCTGGCACCGCATCGAGGGACTCGACTTCGACTGGATCTCGATCTGGGACCACTTCTACGCCGCTGACCTGGGCGGCACCCACAGCCTGGAGGCGGTCGCCGCGCACACCGCTCTGGCCATGGAGACCGAACGGGTCCGGGTCGGCTCGCTGGTGTACTGCGCCGGCTACCGCCACCCGGCCGTGCTGGCCAACGCCATCACCACCATCGACCACCTGTCCGGCGGCCGGGTCGAACTGGGCCTGGGGGCGGGCTGGGCGGTCGGCGAGTACCAGGCCTACGGGATCCCCTTCGCCGGGGCCGGCGAGCGCCTCGACATCCTGGAGGAGGCGGTCCAGTGCATCCGGGGGCTGCTGCGGGACGACCGCACCGACTTCGCCGGAGCGCACTTCACCCTGACCGACGCCGCCAACGACCCCAAGCCCGTCCAGCCCGAACTGCCCATCTGGATCGGCGGCGGCGGCGAGAAGCGGACCCTCGCCATCGCCGCCCGGTGGGCCGACGGTTGGAACATCCCGTTCGTGGCCCCGGAGACCTTCGCCCACAAGCGGGGCGTGCTGGCCGAGCACTGCGCGACCATCGACCGGGATCCGACGGAGATCCGCTGCGCCGTCAACGTCGGCGCAGCCAGGGACATGGACGGGCTGCGGGCCCAGTTCGGCGGCATGGCCGACTATGCCCGCCCCGGCTGCCTGGTCGGCTCCCCCGACGAGATGGTCGACCAGGTCGGCGCGTACGTGGATGCCGGCGCCGACCAGATCAACCTCGCCATCCGGGCACCCTGGGATCTCGGGGTCCTCGACGCCCTGGCTGAAGCCCGGGATCGGTTCGACCCATGAGTGACACCCCGATCCTTCCCGCCGGGTTCCGGTTCGGCGTCGCCACCTGCGGGTTCCAGGTCGAGGGCGGCCGCACTCCGCCCCTGAGCACCCTCCCGTTCCGGTGGGCGATGGTCACGCCCGGCGTGACCGACCCACACGATCTGCGATGAGTCCGGGCGATCGGCGGGTCGATCCCCTGACGGGGGCGCAGGTGCGGGTGGTCGCGGCCCGCCAGGACCGACCGAACCAGCCTCGGACCGATCAGTGCCCGTTCTGTGTCGGGGGCATCGAGGCCCCCGAGCCCTACGCCGTCAAGGCGTTCCCGAACCGCTGGCCGCCGATGTCCGACGACCGCTGCGAGATCGTCCTCTACACCCCGGACCACGACGCCACCTTCGCCTCGTTGGGTCGCGTCGGCGCCCGGAAGGTGGTCGACCTCTGGGCCGACCGCACCGCGACCCTCGGCGCACGCGACGGGGTGGCCTACGTCCTGGTGTTCGAGAACCGCGGCCCCGAGGTGGGCGCCACCATCCCCCACCCCCACGGCCAGATCTACGCCTACGACGAGATCCCGCCGGTCCCCGCCCGCGAACTGGCGCAGGACGGCTGCGGGCTGTGTGAGGCGCCGCCCGCCGAGCTACTGGTCCACGAGGCCAGCGGCTGGCGGACCCACGTCCCCTTCGCCGCCGACTGGCCCTACAGCCTCCTCGTCGCCCCGACGGCACACGTCCCGGACCTGCCCGCCCTCGACGACACGGCCCGCGACAGCCTGGCCGACGCCCTCGTCGACGCCTTCGGACGCCTCGACCGCCTCTTCGACGGGCCCATGCCGTACATGGCGTGGTTCCACCAGCGGCCGACCGACGGCGGCCGGTGGCCGACGGCCCACCTCCACCTCCACGTCGCCCCCTACCTCCGGTCCCCCGGCACCCCCCGCTTCGTGGCGGCCGCCGAAGTCGGCGCCGGCATCTACTTCAACCCGGTCGCCCCCGAGTCCGCCGCCCAGTCCCTCCGCGATGCCTGACCCACCTCGTTCTGGCGGCTGCAGTGCGCGCCCCAGCGCACAGGAGAGCCGCCAGAACCAGATCGCTTCCGTTCTGGGGGCTGCAGTGCGCGGCCCAGCGCGCAGGAGAGCCGCCAGAACCGATGGGTGGCCATGAGGCGGGCGGTGGCTCCGGGGCGGGTGAACCTGATCGGGGACCACACGGACTACCTGGGGGGGTTGGTGCTGCCGATGGCCATCCACCTGGGGACGACGGTGGAGGGCCAGCCGGGGGGCGACACGGTGACCCTCACCTCGACGGACCAGGCGCAGCCGGCTGTCGTGGCCCTCGACGTCGAGGACCCGGCAGCCGTCGAGCCCGGATGGGCCCGCTACGTCGCGGGGGTCGTGGCCGAGGTCCG
>CXWK01006804.1_pt1 | contig 10348 bp, 9 predicted proteins | sample 590851 | NCBI WGS metagenome assembly CXWK01 (sample SAMEA3498364, study PRJEB10139) | wastewater metagenome | biome: wastewater treatment plant; material: activated sludge | place: Denmark | collected 2014-08-01
GGGCGCGGCCAAGGGCTCGTTGGGGGGCCTCGACAGCGGTGGTGGCATTCCGGGCGAGATCGACCTGCGGTTCACGCCCCCGACCGTGCTGCACAACCTCGACACACCCACCATCTGCGCGCTCAACGGCGGCGCTGCCGGCTACGGCCTCGACATCGCGTTGGGCTGCGACATCCGTGTGGCCGCGCAGAGCGCCAAGCTGAACCCGGGCTTCGCCAAGCGCGGCATCGTGCCCGAGAGCGGGGGCACCTGGCTGCTGCCACGGATGGTGGGGTACGCGAAGGCTGCCGAGATCGCGTTCACCGGTCGCTTGCTGAAGGCCGACGAGGCCCACGAACTGGGCCTCGTCAACCACGTGGTGGCCGACGAGCACTTCCACGAGGCCGTCCGCGAGCTGGCCGGCGAGATCGCCGCCAACGCCCCGCTGGCCGTGCGCGCCATCAAGCGCATGATGCGCGCCGCCGAGACCGAGACGTTCGACCAGAACGTGCACCACGTCTTCTTGCAGCTGCTGCCGCTGCTGCGCACCGACGACTTCCGTGAAGGGGTCGCCGCGTACATGGAGAAGCGGTCGCCGAAGTTCACCGGTCGCTGAGCCGGAGCCCGGCGTGATCCCGCTGCTCGATGGCCTCGCCACCACCCGCACCATTCGCCGTTACACGGCCGAGCCGCTGCCGGAGGCCGATCTCGCCGCCATCTTGTGGCATGCCAGCCGAGCCCCCAGCGGTAGCAACCGGCAAGGTGTGCGGTACCTGGTGCTGCGCAACGGCCCGGTGGCCACTGCAGCGCGTCGATTGCTCGGCGAGTCGTTCCGGTCGTCGTGGGCCACCAAGCGCGCCGCCGACGGGTACGAGGCCGGCAGCGGCGCCGTGGCCGACTCGCCCAAGGCGCGCATGGCGGCCACCATGCAGCACTTCGTCGATCATCTCGAGGATGTGCCGGTGATCGTGCTGGTGTGCCTGCGTCGCCACCGCGCCGCCAACCCCTACGAGGGCGCCTCCGTCTACCCTGCCACGCAGAACCTGCTGTTGGCGGCACGGGCGCTCGGCTATGGCGGAGCACTCACCATGTGGCACCAGATGGTCGAGCAGGAGCTGCGCGAGCTGCTGGCCGTGCCCGACGACGTGGCCTTGTCGGCGTGCATCACCCTGGGCCGTCCCGCGGGCGCGCACGGGCCGGTTCGGCGGCGGCCGTTGCACGAGGTGGTCTTCGAGGATCAATGGGGCAGCCCTGCCGACTGGGCGGTCGACCCGCCCGACCCACAGCACCAGCAGGGCTAGGGTTGGGGGCGATGAACGCTTACACGCCCCGCCCTGATCACCGCTTCACCTTCGGCCTCTGGACGGTGGGCAACACCGGTCGCGACCCGTTCGGCTTCGAGACCCGAGCCGCGCTCGATCCGGTGCGTTCGGTGCACAAGCTGGCCGAACTGGGCGCCTACGGGGTGAACTTCCACGACGACGACCTGGTGCCGTTCGGCTCGCCCGCGGCCGAGCGCGAGCGCATCGTGAAGCAGTTCCGGGCAGCGCTCGACGACACCGGCATGAAGGTGCCGATGGCCACCTGCAACCTGTTCTCGCAGCCGCTGTTCAAGGACGGCGCATTCATCGCCAACGACCCGGCAGTGCGGCGCTTCTCGGTGAAGAAGACGTTCGACGCCATCGACCTGGGGGCCGAGCTGGGCGCCGAGGTGTACGTGATGTGGGGTGGCCGCGAGGGCATGGAGGCCGAGGCTGCGAAGCACGTCGGCACCGCCCTCGACCGCTATGCGGAGGCCGTCAACCTGGCGTGCGCGCACGTGCGCGAGCGGGGCTACCAGATGGTGCTCGCCCTCGAACCCAAGCCCAACGAGCCGCGCGGCGACATGCTGCTGCCCACGGTGGGTCATGCGCTGGCGTTCATCAACGAGCTCGAATGGCCCGAGATGGTGGGCCTCAACCCCGAGTTCGCGCACGAGACGATGAGCGGCCTCAACTTCACTCACGCGGTCGCGCAGACGATGTGGCACGGCAAGTTGTTCCACATCGACCTCAACGCACAGCGCATCGGCAAGTACGACCAGGACTTCCGCTTCGGCAGCGAAGGCATCCGCGATGCCTTCTACCTGGTGAAGCTGCTGGAGGACTCGCAGTGGTCGGGCATGCGGCACTTCGACGCCCATGCGTACCGCACGGAGGACGAAGCCGGTGTGTGGCAGTTCGCCAGCGGCTGCATGCGCAACTACCTCATCCTGGCCGAGAAGGCCGAGCGGTTCCGCAACGACGCAGAGATCACGGCGGCGCTCGAGGCAGCGATGGCCCCGCAGCTCTCCGTGCCCACTTCGCCCGGTGGGCTGGGTGCCGACGCTCTTGCGACCATCCGTGCCACCTCGCCCGACATCGCCGCGATGACCAGCCGCGGGTACGGCCACGAGCGGCTCGATCAACTGGTCACCGAACTGCTGCTGGGCGTTCGGTAGGTCGTGAAGGTCGTCGCCGGCGTCGATTCGTCGACGCAGAGCACGAAGGTCGAGTTGCGTGATGTCGAGACGGGTCGCGTCGTCGGCCGCGCGTCGGCACCGCACCCCGCCACCACGCCGCCGCGCTCCGAGCAAGAGCCGGCCGAGTGGTGGCATGCGTTCGAGACGGCGTTCGCGTCGGTCGTCTCGGCTGCTGGCCCGGTCGACGTCGTAGGAATCAGCGTGGCCGGTCAGCAGCACGGCATGGTCACCTTGGATCACGCGGGGGCCGTCATCCGTCCGGCCAAGCTCTGGAACGACACGGAATCTGCGCCGGATGCGGGCTGGCTGTGCAAGCAGTTGCCCGGCGGTGCCGCCGAGTGGGCGGCCGCCGTCGGCAGCGTGCCGGTGGCCGCGTTCACCATCACCAAGTTGTCGTGGCTGCACCGCAGCGAGCCCGAGGCATGGGCGCGGCTGGCGCACGTGATGTTGCCGCACGACTGGCTCACATACCGGCTCACCGGGTCGTTCGTCACCGATCGCGGCGACGCCAGTGGCACCGGCTACTGGTCGCCGATCACCGGCGAGTACTGCTGGGACCTGTTGGCCATCGTCGACTCGCACCGTGACTGGTCGCAGGTCGTGCCGCGTGTTGCGGCGCCGCGTGAAGTGGTGGGCGAGTGGCGCGGTATCCCGGTGGCGTGCGGTACCGGCGACAACATGGGCGCCGCGCTGGGCCTTGGTCTCGCTGCCGGCACGGCGGTCGTGTCCGTCGGCACCTCCGGCACCGCCTTCGCGGTGGCCGATCATCCCACCTCCGACCCCACCGGGCTGGTCGCCGGGTTCGCAGATGCCAGCGGCAGGTTCCTGCCGCTGGCCTGCACGCTGAACGCCACCAAGGTCACCGACGCGGTTGCCCGTCTGCTGGGGGTCGACCACGCCGGGCTCGACGTGTTGGCGCTGGCAGCACCATCGGGCGCCGCCGGCGTATCGCTGCTGCCCTACTTCGACGGTGAACGCACACCCAACCTGCCCAACGCCACCGGCTGGCTCAGCGGGCTGCGCAGCGATGTCAGCCGCGAGCAATTGGCGAGAGCGGCGGTGGAGGGCGTTGCGTGTTCCCTGCTGGATGCGCTCGACGCCATCCGAGCAGTCGCGCCGGTCGATCGGGTGGTGCTGGTCGGTGGCGGCAGCCGCTCGGCGGCCTTCCGCGAGGTCTTCGCCGGCCTGTGCGATGTGCCCGTGGCGACCGCAGATGCGGATGAGGCGGTGGCTGCCGGAGCCTGCGTGCAAGCTGCCGCAGCGGCGTTCGGCGAGTCGCACGCCGATGTGGCCGGCCGGTGGGGCTTGGGCGCCGTCGCGCCCATCGCAGCAGCGGCGGCAAGCGCCGAGGTACGGGCGCAGTACGCCCGCGTGCGAGCCGCCGCGTACCCGTCGTGACCACCGACCCGTATTCGGTGTTGGGTGTCGCGCCGTGCGCCACCGCTGCGGAACTGGCCGCTGCTCGGCGGCGGTTGGCTCAGCACGTGCACCCTGATCATGGTGGCGAGGCCGCTGCGATGCAGGCGCTGAACGCGGCGTACGAGGAGGCTGTCCTGCGCTTGTCGCTGCGGGGCACCGACGTGCAGTCGGCGCCGGCCGAGCCCGCTGCCGCCGCACCAGCGTCGGCCGGCTCACGTCGATTCGAGCGCCGACCCGTGCGAGGTGTGCAGCACGATGCGCCGTCGTTCACCATCGACGTGCTGCCGGTGGAGGCCTTCGAGGCGCTGCTGGTGGTCACCTCCTGGATGGGCGAGGTGCTGGTCGACGACCCGCCGTACCAACTGGAGGTGTTCCTGCACGACCCGTCGCCGTGCTGGTGCCGGCTCGACCTGGTTCCGGACGCGGGTGCGACCACCGTGAGCCTGGCGGTGGCGGCGCTGGAAGGCGACCCAGCGCCCGACATCGACGCCGTGCGCGACGTGTGGGTCGCCAACCTCAACTCGCTTGGCGGCGGATGACGCTGCTCGCTGCTCGCTGCTCGCTGCTCGCTGCTCGACGCTCGACGCTCGCCGTGACGCGTCATCGCCGGACGTGAAGTATCGGATCGGGTCACCTCTTTCGGACGCGCGCTGCCGCTGGGGACGAGGTGAAACCGGGCCACCCCGGCAGACCAGGTCAGCCGAGCCGGGGCTTGACGAGTCGAAGTCTGAATGAGGCGAACCCGGACAAGCTGCAACACTCGGCGCGGCACCGCCGCGCCCGCAGGCGCGTCGCCGAGCTACCAGCGCGCGGCAGCCTTCATCAGGCGGTCGCGGATGGCGTGGCCGAGGCCGCTGGGCGGTGGCAGCACGGCAACGATCGTCTGCACGCCGCGTCGGTCGGCGGCACGCAGGTCGTCGTACAGGTGGCGTGCGTAGAGCACCAGATCGTCGGAGTGGTCGAGCAGCCAGGCGCTTGGCTCGTTGGCCGTGGCGGCCAACCCGGCGGCGGTGCTCTCCACCAGCACCACACGGGCGCGCGGCGCGTAGTGGGAGGCCATCATCCCCGCCGCACGGCTGGGGCCGGCGGCGGGGGCGAGCTCGCCGGCCAGCAGCGCCGACACCTGCTCGGCGGTGATGGCACCGGGCCGCAAGAGCTGCGGGGGCGCGACCGAGCAATCGACGATCGTGCTCTCGACGCCGACGGGGCAGGCGCCGCCGTCGAGGATGTAGTCGACCGCGGTGCCGAGGTCGGCTGCCACGTGCTGCGCGGTGGTGGGGCTCACCTTGCCGAATCGGTTGGCGCTGGGCGCGGCCAGCCCGCCGCCGAAGCGAGTGAGCAGCTCGGTGGTGATCGGGTGAGCCGGCACTCGCACACCCACGGTGTCGCGCCCGCCGGTGACCACGCGCAGCACGTGCGCGGCTTTCGGCACCAGCAAGGTGAGCGGCCCCGGCCAGCAGGCGTCGGCCAGCAGCGCGGCGGCCGGCGGCACGGTGGCGGCCCACTCCGGGAGTTGCTCGGCCGCCGCCACGTGCACGATCAGTGGGTGATCTGCCGGTCGGCCCTTGGCGCTGAACACCCGACGAACCGCCGCGTCGTTGGACGCATCGGCGGCCAAGCCGTAGACGGTCTCGGTGGGGATGGCCACGAGGCCCCCGTTGCCGAGCACCTCCAGCGCCCGGCCGATGGACGTGCCGACCTCGCCGGCGCTCATGCAGGGACGGCGTCGAGGAACTCGAGTGCCGCGTCGATGAAGCCGAACGACTCGGGAGTCGCGAAGTGATCGACGTTGCGCAGCACCTTCAGCGTCGCGTGGGGGAGTGCGTCGGCGAGCACCTCGCCCGGCCCGGCGAAGTCGCGGTCGCCAATGGCAACGAGGGTCTCGCAGGTGGCGCTGGCGACCATTGCCGTTGTCAGGGTGCCACCGGTGCGACGCATGACAGCCGTGAGCGCGACCACGTCGTTGCCCGGCATGTTGCCGTAGTTGGCGAAGAGCCGGGAGATGTTGTCGTCGGGGTCGCCGTTGCCCTCCAGTGCGTCGATGATGCGTTGGTGCGCGGCGTCGTCGCGCTCGAACAGGTTGCGGCCGACGCCGGCCAGCACCAACTTCCGGAAGCGGTGAGGTTGCGCCATCGCGATGCGCAGCAGCGTCATCGCGCCCAAGGAGAACCCGACGGCGTCGACGGGCTCGGGCGGCATGGCGTCGAGCACGCGCGCGCCCAGATCGGCGTAGGCCTCTGGGTCGTGGGGTTTGGGAGCGCTGCCGTGCCCCAGCAGGTCGACGCCGATGACCGGCCGGCCCGCATCGCGCAACAGCTCGGTGAAGCCGCTGCGTTGCCAGGTGCTCTCGAACGAGCCGCCCCAACCGTGCACGAGAACCACCGGCGTCGTCATGGCGCCACGGTAGCCTTGGGCGGCTGTTTCATCGGAACCGGTCAGCCACCACGGCAACGAACAAAGGTAGCCAGTCACGATGCAATTCCTCGGTAGCACCCCGCCGTACGACCTCACGTACAGCGACGTCTTCATGGTGCCCAGCCTCAGCGACGTCGCGTCACGCTTTGCCGTCGACCTCACCACTCCCGATGCGTTGGGCACCACCATCCCGGTGGTGGTGGCCAACATGACCGCCGTGGCCGGTCGGCGCATGGCCGAGACCGTGGCTCGGCGAGGTGGCATCACCGTGCTGCCGCAAGACATCCCGCTCGACGTGCTGGAGACGGTGATCGACTACGTGAAGACCCGACACCTCGTGTACGACACGCCCATCACGCTCAGCCCCGTGCACACCGTGGGCGATGCGCTGGGGCTGATCCACAAGCGCGCACACGGCGCGGTGGTGATCGTCGACGACGACGGCCACCCGGAGGGCATCTTCACCGAGCACGATGCGGCGGGCTACGACCGGTTCACCCAGTTGAAGAACGTGATGAGCCGGGAGCTGGTGGTGCTGGAGGACGGCACCGCGCCGGCAGAGATCTACGACCGGCTGAGCGGCCAGCGCCTGTCGGTGGCCCCGGTGGTGGACGGCGAGGGGCGACTCATCGGCTGCGCCACCCGTACCGGCGCGTTGCGCAGCACCATCTATCGTCCGGCGGTCGACAGCCGCCAACGCCTGCTGGTGGCCGCCGCCGTGGGCATCAACGGCGACCCTGCGGTGAAGGCGAAGGCGTTGCTGTCGTACGGCGCCGACGTGCTGGTGATCGACACCGCGCACGGCCATCAAACTCGTACGCTGCGCGCCATCGAGGAGGTGCGCGCGGTTGCACCGGGCGTGCCGATCGTCGCCGGCAACGTGGTCACCATCGAAGGCACGCGCGACCTCATCAGCGCTGGTGCCGACATCGTCAAGGTGGGCGTCGGCCCGGGCGCGATGTGCACGACGCGCATGATGACCGGTGTCGGGCGCCCGCAGTTCAGTGCGGTGCACGACTGCGCCGCCGAGGCCGCCAAGCACGGCAAGGTCATCTGGGCCGATGGCGGTGTGCGCCACCCTCGCGACGTGGCGCTCGCGCTTGCCGCCGGCGCCGCGAACGTGATGTTCGGCTCGTGGTTGGCCGGCACCTACGAGTCGGCCGCCGACACGCTGCGAGACCCCGATGGTCGCCTGTACAAGGAGAGCTTCGGAATGGCCAGCAACCGGGCGGTGAAGAGCCGCAACCGCAGCGAGACGGCCTTCGAGCGGGCTCGCAAGGAGCTGTTCGAGGAAGGCATCAGCACCTCGCGGATGTACCTCGACCAGACACGCCCGGGCGTGGAGGACATCATCGACGACATCGTCGCCGGGGTCCGGTCGGCGTGCACCTACGCGGGTGCTGCCACCATCGCGCAGTTCGCCGATCGCGCAGTGGTGGGCGTGCAGAGCGCCGCCGGCTACAGCGAAGGCCTGCCCCAAGGAACGAGCTGGTAGTGCGGGTCATCGCCATCGACGGCCCTGCCGGAGCCGGCAAGAGCACCATCGCGCGGGCGCTGGCCGCGCGACTTGGCCTGCAGTACCTCGACACCGGTGCGATGTACCGCGCGGTCACGTTTGCGGCCATGCGTCGTGACCTACCGCTCGGCGACATCGCTGCGATCGGCCGGCTGGCGCGCGAGGCCTCGCTCGAGGTCAGCGAGCGCGGCGTCCTGGTCGAGGGCAGCGATGTCACGGCGGCCATCCGCACGCCCGAGGTGACTGCGGCGGTGAGCAGGGTCGCTGCCAACAGTGAGGTGCGTGCGGAGATGCGAGCGCGCCAGCAGCAATGGGCGGCAGCGCACGGCGGAGGAGTGATCGAAGGTCGCGACATCGGTTCGGTGGTCTTCCCCGACGCAGAGCTGAAGTTGTACCTCACCGCGTCGCCGCGCACCCGGGCGCAACGTCGAGTTGCCGAGGCCGGCGGCGATGTCGACGAGATCGAAGCAGCCATTGCGGCTCGCGACCATCACGACAGCAACCGTGCCGACAGCCCGCTCACTCGGGCCGATGGCTCGATCGTGGTAGACACCACCGGGTCGAGCATCGATGAGGTGCTCGCTCGCATCGAAGTGCTGATCTCGAAAGGGCCCGCGCACCAGTGACGAAGGTCTCCACCAAGCTGGCCGGCCAATCAGTGCCCGACAAGATCGCGTACCACACGGTGCGCACCATCGTCACCGTCTTCTGCCGGGTGTGGTGCCGCATGTCCATCGAGGGTCGCGACAACATCCCGACGAGTGGCCCGTTCATCCTTGCGCCCACGCACCGCAGCATCATCGACACCCCGGTCGCATCGGGGGTGTATCGCCGCCGGATGCGCTTCATGGGCGCCGACAAGTGGTGGAGCAACAAGCACTTCGGCAACCTGCTCAGTGCCCTTGGGGGTTTCCCTGTCAGCCGCGGCAGCGCCGACCGCGAGGCGCTCAAGCGCTGCATCGCGGTGATCGAAGGTGGCGAGCCGCTGGTGCTGTTCCCCGAAGGAGAGCGCAAGAGTGGCCCGGTGGTGCAGCCCTTGTTCGACGGGGCGGCGTACGTCGCGATGCGCACGGGTGTCGTCATCGTGCCGGTCGGCATCGGCGGGTCCGAGCGGGTGATGCCAAAGGGCACGAAGTTCATCTACCCGCGCAAGCTCTCCGTCATCGTCGGCCCGCCGCTGCGAGCGCCCGCAGCTGCATCACCCAAGGAGCAACGGGCCGCGACCCGCCTGCTCACCGCCGAGTTGCACACCGAACTGCAGCGGCTGTTCGACCTTGCTCAGGCGCGCTCGAAGTAGGCCTGCAGCGCGCTCGCCAGGTAGATGGGGTCGTGGGTGCCGCACAGCTCGCGAGCGGAGTGCATGCTGAGCTGCGGAACGCCCACGTCGACGGTGTCGATGCCCAAGCGGGTGGCGGTGATGGGCCCGATGGTGCTGCCGCACGGCATGTTGTTGCGGCTGACGAAGGTCTGCCACGGCACGCCAGCGGCATCGAACACCCGCTGCACCATGGCGGCCGTGTCGGCGGAGGTGGCGTAGCGCTGGTTGCTGTTGAGCTTGATGGCCGGGCCGCGGTTGACGAGCGGCCGGTGGCCGGGCTCGTGTCGCTCGGGGTAGTTGGGGTGCACGCTGTGCGCGTTGTCGGCCGAGATGCACGAGCTGGCCGCCAGCTGCGCGAGGAACTGGCTGCGATCGGCGCCGGATGCCAGCGCAAGACGTTCGAGCACGTGCTCGAGCAGTGGCCCCGCTGCTCCGCTGGTGCTCTCCGAACCGACTTCCTCGTGGTCGAACAGGGCGATCACGGCCGTGCAGTCGGTGGGTGTGGGCGCCGCACACAGCGCAACCGTCGCCGCCCAGCAGGACAGCTGGTTGTCGAGCCGGCCGGCGGCCAGCAGATCGCCGGCCGGACCGAGCACCTGCGCCTTGGTGCGATCGAACAGGCACAGGTCCCAGGTGGCGATGGTGTCGGGTGGAAGCCCCGCCTGCGCCGCGATCCACGCTGCGAACTCGCCGGGTGACGGTGCGCCGATGCCCCAGACCGGGGCCAGGTGGACCTGCTTGTCGAGGATGAGGCCGCGCTCGGTGATGTCGCGATCGAGGTGAATGGCGAGCTGGGGTACGCGTGCCACTGCTTCGTCGACCAGTACCAACGTGGCCGAGCCGTCGTGCGCGACGAGCCTGCCGGCCACGCCCAGGTCGCGATCGAGCCACGAGTTGAGCAAGGCCCCGCCGTACACCTCCACTGCCAGCTGCTTCCATCCGTACCCGCCGGCATCGGGCAGCGGCTTCACCCGCAGGCACGGCGAGTCGGTGTGTGCTCCGACGATGCGCAGGGGTGCGGGGCCCGAGTCGGGTGAACCCGACCACGCAACGATGGCAGCGCCGCGTTGCACGAAACCCCTTGCCGGCAGTTGACGCCACGGCGTGTCGAGTGCGAGCTGGGTGAACCCGGCGGCGACCAGTCGTTGCACCGAGCTCGCGGCAGCGTGCCACGGCGACGGCGACGCATCGAGGAAGGCGA
>CXWK01006418.1_pt1 | contig 10340 bp, 9 predicted proteins | sample 590851 | NCBI WGS metagenome assembly CXWK01 (sample SAMEA3498364, study PRJEB10139) | wastewater metagenome | biome: wastewater treatment plant; material: activated sludge | place: Denmark | collected 2014-08-01
GGATATAGACCACTAGCAGAAAAACTAATGCAAGTAGCTCAATATAGAAATCTGTACACACACTTTTTAGAATTTTACAGAACAAATGTATATCTGCTTTCTCGTTGGGTTAATAAGTTGGATAGTTTGCAATCTATGATTACGACTTCAGCTTTAGCCGATTCATTTCGTACGTTTGATTATGGATTTGATACAAATGATTTTTTTAATTCCTACTCATCTTCAGGTTATGAGAATCAGCACGTAAAATTCGGCATAAAGCAATTTGTTAATCTTAAAAATTCTCAATTACCAAGTAAGTTAATTTACCTAAGTTCAAAACCTATCGTTTACAAAATTGATTTTGAACCAAAAAATCCTGGACCAAATGATTCAATCAAAATTATTGTTTCAGCATTTGATAATAATGGATTGAGTGAAGTCTCAATTCATTACCAGGATGATGATTCAGCTTCATCACAAATATTTCCTATGAGTTATTCTCCAATTGCAAACACAAAAATAGTTGAAGAATCTGATAGATGGATTGGTTCGATTCCTCCGATTGGTTCTGGTAATTCGGGAAAGTTTTTTGTTTATGTAAAGGATAACCAAAATCAATCGCAGTTTTATCCGAGAAAAAAAGCTATTGAAATAAAATCGCAACAACATATTTCTGAAAATATTATTATCAATGAACTGCTGGCTGATAATGGAATCACAATTGCGGATCCAAATGGTGAGTATGATGATTGGGTTGAATTATATAATCCTACCTCAAATATGATTCCTCTTACCGGGAAATATTTAACCGATAAAAAAGATAATTTAACAAAATGGAGATTCATCGATCCTAATCTTTTTCTTGCACCAAATGAGCACTTATTAATATGGTGCGATGAAGATTCCTCACAAGTTGGACTTCATACAAACTTTAAACTTAGTGCAACCGGTGAGTTTATCGCTTTAGTTGAAAACGATGGAGTTACAATTATTGATTCTATTTCATTCGGTCCACAAACAGTTGATATTTCATTTGGAAGATACCCGGATGGGGCAAACGACTGGGTATTTATGTCTCCAACTCCCGGCACAACAAATAATATTGTTTCAGTTGAAGATGATAAAATTATTCCAACCAAATTTAGTTTAAGTGCATATCCAAATCCGTTTAATCCGGCAACCTCAATTAGATATTCAATCCCATCTGTTATTTCGACCGAAGGGAGAAATCTGAATATCAAATTAATTGTGTATGATATACTAGGGAATGTTATTACGACATTAGTTAATGAAGAAAAACCAGCAGGAACATACGAGATTATATGGAATGGCAAAAACAATTCAGGAAACAATGTCAGTTCAGGGATTTATTTTGCTAGATTAAATATCAATCAACAATTTAAAAATCTAAAGTTGATGTTATTAAAGTAGTGATAAAGTAGGGACAGGGCTTGCCCTGTCCGTTGTATTTTTTTTAAGAAAGCAAAACAAAAAAAAAGATAAAAACAATTTCAGGAGAGGCAAGCCTCTCCCCTACTATTATGATTTTTATATTATTTATTCTTTATTTGTTAGTTAATTAAAAAAATAATTCATTACACCGCATTTCATTTTCTTGCCCTATTTAACTTAAACGCACTTTTTAAATTCCGTTCCTCTAAAAGTACCTTTCGGATGCTATTATTAGCACTAACAACAAGGAAACTCTTGTAAAAAACCCTTAGATTTGTAACAGTAATTTTTAATAATATCATTTAAAATGAATCAAAATATTTTTATACAACAACAAAATCTAAAAGCACAAAGGAGAGTATTTCTATGGCTCGTAAGAACGTGTTGATAATGGGCGCTGCTGGACGCGATTTCCACAACTTTAACGTCTTCTTCAGAGACAACAAAGACTACAATGTTGTAGCATTTACAGCAACACAAATACCAAATATTGAAGGCCGAACTTATCCAAAGCAACTTGCCGGCACACTTTATCCAAATGGAATAAAGATGGACGAAGAGAAAGAATTAGAATCCCTTATTAAAAAATTAAAAGTTGATGAAGTAGTTTTCTCTTACTCAGATGTTCCATTTGAATATGTTATGACTAAAGCATCAATCGTTAATGCTTGCGGAGTTTCATTCCGTTTACTCGGCGCTGCAGAGACAGAAATTAAAAGTACAAAACCCGTTATTGCAGTTTTAGCTGTTAGAACCGGCTGCGGTAAATCTCAAACATCACGAAAAATTGTTGAAACATTAACTGCGGCAGGAAAAAAAGTTGTGGCAGTTCGTCATCCAATGCCTTACGGCGATCTTGTAAAACAAAAAGTACAGCGCTTTGCAACTTATGCTGATCTTAAAAAACATAAATGTACAATCGAGGAAATTGAAGAATACGAACCACACGTTGCAAGAGGCGGAGTTATTTATGCCGGAGTAGATTACGAAGCAATTTTACGCGAAGCAGAAAAAGAAGCTGATGTGATTTTATGGGATGGCGGTAATAATGATTTTTCATTCTACAAAGCTGATGTAACTTTTACAGTTGTTGATCCGCATAGACCTGGACACGAAATGAAATATTATCCCGGCAACACTTCATTAAGATTGGCTGATGCGGTTGTAATAAACAAAATTGATTCTGCTGATAATGCTGGAATTAATACTGTCAGAGATAACATTCGCAAAGTAAATCCTAATGCTGCAATTATTGAAGCCGCGTCTCCGGTAACAGTTGAACATCCTGAAATGATTAGAGGTAAACGTGTTCTTGTTGTTGAAGATGGACCAACACTTACTCATGGCGAAATGAAATACGGTGCTGGCGTAGTTGCAGCACAAAAGCTTGGTGCAAAAGAATTAGTTGATCCAAGACCTTATACTGTAAAATCTATTAGTGCAACATTTGAAAAATATCCAAACATCGGAGTTCTTCTTCCGGCAATGGGATATGGCGATGCCCAATTAAAAGATCTTGAAACAACAATCAACAATACAAAATGTGATGCGGTTGTAATCGGAACTCCGATTGATCTTAGCAGATATATTAAGATTAAAAAACCTAGCACACGTGTTAAATATGATCTTCAGGAAATTGGTGCAATTACAATTGAAACAATTTTAAGAGAGAAAAAAATAATTAAATAAGTCATTGCACGCCCCGAGAAATCGGGGCAAAGCAATCTGTTAGAAGCAGAGTCATTGCGAGTGATTCGCCGCGACGAACTGTAAACGAAGCAATCTATATTACAGATTGCTTCTCCCGACTAAAGTTGGGATCGCAATGACAAACAGTAAAAGGATTAAAATGATAATAGACAAACTCTCAAACTCGCAACTTTATTCCGGATTTGGCGAAAGAATTAACAAAGCTTTTACCTATCTAAAACAAACTGATTTCTCCAAAATGGAATTAGGCAGATATGAAATTGATGGAGACAACATTTTTGTTCTGGTTAACGAGTACAACACAAAAGATCAAAGCGAAGGTAAACTAGAAGCTCACAAAAAATATATCGATGTTCAGTTTGTAGCAAAAGGAAGTGAACTAATGGGCTACGCTCCGTTAGAAAACCAAAAAGTTATTGATGAATACAACGAACAAAATGATATAACATTTTTCATCGGAGAAAAATCCTTTACACAAGTGGATGAAGGAATGTTTGCAATCTTCTTCCCCACCGATGTTCATTTACCGGGAATTAAGGTAAATGAAAAATCCTTTGTTAAGAAAGTCGTGATTAAAGTTAAGGTTTAATTGCTTTTTGTTTTTAACGTTAAACCTTATTTTAAGTTATGACTAAAAGAAAATTACTAAAAGCACTAAAACGCATCCAGCACTTACCAAAAGGAATTAATCTTCTCAGATATTCCAACAATAAAATTCAAACTCTTCTGCTCGATAAATCAAAAAGTCTAAAAGTTTCATATCCTTCATCGATAATGATTGAACTTACAAATCATTGTAACATAAAATGTATTACCTGCGCACGGGAATATGCTTACGGCGATGCAATGGCAAAAGGTTTTTTAGATTTTGAGAAGTTTAAAAGCATTATTGATGAAATTCATCCTTATGTAGATGCAATTGGACTGACCGGACTAGGTGAAACATTCCTTTATAAAAGAATTGAAGAAGCTGTAGATTACATCAAAAGTAAAAGCAAAGGAATAATAATTTCCTGTTCTATTAATGCACATCTACCAAAAAGCATAGAAATTGCAGACAAGCTGATTAACAAAATTGATACGATTCAAATTTCAATCGATGGAATCGGTGAAGTTTATAATGAAGTTAGAAAAACCGCTGATTATAATTTCTTCCTGAAAAATACTTTAGGAATTCTAGAAAAAGCAAAAGGAAGCAATACCGATATAATGTTTAATATGGTAGTGTTAAAAGAAAATTATCATCAGATGTCTGATATGCTAAGGCTGTGTGATGAGATTGGAGTTAAGTATTTAAACATCAATCCAATGAACATTGTTGCAAGAACCGATCTTGATAATTCATACTATGATTTTTATCTCTCAAAAGAGTTTAAAGATGAGTATTTCAAAACAAAGGAACTTACTTCAAAATATCCCAATGTAGAATTAACGTTTTACGATTTTGAATCACCAGCTAGTTTTAAGAAGTGCCGCTTTATGTGGAATTATTTTTATATCACCTGGGATGGATACGTTCCACCCTGCTGTGCAAAACCTTTTCCAAAAGAAAAACATTTTGGAAATGTATTTGAACAACCGTTGATTGAAATACTAAACACAAAAGACTATCAGGATTTTAGACAAGATTGGTTTGATGAAAAGAATCCTGAGTTCTGTGATAAATGTTTTAATATGAATTTACCAGCCATTACAAACGAGTAAGTAGTATGAATACTTTTCCGGAATATCGCTATAAAGGTGCGAGTGCTTTAGTAAAGCTTCACGAAATTCATTTGCAATCATTTTACGAAACGTGGAAACAAGCCAAGCAACTTAACGTTAAGCTTCCTGATTCAGATGATCCATATTATAAATCGCTAGACACTTTGCTGTATCATTTACTTCGTTCTGCAAGAGGTTATATGATCTGGATGTGTGATAAGTTGGGATTAGAAGATCCGCAGATAAAAGAAACTCCACCAGCTGAAATCATTGAAGAAAAAGCTGTTGAACAGCTTGTACATTTATTTGAACGATGGAGACTTCCTCTTGCGAATGTTGAACCGGAATTATTTGAGGATAAAGCATATAAATCCAATTGGAGTGTTGAGTATTGTATCGATGCAATGTTAGAGCACGCTGTTATGCATCCTATCAGGCATGAGTTTCAGCTAAAGAATCTCATACACATTGTCATCACAAGCAAAGCGAAGTGATCTGTTCGTAATAAAGATTGCTTCGTCCTAGCGGACTCGCAATGACACTTTTATTTACTGCGGTGCATCCGCGGTGTATTTAAACTTTATAGCTTCCGCTGTTTCAATATCTTGCACCCCAGAAATTCTTTGCGCTAAAGATTTTCCATCTAACTGATGAAATTCTAAAACTTCAAGTGGCGTTCCGCATTCCGGATATTCCTTCAATCCGAAGTTTGTAAATTCTTTGCCACTAATTTCACCAATTTCCACTAAAGAATTTAATAACCTATCGCCAAGTCCGCCAATTGCAGAATGATCTTCCAACACAAATATTTTTTTCTGATCCTTAATTAATTCTTTTAACCAAATATTATCAATTTTATTCAGCCAGGGCATATTTACAACTTTTAATCTAAAACCTATCTTCTTTAAATAATCTGCAGCAACTAATGCTTCGTGCAGCATTACTGGACCGTAACCAAATAGAATTGCATCCTTTCCTTCAGTTAGTTCTGCACCCACACCAACTTTAAACTTATAATCCTTAGGAAGTTCAATTTTTTCCGGTGAAGGGCCGATTACCAATCTTAGCATACAATTTTCTTCAGCTTGGTATACACAATATTCAGTCGCCCATTTTGTTTCTTCTGCATTGCAAGGTTGGATGATTGTAATATTAGGTAGCGCACCAAACAAAGAAATATCTCTAACACTTTGATGAGATTTTCCGGGTCCCGCTGGAATCATTCCCGAAAAATGACAAGTGTAAATTATTTTTGTTTTCTCTCCCGCGTTATTGTAAATCTGTTCATTAGCACGCGCCGCAAGAAAACTTGCAAAAGTATTTACAACAGGAATCAATCCCATTCTTGCTAAACCGCCTGCCATTGAAACCATATCCTGTTCGGCAATACCGTTTTCAATAAATCTATCCGGATAAGTTTTTTCAAAATTGCGGAGTTTACAATCAGCAGAAAGATCGCCATCAAGTAAAACTAATTTTTTATTTGTCTTTGCGATTTCAACTAATGCATCACCATAAGCATCTGTAACAAATTCTTTATCAAGTTTTGTAATTGGCTTACATTCAGATTTATTTTCCGGAATCTGAATTTTGTCAATGCCAAGTTTAACAGAAAGGTTGTTGATGGTTTCAGTTAATTCTGCTAATCCTTTTTCATAGCTGTCATCATCGGGTGCACCAGAGTGCCATTTGTAAAGTGTCTTGCCTTGAAACGTTTCAGTGAGAGGTTTTTCCATGAAGGAAACTCCCCTTCCTTTGATAGTGTCAGCAATAATCATCTTTGGTTTATCTGTAATTTTTTTAAGATCATTAAAAGTTTTTTTCAAAACATCGTAATCGTGGCCGTTAATTCTTACAACGTGCCAGCCAAATGCTTCAACTTTTTTAACAACATCTTCAATATTATTTACATCAGCAACAAGCATATCAGTTTGATATTTATTATGATCCATTATAGCCGTGATGTTATTTACTTTTTGGTGAGCCGTCGCTTGCAGTGATTCGTAAATTTGTCCTTCCTGGAATTCTCCATCACCTGTAAGAACATAAACATGGCCTTTGTTATTCTGGTATGATTTGGCCCAGGCAAAACCTTTCCCTTTTGAAATTCCCATTCCAAGTGAACCTGTACTTGCTTCAATTCCATTTTGCCTAACTTCCGGATGGCCATCAAGCCCATCTAATCTTCTTAACATTAATAATTTTTCTTCGGGAATAATTCCAAGTGCATAAAACAAAGAATACAATCCCGGAACGTCATGCCCTTTTGATGAAAAGTAAATATCACGATCAGGTGAATAGAATCCGACATCAAACACATTCATTTCGTTTAAATAAAGATAAGTTGTAATGTCCATCGCACTTAAACTTGAACCAAGATGACCTGAACCGGCTTTCTTTACAGCGACAAGAGTGTTGTATCTGCACATGTCTGCAAATAACTCCATCTTAGTTGCCCAGTTTCCGTAATATGATTTTACTTTATCAAACTCTGATTTATGTATCAAGTTGTATTGCACGTAAAACTCCAAATGATTTTGAGAGAAATTGAAAATCGTTATTCAAAAAATATTGTTATAGATTGAGAAATGATAATTAAGAAATGATTAAGTGACCAAAAACAAAAGTTCATTTAAAATAAAGAACCCGGTAACCGAAGCTACCGGGCTTGTCCTAACAAAAGGTCTGGGGGTTAACCTTCGGCTAGCGACAGTCGAAACTTATGCTAGAAAATTCTATTAATCAATAGATATATGCACATATACAAGTTTTTTTTAGATTTGAAATAATCTCAGACTTATTAATTTATAGTTAGAAAAATTTAATAGTTAACAATTGAAATGAATAGTAACCAAATTAAAATAACAGAAACAGAAATATCAATAAAATTTAATCACTTGGTTTCTTTTGCTTTGTTTCTAAGCATTATTACTATTGCTTATAACATTTTAGAAGGCTTTATTTCAATTTTTTTTGGTTTGAATGATGATTCGCTAGCGCTGTTCGGATTCGGAGTTGATAGTTTTGTCGAGGTCATTTCTGGTATTGGTATTTTTCACATGATAATAAGAATGAAACGAAATCCAATAATCTATAGAGACAAATTTGAAAGGACAGCTTTAAAAATTACGGGATTTAGTTTTTATCTACTGAGCGTAGGATTAATAATTGGTTCGGGAGTAATGATTTTGAATGAAGTAAAACCCGAAACAACTATTTTTGGTATCGCAATTTCAATAATTTCTATTTTAACTATGTATGTATTATTACACTTTAAATTAAAAGTTGGAAACGAATTAAACTCAGATGCAATTATAGCAGATGCAAACTGTACTAAGACCTGCTTTTATTTATCATTTATACTTCTAGCTTCAAGTCTAAGTTATGAAGTTTTTAAAATAGGATATTTAGACTTAGCTGGTTCGCTTGGAATTGCCTATTTCGCTTTTAGAGAAGGCAAAGAATCGATTGAAAAATCTAAAAGCACCAAACTATCTTGTTCATGTAATGATAATTGTGATTAAGATTTTTTAATCAATTCAAACATTTCTTTAATTGCTTGTTTTAATCCTACAAACATTGATCTTGCAATTATTGAATGACCAATACTCACTTCATCAATATCTGCTAACTCTCTAAATATTTTTATGTTTTGATAATCTAATCCGTGACCGGCATTTACACCTAAGCCTAATTTCTTTGCATGCTTTACAGCTACCCTGATTTTATCCAACTCATCAAATTGTTCTTCTTCTGATAAAGCGTTTGCAAAAACTCCGGTATGAATTTCTATAAAATCACTTTCAATTTCTGCAGCAGCGTCAATCTGTTTTATTTCAGGTTCAATAAAAAGAGATACTTCAATATCATATTTATGAAGTTCCTGTATAGTGTTTTTCATCAAAGTAATATTATCAATTACATTAACTCCACCTTCAGTTGTAAGTTCTTGTCTTTTTTCAGGAACGATAGTAGCAAGCTCAGGTCCAATATCGCAAGCAATTTTTATAATCTCTTCAGTTGCCGCCATTTCAAGATCAAGCTTTGTTGTGATAAGCTCACGAAGCAATCTTACATCTCTTTCATTTATGTGTCTTCTGTCTTCACGAAGATGAACTACGATTCCATCCACACCGGCTTGCTCAGCAATTAAAGCAGCAGTTACCGGATCAGGTTGTGTTTCACCTCTTGCATTTCTTAAAGTTGCAATGTGATCTATATTTAATGAGAGTCTCATCTTAAAACCTAAAATAATTGTTTAATCAAATTTACAAATGATGTTAATCCTATTCCAAAATCGTTTGCTCTAAATCGCAAAGTTGAAATAAAATCTATCGTGAACATAACACCAATATGTGTAACTACACAATAGTAAAATGAGCGAGTTCTTAAAGCAAGAATTCCAAGTGCGATTCCGCCAAAGATGGCTCCAAAGGTTTCAAGAAAAGGTTTTCCGTTATGTAGGATCACGAATGGAATCATTTGAATCATTACAGAATAATATCCAAACTTTTTTTCAAGACCAAAAATCATAAATCCACGCCAAATAAATTCCCAGGCAAACATGTACAGCAACATTCCCAATTCGTAAATCAATAAAATGTTCCAATTAGTTTTTGCATCCGAAAGGTGGGGATATTTTTCTGCAAAAGCCGGAGTTGCTGAAACAAACCAGATTAGAACTATCATTACTAACAGAAAGATTGAGGAATACTTTAATCCTGTTTTGTAATCACCAAACTGTAATCCATAATCCTTAAGATTTTCTTTCAAGATTAGTTTGATGATAAGAATACCAACGATAAAAAAGGTTAAAAAATCACCAACAAACCAGTAAACAAATTCTATTAGATATGGTTGAGAATAATTTTGAAAGGTCTCGAATAAATTAGCTCTAAAAAATCTGCGGGAAGTAAAATAGTATGAAACTGTTTGTAAAATTGCTACAGACATAAGAACAATTACTGTCTTTTTATCAAGTTCCTTGATCTTTTGGATTAAATATTTTATGTCTGAAATAATATTTTTCACGTAAATCTTAAATAGTTTAATTTCAAATCAAAATTAAGCATTTTATATCACATCCAAAGCTCAGATTATTGACAAAATTTCAATTCAAGTGTATATTAGCACTCGTCTTTTGAGAGTGCTAACTAATTTAATAAACTAAAAAAGGAGTTAATTATGAGTGAAATCAAGTTAAAACCACTTGGTGACAGAGTTGTTGTTAAACCTGCTGCGGCAGAAGAAAAAACTGCTGGCGGAATCATTTTGCCAGATACAGTAAAAGAAAAACCAGTTGAAGGTACTGTTGTTGCCGTTGGTCCTGGTAAAGTTGCAGACGATGGTAAAGCAATTAAAATGGAAGTTAAAGTTGGTGACAAAGTTCTTTACGGTAAATACAGCGGAACTGAAGTAACAATTAATGGCGAAGAATATCTCATTATGCGTGAGAGTGACATCTTCGGAATTTTAGGTAAGTAATTAATTAT
>CXWK01001242.1_pt1 | contig 10332 bp, 8 predicted proteins | sample 590851 | NCBI WGS metagenome assembly CXWK01 (sample SAMEA3498364, study PRJEB10139) | wastewater metagenome | biome: wastewater treatment plant; material: activated sludge | place: Denmark | collected 2014-08-01
CGATCAGTGGGATCAGGAACGACAGGTAGAGGTCGCGGCGACCTGCCGTGACGATGCATCCGACGGCGCTCGCGGTGCTGGGGAACAGAGCGAACAGCAGCACGAGCGCCACGCTGCCATGGCCGGCGACCCACGGGCTCATGCCGTACACCAAGCCGATCGACGAGAACGACGCTGCGATCAGCACCAGCGTGGGGCGCGGCGTGGAGCCGCCGTCCTGCGTGTAGTAGCGGTAGAGGGCGAGCAGGGTGATGGCCGTGCTGATCACGGCGGCCACGACCCACCAGCCCAAGCGCGTGGCGGGCGCGTCGTTGCGCAACAGCGAGCTGACCAGCAGTGTGAAGGGCAGGTTGAGCAACGGTGTCGGCGTCAGGTTGGTGACCACCATCGCCAGCGCGCGCTCGCGGACGAAGTGGCCGGTGGCCTCCTCCGACTGCTGCACCCGACCCTCCGACAACAGACACCCTCCCGGTCGCGCGCCCGAAGCAGGCACGTCGGAACTGTCTTCGGCAGTTCTGGGTCGACACTTAACGTGGTGGTTCGCAGAACCGGTCGGCCGCGGGATACTTGGCTGATGCGTGGTCGCTTCGCTCCTTCACCGACCGGCCAACTGCACCTGGGCAACCTGCGTACCGCACTCGTGTCGTGGCTGCACGCCAGATCCCTCGCCGGCGAGTGGCTGGTGCGCATGGAAGACCTCGACCGGGTGACGTCGTCGACGTCGATCGCTGCCGACCAGCTGCGGTCGCTGGCCGCCTTGGGCATGTTGCCCGATGGCGCAGTGGTGAACCAGTCCGAGCGCTTCGATCGCTACCGCACGGCAATCGCCACTCTGCAAGCCAACGGCAGGGTGTACGAGTGCTTCTGCACGCGGCGCGAGATCCGCGAAGCGGCACAGGCTCCTCACGGCGACCTGCCGGATGGGGCCTACCCCGGCACCTGCCGCACGATCGGTGCCCGGCAACGCTCGGCGCTCGTGGCCGCCGGGCGAGCCCCCGCGCTGCGCCTGGCCGCCGACGGCGAGCGGTTCGTCGTACACGACCTGATCGCCGGCGACTACGAGGGAGGGGTCGACGATGTGGTGCTGCAACGCAACGACGGCGTACCCGCCTACAACCTGGCCGTGGTCGTCGACGACGCCGCGCAGGGCATCACTCACGTCGTGCGCGGCGACGATCTGCTCAGCAGCACACCGCGCCAACGGCTGCTACAACAGCTGCTGGGTCTGCCCGAGCCCGCCTACGCACACGTCCCGCTGGTACTGGCACCCGACGGCACGCGCCTGGCGAAGCGCCACGGCGCGGTCACGCTTGCCGATCTTGCGGCTCGCGGCATCGGCCCACAGCAAGTGCTCGCCCGGCTGGGCTGGAGCCTCGGCCTCTGCGCCCGCGACGACACCGTCACGGCGATCGAGCTCGCCGACGGCTTCCGGCTCGACATGGTGCCGCGCACGCCGTGGTCGCTCACCGCCACCGAACTCTGACACGATCGCTGCATGACCGAGCAGGCTGCATGACCGAGCAGTACGACGACCTGCAACAGATCTTCGGCTACCGCGGCGCGGCCGACGACGCCGAGGGCGTGCGGGTCATCGGCAACGAGGTGCTCGTCGTGCCGTTCTGGACGCCCACGTTCTGCGCCACGCTCATCCGCGCAGCCGAAGCAGTCGGCGCGTTCGAGCCGCAGCCCGACGACCCGGTGCCGGGCCACGAGGTGTCGCTGGCCGTCATCAGCCCACGTCTGTTCGAGCAGGTGGAAGTGGATCTCGGCGTTCGCATCTGGCCGCAGCTGCAGGTCGTCTGGCCGTACATCGACTACCACGGGCTGCGCGACGTGTTCGTCATCCGCTACGCGATGGGCGAGCAGGAGCACCTGCGCATGCACCACGACATCGCGCAGGTGTCGGCATCCGCGAAGCTCAACGAGGGCTACGAAGGTGCCGTGCTCGACTTCCCCCGCCAGCAGGTGACCAACGAGTCGGCAGCCGTCGGCGAACTGGTGGTGTGGCCCTCGCTGGTCACGCATCCCCACCAGGCAACACCCCTGCGCAGCGGCGTGAAATATGGGCTCACGATCTGGTTCGAGCTGCCATCGTTCTAACCCCTGCACTGGCTAGTCTGGACGCAAACCAGTCTCTCCTCCTCAGGGCTCATCACTCAATGACTTCGCTTCGTACCGGTATCGCATGGCTGTGCGCATCGAGCGCGCTCGTCGCGCTGTCGTCGTGCTCACAAACGTCCAGTGCCGATGCTCCGGCCAGCACCGTGGCAGCACCCGTCACCACGCTCGCCACCACCACCCTGGCCCCCACCACCACGGTGGCGCCCACCACCACAGCGGCGCCCACCACTACGGCTGCCCCCACCACCACGGCTGCGCCCACCACCACGGTCGCCTCCAACGTGGTGGTCGTCGGGCCGGCCGCCACCCCCATCGTGGCCGTGGGCAAGAACAACGGCGCCGACACCTTCGCGCTGCAAGACCGCCTCAACCAGCTGGGCTTCTGGGCGGGTCTCAGCGACGGTCAGTACGGCTTCGCCACGCTGCAGGCAGTGATGGCCTTCCAGAAGTACCTGGGCCTGCCGGCCACCGGCAGCGTCGACGACACCACGGCGCAGTACCTCACCGCCTACGGCGACCGCGCACACGGCCTGGCCGACAGCGGCACCCTGGTGGAGGTCGACAAGGCCAAGCAACTGCTGTTCATCGTCGTCGATGGGCAGACGGCATGGGCGTTCAACACGTCCACGGGCAGCGGCATCCCCTACGAAGCCACCAACAAGAACGACCCCACCAAGATCGAGAAGGGCGACGCGGTCACGCCGTCCGGCTTGTTCGAGGTCACTCGCGAACGGCCTGAGGGCTGGTGGGAAGGCGACCTCGGCAAGATCTATCGGCCGAAGTACTTCGTCGGCGGCATCGCCATCCACGGCATGACCAGCGTGCCCAACTACCCCGCCTCGCACGGCTGCGTACGCCTCAGCACGCAGGCCATGGACTTCGTGTGGGACACCGGGCTGGTGCCGGTGGGCACTCCCGTCTGGGTTCACGAGTAGGCGAAGGTGCTTCCTCACATCGGTGCGGTCGCACCATGGGCCGATCCTGAGGTCGTCTCGCTGCACCGACTTCCGATGCACGTGCCGTTGCCGTTGGGCGACGATGCGCGCAAGTCGCTCGACGGGCAGTGGGCCTTCGAGCTGTTCGATTCTCCCGAGGCGGTGCCCAGCCGAGCGGTGACAGGGCCCACGCCCACCGGCACACGCACCCTGGCGGTGCCTGGCAACTGGACGGTGCAAGACGTCGGCGATCTGCCGCACTACACCAACATCCAGATGCCCTTCCCCGGGCCGCCGCCGCGGCTGCCGGCACACAACCCCACCGGCGTGTACCGCCGCTCGTTCACCACCGGTCGCGGCTGGAAGCGGCACCGCATCGTGCTGCACGTGGGCGGCGCCGAGAGCGTGCACGCGGTGTACCTCAACGACCGCTTCATCGGCTACGGCACCGACAGCCGGCTGCCCAGCGAGTACGACATCACCGACGCCGTGGTCTCCGGCAGCAACCACCTGGCGATCGTGGTGGCGCGATACAGCGCACTCAGCTACGTGGAAGACCAGGATCAGTGGTGGATGGCCGGCTTGCACCGCAGCGTGCACATCGAGGCCCGCACACCGGTGCACATCGCCGACGTACGGTGCGACGCAGATCTGGAGCTGGCCACCGGCACCGGCGTGTTGCAGGTGGTCACCGAAGTGGGCTTCGCCGTCGAACCCACGGCGGGCCACTCCGTGCGCGTCACGCTGCGCGGCCCAACCGGCAAGCAGGTGGGCAAGCCGTCGGTGCTGCCGGTGCCGCACGCGTTCGCGGCGCCATACGTGTTCGAGGGCTTCCTCACCCGCCACCGGTTCACCGTGCCCGGCGTGCAACCGTGGTCGGCCGAGTCGCCGGTTCGATACACCGCCGAGGTGCAACTGCTCGATGCAGCGGGCACGGTGCTGCAGCACACCAGTCAGCACATCGGCTTCCGTCACGTCGAGATCCGCCAGCGGCAACTGCTGGTCAACGGGCAGCCGGTGTGGATCTTCGGTGTCAACCGTCACGACCACCACCCCGAGCGCGGCAAGGCCGTCACCGTCGACGACATGCGCGCCGACCTGCTCACGATGCGGCAGCACAACATCACCGCCGTGCGCACGTCGCACTACCCCAACGACTCGGCGTTCTACGACCTGTGCGACGAACTGGGCATGTACGTGGTCGACGAAGCCAACATCGAGAGCCACGGCTACAACACCAGCCTGTGCCACGACCCGCGCTGGCTGGGCGCGTGGGTGGCCCGTGGCAGCCGGATGGTGCAGCGCGACCGCAACCACCCGTCCATCATCCTGTGGAGCCTGGGCAACGAGAGCGGGTATGGCGAGAACCACGATGCGCTCGCCGGCTGGATCCGCAGCACCGACCCCAGCCGCCCGCTGCACTACGAAGGCGCAGTGCTGCACGCCGGCTGGCACGGCGGCCAGGCCAGCACCGACATCGTCTGCCCGATGTACTCCACCATCGAGCGCATCCGCGACTACGGCCTCGACCCTGCCGGCACCCGCCCGCTCATCCTGTGCGAGTACAGCCACGCGATGGGCAACAGCAACGGCTCGCTGGCCGACTACTGGGCCACCATCACCACCACGCCCGGCCTGCAGGGCGGCTTCCTGTGGGAGTGGAAGGATCACGGCATCCGCCAGGTGCTGCCCGACGGCACCACACGCCTGGCCTACGGCGGCCAGTTCGGCGACACACCGCACGACTGCAACTTCGTCGCCGATGGCCTGGTGGGCAGCTACGGCGAGCCGCACCCCGCGATGCGTGAGGTGGCCTGGGTGTACCGGCCGGTCACGGTTGCGGCCGGCCCACGCGGCACGTTGCGCGTGGCCAACCGCCAGTCGTTCACCACGCTCGGCTGGCTGCGCGCCGACTGGGAGCTGTTGGTCGATGGCGCCGTGCAGCGGCGAGGCCGACTGCACGTGCCTGCCGTGGCGCCGCACACCTCGGCCACGCTGCCACTGCCCTGCGCGGTGCCTGCCGGCACCGGCGAGGTGCACCTCACCGTGCGCTGGAGCACCCTCGCCGCGCAGCCATGGGCGGCGCAGGGCCACCTCGTCGCGTGCGACCAAGTGCAGCTGCGAGCCGCGGCCAAGGGGCATCAGACCCCGTCTCCGGCCGGCACCGGCACCGCCCGCGACATCGACCGAACGCTGGCTGCGCCGGTGAGCCTCACGTTGTGGCGAGCCTCCACCGACAACGACGGCTTCAAGCTGATGCCCGACCTGGCCCAGCGACTGCGGGTGGGTGGGCAAGGCCTGCGCCTGTGGCAGGAAGCCGGTGTCGACCACCTGCCGGCCGAGCAGCTGGTGCAGCACCAGTACGAGCGCATCGAGGTGGCGGGCGGTGTCGAGTACCACCACACCGTGGTGGTACCGGCGTCACTGGCCGACCTGCCACGAGTGGGCGTGCAGTTCGCACTGCCCCGGCGGTTCCGCCACGTGCGCTGGTTCGGCCGCGGGCCGCACGAGAACTACCCCGACCGCAACGCCAGCGCCCCGCTGGGCATCTGGGAGGGCACTCCCGACGAGTCGCCGTACCTCGTGCCGCAAGAGTTCGGGCTGCGCACCGAGTGCCGCTGGTTCGAGTGCATCGACCCGGTGAAGGGCCAGGCCCTGCGCATCCAGGCCCTGCGCGTCGCCGTGCCTGGTCGCTCCGCGGCGCACCCGCCCGCGCTGCACTGCTCGGCCACGCACCACACCGCCGCCGACCTGTTCGCCGCAGCCACTGCCACCGAGCTGCAGCCACGGCCGGAGCTGATCGTGCACGTCGACGTGGCTCACCGCGGCCTGGGCACCGCCAGCTGCGGGCCCGACGTGTTGCCGCAGTACCGGCTGGCCGCCGGGCGGTACCAGTTCGCGTACCGGCTCAGCCTGGTGCCGGCTCAGGCCACCAAGTCGCGCAAGTAGCGATCCAGCACCTCACCCGCTGCCGGCAAGGTGTCGAGGAGCACCGTTGCGTTGGCGCCGCGGGTGTTCGCATCGAGCCACAGCCGATCGGCAAGGTCCTCGGTACGGCGCCGGGTGTGCTGGTCGTTGGCGGCCAGCACCACGATGCGGTCGCCGACACGTGCAATGGTCTCACCGCGATGGAACACGGCTTTCACGGCATCGGCGACGCAGAGCATCAAGAGGCCGGCCTCCAGCGGTGGGAGTCGACGAAGCTCGACATCGACGAGCACGACGGTGTATGCATCCGCCGGTCGGATGCTCGCAGCGCCATCGACGCCGTACGCCTCACGCAGGCGCAGGCGCAGCACCAGCGCGGTGACCAGCCCGGTGGTGGGGTCGAAGCACAGCCCGGCATGGGCTCCGCGCACGTAGCCATCTGCCCAACCCTGGGCCAGCGCGGCCTGCGCCGGGTACTGGCCCAACCGCACGCGCTGCGGGCGACCCAGCAGGTCGCCCAGCAAGAACAACCAGCGGAACACCTGGGTACCCGGCCAGCCATCCGCCCCCAACGTGTTGCCGAAGCGGTACACGGCACCGTGCACGCCCGCCGGCCGCTCGTGCAGCGTGTCGACCACGTCGGTCGCCACCGCGATCAGTCGGGGATCCAGCTGCTCGCCGTGCCCATCGGCAGCGATGCGCGTCAACCACGAGGACAGGGTGCCACCGGGCGTGCGGCGAGTGCGCTTCACAGCTACACGACGTCACGACACTCGCTTCGATGACGTGAAAGCCGGCAGAACGGCACGATCACCCGCGAGCGGGCGGCTCACTGCGCGCGGCTCACTGCGGGCGGCTCACTGTGCGCGGCGTACCCGCAAGTGGTGGTCGGCCGCGTTGCGACAGGTGCCGGTGGCCAGGTCGAAGCGCCATCCGTGCAAAGTGCACACGAACTCGTCGCCGTCGATCTCTCCGAACACCTTCAGGTCGGCTTGGCGATGCGGGCACGTGCGCTCGATGACCCAGCCGTCGAGCTCGAACTCCTCAGCGGCCAACGCCTCGCGGTCGGGGTCGTGCTTGCGCACGGCTTCGGCCTCGGCGCGGCGCATGCGTTCGACCGACAGCGACTTGAAGAAGTTGTACAGGTACTCGTTGAACGGGCCGGCTCGCCAGGCGGTGAACCGGCAGGAGAGGAACAGCGCGTTGCTCCAGTCGTTGGCCCGTTGCGCGACCACCGTTTCCACCAGCTCGCGCTGGATGTTGAAGCGGAACGAGTGGGCCTCGCCGTGCCACTCGCGCACCTTCCGGTTGGGGAAGTCGAGCGCAATCGCCAGGTCGCCGGCGTGCAGCACGCACACGTCGCCGATCGCGTCGCACAGCGTGGGGGCCATCAGCATCAGCGGCTCCCACCACGCCTGCAGCGTGGGCAACAGGTCGGGGGTGGCCGCGTGCCAACCTGCGCGCATCTGCTGCAGCCACGGCATCCAGTCGGCCTGGTACTGGCGCAGGTAGGCCTCCTTGTCGGCGAAGATCGCGTCGACCTCGGCCTGCGGCACCGGGTGGACGACGGCGATCGGGCCGGTGCTGCCGAACTCGATCGCAGTGCCGGGGATGGCCAGGATGCCCTGCCGATTGGCCGCGGCCAGACGGGCCATGAAGCTGCGCTGGTCGGGGAAGATGCTCAGCTCGTCGCCGGTGATGACGTTGGCGAACCACAGGTCGGGGTCGAGGAACGCCGGCGGACCGGCGCTGGGCACCACTGCTCGGGCATCGATGGCCTCCACGTAGCGCATGGCACGGGCGAACTGGCTCTCGACCTTGGCGTCGACCAGCTCGCGCATCCGCTCCGGGGTCTCCTCGTAGACCATCGGGTACCAGATGGCGCCGCTGTACTGGATCCAGTGCAGGTCGGCCGGGCCGTGCGCGCTGAGGGTTTCGAGGTGGCTGGTGCGACAGTCGTTCTGGTTGACCAGCCGGGCGGTGCCATCGCTGATGACCAGCGCCGAGTCGCCGCCGGGACCGTCGGTGATGCTGATCTCGCAATGGATGGTGATGCGCAGGTTGGGGCCCAGCGCCATCTCCTCACGGTCGACCGTGCGGATGATGTTGTTGAAACCCAGCCGGCGCATGATGCGCTCGAGCTCGCGAGTGGGGTAGCCGGGGATGAGGACCTTGGTGTCCTTGTTCATGTTGGCCACCAACCACTCCTCGTCGAGGTGATCGGCGTGGATGTGCGAGATGTACAGGTAGTCGGGGTTGCAGATGCGGTGCATCAGCTCCGCCGGCAGATGGTCGTTGCGGGGGAACACGAACCAGGAGCCGAAGAACTGCGGGAGGAACCAAGGGTCGCAGCAGATCGACCCGTCGACGGTGTCGACGAGGATCCCCGCGTGGCCGATCGAGGTGGCACGCATGTGGTGGAGGTTAGCGAGGCGCCGACATGCGCGGCCGGAGTGGTGACAAAGGTCCCTACGCGGGCACGCCTGCCGGCGGGATCAGGCGACGGGGGCGTCGGTGAACTGCTGCCCGGCACGCGACACGTGCTCGGACCAGGCGCCGCCATCCCAGTAGCGCAGCTCGAAACGACCTGCCGGGTCGGCGTACCAGCCGGCGGGCACTGCCGGCGCGGCCGCGGCCGGGGCGGGCGTGTACGCAGGTGCCGGCGTGTAGGCCGGGGCCGGGTTGTAGGCAGGCGCCGCTTCGGCGATGGGGGCCAGCGGCGCGGCGGGCTCGGGCGCAACGGCCCAGCCGGCGGGCTCGGCGGCGGGGGCGGGGGCGGCCGGCTCGGGGGCGGCTTCGACCACTGCTGCCGCAGCAGGTGCCTCTTCTGCCGCGCTGCCGGCGACAGCCTCACGGCTCAGGAAGGCGGTGATGTCGCCGCCCGTGGGGACGATGCCGACGACCGACCAACCCTCTGCCGATTTCTCGGAGAGCTTGGCGGCGAGCGCCGCGGGGTCGTACGAGGAGGCGCTGATGGTGACGAATTCGGCAGACATGGTGACGAACAGTAGCGCGCTCGCCGAGCGATGGCCATGGGCAGCCACCGATCGAGCAACGAGAGGCAGTCAGGCAGGCAGCACGAGTGAGTGCACGTCGGCGGTGGCAGGTGCTCCGTCGAACACCAACGCCCCGTCGCGAAGTGCCAGCAGGCGCTGCACACGATGCACGAAGGCCAACTCGTGCGTGGCCACCAGCAGCGTCGCGCCGCCGGCCGCGACTTCGTCGAGCAGCTCGAGCAGGGTGTCCTTGCCGGCCTGATCGAGCCCGACGAAGGGCTCGTCGACCAGCATCACCTCGAAGGGGCGCACCATCGCGATGGCGATGGCCGCCTTCTGCCGCAGGCCACGGCTGAACGTGGTGGGAATGTCGTCGCGGCGGTCGCCGAGGTGCAGACGGGAGAGCAACGACTCGGCCGTGTCGGCCCAGTCGGCCACGCCGTGCAGCCGGGCGATGTACTCGAGGTGCTCCCACAGCGACAGGTCGTCGTAGAAAGTGGGCGTATCGCTGAGCCAGCTCAGCGCAGTGCGGGCCGGTTGCGTACCGGCGAGGTGGCCGGCGATGCGTGCCTCGCCACCGCTGTTGTCGAGCAGGCCGGCCGCCATCCGCAGCAGGGTGGTCTTGCCACTGCCGTTGTGGCCGACCAATGCCACGTGCTGCCCCTTGGGCACTTCCAGGTCGAGCGGGAACAACGCCGGCCGGTCGCCGTAGTCCTTGCTCAGTTGATGCGTGCTGAGGGCGGCGCTCATGCCTGGCTCCTTTGTTGCCGTTGGGCGCTGGTCTGGCTGCGGCCTTCGTCCATGAACTGGCGGATCTTGACGCGTACTCGGTCGCGCACCTTCACCCAGTAGCAGACGGCGCCGATGACGAGCAGCGAGCCGACCGCGCCGCGCAACGCGGCACCGACCAGCGAGTCGCCGTTGCGCAACGCGGCGCGGGGCAGCAGCACCGTGCAGGTCGCGAGCGTGCTGATGACCAACGGCAGCAACAGGCGCAGAGCCGTGGAGAAGCCGGCCATCTCGGGTGGGATGAACGCCTGCTGCTTGGTGGAGCTGAACGGGTCGGGCGCGTCGCGCACGATGCTGACGATGCTGCCCGACACGCCGCCCCAGAGCGTGGGCAACGCCATGATCGCGGCGGGCGCGATCGCTCGCGTGCTGCCGCCGAGGGTGAGCACGGCGGCGACCGCGGCCACCAGCGACAACGGCACCAGTGCCACCAGCGGGGCGACGAGGTGGCGCACCATCAGCTCGCCTCGCTCGACCGGGTAGCTGTCGTTGTAGTCGGGCTGGTCGACCTCTTGCGAGAGCGGCTCCATCACCTCCAGGCCGAGCACGAAGCACAGCAGCGC
>CXWK01022156.1_pt1 | contig 10330 bp, 10 predicted proteins | sample 590851 | NCBI WGS metagenome assembly CXWK01 (sample SAMEA3498364, study PRJEB10139) | wastewater metagenome | biome: wastewater treatment plant; material: activated sludge | place: Denmark | collected 2014-08-01
GTCGGCGAGGGAGGCGCTGAAAATTGTGGCCGGGCCCGAAGCGGTCGTTCGGGCTGCTGGGTGCGCTGGCAACTTTCAGATCATGAACCGCCTGATGGACACCCTTGGGGTACCGGTGAGCCGCGCCGGCCTGGCGCTCGCAGAAGAATTGGGATTGGACCTACCCGACCATTTGATGCCGGTGCCCGGTACTACTTGATGGGATCGTCCGATTTGGGGTCGTGCTTGCGTGACAGCATGGCCCAGACGTCATCGGAGCCCATCGCCAGATGCTCGTGGCGGGTCAACGCGTGGATGACGTCATGGAGGCTTGACTGCAACCGCTCTGTCTTGGCCAACGCATCCTGGTGAAGATCGCCACCCTCCGCATGATGTGCGGTCAGCATTGCCATGACGTCGTCGGCATCCGCTGCCAGGTGCCCCAGGTGGTGGGCAAGGGTTTCCTGGTCGGTGCCGCCTGGTTGGCTACTTTCAGATTCCGTTGGCATGCGACGGCTCCTTTCGTGTGGGTGAACGGGTCAGGTGCTGCTCCGCGCTGCTGGGTGCGGCACCACGATCAAGGGACGGTTGGCGTGGCTCAGAAGCTGGGCTGGAACCCGGCCGAGAATCAGACCCCCAAACCCGCCGCTGCCACGGGTGCCCGTCACGATGGCGGCGGCGTCATGGGCATCGCCGTGTTCCAGGATCACCTGTGCCGGATGGCCTGCGGTGGGGAAGAACTTGAGCGGTGCGGCGACGCCGCCCGCCAGGTCGGCTTCGATCTGGCGCCAACGCTCGGCCTCGTCCTCGCTGAGCGATTCGTAGGCGTGCACCGCATGCACGGTCCCGTTCGTAGCCGACGCCAACGTCGATGCCAATTGAAGCGCCGGCGACGGGTCGCCGGTTGCCTCCACCCCGACCACGAAGACCCCTCCATCCAGCGTTGGGGCGCCCGGGCCGACCATGGCCACCGGGACGTGGCAGTGGTGCAGCAGGTGGTGGGCGGGGTTGCCCTCGCCGAGTCCTCCCGGTTCGTGTGAGTCGTGGGTGCCGACCACGCACATGGTTGGCTGATGCTCGTTCACGTAGGAGGCGATGGCGGCGAGAGGCTTGTGTTCGTTGAGCACCACGACGTCGGCGCTCGCCGCGCCCGCGTTCTTCGTGGCCTGCTCGATGTCCTGTCGGCGGCGCTGGTCCAGTTCGGCGAAGAACTCGGGAGGAGCCTCGGCTGAGACCGGGGCAACGATGCTCAGCACCTGCAGCGGGGCCACGAGGTGTTGGGCCAATCGGGCTGACCACGTCAGGGGCTCGATGGAACTGTCGTGGGTTCCAAAGGCGACGGTGATGGCATTCATGATGCACCCTCCATTCCCAACCAGCCGGTTGAATCCGACCTGGCTTTCTTCTGTTCCCGTGCAGTATCCCCCTCAACCATCTTCTTTGCAGCGCGGCTTCGCACGGTTGGCGGCCGGTGCCTTCCGTTGAGCGGTCCCACCTGACGATATGGGCTGTCGCCGGTGCCTGTGGGCCGGTCATGCTGGTGCGGTGCCGCTGCCGGATTTCGCGACGATGGCCAGGGGCGGTCGATGGTGCTGTTCGAACGTGCGTAGTCGCAGGGCGGCGCAGCGCACGTGAGCCTCGGCACCTTTGTGATGGTGTTGGTGGCGGCCATGTTGCATGCCGCCTGGAACCTGGCGATGAAGGACAGCGGCGATCGGCTGGTGGCGGCGTGGGCGATCATGGGGGTCGGCGGGCTGGCGAGCGTGCCGGTGCTGGCTGCGCTGGGCCCGCCGCCATCCGCAGCGCTTGGTTGGCTCGGCGTTTCGGTGTGTATCCACGTGGGCTACGCGCTGGCCTTGGCCCGGGCCTACGAGCTGACGGACCTGGCCGTGGCCTATCCGGTTGCCCGTGGCACCGCGCCGTTGCTGGTCACCATCGGCGGAGTGACGCTGCTGGGCGATTCGATCGCCCCGCTCGGCGTCGTGGGCGTGGTCGTGGTCTCGGCCGCGCTGATGTCGATGATGCGCCGGGGCAGCCTTGCCGGCTACCGGTGGGCGGTGCTCACGGGGCTGTTCATCGCCGGGTACACGCTGAGCGACGGCGCCGGGGTGAGGGCCGGTGACGACGCCATCCGCTACATCGCCGTGCTGTTTGTGTTGCAAACCCTGGTGTTGAGCGTTGTGGTGCTGCGCATGCGGGGATCCGGAGCCATGGCGGCGGCGGTTCGGGCACAGCCGTTGCGGCTGACCCTGGCGGGCCTTGGCGGAGTGACGGCCTACCTGCTGGTGCTCATCGCTTCGCGAACCAGCCCGCTGGGCCTGGTTTCGGGGCTGAGGGAGACCTCCACGGCCTTCGGGGCGCTGGGCGGGTACCTGTTCCTGGGTGAGTCGGTGACGCCAAAGCATGCGGCGGCCATCGCAGCGGCCATCGTTGGGGCGCTGTTGATCCTCGCCGGTTCCTGATCGGCGAACCCGCCCTTGCGGCAGACCCGCTTGCGTCGATACTCAGGCGGTCCAGATGCTCAGCAACTCGTCCGCAACCTCGCCGGTGACCGGTCCGTCGGGGGTGTTGCACGTGACGGCCACGGCGGTTTGCCCGGTTGGGGCGACGACGAAGCCGGTGTCGAAACCCGACCATTCGCCCGAGTGGGTGAGGATGGAGTCCTCGACGCTGCCGGTGCCTTCGATTCCGGCGCCCCGGCTCGGTTCGGGGTAGCTCATGATCCCGAGGCCGTACCGGCCGCCCTCGCCCATGTCGACGGCGTGGTCCATCCGCAGGTCGGTCAGACCCGGCGGCAGGTCTGAGGACCAGTACTGGGTGCCCCACAACGCGAGTTGCCCGGGTGTGGTCTGCACGGCGCCGTCGCCCACCTGCGCCCAAGGGCTGTCGGCGGGCTTCCACCCGGCGTCGTCCTCGTAACTCTGGGCTGTTCCAGCCGGCGATGGGACCCTCGCCGAGTTGCCAGGGCTCATCTCGGCATCCAGGTCCAGCGGCCCAAACACCTGGTCCTCCAGGTAGCTCGGCAGGTCCTGGCCGGTGGCGGCCTGCACGATCTCGGCCAGCAGCACGTAGTTGCTGTTGGAGTACTCAAACTTCGAGCCGGGCTCGAACGCCGGCCTGGTGCCACGCAACGCGTCGACCGCATCGGCCTGGGTGGACGGGGCCATCAACTCCACCCCTCCATCCTCCAGCAGTTCGATGTAGTCGGGGAGTCCGCTGGTGTGGTGCACCAGGTCATCGATGGTGACCTGTGCCGACCAGTCGGGAAGTTTGTTGAGGTGGTCGCTCACCGAATCGTCCCACGAGATCGTGCCATCGTCGATCAGCAAACCCAGAGCGGTCGCGGTGAACTGCTTGGAGGTGGACCCGATGTCCACCAGCGTTTCGGGGGTGAAAGGTTCGTCGCGCTCAAGGGACGCCCGGCCGTAGGCGGCGGACCACACGATCTGACCGTCGACGTTTACTGCGGCGCTGCAACCCGGACCGTCAGGCCCGATCGGAGCGAACAAGGCCTCGGAGTCGGCCGAGCGAAGGCGCCCGCTGCTCTCGGCGCCGGAGGCGCTGATGCCCGATGGGCCGCAGGCGACGGCGACGGTCAGCAACCCGGCGACGGCGGGTTTGAGGCACCGCGATCGGTTGGGGGGAGCGGGTCGAGGTGCGGTCATCGGGTGAGGCAGTCGGGACGGCCTGGTCTCAGGGACCGACCGAGCTGAAGAGTTCGGGAAACACCCGCGCCACCTTGGCGGTGAGGTACTGGCCGTAGGTGCCGGACCAGGCGGCCGGATCGGCGCCGTCCCAACGGGCTGAGGTGGTGGGGGGTGTCGCCGGATCGTCGGCGGTGATCGGTAGCGGGCGCACCTGGGCATCCCAGGACGGGTCGAAGAACAGCGGGAACGACAGCCGGCTGCGGCCGCTGGTGTTTCGGACGCGGTGCAGCGTCGAGCGATAGCGGCCGGCGGTGATCGCCTCCAGCATGTCCCCCAGGTTGCACACCATCACGCCGGGCTCGGCGGGGACCTTCACCCAACCGTCGGCCACTCGAACCTCCAGACCGCCGCTGTCGTCTTGGGCCAGCAGCGTGAGCAGCCCGTAGTCGGTGTGCTCTGCGACGCCCCAGGCAGGGGGCGTCGCAGCGTTCGGATGCGCATCGGCATCGGTAGCGGGCGCTGGGCCGTCAGGCGGTCGCGTGTCGGGGGGATATCGGAAGATGCGAAACAACACGGTGGGGTCGGCGGTCAGGTGTGTGGCGAACCAGTGGGGATCGAGCCCGAGCGCGATGGCCAGGCCCGACATGATGGCGTGGCCCACCTCGGTGACGGCCTCCATCCAGTCGATCGCTGCCGGGCCGAGCCCATCGGGGTGGTCCGGAAACAGGTTGGGGCCGTGCAGAGGGAGCTGCGCCAGCACCCGCGGATCGTCCGACGGCAACTCGGTGCCGATATAGAGCCCCTCCTTCCGGTCGGGTCGACCCGAGGTCAGCTCGGCACCCACCGGAAACCAGCCCCGCCAGGCCGACCCGGCCTTGGCCATGGCCACCTGGGACTTCTCCTCGTCGCTGCGGGCAAAGAAGTTGCGGGCCTGCGCGTCGAGGTTGCGCAACAAAGCCGGGTCGATGCCGTGGCCGGTGATTCGGAAGAAACCCCAGGTGCCACATGCCTCGTTCAGCGCGTCGGACACCTGTCGCCGGGCCGGACTCACCGGTGACCCGTGTGAGGCACTCATCAGCGGGCCGATGTCGACCAACGGCGGAACATTCACGCCCTCAGTCTTGCCGGTGGACAGCGGCCATTGACATGAACGAACGAGTGTTCGATGCTGTGGCGATGGCCCTTGCGCTCCCACACGACCTGTCGATCCCAGCGTTGGCAACCCGAATCGAGGACCCCGCGGAGCGGCGGGCCCGCGTGCGACAGCTGGCGGCGGGGCTGGCCCCGGTCAGCCTGGCATCCCAGCAGCGGTTGCCGGTGGTGCCGGCGCTGGCCCAGATGCTGCCCGCCGGTGGGCCGTCCCGCGGTTCCACCGTCTCGGTGGGAGGGCGGTGTGGTGCGTTGTCGTTGGCCGCCTTGTTGGCGGTGGAGGCGAGCAAGGCCGGTTCGTGGGTGGTGGCCGTGGGGATGGCCGAGTTCAACTGGGAGGCGGCGCTGGCGTTGGGTGTGGTGGCCGAGCGGTCGGTGGTCGTCCGGCTGACCGAGCGGTCGCGGGCCACCGAGGTGATGGCGGCCCTGGTCGATGCCGCCGACGTGGTGCTGGTGGGGCCCGAGGTGGTGCTGGCGGCCTCGGCGGTGCGTCGGCTGCGGGCACGGGCGCGGGAGCGGGGCAGCGTGTTGATCCGGGTACAGCCTCAACACGCCCGGAGGGTCGCTCAGGGGGCGGTCACCCGAGAGGTGGGGCGGCGTGGTCTCACCGCTGCTTCGGATGATCGCTGGGAGGGTGTCGAGCTGTCGCTTCATGCCCGCACCCTCCAGTGGAGTGGGCTGGGGCAGGGCTGGGGCCTTCTGTCCGGTCGGCTGGTGGAGGTGGTTGTGGGCGGTCGCCGACAGTCCAGTGGCGGGGGCCGAAGCCTGCTCTGGTTGCCTGATGTGCAGGGTCGGGTGCGGGTACCCGAGCCGGGCGAACTGAGTGGGCTCGAACGCGAGGGCCTGGTCGGCGCCGACGGGCGGGTCGCTCACGCGGCCGTCGGTCGCCTTGCCCCGGTGGTGGCGTTGCGTCCCACCGGCACCGGCTGAGGCTGCCGCCATGTCGAGGTTGTCGAGCGGCCCGCAGGTGGCGAAACCGGCTGGACCTCACCGGGGGCCCGAGCGGATGCTGTCGTTGTGGTGCCCTGATTGGGCGGTGGTTGCATGGGGGGTACCGTCCGATCAGCCGTCGGTGGTGCTCGCGGCCAACCGGGTGGTTGCGGCCAACCAGGCGGCACGGCGCGACGGCGTGGCGATCGGCCTCCGTCGCCGTGAGGCTCAGGCGCGCTGTCCCGAGGTGCGGCTGCTCGATCGTGACCCCGCTCGTGAGGCCCGAGCATTCGAACCGGTGGTTCGGGCGCTCGACGCGGTGACGCCCAGGATCGAACTGCACCGGCCGGGTCGGGCGTCGTTTCCTGCCGGACCACCGGCCCGTCATCTCGGGGGTGACGAAGAGCTCGTGACCCGGGTGCTGCAACTCACGACTGAGGCGATGTCCGATGGGTCGAAGCTGTTCGAAGGGGCGGTCAGGGTGGGCGTGGCCGAGGGGGCCTTTGCCGCACGCACGGCCGCCCGGCGCGCCGTCGATGGCCCGCTGATTGTTCGACCCGGCACCACGCCGGCATTCCTGGCCGAGCTACCGGTGGCCCAACTGCGTCGCGATGATGCCCGCCGGGAGGAGTTGGTCGACCTGTTGGAACGCCTGGGCTTGCGCACCCTGGGGGCCTTCGCAGCGCTGGATCCGGCGGATGTGGCCGGGCGCTTCGGCGCAGCGGGTCTGGACGCCTGGCGCCTGGCCTGGGGCGACGACGACGTGCCCACTGACGCTGTCGAGCCCCCCGTCGATCTGCGGGTGATGCGAGAACTGGACCCGCCCGCCGAGCGGGTGGATGCGGCAGCGTTCGTGGTGCGGGCCCTGGCCGAGGAGTTCCACGGCGCGCTGACCGCCCGGGGCCTGGCGTGCGAGTCGGTGGTGGTGATCGCCGAGACCGAGCACGGCGAGCGCATCGAGCGATGCTGGCGTCACGAGGGGGTGCTGAGCGCCACCGGGGTGGCCCAACGCCTGCGCTGGCAGCTGGAGGGCTGGCTGTCAGGAAGGGGTGCAGGGGGCAGTCCGGCCCATCGCGTACCGTTGGCCGAACGCCTCCAGGGTGGGGTGGTGCGTCTCGAGCTGGTGCCCGACCGGGTGGTGGCGGCCACCGGCCGGCAGCTGGGTTTTTGGGGTGGCCGCGACTCGGCGTCGGAACGAGCCCGTCGTGCGCTGGCCCGGGTGGAGGGCCTACTGGGTGCCGATGCGGTGCTGATGTTGGAGCCCGCCGGCGGTCGGGCGCCGGGGGAGGGGGTGGCGCTGGTGCCCTACGACACCCGGCTGGACGGCGGCGCTGCGGCCGGTGTGCCCGCCCGGTCCAGCACTCCCAGCCCGTGGCCCGGCCGGCTTCCGGCACCCGCCCCTGCGGTGGTGCACGACCCACCGCTGCCCACCCGGGTGATCGATGGCGAGGGTCGGTTGGTGGGGGTCAGCGGTAGGGGGCAGTTGAGCGCGCCACCGCAGGCGGCGGAGGTGGGTGGCGTGCGGTTGGAGATCACAGCGTGGGCCGGGCCGTGGCCCATCGATGAGCGGTGGTGGGACGCCACCGAAGGACGCCGTCGGGCCCGTATCCAGGCGGTGACCGCCGATGGCGTGGCCCGGCTCTACACCGTGGAGGCCGGGCACTGGGGCGTCGAGGCCACCTACGACTGACCGGTCGCCGCAGGTGCCGCCACAGATGTGTTCTCAGGTTGGTCCCCGATGGAACGCGCCGGCAATGCCATGACGGGTAACAATGGTGCGGTGCGAGTACTGGTAGTTGACGACGAAGTAGAGCTGGCCGCGGCGGTTGCCCACGGATTGAGGGAGGAGGGGTTCGACGTCGACGTCACCAACGACGGCAAGGACGGCTACGAACGTGCCCGTTCGGCCACCTATGACGCCATCGTGTTGGACATCCTGCTTCCGGGCATGAACGGTTTCCAGGTGTGCCGATCTCTGCGGGAGGCGGGCGTGTGGACGCCAATCCTCATGCTGACGGCCAAAGAAGGCGAGTACGACGAGGCCGAGGCGCTCGATACCGGCGCCGACGACTTCCTGCGCAAGCCCTTCAGCTACGTGGTGTTGATCGCCAGGCTGCGAGCGCTGACCCGTCGGGTGAACGAGGGTGCGCTGGCACCGGTGATCGTGGGCGACCTGGAACTGGACCCCGTGGGTCGCAAGGTGCGCCGCGATGGAACCGACATCTCGCTGTCGCCTCGGGAGTACGGGTTGTTGGAGGTGCTGATGCGTCGTGCCGGCGAAGCGGTGCCCAAGCGCGAGCTGCTGGAGCAGGTGTGGGGCCAGGATTTCGCCGGTGACCCCAACGTGGTCGAGGTGTACGTGGGCTACCTGCGGCGCAAGATCGACCGGCCGTTCGACCGCGAGGATCTGCGCACGATTCGCGGGTCGGGGTACATCCTCGGCAAGCCCCCGGCACATGCCGACACCTCCGGGGGGTAGGCCATGACCGCCTGGTCACGAATGTCGGTGCGAGGTCGCCTGACCCTCACCGTGACGGTGGCCTCGGCAGTGGCGTTGCTGGCGCTGTCATGGCTGATGCTGTTCTGGCTGCGCGGCGCACTGGTGAGCGAGGTGGCCCGCAGGAACGATGTTGCGCTGGATGCTTATGTGGACTTTGCGAGGAAGGAGCCCAAATCGGTCACCCAATTGATCCTCGCTCAAAATTCGGAGGCGGTGACGCTTCCGGTGAGGCTCTTGACCCCCTTGGGCGTAGGGCCCAGCGACACGCTGGCGGCGGTGGCCTTCGAGCCGTATCCGACCCCGGGCATGGTTGTGCCGGAATCGGGGCGGGACCCACTGGTGCTGGCGCTTCAGGGTCGGGAGCTTCCCCGCGAGGTGGATCGATCAGAGTTCGTGACGAAATCGAAGAGGGTGCCGACTGAACAAGGCATACTGATCGTGCAGGTGGCCACCAGCCTGAGTGACGTCAACCGCAGTGTCGCGGTGGTCCGATTGGCGCTGTGGGTGGTGGTTCCGTCGTTGCTTGTGGCCGTCGGGATGGGCTCGTGGGTGATGACCCGTCGAAGCCTGGAGCCGGTTGCCGACCTACGACGCCGGGTGGGGGACATCACCTCCCGGACGCTCGACGAGCGGCTGCCGGTGCCGCCGACCGACGACGAGGTGGCACACCTGGCCGTCACCATGAACGCCATGTTGGATCGGTTGGAGGCCAGTTCGAAGCGGGAGCGTCAGTTCGTGTCCGATGCGGGACACGAACTGCGCAGCCCGGTCGCCGCAATCCGGGCCCAGGTGGAGACGGCGCTGGCCTATCCCGACACCGCCGACTGGTCGTCGGTCGGCGTCACCGTGTTGGCCCAGGGCGAACGGCTGGACCGCCTGGTCGGTGATCTGTTCACGCTGGCGCGCCTGGAGGAGGGTGCGTTCGGCCCGGTACCGGACACCGAGGTCGATCTGGACGAGTTGGTGCTCGAGCAGGTTGGGCACCTCAAGGGCCGGCGGCTGGACCTGTCGGGCTTGAGTGCGGCCCGGGTGCATGGCGATGCGGGTCAGTTGGCCAGCGTGGTGCGCAACCTGGTGGAGAACGCCGGGCGTCACGCCTCGGAGACGGTGCGGGTGTCGGTGGGTACCGAAGGGGACTACGCCCGAATGGTGGTCGAGGACGACGGGCCGGGTATCCCCGCCGAACAGCGGGACATGGTTTTCGAACGCTTTGGTCGGTTGGAGGAGGCTCGCAGCCGAGATCGCGGGGGCGCCGGCCTGGGCCTGCCGTTGGCCGGTCGGATCGTTGCTCGCCACGGCGGCACGCTGGAGTTGGACGACAGCGAGTTGGGCGGGGCCCGCTTCGAGGTCAGGCTGCCGCTCGCCCAGCCCGAGCCGGAGTGACTCCTTGGCCTCCACTCCGCCATCCTGCCTTGTATGACGGTTGGGTGTCGGTAAGCCCCCCATTGTGACGATATGCTGGTGATTGTGACGATGAGGTAACGATTGATCCGTGTGCGGGTGCCTGCCCGCCATCAGTCGTTGTCACGTGATCATGAACCTGTCTCCCCGTTTCCCCGACCTGTCGTCGCGCGTGCGCTCGGTTGCAGCCGGACTTGTTGTTGCGGTGGCGCTTGGCGCCGCCGGATGCGTCGCTGCGCCTCACTCGGCGGTCACAACCACCAACGCCGTCAATGGATTTGATCGGTTTCCGGTGGTTGGCCCGGTGCGTTACCAGAACGACTACGGATTCTCCAGGGGAGGTGGGAGCCGTCGCCACCAGGGTGTGGACGTGATGGCCACTCGGGGACAGAAGGTGGTGGCCATCGAGTCGGGCACCATCACCACCAGGGTGTACTCGTCCAGCTGCGGGCATTCCCTGGGAATCAGCGGCGATGACGGCGGCTACTACCTCTATTGCCACATGAACAACTATGCGGCCGGCGTTGCCAAGGGTGGCCGGGTCTGGGCCGGAAAGACCGGTGGGCAACGTCGGCAGTTCCGGCAACGCGGCATACGCCTATCCGCACCTTCATGTGGAGGTTCACCCCGGCGGGGCCACCGGTGCTGCACGCAATCCCTATGAACGGCTCCGCGACGCCGAGCGCCGAACCGGCGTCATCACCCGGCCACCCACCGGTTGGCG
>CXWK01013503.1_pt1 | contig 10320 bp, 11 predicted proteins | sample 590851 | NCBI WGS metagenome assembly CXWK01 (sample SAMEA3498364, study PRJEB10139) | wastewater metagenome | biome: wastewater treatment plant; material: activated sludge | place: Denmark | collected 2014-08-01
CAGATCGATCCCGTTACCCTGCATCAGAATTTCTCGGTTCTGCGACCATTCGTGCCACCACCACCACCACCACCACCACCCCCCGACGCATTCGTGCCATTGCGGCGCTTGCGGAACTGTTGCGCGATGCACCAGACCGAGCCGACGATCATAACGAAAAGCAGAATACCGAGTGCTGTTTCCATGACATTCTCCTACGTGTAAAAGAATCTGATTTCGCCTCGTGCACCAGCTCCAGGCGCGCCAGTGGCCCCCGATCCAGCTCCACCACCACCCGGAGCGGTACCTGCGCCGCCTGCGCCGGAGCCGCCTGCGCCACCCGCTCCGCCATTGGGGGAAGTCCCCCCTCCGCCGCCAAGATCAGGGTCTGCCTCGCCATTGTCGCCAGTCACACCAGAGGTATTTGTAGTTCCCCCGGAAGCTGTGCCGCCTGCGCCACCAACTTGCCCTGTAGCGGAAGCCCCGCCATTCGCGGCCATGCTGATCGCACCGCCACCCGTCAATGTGCCGCTAACCGTAGAATTTCCGCCCGCTGCCCCCACCGCATACGACAGCGTATTGCCGCCCGCACAAGCTGCGGTTCGCGTTGAATACCCGCCGCCACCCCCACCGCCGCCACCATAAGAGGCACTTCCATCAAAGCCATTCCCACCGCCGCCCCACATAGTGATGACCACTTGAGCCATCCCTAGCGGAACGGTCTCTGTGCCCGAGCCGGAGGTATATGTGACCAACAACTCGCTCACGAAAACCAAGCGGCTCGTACCGCCAGAGTCCACTACGAATGCTCGCTTCAACTGCCGCGTCGTGCCACCAGAATCCACGACCAGAAACCGCTTCAGCTGCCGCGCGGTTCCGCCCGAATCAACGACGTGAGTACGCGCTGGCATTAGTAGTAAAAAAACACATCGCCAGCCGTACCCGATGGCGTTCCACCTGGATCGGACTGAATCGTGCAATTGAGCACGATCTGACGCTTGGTGTGCGTCAGCGTGGACTTGCGAAAATAGCCATCGGCCCCAGCTTCGACAATGATATTGCCAATAGTCGGAGTCTCCGCGCTTGAACTCTGATTGTAGTAAGACGCGAACAGATACCCATTAACATTCCGCCGCGCTAGCGTACTTACGGTCGCAGTTTCCGCCCCGAGCGCGGCCTGATGCTGCGTGACGTTCGACTGTGCAACTCTCGCGTCCGCAAGAGTCCCAGTGAGCTGGCTTGCTGCAATTGACAGCGCCGCTTGATGCTGTGTTACAGCGGCCGCTGGTACTTGTGCATTGGCAATTGTCCCCGTGAGCTGCGTAAACGCGATCGCGAGCGATCCCTGATGCTGCGTCACGCCGCTTGCTTGGATGCGTGCGTCCGGAATCGTGCCTGCATTCAGGTTGCTGGCGCTCTGGTAGAACGCGCCGCTTTGCCCATCGAGCAGGTCGGCATCGAGTCCGCTACCCGCACCGTCTGCCGTGGTGATGAACGAGACCAGGTTCGCNNGCCGACACGTTCTGCATCTTCGCGTAACTCACGGCGTCATTGGCGATCGTGGTCGCATTGCTGCCCGCGCTCGCCGTGACATCGCCGGTGAGCGCCGAACGCTGGATGCCGCCCGTGCCCGTGAATTCGAGGCCGCCGCCGACTGTCAGCGCCTCTGGCGCTCCCGTTCCAGCCGTGTCGCGGCCTAGCAGCCTGTCGGTCGCGAGCGATCCGCTCGGCAGATAGCGCGCGTCCGCCGTCTGGCGGTTCAGCGCATCGGTCGCAGCCGTCGCGTCACCGAGTCCCGTCAGGCGCTGAGAGTTGAACGGAATACTAGCCGTCGGCAATCCGGTGCCGTCGCGCAGTAAGCACGTCGAAAGCGCAGCCGCCATGTCCGCGTCCTGCTGATCGAGCTTCGCGATCTCGATCGGCGCGGCGGCGGATTCCGTGGTCCAGTTGTAGACGACGCTGTAGGTGCCGGAACTGAATGGCATTTATTTTTCCTCCCTATCACCGTTGACCATTGATGTCGCTGCTACTGCCGCGCCGCCCGAGCGACGGCCATATTGCCCCAATGCGCTCGCAATCGCAGCTCGTCTGCTTCCGCCGCGAAGGTTGTTAAGCGCAAGCGATAATTCAAACGGGTCTTGCAATAGCTTCGACATCTCACCAATGACTTCAGGCGATGCTTGGCTGCGAACTGCACGCGCGAGCGCCTTTGCCGCGCTCATCTTCCAACTGATGAATCCTGGTATCCGGTCAACCCCGTAGCCGGTTTGTTCATCGATCATGGTTGCCAATGGCACCGACGCTTTGTGCTTCGGGGTATACATTTCCTCGGCGCGCACGCGATCTGCCTTGATATCCTTAATCCGGTTGCTATACCTTTCCAATTCCGCCTTGTACCCGGACCCGCCTGCGGCCTCTATCGCATCGTCAATGAATGACTGCGAGGAACGCATTGCGCGGACAAACGCCGCGTCTTTTGTATCCCATCCCTGCTTCTCAAAAATCGTGCTCAACTTTGGCCCGAACGATTTACGCACTTCATCTATCGCCCGCGCGTCGATGCTCCCATCTGGTTTTGTAATTCTGGCAATTTCCTTGGCGAATTCAGCATACGTTTTCGACGCAATTTCATTGGCGTAGTTTCGCGGGTCAGTCATTTTCTCGCCGACTGCACCCACTATTTCTCGCGGGCCAAGCGCAACTAACCCGGTATTCTCTAGCAACTCCTTTTCGAGATTGGCGCCCGCCGCTTGAAGTTTTCGAGCGTCAGCGGCAAACATAGCTTCATCAGCGGCGCCAGCAGCGGACTCCGCGTTAGCGGCATGTTGCGTGTATCGAGCAGGCGGTCGAGGGGTCGCGCCTGCTCCGTGAGATGGAAACGATACCGCATCCTTCGCGAGTCCGAGCGCCCTTGCGATCGGGCCAGTTGGTGCATCTTTGTTCACCGCTCGACGCGCGGACTCCGCAGCAAACGCATCCATCTGTCCTGACAATTGCATGTTTTGGCCCGCTCGGCGCGAACTATCCGATGCTATGTGGGTCAGTTTTCGGAGCCGATCGCTGAAATTATTCGCCTTTTCCAAGATAGCTTCTCTCGCTGCCCCATGAGATTCGCCTAATTCCTTCGCGGCAGTTTCCCGCGCCGCCTCATTGGCGACTTCGCGCCTCGCAAACTCAATTGCCGGGCCGCCTGCACGCGCATCAGCGGAACGTGCGACAGACGCCTGCAACTGTTGCAGCGGAGCGCCTTCTGGCATATCGCCGACAACCTCCGCGGCCGTCGGCTTCACACCATTAACCGGGCTGCGGTAATTGCGCAGCCGGTCGGCGAGGGTTCGTCGTTGTTCATCGGTCCCGGAATATCGGCGTAATGCTCGACCTGCCCTTCGTTCGGCCGCTGACAGCAGCGGAGCAGAAGCAGCGAAAGCCTCCTGACCAAGTTGAACGCCTTTCGCACCGATCGAGACGCCTCCCGATCCTACCGCTTCATTGACGGCCCTTATGATTGGGTTCCGTGTTTGTGGCACGCCCATTTCGTTCAGCGATTGATCGGCTGCTTCTGACAATGTGCGAAGTGGCGCTACGCCAGGCGTCACTATTTGCTCAACAGCGTTGTAGAGGTTAACTCCCATATCAACCGGCAGCGCCGCGAGCTTTGGTATCCCCATCACCAAATCACGCAGCGAGCTAACAACGTCAGAAGCCACGCTTGCGCTTGGAGCAGCATCACCCGCCGTCTCAGCAGCGCCCAATGCGAAGCGGCCTGGGACGCTGCCAAGTGCGCGCTCAGTGGTCGTCGCAGGCACCGGAGCGGGGGCAGGTTGAGACGATGCGGCTCCGGCTGCTTTCGCCTCCAACTCCGCCAAACGGCGCAGGGCTACAAGTTCCTCGCGCGGGGTCATTTGCCGAACCTGTTCCTCAGTTCCGCCAATTCGGCCTGCTCTTGAGGCGTTAACGTAGCATCGCCTGCGTTAGCGTCAGGCGGTGTAGTGTCCGCGCCTTCTCGCTCCATGATGATGTTGATACGGTCGGCAATGCCTTTGATCTGGTTGTCTCTAACCTTCCTCTCCTGAGTTCGCTCCGGGAGCGCGGCCATGAGAGATTGCAATTCAAGGTTCGATTGCGATCCAATGCCAGGGACACGCAATGCGCTTTGAATCGTCGCGAGAAGTTGCGCTTTCGCGCCGTCAAAGTCCTGCGCCACGGAGCCTATCGCGGGAATGCGGCCCTCTATGAATCCGCCGCCGCCGCCGAGCGTGTTGCTTGTCTCCTGAACACGAGAAAGTGCCCCCAATGCGGCTTGAAGTGAGGCCACTCGACTATTGCGTTTTTCCGCAGCGACCGCATCTTTCGAGGCCGCTGCTGAGTTCTGTCGCTCCGCCTGCGCGTCAACCCTCATGCCCGCAATATCGCGCTGCGTCTGCTGCTGGCCTGATGCGATCTCACGACGCAGCGCCGCACTTTCCGCCGCCGCCGCTGCGCGCTGCTCGCGATCCAACGCCAGGTCCTGCGACCGCATATTGCGTTCCAGAAGGCGCTGCTCGCGATCCAATCCTCGGTCCTGCAATCCGCCTTCAATCTGCAATCGCTTCAGGTCTCGATCCGCGATCACGGATTGGTCAGGCAACAGTCGCGCCAATTGCTGCTGCATGAGGAAGTTGCGAATCTGCTGCGGGTCTTGCCCTGCCACGGCGCGCGCGAGCGCCTGTCCGCGCGCGGACAATTCAGGTCGCCCCGTGTCGATGTCCAGCATCTGCTGAGGCTCCGTGCCTGCGATCGGCTGCCCTTGCGCGTCGATCTTCTGCGGGCGCTGGTCCATCGTCAGGTCGTTGATGACGCCTTCGTTCTGGACGCGAGTATTGGCATCGGCTGCGTTTCGAGTCTCGATTGCCTGCCTACCGGCGCGACGCGCTAGCAACGCTTCCGCGAGCTGTGTGAGCCCCTCGCCAATGCCGTACTGCGCTTGCACGCGACCGCCCGGCGCTGGCCCTCGCTGCCGTGCAGCCATCTCCTGCAACGCCTTCGCATAGGCTTCGCGGCGCGCGACATCGGCATAAGCGTCATCAGGCTGCGTGTCGCGAAATAGCTCGATCTTGCGTGCCATCAGTACAACTCCCGCAAAGCCTTCGACATGACCTTGCTGTAGTCCACTGCCTTAAAGCCGTTCGACATCTTGAACACGGCTGACGGATTCGTCTTTTCGACTTCCTGCGCCATGACGCCGGTGTACGTCTTGCCGGGCTCGTCCTTGTATTCATAATCGTAAACGCCGGTGCCATCAGGAAGTGATCCGACCTGATCAACATTAGTCTTCAGTCTCTCGTCTGAGAATGCGAGCGCGGCGCCACCGAGTCCGAACAATCCACTCATCAGCGCGTTATTCTGCTGCTGGCGCGCATTCCAGATGTCCATCTGCTGCCCGTAGTTCTGATTGATGAGTCCGGCGATGTCCGTCGGGTTCGTCATCGAGTTCTGCGGGTTCTGGAACTGCGGCTGCGCGACCTGCGCCGACGAGCGCAGCGCGTTGTACTCGTTCAGCGGCTGATTGCGCAGCGAGAACAGCTCGTTGAGCCCCTGCCCGCGCGCTTGGTTCGCGAACTGCGCATTGAGCATGGCATCGCGGTTCGCTTGAGCCGCTGCGCTATTCGCAAATTCACCACCTGAGAGAGCCTCACCGAACCCTTGGCCGCGCGCCTGATTGGAGAACTGACCGGCAAGCAGCGCATCGCGGTTGGCGGCCTCCGCGCTCTGATTGGCGAACTGCCCGCCAGTCACCGCCTCGTCGAACCCTTGGCCGCGCGCCTGGTTCGCCGTTCCCGTGCGTGCGAGGGCTTCCGACAAGGCTTGCTGGCGCGCGTTGTTCGTGAAACCCGCGCCGGTCGTGCGCTCGCCGAACAGTTGCCCACGGTTCCCCTGCGAGATGCCGGCCAGTCTCGACAGTTCGTCGCCACCACCAATGATCGCGGCGTCTCGCGCGCGATCGTAGTCGAAACTGCGCGCGCGGTTGGACGTGTCCATCGCGTTGTTGAACGCCTCCGAGCCCTCGACGACGCCCATGTTGGCAAGGCGCGTGCGCTCGGCGCTCTCGCGCTGCTGCCATTGCGGGTCGAGGTAGGCGGCTTGACGGTTGTAGAGCGCGTCCTGCGTCTGACGACGCGCGCCCTCAAGATCGTTCGGCGCCATACAACTGCGGCAGCCCTTGCGTGTCGATGCTACCGACGAGGCCCGGCCCCTGCACGTTCAGATCGCTCTGTAGAGCAGGCAACCCGTTCGTGTTGAGGTTGCTCTGATAGCCCTGCTGCGCCACGTTGCTCTGCAACCCCGGTAATGCGCCCGTGTTGAGGCCAGACTGATAGCCCTGCTGCGCCACATCAGAGCGCAGAGCAGGCAAGCCAGAAGTGTCCATTGGCTGGCCGAACGTGTCGGTGACGCGACCGAGCATGCCCTGCGATGCCTGCCCGAATGCGAGGTCATTCGCGTTGTAGATATCAAGCAGCTCCTGCTGCTTCGGATCGAGGCTGATCGTCTGGTCGTAGACGGTCGCGCCAGTGGTTGGGTCGGTGCGCCCGGCGAAGGTCTGCTGTCCCCACGGCGTATAGGTCGCGCCGTGCGTGATCGCGTTATTGAACGCGGCCGTGTCGCGGTTCATCTGCGTCTGCGCTGCGGCCGTCACGTTGGGATCAGGAGGCGGCGGCGGTTTGCCGCCTTTCTTCGCCAGAGCGATCGCGCCGTCATACCACCGCCACTCTGACGCGCCCTCGTCGGTCACGTACCGGCCGATGTTCTCGTCCCATACTGAGACGGACTTCGTGTAGATTTTCACAGCCATCTGCAATCCTCGCGAAGCATCCCGTAGACGATCACATCGTCGTCCGGCAGGGCATGTCGCATGTAGCCTTCACGCCGAAAGCCGATATGCTCGTCGAAGCGTTGCGCCGCGACGTTGGTCGCTGGCACAAAGCCTGAGACCCGGCGACAGCCGAGTTGGACGAAGGGATATCGGAATGCCGCCCGGAGGTAGCTTCGGGACAGCCAGTTTGCGCCGACACCTGCAACATGCATGGCGATGTCGGCGCCTGAGTAAAGGTTATACACCACGCCCGCGATCAGGTCACCATCCTGCTCGTAGCCGATCGCAACGTACCACTCCCCCCATGACGGAACGTGCGGTATCAGAGCCTTCGCGAACTCGCCGACGCGCTCTTTTTGGTCAAGGACCAAACGACGCATTTTCGTATACGAAGTCGCTTGCCGCCCACGTCATCTGCACATCATCAGTCCGCGCTCGCAGCCGAGGCGCGATCGCGGAGCCGAACCCCTGCACTGTCCGCCAGTCCCGCAGCACAACCGCCGCGCCGCTCCATGTGACATCCCATATGCCGCCCCACGGGTCGCCGCCGCCAGCGCCAGTTTGCAGGAATACGGTCGGCTCATTGTCGCCATAATCTACGTCCACACCGAGAGCCACGTCCGACACGCCGTCGGTTGAGAAGATCGGTCGCATCAGGTGAACTTGCACGTTCCTGCCGCGACCACCGAAATAGTTGAATGCTTGCTTGCTGCTCGCCGTGATCGCAATGCCCGCGTCAGAGTAAGCGCCAACTTGGTCCGCCTTCGCGAGCACGCCGTCGCCACCCCAATAGAGTTGGTCGCGAACAACCTCGAAGGAGAAGCCGTTCCAGCCGATATACCGGCACCATGCGCCAGTCTGCACGTTCATCACGTACTGGCGCGATTCGACGTTCTCATTCGTCGGCACATTGAGGATCAGTTTGAACCCGGTCGGATGCAGCGTGAGCCCCCACCCTTGCCGAGCGCCATGGATCGAAACATCGCCGTTCACCAGGTTCCTGATTTTGTCCGACACGGCAACGGTCTGATCGCGCGTGTTCTGACTGATCGCGCGGCGTAGCGGTAGGATGCCGTCCGCGCAGATGAGCAGCGCGTCGGCCCCCCACTTGCACCATGCCCTGTTGCCCTTGATGACAGGACGCCCGACCCTGAACTGCGCGACCCGCGACCACGATGCTGCCACGGCGGGGTCCGTGCCAGAGAACGCCACGATCTCGCCTTCGGTGGACACGAACGCGATGTAATCAGCGAGTGCATTCGTCGCGTCGGTGATCGTGATGATGCTGTTGAGCGTCCCGCCCAATGCGAACAGGCTCGCGAGGTTCAGTTCGACCGTCGCGCCGGTGATCGAGTTGACGGGCAAGTACCGCACACGGAGCGAGTTCTTCACGCCGAACCAGAGACGCTCTGCATAGACACCTACCGTGAAGAAGTCGGCAGGCGTCCCGCCCGTCATCGCCGACGCGATCCACGTCGTGCCGTCGTATTGCAGCGGCACATCGGCGCCGTTGACGAGCGACAGAAACTGCCCGCCAACTGTGCCGAAGTTCACATAGTCATAGCGGCAGTTCGTGATGGCCTGAACCGCTGGCCCGCTCCCGCCGACGACAGCCGTGCTGAGCGCGCCGCCCGACGTGGCTTCCATGATGGAGTTCGTAGCACCGTCCACGGCCGCGAACACCTTGGTCGCAGTCAGCCCGTTGTAGGCGATGATGGACTGACACACGCCGGAGAACGTCGCGAACGCGGTGTACCCCCGGCGCACCGCCACGTCGGTCGTCTGCGGGAACCAGTTGTCCATCTGCAACGCATCGGTGCCCTTCATGTTGGCAACCGAGTCTCGCGCATTGAGTCCGCCGATCGGCGATGGGAGCGACAAGGATTGTGATTTCGCGGCGCCGGGTCTACGCGAAAGGACGGCCTGACGCATCTGCGTCAGCTCCCGATCAGACGCGGGATTGCCATTGGGATGTCATCGTTGAACACGCCCCCGCCGCTAAGTGAAAGTGTCGGCTTTGTGCCGTCGCGGGCCATGGCATCCGCGACCATACGCTCGTAGGAGGCGAAGTCCTCGGCATACTCCATGCCTTTCGCCTTCCGCCACCGCCACACGACACCCATGAGGATGATTTCGTCATCGAGCAGGAGAAGGTCGGTGTCCGCGACCGCGTTGCGACGATAGGTCACCCCGAGCGAGTCCGTCATGGTGCTGCGCGTGACGTACTCGAATGCGCAGGTCTGCCCCGCAGTCGGCGCGGGCAGGAACAGCAACTCGTTGCCGCGTATGCGGTACTCGCTGTAGGGCGACGTGATCGACACCGCCTCGTATCCTTGCCACGTTCGCCCGCTACGAGGCCCGTAGACGGGTTCGCGCGAAGTGCGGTTCCATATCGTCTCGTTGACGATGTAGCGCAGTTCGCGTCCACCTGTCAGAAGGCTCGCCAATGTGCCTTGGGATTGCGTTGCAACGGTTGTGAAGGTCTGCTCGAACGTGAGCGCCTGCCATGGGTAGCGGCTGCCGAGCTCGCGACATTCGTTGTTCAGCAACTCGACGAGTTGCACCACCTGAACGTCGGTGGACGCGAGCGCGACGTTCGGCGTCGGAATGCCGACTGTCTTCGTCGCTCGCTGAATGACTTCCAGCGCGTTCACTTCGGCTTCTTCGCCTCAAGTGCGGCCAGGCGCGTTTCCAGCGACTGGATGCGCCCGTCCCTATCATCGAGTTCCGCACGCAGCGCCGCCACTTCCTCGGCGTTCACGCGACCGTCCTTCGCATCGAGCCATGCTCGTGCCTTCTGCTGCAACCCGCGTGCGCCCATGCCGATGCGACCGAGTGCCTCCTCGTTCGCAGCCGCCAAGTCCTCGACGGACTGGATGCCGACCGCGATCATGCCTTCGGCGAGCGCGCGATTCACCGCGGGCCACTCTCGCAGCGGGAAGCCGTTCACCGGGCCTTCCATGCCCTGCTTCCATGCCTCGTACTGCGCGCGGTAGGACTTCGCCCACTCGGCGGGCAGGCGATTCATCATGGCCAGGTTGTCCTGCTGAGTCAGCCACTCCGTCGCGATGAATTCCGGGCCGTCCTTAGAGCCGATCTGGCGAACCGTGACCATGTGCTGAGACTTGAGTACGAGATGCCCGGCCGCGATGGTCGCGTTGCGGTCCTCGACGGACATATCGTGGAAACGAAGGAACGGCGGCCGCTCCGGCCCCATCTGTGCGAGTGGCATGGTCTGGCTCCAACATCGCCGCTCATGCGCGGCAGCGGGATCGTAGCACCAAAACCGGCGAGAGCCGAAGCCCTCGCCGGTTACGCCATTACAGCGTGCGACCCACTCGCGGCCAGTTGATCCAGCCAGCCGTGACACCCGCAGACGCGCCGGTAGCCACGTCGAGCACGATGCCCTCGATGACTTCCGAGCCTGCCGTCGCATCGTCGTCAACCTGACCGGCCGTGGCCGTCGAGTTGAGGTTGGTGTAGGCCGCTGC
>CXWK01008818.1_pt3 | contig 10319 bp, 11 predicted proteins | sample 590851 | NCBI WGS metagenome assembly CXWK01 (sample SAMEA3498364, study PRJEB10139) | wastewater metagenome | biome: wastewater treatment plant; material: activated sludge | place: Denmark | collected 2014-08-01
TTGCCAATGGTTCTTCAAATGCCAATCTTTGTTGCACTTTGGGGAATGTTCCAATCAGCAATAGATTTAAGACAGCAACCATTTTTTGGATGGATAAGCGATCTATCTCAACCCGATGTTATTTTTAATCTTGGTTCAAAGATTCCATTAGTTGGTGTTCAAGAAATTAGTGGACTTGCGCTGTTGATGGGCATAACAACATTTGTTCAACAGAAGATGACAATTAAAGATCCAAAACAACAAGCTATGATTTATATGATGCCTGTAATGTTAACTCTATTATTTATGAGTTTTCCTTCAGGATTAAATTTATATTATTTTATGTTTAACGTTTTATCAATTGCGCAACAATATTATATAAATCATCAAGGCGGCACAGTTGAATTGGTTCCTGTTGCTAATCCAAACAAGAAAAAAGGATTTATGTCTAAATTAATGGAAGCAGCAGAAGAACAATCAAAAACTCAACAGAAAAAAAGAAAGTAATTTTATTTGTGTCCCCTTAAATGGGGACAAAATCTTATGAGAGAAAAAATAAAAATATTTTTAGTTATTATTTTTTTGTTTTTCTCAAACACTTTTGGCCAATCAAATTACCTCTTAAATTTAAAATTAGAAGAAAAAAAATTACCCTTTGGGCTTTCCGATTTTATTCCTGTAGATAAACCAACAATTGCATTTGCGCTTTCTGGCGGCGGCGCAAGAGGCTTATCACAAATAGGAGTTTTAAAAGCTTTTGAAGAAAGCAATATAAAACCAGATTTTATTGTTGGAACCAGCATGGGCAGCATTGTTGGTGGAATGTATGCGGCAGGCTATGATATTGAAAAGCTAGATTCGATTGCAAGAACTACAGACTGGAATGATTTATTAGCACTTAACACTCAATCAAACAGAAGAGATTTATTTGTTGATCAAAAAGTAACCGAAGATAAAGCAATACTGTCTTTACGTCTTGATGGACTTAATCCAATTTTACCAACATCATTTAATGATGGACAAAAACTTTCCAATCATTTAAATATTTTAGCTTTTAATGCGCCTCTTCATTCTGATGATTCGTTTGATTTGCTTACAATAAAATTTAGAGCAGTTTGTGCAGATTTAATTACTGGCGATTTGGTTTTATTAGATCATGGATCATTAAGTAATGCTTTGCGCGCAAGTTCAAGCGTTACTTTTTTTTTAGCACCAATTAAAATGGATTCCTTGCTTTTAGTAGATGGCGGCTTGGTTGCAAACATTCCCGTTGAGGTAGCAAAACAAAATGGCGGAGATTTTGTTGTAGCGATAAACACCACCAGTAATCTTTGGTCCGAAGAATATTTAAATACCCCATGGATTGTGGCTGATCAAATTGTAAGCATACCAATGAGACAAAACAACGCAGACCAGCTTTCAAAAGCCGATTTTATTATCTCGCCAGAACTAAATAATTTTCTTTCTACCAACTTTACTTTTGTTGATAGCCTTATTGAGCTTGGCTATAACGCTACAATATCAAAAACAAAAGCGCTAAAATCAAAAATAGATTCTGTAGTTTATAATTCATTAAAAGAACAAGAGCAGTTTTTTAAAAGTGTAAAAATTGATACGAATTTATCACTAAAAGAAAAAGCCTTTTTTTACGGATATGAACTAGAAGACTCTGTATCAAACAAAAAAATTAATTATGATCTTTACAGACTTTTTGAAACCGGCGATTATAAAAAACTGGCAGCAAACATTTTTACTGATGCAAACGGTTCCGTGGTAACACTGGTTAAAGAAGAAAATCCTATCATCAAAAATGTAGATATTATAGGAATATCCTTAATTCATTCAAGCAAGATTAGCGAAACATTTTCTTCTTTAAATGGGGAGCATTATTCCGGTTCAAAAGTTTTTAAAAAGCTTGTTGAACTAATAAAAATTTACAGAGAAGAGGGCTTTTCACTTGCCGAAGTTCAAAGTGTAGAATTTAATGAAGAAGAAAACCGTCTTAAAATATTTGTAGATGAAGGAATAATTTCTCGGATAGATGTTGTTGGTAATTTGAAAACGAACAATAACGTTATAACCAGAGAATTTAATTTTAAAGAAGGGGATTTGTTTAAAATAAGCGAAGTTAAAAATGGATTAACAAACTTAAGAAGCACCAAATTATTTGATAATATTGATGTTGTAGTTAAAGAAGAAAATGGACAAAATATTTTAACTATTAAGGTTGATGAAAAGCCATCCAGCCTTTTAAGAATTAGTTTTAGAAGTGATAATGAATATCGTGCTCAGTTTGGATTAGATCTACGGGATGAAAATATTTTTGGAACTGGTACCGAGCTGGGATTAATTCTTTTTGGAGGATTAGAAAACCGTGCTTATATACTTGAACAAAAAGCCAACAGAATATTTAACACTTACTTTACTTATAAAATAAATGCATTTTATAAATTTAATGATGTTCGTGTTTATATGGATGCCGTTACAGTAAATAAAAACAAATATGCCCGAGAAGAAATCGGGAAATACAGGCAGATATTTTATGGGCTTTCACTTGGCGTAGGTACACAGGTTGGTCGATTTGGTAATTTGATATTCGAGGGAAAGTATCAGTTTGATGAAATCAAAAACAGGGAAAATAATCCCGAAGCAGAATACAAAACAAAAATTGTAAGCTTAAAAATATCTTCAACTGTTGATACTCAGGACAAATATCCTTTCCCTGAATACGGCGTTTACTTTACCGGTTTTTACGAAACAGCGCTTTCTGTTTTAGGCGGAGAAACGGGTTATAGCAATTTAGGATTTGAATATAAAAACTATATTTCGCTTTCAAACCGATCTGTCATTTCTCCTAAATTTAGTTTTGGATTTGCCGACAAAACGCTTCCATTAAGTCAGCAATATTCTTTTGGAGGACAAGAATCATTTTTTGGAATGCATGAAAATGAATATAGAGGAAGGCAAATTCTTTTAGCATCGCTTATGTACAGATATAAACTCCCATTTATTATTTTCTTTGATACTTATTTAAAAGTTAGATACGACATAGGATCAACCTGGCCAGAGCAAGAGAGTATAAGATTTAAAGATTTGAAACACGGAATAGGCGGAGCAGTTGCCTTTGATACGCCAATAGGACCAGCAGAGTTTGCAGTTGGTAGAAGTTTTTTATTGAGAGATGATTTATCAAAAAATCCTGTTAGATGGGGCGAAGTGTTATTTTACTTTTCTATTGGATATTATTACTAAAAAATATTTATTAGAAAAGTTAATCCCAAACATACTTCCAGCTATTATCTTTTTGTCTTTTCCAGACAGTATGAAAAACTCCCTTAAACTCAGATTGTTTTCCATTTTCGCTTTCATCTTTAACTGTCCAGATATATTTTCCATAAGTGTAAGCCAGGTTTCCATCATTAGAAACATCAATAAAATCGGCTGTCCATTTTACTGAAGCATTTTTGTAAAAATCCTTATTATAATATTCTTTAATATTTTCTTTTCCTATAATTAGCGTATCGTTTTGTCTTTTGATAACAGCACGATCATCAGCAAAAAAATAAAAAGCTTCTGCAATTCCTTTTTTTTCACACATTTTTTCAAATGATTTTTCAGTTGCAAATATTTCTCTTTCGAGAATATTCTTATCTGTTGGCTGACCACAAGAAAAGAAAAATAATAAAACCATTGAAAAAACCATAAACGCTTTCATTTTATTACTCCTTAGATTTATTGAGTTTAGAAAGCTTATGTGAAAAAAAATAAATTGATAACATTTGCAATGATCCTGCGAATAGGTACATAAACGGAATTATCTTTTTTCCAACATGGAAGTATTCGTAAGCGACAATAAAAGATAACAGGCCTTCAATTAGAAAAAATAAAGAATCTATTTTTGGATATTTGTGTTGAAGCTGATGATGGAAAAAAGCTACGGCTAAAAAAACAAATCCGGCCAAAGCAAAAAACAAATATGTGCTGTGTCCGCTTTCGTATCTTTCATAAGCATGAATTAATATTACCATTCCAGCAAAAATGTGTGCAAACTTTTTAAGTCTATTTCTTTTTTCTTTTAGCTTATCTAAAAACATTTATGATTTCACTTTTAATTTATAAAATCTCAACTTCTTCTGGAATTACCAATAGCAAAGTACAACCTGTACGAGAAAAAACAGAATGAGTTTTTCCCGGTGGAGTGTAAAGATAATCTCCAGCGTTTAGTTGATCAGGACCAAAACGAATTTCACCTTCAAGAATAAAAGCCTCTTCTCCAGCAGGGTGACTATGATTTGGATATGATGCGCCGGGCTCAAATTTTAGCAAAATAGTTGGTGATCTTTTTGCGCTTTCATCAGACCGAAGAACTTTTACATAAACACCATCGGTTTTTATTCCCTCTTCAATCAATGGCTTCCATTCAATTTCGTTTGATTTTGTTATTTGCTTTTCCATTAACATTCCTATAATTAAAACTAAATTCTATTTCTTTTCTTAAGATAATAATACCATAAAAAATAAGCAGCTAAAGATCTGTGTGGTTTCCATTTTTGCGTAATACGAACAATTCCGGAATGTGTTTTTACTTTTGTAAGCTCCTTTATTGTGTTGATAAGCGCAATATCGCCCAAAGGAAAAATATCCTTCGATTGCAAACAAAACATTAAATAAATGTCGGTTGTCCAATTCCCAATCCCCTGAATGCTTGTTAGTTTTTTTCTTACATCATCAACACTAAGTTTTGGTAATTCATCAAAAATCAAATCTTTGTTTATTATGGCATTTGAAAGCTCACGAAGATATTTTGCTTTTTGTCTGCTTATCTGGCAAGTTCTCAATTCTTCATCAGAAAGCTTTAGAATTTCTTTTGGAGAAAATTCTTTTACATAACTATTAAGTTTATTAAAATGTGCTTCTGCAGAAGCAAGGCTAACTTGCTGTTCTAAAATTATTTTTGATAAAGAAATAAAACCTTGTGGTCTTTGCCAGTTAGGCGGAATTCCATACTGATCTTTTATCTTAAGAAAGAGATTGTGAGATGAAACCAGTGCTTGTATGTCGTTATTATTTACTATCACCTAATTGATTTTATACTTGCCAACCTTTAACGCGCTTTCCAAATATTCAGATAAAGCTGCAGAGCCATACCAATTGTACAAATCTGCATCCAATAATTTAGAATTTATGGCTGGATCTGATTGAACAAGATCCCGGGCTTCTTCTATTGTGCTTACGTTGAAAATAAAAAGTCCACGATAAGTATTATCATTTTTACCCAATGGACCAGCAACAATTAACTTTCCTTCATTAACAAGACGAACTATGTTTGCCATGTGTCCGCTAAAACAGCTATCGATAAAAGCTTTATCCGTGGTTGTATTACTGCCAGTTTTAAGTATTACAAACACGTAGCTTTTCATTCCATAATCATCTGCACCGAACTTTTTTGCAAGCGTTGAATCGTAATCAGGATTTACTGTTTGTGCAGTTAGAAATTGATTAAATACAAAAAATGAAATGACTATAAATAAATATCTCATATTTCCTCGCTTAGCTTCGTGAGTGATTGAGGGCAAAGATAGCAAAGATTCAATTACTTTTCAGCAATAACAAGCATTTCAAAATCATCAGTTGTTAGTTTATCGTTGCGGGAAAAGGCTCCGAGTTTTGCGCCGAAAATTTCAATCTTTTTGTAACCAAGAGATTTTAGAAGCCAGGTTATTTCTGATGGAACGTAATATCGTTCATTACTTTCAAGAGTTTTTTTATTTCCATCATCATCAACAAATTCTGTTATGTTGTGATCGCGAAATGTCATCAGATCAAATGAGTTGTTGTGATATTTTGCGTTATCATCCTTGGCAACAGCCGCGCAAAAATTTTCTATAGAATTAAACAAAGGAAACAAGCCATTTAAAGTTGTAAAAATGAATTTTGATTTTTCTTTAAGTGATTTTGTTACGCTCTTTAAAATTTCAAAATTCATTTCGTCGGTTTCCATTAGTGGAAATCCGCCTTCGCAAAGCATTATAGCAACATCAAACTCATTTTCGAATGGAAGATTTCTTGCGTCGTGTTTTTGAAAATCTATTTTAAGATTTTCATTTGCAGATTTTTCTCGTGCGCTTGTAAGTTGTGCTTCTGAATAATCAATTCCTGTTACAGCGTAACCGCGTTTTGTAAGTTCAATCGAATGTCTACCAGTGCCGCAACCAACATCAAGAATCTTTAATGATTTGTTGTGATTTAATTCCTGCTCAATAAAATCACACTCACCAGCAGTGCCTTGTGTGAATGATTCTTTGTCATACGTTTTGGCGTAATTTTCAAAAAGTGTTTCGTACCATTGTTTTTTTTCCATATTTAATCTTTAATAATTTTTAAACACAATAAGACAGATTACTACAATCTCTTCTCCTTCGCCAACATATAAAGCTCTAAATATTTTTTAGCAGATTTTTTTCAACCAAAATCATGTTTCATCCGTTGTGCTGGAATTTTTTAAAGATTTTTTATTTGTTTTTAATTATCGCCATCGCATCCATCTCAATCATCAAATCTTCCCGACACAATGTTGCCTGGATACCTACAGATGCCGGATATGGAGAAATGTCTTCCTTCTTAAAAAAATCTATTCGGAGCTTATTAAATTCATCATAATGTTTGGCAATCTCCTTTATATATATTGTTGTCTTAACAACGTCCTTCCAGGTTGCGCCCTCTGCCTCGAGCAGCTTTTTTATGTTATAGTATGTTCTCTCCGTTTGCTTTTGAAAGTCGCCAATATGAACCGTTTTACCAGCCTCATCAATGCTTGCGGTTCCTGAAATAAATAAAAAAGTTACATCATTTATTTCTACTCGCAAACCACGACTAAATCCGGAAGGTTTTTCATAATTATATGCTTCATTAAGCACGGACAAATTACTGATTGGTGTCTTTTTCATAACGCCTGTTTTTTATTCAATCGATTAACATTTTAGAAAATGTACAAACTAACTTCTCTTCTCCTTAGCCAACTTATAAAGCTCCATATATTTTTCTGCAGATTTATTCCAGCTAAAATCTTGTTTCATTCCGTTGTGCTGGATTTTTTTCCAGATGTCTTTTTGTTTGTAAACATTTACTGCGCGCTCAACAGAGGATGCAAGCGCAAAGCTTGTGTAATCATAAAAAGAAAAGCCAGTTCCGTGATCAAAACCGTAATAATTTTCTTCATCCCAATCTTTTACCGTATCTGCAAGTCCGCCCGTTTTTCTAACAACAGGAACAGTTCCATATTTTAAACTATAAATCTGGTTAAGTCCGCAAGGTTCGTATCGAGAAGCCATTATAAAAATATCTGCACCCGCTTCAATCAAATGAGAAAGTTCATCGTTGTAGCCAATGTAAGTTCCAACTTTACCGGGGAAATGCTGCGGCAATGCTCGGAAAAAGTTTTCATATTTTTCTTCGCCGCTGCCAAGAATAATATACTGCGCATCAAGTTTCATCAAATCGTAAATCGCTTCAGAAAAAATATCAAATCCTTTTTGCATAACGAGTCTTGATACAACACCAATCAATGGTCTGTCATCATCAAAAGGAAGATGAAAATGTTCCATCAAAAACTTTTTATTTTTTGTTTTACCGGAAAGATCTTTTGCGGAAAATTTATAAGGAAGAAATTTATCTGTTTCAGGATGCCATTCGTCGTAATCAACACCATTTAAAATTCCAAAAACATCCTGCTTGCGTGTTTGCAAAACTTTGTGCAAGCCTGCGCCGTATTCTTCGGTTAAAATTTCGTGGGAGTATTTGTTGCTTACAGTATTTATGATGTCAGAAAAAACAATTCCTGTTTTCATAAACGAAACAGAATCTTCAAATTCAACAGGTCCGTTTGGATAATATAAATCGCCGCGAATCTCAGCCGCGAATAATGTGGATTTAGAAAATCTTCCCTGGTAACCAATGTTATGAATTGTAAAAACCGTTGCAGTTTTATCAAACATTCTATCCCAATTGTAATTGTCTTTTATAAAAAGAGGAATCAATCCTGTTTGCCAATCATTGCAGTGAACAATATCCGGCGCCCAATTAAATCTTTGCAAAGATTCAATTACTCCTTTGCTGAAAAGTATAAATCTTTCATCTTCATCCATATCGTTTGTGTATATTGCATCACGATAAAAATAATGCGGACAATCAATAAAGTTTACTTCAACATTGCTATTCGGAAGTTTTGCCTGATGTAAATGCACAGATCTATCAATTCCGTTAACGCGAACAATCATTTCTCCAACTTTCCAGTTGTAACGCAATCCATGCTTTGATTCGTCGATTGAATTATATTTTGGAAGAAATATTTTTACTTCGCAGCCAAGCTTTTCTAATGCTTTGGGTAATGAACCGGCAACGTCAGCAAGACCGCCGGTTTTTGCGTATGGAACGCACTCTGTTGTTATAAATGCTATTTTCATTTTTTATAAAAGTTGTTTTGGAAACTGTTGAAACAGTTAAATATTAATAGTTGAATTATTAACACCGCAATTAATTGCAGGGTTAACCAAAGAAATAATTAAAAAAACCGTTTCAACGGTTTAAGAATAAAAGTATTTATTTTGCTTAGTGAATAATAAGACATAATGCTTTAAATTTCACTTAAATTATAAAATGATTTGAATAGGAGAAAAGATGAAAGAAATAATTAATGGATTATCAGTTTTTCTTGAAGGAAACAGCAAGAACAAATCAATAATCTTTTTACACGGATTTCCTTACGATCACACAATGTGGAAAGCGCAGATTAACGAGTTAAGCGAAAAATATTTTTGTGTTACTTATGATATTCGCGGACTTGGTGAATCTCCCGTTGATGATGGACAATATACAATGGAATCTTTTGTTGATGATCTGGAAATAATTATTGATCAACTAAAATTGCATAATCCAATTTTATGTGGGCTTTCTATGGGCGGTTATATTTCATTGCGCGCATTAGAAAGAATGGAAGAAAAATTTTCCGCTGTAATTTTGTGTGATACAAGAGCAGACGCTGATGGAAACGAAGGAAAGTTAAAACGTGCTGCTGCAATAAAAAGAATAAACACAGAAGGATTGGCTCCATTTGCAAAAGATTTTATTACAAACTGTTTTGGAGATGATTACAAAAAGAACCACAAAGATGAATTTGAAAAACGAATTGCAAAATCTTCTGGTTTTAATCCAGTAGGAGTAAAGGGTTCTTTGCTTGCAATGCTTGGTAGAAACGATACAACGGAATATTTAAGCAAAATAAAAATCCCAGCACTTGTTATTTGTGGTGAGTTTGATGCACTAACACCTCCAGAAGTAATGAAACCACTTGCAGAAAAAATTAATGGAGCCGAGTTTGTTGTGATAAAAAACAGTGGACATATGAGTCCAATTGAAAATCCAAAAGAAGTTAATAAAGCAATAATGAAATTTTTAGAAAAAATTAAAAAAAAGTGAGTCATCCCGAACTTGTTTCGGGATCTGATTATAATATCAAAGATGCTGAAACAAGTTCAGCATGACATCGCTATGATCATTGAACCTAAAGGTCGTGGCAATAAATGTTCTACTTGAAAAGCGAGTACACAACAGTATTCGGGTTCTCAACAGTAAAATCAATTTTTGATTCTTCGTGTAAATCTCTTACAAAATTAAATTTCTCAAGCAGTTTTGTTGAAGATAAATTTTCTTTGTGAGTGTATGCTTCTATCTTATTTAGTTGCACATTATCAAAACCGAACTCAATAATTTTTGACAAAGCTTCTTGTGCAATTCCTTTTCCTTGATACTCAGGAATTAACTCGTAACCTACTTCAGCTTTGTTTTCAAATTCGTTTAAATTCCACAAACAAATTGTACCAATAAGCATTGGATTATCTTTAAAGCAAATAACCCAGTAAAGCCAATTATCGTTTGCAACACCAATGTTTACTTTGTTTATAAATGCAATAGCTTCATCAATATCATTTGCCTTTGGGCGATCAATATATTTATTTACTTCATCGCTCGAACGCAGAGCAAATATTTCTTCTGCATCATCAAGCGATAGTTTTCTTAAAAATAATCTTTCTGTCTCTAAGATTGGGAAAGGACTAAAGTTTTTATTCATAATTCAAAAATTATTTTAGAAAATCACCATCTATAATTAATAATTTAACTTTTTCTTTTGCAACAGATTGATGTGAACTTAAATCATCGGAAACAATGTAAGTCATTCCAGTCTTAAGCAAGTGCACTTCTCCATTTTCTTGCTCATTTAAAACTTCACCTTCAAGACAGTGAACAATGTGTCCTTTTTTGCACCAATGATCTGCAAGATAACC
>CXWK01006899.1_pt2 | contig 10318 bp, 14 predicted proteins | sample 590851 | NCBI WGS metagenome assembly CXWK01 (sample SAMEA3498364, study PRJEB10139) | wastewater metagenome | biome: wastewater treatment plant; material: activated sludge | place: Denmark | collected 2014-08-01
GTGCTGCCCACCCGCAACGCGAGGAACGGCTGGCTCTTCACGCGCTTCGGAGACGTGAAGATCAAGAACGCCCGCCACCGCGCCGACACGCGCCCGCTGGACGAGACCTGCGGCTGCCCCGCCTGCGGCCGGTTCACGCGCGCCTACCTGCACCACCTGCACCGCGCCAACGAGATCCTGGGCGCGCGCCTGAACACCCTCCACAACCTCTTCTACTACCAGGCGCTGATGCGGGAGATGCGCGAAGCGATCGCCTCGGGCGCCTTCGCCGCGTTCCGCAGCCGCTTTCACCGCGACCGCGCGAACCTGCCCCCGGACTCCTGAGCGGGCCTTGCGTTCCCGGTTTCCGGCCCCATGTCGGGTCGAATGCCGCACTCGCGCGTGCTAGAATCACGTGTTTTTCCGGCAGGCTAAGCCCTTGCCGCATCAAGACATTCCGCCCGGAGACCCCCAATGATCGGAACCGCATACGCCCAGGCCGCCGGCCAGCCCGCGCAGGGCGACACATTGATGAGCCTGCTGCCCATCATCCTGATGTTCGTGATCCTGTACTTCCTCATGATCCGGCCGCAGATGAAGAAGGCGAAGGAGCACAAGACGATGCTCGAAGGGCTGCAGAAGGGCGACGAGGTGGTCGCCGTCGGCATCGTCGGTCGCATCACGAAATTCAACGACAACTACGTGAATCTCGAAGTGGCCGACAACGTCGTGATCCAGGTCCAGAAGCAGGCGGTGAACCAGCTGCTTCCCAAGGGAACCCTCAAGGAGACGCTGTAGCGGAGCGCCTCGCATGAACAAGTACCCGATCTGGAAGTACGCCATCATCGCGGTCGCGCTGCTGGTGAGCATCGTCTACGCGACGCCGAACCTCTTCGGCGAGGCGCCCGTGGTGCAGGTCTCCGGGGCGCGCGCCTCCGTGAAGGTGGACGACGCCCTGCGCGCGCAACTCGAGGCCGCCGTCAAGGCGGCGGGCATCGCGCTCGCCGGCGTCGATGTCGCGGAGGGCCAGGCGACCTTCCACTTTGCCGATACCGACACGCAGATCAAGGCGCGCGAGATCATCCAGGCCAAGGTCGGGCCGGGCTACGTGGTAGCGCTGAACCTCCAGTCGTCCACGCCCGCGTGGCTGCAGGCGCTCGGGGCCAAGCCCATGTACCTGGGGCTGGATCTCCGGGGCGGCGTGCACTTCCTGCTCCAGGTCGACATGCGCGCGGCCGCGAACAAGTCGGTGGAGCGTTACCTGGGCGACGTGAGAAGCCTGCTGCGCGACAAGAAGATCTACTACTCCGGCCTCGCCCGCGAGGGCGATCGCGTGACGATGCGCTTTCGCGAGCGCGACCAGCGCGACGCGGCGCAGAAGCTGATCGTGAAGGAAATGCCGGATCTCACGCTTCGCGAGCAGGACGGCGGCGAGGAGTCGGTCATCGTCGCCACCATCCGGCCGGAGGTCGTGAAGCGCGAGCAGGAACTCGCCCTCCAGCAGAACATCCAGACGCTTCGCAACCGCGTGAACGAGCTGGGCGTGGCCGAGCCCATCATCCAGCAGCAGGGAGCGGATCGCATCGTGGTGCAGCTCGCGGGCGTGCAGGATCCGGGCCGTGCCAAGGAGATCCTCGGCCGCACCGCCACGCTCGAGGTGCGAATGGTCTCGGAAGAGCACGCCTCGGGCCCCGGGCAGAACGCGTTCGCCGCCTACCAGAACCAGCCCGCGCCCTTCGGCACGGACAAGTACCTCGATGCCGAGGGCGCCACGGTGCTCGTGAAGAAGACGGTCGTCATCACGGGCGACCGCATCAAGGACGCGCAGCCCGGATTCGACCAGCGCGACAACCGGCCCGTGGTGTCCATGCAGCTCGACGACACGGGCGGGCGCATCATGCGCCAGACCACGCGCGAGAACCTGAAGAAGCGCATGGGGATGATGCTGGTGGAGCGCAATTCCGTCGTCGTGCTCACCTGGCCCGTGATCCAGGAGGAGTTCGGCAACCGCTTCCAGATTTCGGGCATCGGCGACGTGCAGGAGGCCCGCAACCTCGCGCTCCTGCTGCGCGCCGGCGCGCTCGCAGCCCCCATGGACATCATCGAGGAGCGCACGGTCGGCCCCTCGCTCGGCGCGGAGAACATCACCAAGGGCTTCCGCTCGGTGGTCTACGGCTTCATCGCGATCGGCCTCTTCATGATCGCCTACTACGCCCTCTTCGGCGTGATCTCGGTGGTGGCGCTGGCGGCGAATCTGCTCTTCCTGATAGCGCTGCTCTCGATGCTCCAGGCGACACTCACCCTGCCCGGCATCGCGGCCATCGCGCTCGCGATCGGCATGGCGATCGACGCGAACGTGCTCATCAACGAGCGGGTCCGCGAGGAGTTGCGGGCGGGCATGAGCCCGCAGATGGCGATCCAGGCCGGCTACGAGCGCGCCTTCGACACGATCTTCGACTCCAACATCACGACGCTCATCGCGGGCCTCGCGCTACTCGCCTTCGGCTCCGGCCCCGTGCGCGGCTTCGCGGTCGTGCACTGCCTGGGCATCCTCACCTCGATCTTCAGCGCGGTGATGGTCTCGCGCGGCATCGTGAACCTGGTCTACGGCGGCCGCAGGAAAGTCGCGAAGGTGTCCATCGGCAACACCGAGTGGCACAAGAAGGCCGCGGCCTAGGGCCCGGCACCGAGACGCCCCGAAAAGGACCCGCAGATGGAATTCTTCAAGATCCGGCGCACGATCCCCTTCATGCGCCACGCGCTGGTGTTCAACGTGATCTCGCTCGTCACGTTCCTGGTGTCGGTGGGGTTTCTCGCCACGCAGGGGCTGCATTTTTCCATCGAGTTCACCGGCGGGACGGTGATGGAGGTCACGCACGACAAGCCCGCGCAACCCGAGAAGATCCGGGATGCGCTGGGTGCTGCGGGTTTCAAGGACATCAACGTGCTCAAGTTCGGCTCGTCGCAGGACGTGCTGATCCGCCTGCCGCTGAAGGCGGGCCCGGACCCCAAGGTGCAGAACGAGGAGATGCAGAAGCAGAGCAACGCCGCCGTCGAGGTGTTGAAGGGCGTGGACGCCTCCGCGAAGCTCGTGCGCACCGAGTTCGTGGGCGGGCAGGTGGGCAAGGAGCTCGCCACCGACGGGGCGCTCGCGCTCCTCATGGTGTGCGTGGGCATCATGATCTACCTCGCCTTCCGGTTCGAATGGCGCTTCGCGGTTGCCACCATCGTCGCCAACCTGCACGACGTGGTGATCATCCTGGGCGTCTTCTCCGCGTTCCAGCTGGAGTTCTCGCTGCCCGTGCTCGCGGCGGTGCTGGCGGTGCTGGGCTACTCGGTGAACGAGTCCGTGGTGGTCTTCGACCGGGTGCGGGAGAACTTCCGCAAGATGCGCCGCGCCTCCGTGGACGAGATCATGGACGCCTCGATCACGGGGACGATCTCGCGCACCATCATCACCCACGGCTCCACGCAGATGATGGTGCTGTCGATCCTCCTCTTCGGGGGGGCGAGCCTGTACTACTTCGCGCTCGCGCTCACGATCGGCATCTGCTTCGGGATCTACTCCTCGGTGCTGGTCGCCGCCCCGCTCGCCAAGTACCTCGGCGCCTCGCGCGAGGACTTCGTGAAGCCCGAGAAGAAGACCGTCGAGCCCGTGGTGCCGTGACGGCGTGGAGCTGATCGCGGGGCTCGTGGACATCGTCCTTCGCCTGGACGTCCACCTCGGTGCGCTGGTCGGCGAATACGGCGCGTGGGTGTACGCGATCCTCTTCGCGGTGATCTTTGCGGAGACGGGCCTCGTGGTGACGCCCTTCCTGCCCGGCGACTCGCTGCTCTTCGTGGCCGGGGCGCTGGCCGCCCTGGGAGGCCTGGACGTGCACATCCTCGCCGCCTCGCTCACCGCGGCGGCCATTCTCGGCAACACCACGAACTACGCGATCGGGCGCTGGCTCGGGCGGCGCTACTTCGACGCGGGCGCCTCGCGCTGGTTGCGGCGCGAGTACCTCGATCGCACCCACGCCTTCTACGAGCGCCACGGCGGCGTCGCCGTGGTGATCTCGCGGTTCGTTCCGATCATCCGCACCTACGTGCCCTTCGTGGCGGGGCTGGCCCGGATGGGGCCGGGCCGGTTCACCGCCTACAACGTGGGCGGCGCCGTGCTCTGGGTGGCCTCGCTCGCATACGCGGGCTATTTCTTCGGCAACCTCCCCTGGGTACGGGCGAACCTTTCGCTCCTGATCGTGGCGATCATCATTGCGAGCCTCGTGCCGCTCGCCCTGGCCGCGTGGAAGTCGCGCCGCGCGGCCGGGACCTGACATTCGCGGCCGACTGCGCCCGGAGACCTCCCATGCCGGTTCTCGACTCCCACGTCTTCGACATCACGCGCGCGATCCAGCTCGCGGTCGCGCCCGTGTTCCTGCTCACCGCGATCGGCACGCTCATCAACGCGCTCACGGGCCGGCTGGGCCGGGCCGTGGACCGTCGCCGCACGCTGGAAGAGCTGCTGTCCGCATTCGAGGGAGAGACGCGGGCATCGATGGTGCGCGAGCTGGCGATACTCGCCACGCGCATCAAGCTCGTGCTCTGGGCCATGGCTTCGGCCGTGCTTTCGGCGCTGCTGGTGTGCCTGCTCATCGGCACGGCGTTTCTCGGCGCGTTCGTGGCGCTGGATCTTTCCCGCCCCGTGGCGATCCTCTTCGTGCTGGCCATCGGCGTGCTCACGCTCTGCCTGCTCGCGTTCCTGCGCGAGGTCTTCCTCGCCGCCGCCACGGATCGCGCCCGCTTCGTCGCGTGACGTTGCGCTAGCGGGCCCGCAGGAAAGCCACGGCGGCCGCGAAGAACGCCGCGCAGAGCGCGATCTCGACGATCGCATACCGGGCCGACGCGCCGGGATCGGACAAGGCGCGAGCCGCGCCCTCGGCCACGTAGGCCCATACCAGGAGCGAACTCCACTGGAAGGTGTAGCGCCGGGCGCGCAGCAGGCCCATGAGCGGCAGGAGCAGCGGCACGATCTTCAGCACCAGCCAGGAACCTCCGGGACGCAGCGGGGCGAGGAAAAGCTCCCACGCCAGGCCGAGGAATATCAGGCCGATCCACGCCGCGCAGGCGACGAGCCAGGCGGCGCGTGCGCTCACGGCGCGAGCCTGGCCGCAGTGCTCGCGAGGCGCTTGCCGAGGGCGAGGGCGAGACGCTTCTCCTCGTCGCTCACGGGCAGGTCGCCGAGCGCTCCGGCGACGTGCGAAGCCCCGTAGGGCGTGCCGCCGCCCCGGGTCGTGTTCAGGTCGGGCTCCGTGTAGGGAATGCCCACGAGCACCATGCCGTGGTGCAGGAGCGGCACCATCATCGTGAGGAGCGTGGCCTCCTGTCCGCCGTGCATCGACGAGGTGGACGTGAACACGGCTGCGGGCTTGCCCGCGAGGGTGCCGCGTTTCCACTCGCTGCCCAGTGTGTCCAGGAAGTGCTTCACCGGGGCGGCCATGTTCCCGAACCGGGTGGGCGAACCGAGCGCGAGGCCCGCGCATTCCTCGAGGTCGCGCGCTTCCACGTAGGGGGAGCCCGAGGGCGGCACGGCGGGGGCGGCCACTTCCGTCACGGGTGCGACGCGCGGCACGGTGCGCACGCGGGCTCGCATGCCCTTCACGGATTCGATGCCGCGCGCAACGCTTTCGGCAAGGGTCCGGACCGAGCCGTTGCTGCTGTAGAAAAGCACGAGGATATCCGCCACGGGGCTCCTTTCACGGCAGAGCGCCGACGGGCGCCGCATTTCGCGGTGCTATGATACCTGCCGCTTGAAGCCGCTCCCCGCCTTCATACGGGACCCCGCGGGGTTCCTCGCTTTCGTCTTCCGTCGATGGCGCGAGGACCGCTGCCTGCAGATCGCCGGCAGCCTCACCTTCACCACGCTCCTCGCCCTCGTGCCGCTCTTCACCGTCGTCGTGGTGGTGCTCTCGGCGCTGCCGTTCTTCGAGGACGCGATGGTGCAGGTGAAGGTCTTCCTGCTGCTCAATCTCGTTCCCGAAATCGCCGGGAAGATCATCACCGTCTACATGGGGCAGTTCGCCGAGGCGGCGGGGCGCCTCACCTCGGTGTCCCTCGTGGCCCTGTTCGTGATGGCGATCGCCATGCTCTTCACCGTCGACCGGTCGCTCAACGTGATCTGGCGCGTCGAGCGCCACCGGCCCCTGTGGCTATCGGTCACGGGCTACGTGGCGCTCCTCGCGTTCGGGCCCGCGCTCATGGGCCTGTCGCTCTGGGCGAGTTCGTGGGTGGTGACAGCCTCGCTCGACCGGCTCGTCATGCCCTCCCAGCTGGAATCGTTCGTGCTGCGGGCCGTGCCCGTTGCCGGAACCGCGCTCGCGTTTTTTCTCGTCTACCGCATCATTCCCAACCGCCATGTGCCGGCCCGTCATGCGCTGGCGGGGGGGATCCTCGCGGCCGTGGCGTTCGAGTTCATGAAATCTGCATTCGCGGGGTACCTGCGCGCGGTGCCGGCCTACCGTCTGGTGTACGGCGCCTTCGCCGCACTGCCGATCTTCATGCTGTGGATATACCTTTCCTGGCTGGTCGTGCTGTTCGGGGCGGAATTCACCGCGTCCCTCGCCTGGTGGCGCGGGCGCCGGTGGCGCGGCGGGGACGCGCCGCAACCGGGCCTGGAAGGGGCGTTCGAGATCGGGCGAGCGCTCGCCACCGCCGGCGGCGAGCCCGTGGAGTTCGCGACACTGCGGCAGACCGTGGATCTTCCCGACGACAGGCTCGAGGACATCCTGCGCGACCTCGTGCAGACGGGCGCGGTTCGCAGGTCCCGCAAGGGCTGGGCCCTCGCGTCGCGTGAAGGGAACCGGGAGGCGCCGCCCTGATCAGGACGGCGCGATGTGGAAGAGGTCGAAGCGGCCCGTGCGCTCGATGAGGCTGGTGGCGCGCACGCGCGTGATGAACCCGTCGTCGTCGATCTCGAATTCGCGAAGGTCGCTGTAGGTCGCGGGTGACGTGAGCAGCATGTCGGCCGAGTCGACGCCTTCGTCCTCCGAGAGCAGGAGCCCCGGGCGCACCTGGCCCGCCGCGCTGATGGTCGGCTGCACGGCCACGAACCGCGCGGCCGGGGCGAGGAACTGGATGCCGAATTCCATCCCGCCCTCGTCGACCATCGTGAGCCAGCGAACCGCGCCGACGGTCCAGTTCGCCTTGCCGATGAACTTGATGCCGACCACTTCGCCCACCGTCACGGTGTGCGCCGAGGTCCCGGTCCGGCGCACCTTGAGCCCGCCCGCGCTCTGGTTCACCACGTCCCACTCGCTCACGTTCATGCCCTTCGAAACCTCGTCGTCGGGAACCGAGACGAGCGGAATGGTGATGCCGCTCTCGATGGCCTCGGCCTCCTTGCGCGAGTCGACCTTCGGCGCGACGGAGATGAAGTGCGTGATCGCGCGCATGCCCGCGCAGATCGCCACGCTCGTGTCCATGGGGTCGCGGCGCGATGCGCGCTTCGGCGGGTCTCCCCACAGCGTCGTGAGCTTGGCGATCAGGAGAAGCATCTCGGGGCCCACCGCCTTGCTCGTGGTCGCGGAAACGTTTCCGGTTTCCACGGCCTGGCGGCGCGCACGCAGGCGTTCCACGATCGGGTTGGCGTCGAGAAGCCGCCAGTTGGGCCCGCCCGGATCGTCGTTCGCCGACAGCAGCGGCTTGGGCGGCTTGTCCTGGTCGCAGGGCACGAGGAAGTGCGCGCCGGGCCGCGTCGCCGGTCGCGCCTGCCCCAGCGTGTAGGCCCCGCGCTGGCCGCGAATCACCAGTTCGATCCGCTCGAGGTCGCCGGGAATGAGGCGGTAGGGATCGGTCAGCGCGACGAGCAGCGTTTCCGCGTAGAGGTCGGCGATGCTCGCCTTCGACTCCGGGTCCGCGGGATCGCCCACGAACCCCTCCTTTTCCGCGTGCAGGTAGAGCAGGTGGATCTCACGCCATACGCCCTGCGGGATCGGCGAATAGGACCGGTAGCTCGCGCCCAGCAGCTGCACGAGCGCATCCATGGCGCGATGCACGAGCAGCGGCATCTGCTTCTTGGCACCGAACGCGAGGAGCTTGCCGGTCTTCTCCAGGATGAGGATCTTGTAGCCGTAGGCGAGCTCCGTCGCGAGCTCGCGCGCGAGTGCCAGGGCCTCGCGGGCCTTGGGCGGCAGCGGCAGGAGCGCCTTGCCGAACACCGCGTCGAGCTCGTCGAAAATCACGAGCATGACGGGCCGGTAGGCCTCCAGGATCTGCACGCGGTCGTCGAACTCCACCTTCGCGCGATTGATGGCGCAGAGGTTCGCGAGGATCGCCCGGCCGGCTTCGGCACTTTGGCTGAGCGGCAGCGATTCCACCCACGCCTTGGCCTGCCTGGGACGCAACTCGAGGTCCCGTGGAGGGGCGACGCGCTCGGTGGGGATGCGGAGTTCGAGAGCCACTATTATGTTAATCTTTGATTTTGAAGGGATTTAACTCGGCCGCCGCGAGGCTGCAACCCGGTCCGCCGGGCAGGAAAACAGGATAGACGACACCAATGTTTTTGAAAACAAAAGCTTTCCTCTCCATGTCCGCGATTCGGCGTCCGGCGCCGATCCTCGCGTTTGCGTTGGCCCTGGCCGCGCCGGCTGCGCTCGCGTTCGAAGTCACCGACACCTCGGGCAAGCGCCATCGCCTGGAGGACTACCGCGGCAAATGGGTGGTCGTGAATTTCTGGGCGACCTGGTGCGCGCCGTGCATCAAGGAAATCCCCGAGATCGCGGAATTCCAGCGCGCCCACGCGCCCGACCGCGCGGTGGTCCTGGGCATCGCCCTGGACGTCGACGACGAGGACAAGACGCGGCAGTTCGCGAAGAAGGTGGGGCACGCCTACCCGCTGGTGCTCGAGGACGAGCGCACGGAGAAACAATTCGGCAAGGTAAAGGGCCTGCCCACCACCGTGATCTTCGATCCCGCGGGCCGGCGCGCCTGGGACCGCACCGGCACCGTGACGCGCAAGTCGCTCGAGGAGGCGACGGGCCTCGCGGCCCGGCCGAAAGCCTAGGCGCCGGGCGACCAGCGCTCCCGAAGCGCCCGCAGCACCCGTTCGGGGTACTCGGGTCGGCCCAGGCTCCCGTTGTACCGGCCGAGGGCGTTGTGCAGGTTGCCATCCTCGATGCGCAGGTAGTGGCGCAGGATGACGCAGCCGTAGCGCAGGTTCGTGCGCGGGTGGAAGAGATTCTGCCCGGGCATGCCGATCTCGCGAACCCAGAAGGGCATCACCTGCATGTAGCCGCGAGCTCCGGCGGAAGACACGGCGTACTTCCGGAATCCGCTCTCGACGTCGATTACCGCGAGCACCAGGCGCGGGTCCAGGCCCGCGCGCAGCGCCTCGTAGCGAACCATCTCCAGGAGATCCCGCGCGATCCGCTCGTCGCGCACGCGACGGTGCACGCGGTCGTACATGGCCCGCATCCAGGCCCGCGCCTCGTGGTCGTCGGGAAGGGTGCGCTCGCGGTCGGTCACCGCCTTGGCGAGCGTGGCCTGGATGGCCGCCGAGAGGGGTTCGCGCTTCTGCGCGCCGGCCCAGGCCGCACAAGCGCCCGCCAGCGCCACGAGGGCGATCGCGGCTGCCGCGAGGAAGCGCCGCTCAGGTCGCGAGGCGCTCACGCACGTGGGCGGCGGCGCCGGCGAGCGGCACGCGGGTCGCCTGCGCATCGCGGCGGTGCTGGTACTCGGCCTCTCCGTCCTTCAGCCCGCGCTCGCCGATGACCAGGCGGTGCGGAATGCCGACCAGCTCCTGGTCGGCGAGGAGGACGCCGGGGCGCTCGTTGCGATCGTCGAGGAACGCCTCGATGCCGGCCGCCGCGAATTCCGCGTAGAGCCTGTCCGCGGCCGCTTTCACTGCCTCGCTCTTGTGGTATCCGAGCGGAATCACCGCCACCGCGAAGGGCGCCATCGGGTCGGGCCAGATGATGCCGCGCTCGTCGTGGTTCTGCTCGATGGCCGCGCCCACGATGCGGGTGATGCCGATGCCGTAGCAGCCCATCTCGAAGGCGCGTTGCGTGCCGTCCTCGGCCGCGAAGGTCGCGCCCATGGCCTCCGAGTAGACCCTGCCCAGGGCGAACACATGGCCCACTTCGATGCCGCGCACCAGGGCGAGGCCGCCCTTGCCGTCGGGGGAGGGATCCCCGGTGACGACGTTCCTCACGTCGGCCACGAGGTCCGGCTCGGGGCAGTCACGCCCCCAGTTCGCACCGCGCAGGTGGAAGTCCTTCTCGTTCGCGCCGCAGATGAAATCCGCCATCGCCGCCACGGTCCTGTCGGCCACCACGGTGATCTTCGCTCGCTCGAGCCCGACGGG
>CXWK01001035.1_pt2 | contig 10317 bp, 10 predicted proteins | sample 590851 | NCBI WGS metagenome assembly CXWK01 (sample SAMEA3498364, study PRJEB10139) | wastewater metagenome | biome: wastewater treatment plant; material: activated sludge | place: Denmark | collected 2014-08-01
GTCTCAGGCGTCTTGTCAACATAATCACTTCTTATCCGTGTCCATCCGCGAAAATCCGCGTCTATCCGTGTGCCATTCTTATCGGCTTCATTTCGCCAATGGCGACGAATCCGATAGAATCAACACCATAACCACATCGTCAATCCAGCGACGGGCGCGGGCGCTGCCTGCCCAGCCGGTCACACGCGGGAGAAGTCTAACATGAGCCAATATACCCCAGACACCGGCGCAATCGACGCCATCGTCGGCGGCTACCACGGCGCGCCCTTTGACATCCTCGGCCCCCACGTCCATGGCGATGACCTGGTCATTCGCGCCTTCTGGCCCGACGCCGAACGTGTGGCCGTCGTCATGGGTGACACAGAGCCGCGGCCGATGGAGCGCGTGCACGACGGCGGTCTGTTCGAGGCAACCCTGCCCGGTCAGAAGCTAACCCACTACCAGTTGGAAGTGACGTTTTACTCCGGTGTCGTACAACTATACGAAGACCCCTACGCCTTTGCGCCGACACTGAGCAACTTCGACGCCCACCTGATGGCCGAGGGCACGCACCTCCACATCTACGAACGCCTGGGGGCGCACCTGGTCGAAGTTCAGGGCGTGCGCGGCGTACGCTTTGCCGTCTGGGCGCCCAATGCCCAGCGGGTCAGCGTCGTCGGTCTGTTCAATCAATGGGACGGCCGCCGCCACCCGATGTGCTTCCACCAGAGCAACGGCGTGTGGGAGTTGTTCGTCCCCGGCCTGGGCGAAGGCACGCTCTATAAGTACGAGATCAAGACCCACTACCAGGGCTACATGGTCACCAAGGCCGACCCGGTCGGCTTTGCGGCCGAGATGCGGCCCAAGAACGCCTCCGTCGTCTGGGACATCGAGAAGTACCAATGGAACGATGACGAATGGATGGCCACGCGCGGCGAGCATCAGAATCTGAAAGCGCCCGTCAGCATCTATGAATTGCACCTTGGCTCGTGGCGGCGTAAGAACGGCTGGGAGTGGCTGACCTATCGCGACCTGATCGACCAGCTCATCCCCTACATCAAGGAGATGGGCTTCACCCACATCGAACTGCTGCCCATTGCCGAGCACCCCTTCGATGGCTCGTGGGGCTACCAGGTGACCGGCTTCTTCGCCCCAACCAGCCGCTTTGGCACGCCCGACGACTTCATGGCCTTCGTCGATGCCTGTCACGCCGCGGGCATTGGCGTGTTGGTCGACTGGGTTCCGGCCCACTTCCCCATGGACGAACATGGGTTGGGCTTCTTCGATGGTACACATCTATACGAACACGCCGACCCGCGCCAGGGCCGCCATCCCGATTGGGGCACGCTGGTCTTCAACTACGCCCGCAACGAAGTCAGCCAGTTCCTGGTCAGCAACGCCATCTTCTGGCTGGACAAGTACCACATCGACGGCCTGCGCGTTGACGCCGTGGCCTCGATGCTCTATCTCGACTTCTCGCGCAAGCAGGGCGAATGGGTGGCCAACCGCTATGGCGGACGCGAGAATCTGGACGCCATCGCCTTCATCCGCCGCTTCAACGACGCCGTCCACCGCCTCTTCCCCACGGCTATCACCGCCGCCGAGGAGTCGACATCCTTCCCCGGCGTGACGCGACCGGGATCGGAGGGCGGCCTGGGCTTTGATTACAAGTGGAACATGGGCTGGATGCACGACACGCTCCAGTACTTCAAGAACGAGCCGATCCATCGCTCCTACCATCATGGCACCCTGACCTTCTCGCTGCTCTACGCCTTCAGCGAGAAGTTCCTGCTGCCCCTCTCCCACGACGAAGTTGTCCATCTGAAGCGCAGTATGCTCGATAAGATGCCGGGCGACGTCTGGCAGCGCTTCGCCAACCTGCGCCTACTCTACGCCTACCAGTGGACTCATCCCGGCAAGAAACTGCTGTTCATGGGCGGTGAGTTCGGCCAGTGGCGCGAATGGAACGAGGCCAGCAGCCTCGACTGGTACGTGCTGGACCACGATCCTAAGCACGGCCAACTGCGGGCCTGCCTGAGGCGCCTCAACGAGCTGTATACTGGCGAAGCGGCGCTGCACGAAGAAGAGTACTCGTGGGATGGCTTCCAGTGGATCGACCTGCACGACTATGAGCGCAGCATCCTGGGCTACGCTCGCCGCGCCCCGTCGTCGAACGAGACGCTGCTGGTCGTGCTTAACTTCACGCCCCTGCCGCGCCACGGCTATCGGCTGGGCGTGCCCGCGCCGGGACTGTACGAGGAGATCTTCAACAGCGACGCGGCCGAGTTCGGCGGCAGCGGCGTCGTCAATGAGCCGCGGCCGAGCCAGGACGTGCCCTGGCATGGGCAGCCGCACTCCATTGAGTTCATCCTGCCACCGCTGGGCGCGGTGATGCTGAAGCGAATCGGCGATGCGTGATCTCTACCCACTCCTCTTTAAGCCGGTGCTGAAGGACTACGTCTGGGGCGGGCGCAACCTGGCCCGGCGGCTGGGGCGCGCGCTGCCGCCGGGCAACGTGGCCGAGAGCTGGGAGATCGCCGCGCACGAGGACGGCGCGTCGTTGGTCAGCAACGGCCGCTTCGCCGGCCAACCGCTGACCGCCGTTCACGCCGCGCTGGGCCTCGACCTGATCGGCGCCAACAACGCCTGGGCGCAGGAGCGGGGCAAATTCCCCCTGCTCGTCAAGCTGCTCGATGCTCAGGATAAGCTGTCGGTGCAGGTGCACCCCGACGACGACTACGCCATGGCCCACGAGGGCAACGAACTGGGCAAGACGGAGATGTGGGTGGTGCTCCACGCCGCGCCGGGGACGCAGGTTATCCTGGGCGTCCGGGCAGGCACGACAGCGGCCGACTTCCGCCGGGCCATCGGCGACGGCACGCTAGAGCAACATCTGCACACCGTTGACATCCAGCCCGGTGACTTCATTTGTGTGCCCAGCGGCTCTGTGCACGCCATCCTGGGCGGCGCGCTCATCGCCGAAATCCAGCAGAACTCCAACACGACCTATCGCGTCTACGACTGGAATCGCCAGGCCAACGGCCGCGCCCGCCCGCTCCACATCGACAAGGCGCTTGACGTGATCAACTTCGCCCAGGTGGAGCCGGCGCTCAGCCCGCCGCGACTGGTGGACGAGCGCGACGGCGTGCGGCGGCTGCTGCTGTGCCGCAACCGCTACTTCACCGTCGAACGGGTCGAGTTCGCGCCCGGCGCGGCCTACGAGGGCGCGTGCGACGGCCGGAGCCTGGAGATATGGGGCATCATTGAGGGTGACGTGCAACTCGACGACCTGGCGCTCGGCGCGGTGCAGTTCGCCCTGTTGCCGGCGGCGCTGGGGCCATTTCGCGTCGCAGCGGCCGAGCGCGCCATTTGTTTGCGCTGCTACGTCGAATGATCGCGGGTTGTCAACCCGCGCGACATGTGCTAGACTTCTACCGCTCTCACGCCTCCAATCAGAGACGATTGAGGTAATCGACGGAGGATTTGAATTGGCTAATACGGAATCTGCAAAGAAGCGCATCAGACAAACAGAGAAGCGCACCGAGCGCAACCGCCACTACCGGGCCGCGGCCCGCACGCACGTCAAGAAAGTGCGTCGTCTGATCGCCGAGAACAAGCTGGATGAGGCGGAAGCGGTGGCGCGCGAAGCCTTCTCGACGCTCGACAAAGCGGCGAGCAAGAACGTGGTTCACCCGCGCAACGCTGCCCGGCGCAAGGGCCGCCTGATGGCCGCTCTGGCCGAAGCCCGCGCCACGGCCGGCAAGTAACCCGCCCGCGCTCCAGAGAGCGCCCTTATCAAATAAGACGAGCACCATCGGCTTCGATGGTGCTCTTTTGCGTTGGGGTGGTCAGTGCCCGCTAGGGAATCGCTTCCGGGTGCGGCGGAATCCACAGCACATACCCCTGGCCGCGCCGCGTCTTCAGCAGTTCCGGCTGGCTAGGTACGTCCTCAATGCACTCGCGAATCCAACGAATGTGCACGTCCAGCGTGCGCGTGTCGCCCACGAAATCCGTCTGCCACACCGTCAGCATCAACTGCCGGCGCGTCAGCAGCACGCCCGGCTGGCGCACAAACGTCTCCAGCAACAGGGCTAGTTTGGGTGTCAGCGTGAACTCCCCCCTGCCCGCCACGCCGACGGAGCGCTTGTTGCGAAAGAGGGTGATGTTACCGTAGCGAATGATCTCCTCACGGCTGCTGTCGGCCGGCAGCAGAGCGCGGGTGCGGTTGAGCAGTTTGCGGGCCGAGAAGGGGCGCTCCAGGTAGACGTCAGCTCCAGCGCTGCGGTCTTCCTCTTCGCCGGCCGCCCGGCTGTGGATGATAGGGATGAACTCGGCAAAGCGGCGCAGCCGCCGGCAGTTGCGGACGCCGTTGGAGCGCATGGTGGAGGCATCGAAGACGATCAGATTAGGCGCCTGGTCTTGCAGCCAGTCAAGCGCTTCCGCCCCAGTGTTGACGATAGTGATTTCGTAGCCAGCTTTGAGCAGCATGGGCCGCAATGAATCGCGGCCGGCATTCTGTCCCTCCACTAGCAATACGAGCGGACTCAGTGACATCTTCACTCCTGTTCCCTCTACAGGCCACTGATGATTATAGAGCGTCGCCGACCAAGAGCAACCCAATACCAACGGCATTTTCACTCTTTTCTGCTTGCGATGAATGAACCGGGCCGCTATGATGTCAGTGGTCGCTATAGGTCATGATCCTCATGCGCAACTTCGCACAGATAGTACTACGGTGGGAATGGCTGGCCCTGTTGCTGCTCATTCCGGTGACTCTGCTGCCTTTCGGCCGCTGGAGCGCGCTGCTGGCCGTCGTCCCCCTCTTCTGGCTGCTGCGCCGCGCCTCCACGGGCCGCTGGGTGACACCCACACCATATGACCTGGCCATTGGCCTGCTGCTGGCGATGCTGGCTGTCAGCCTCACGGTAACGTCAGACCTGGCCCTGAGCGGGCCGAAGATGATCGGCATCCTGCTGGGCGTGGCTTTGCTCTATGGCACAGCCGCCTACACGCGCCAGCGCCGTGGGCTGTGGCCCGTCGTCGTCTTCGTTCTGTTGATGGGCACGCTCATGGCCGTCGTCGGGCTGGTGGGCGGCGAATGGCTGCCGCCCTTCGCTTTTCTCAACGGCGCGCGCGCCCTTTTGCCGTGGCCGGGCGGTGTGCCCGGCGCGGTGGGCGGCGTCGTCAACGCCAATGAACTGGCCGGCGTCCTCAGTTGGACGCTGCCGCTAATGTTCGGCTGCCTCCTGGCTGCCTTGCAGCGGCGGACGCGCGGGCGCGTCGTGGCCGTGGCCCTGCTTGTGCCGGCCATGCTGTTCTCCAGCTTTATGCTCGTCGCCACGCTGTCGCGCGGCGGGCTGCTGGCCGTGGCCCTCGGTCTGGTGCTGGTGGCGGCCTGCTACCTGTCATCGCGCTGGCGTCTCGTTCTGGTCATTGGGTTGGCCGTCGGGTTGGTCGTCCTGGCCGCCTACACCGGTAACCGCCTTGACCAGAACATCGTCGGCGACGCCGTGGGTCTGACCGGCCGGCTGGAGATCTGGTCGCGGGCGCTGCTGGGCATTGCCGACTTCCCGCTGACGGGCCTGGGCGTCAACGCCTTTCGCCGCGCCGTTCACGTGCTCTATCCGCTCTATGGTATCCCCGCCGACGTCGATCTGGGCCACGCCCACAATCACCTGCTCCAGACGGCGCTTGACCTGGGGTTGCCCGGGTTGGTGGCCTATCTGGCCCTGTGGTGGATCAGCGCCGGGCTGCTGTGGACGACCTACCGCCGGTTGCGGCGGCGGCACGCCACGCGCCATCCCTACTTCGGGCTGATGGCCGGCCTGGCCGGGGCGCTGCTGGCCGGGTGGCTGTTCGGCATCGTCGACGCGGTGGCCCTGGGGGCGCGGCCGGCGTTCCTCTGGTGGCTGCTGCTGGGGCTGACCGCTGCCGTGCACTACGCCGTCGTCTACTCCGGCGAGTCGCTGCGGCACAGTCATCGCCGGTCGCGGTCACAGGCGGCCGACTTGCCCGCCACCGAGCCAGCCGGCCCCCCCGCCGAGCATCAGCAACGCCAACCTGTTGTAGCGCGGGATGGTATCCCGCGTCTGGGAGACTGAAAAGGCGGGTTGCCAACCCGCCCTACAACGTAAAAGCCCGGTGGGTCAGCGCTTGCAACTTCACGCCGCGCGGCATATAATGCGACTAGTTAAGCGGCATTGGTGAAGTGGTATCACAGCAGCTTCCCAAGCTGTTATCACGGGTTCGAATCCCGTATGCCGCTCTCGTTCTCCCCCTCGCGTCGCCCCGGTAGCTCCAACTTCAATTGCACGCCGCCAATTGTCAGCACGTCCCCGGCCGAGATGACCGTCGGATCCGTCAGCGGCGCGTCGTTGAGCACCGTGCCGTTGCGGCTGCCCAGGTCTTCCAGCCACCACTGCGCGTCGCGCCAGGCCAGCAGGGCGTGCTCGCTGGAGACGTAGGTGTCGTTGAGGACGATGCTGTTGCGGCTGTTGCGGCCGAGCGTCGTGATGGGCGTCAACTCATAGACCGTGTCGGGCGCGGGCCGCGGGCCGGTGTTGGCGACGACGCGCAACGCTCCCAGATCGGCCCCTTGCCCGGCCATCGCCCGGCGCGTGGCCCGCAAGTCCCGCCACAGAGTCCAGCCGATAGCCCCAAAGAAGGCCAGCAGCAGCGCGGCGCTGCCGATTCGCAATAGGAGCAACAGGACGGTCGTGCTCATTCGTAAGGCTTCTGCATCGTCGTATCGAGTTCTTCGTCGGCGAACAGCGGGGCGTCGACCAGCGGCTCGTCGCGCCCCTCGCCATAGACAAACATCACGTCGCTGAGGGCGATTACGTCTCCCGGCCGCAAGATGTGCTCGCGCACGGCCACACCGTTGACTGCCGTCTGCCCGTGGCGGCTGACGTCATAGAGGACGAAGTACGGCTGCCGCCAGCGAATCTGGGCGTGTTGCCGGCTGATTGACGAAGAATCGAGGACGATGTCGTTGTCCATGCGGCGGCCGATGCGCGTCACCGGCCGGTCGAGAGGCACGTGCTGCCGGCCCTGAACGATCAGAAAGGCATCGGCGGCGCGAATAGCGGTCACCACCGCCTGGCCCGCGTTGACGGCGAAAACCTCAGTGTGGCTGTCGGGCTGTTCCGCCTGATGGCCGGCGACGGCGTGGGCGCGCCGCGGCAGTTCGGCCGGGTCGGCCTCAAAGATCACGCGCGCCGGCTCGGTGGGGTGCAAGCCGCGCCGCTCGGCCAGCAAGGCCAAGTAGTCGGCTACTTGCGCCTCCAGTTCGGGCAGACCGGCGGCAGCCATCTCGGCATAGTCGTCCGGGTTGAGGTAGATGGTGAACTGATTAGGCCACGTGCCGTCGTTAGGCGCGTCTTCGTAGTGGCGCACCAGGTGCGTGGCCAGTCGAAACGGGTCTAGCGGGTCGCCGGCCAGCCAGGTGAACGGCTCCTCAACCACCTTGCGGATGAGGCTTTCGACGCGCGACAGGGGTGAACGCTTCATTGCGGCCATTATAGGAACGGCTGTTGGCCCGGTCAACGCTAATTGCCGATTCATCGGCCGGCAGTATACTTCTCGTCGTCTAGGCTTTACTAAGCTGTGTAGAAGATGAGCGCTATGAGTGAGCAACCGATTCGACTGACATCTCTCGCCTCCTGCGCCGGTTGAGCGTCCAAGTTGGCTCCGGCGGAGCTGGAGCAACTGGTCGAACCGCTACGCGCCACCTTTCGAGCGGCCGACTTCCCCGACCTGCTCGTTGGTCTGACCGCGGCCGATGACGCCGCTGTCTACCAACTGAACGCGCAGCAGGCTGTCGTCTCCACCGTCGATTTCTTCCCGCCTGTCGTCGATGACCCGTACGACTTCGGGGCCATCGCCGCCGCCAATGCCATGTCCGACATCTATGCGATGGGCGGCGAGGTGTTGTTTGCCGTCAATCTGGTCGCCTTCCCCGACACGCTCGATAAGGCGATACTGGCCGAGATTCTGCGCGGCGGCGCGGAGAAGGTAGCCGAGGCGGGTGCGGTCGTCGTCGGCGGTCACAGCGTCAACGACAAGGAGCCGAAGTATGGCCTGGCCGTCACCGGGCTGATCGCCCCGGAGCGCGTGCGGCGCAAGGGGGGCGCGCAGCCGGGCGACGCGCTCATCCTCACCAAGCCGCTGGGCGTCGGCGTCATCACCACGGCGCTGAAGCGCGAACTGGCCGCCGCCGAACACGTCGCTGCCGCCGTGGCCAGCATGAAGCGGCTGAACCGCGCCGCTGCCCGCGCCGCCGATGCTGCCGGCGCGCGGGCCATGACCGACATCACCGGCTTCGGCCTGCTGGGCCACGCCCAGGAGATGGCCCGCCAGGGCGCGACCGACTTCCGCTTCGACCTGGCCCGCCTGCCGTGGCTGCCCGGCGCGCTGGAGTACGGCCGCGCCGGCGCTTTCCCCGGCGGCATGGGCAACAACGCCCGCTTCTTCGGGCCGTCGGTCACGTTCGCCGCGGGCATCGACTTTCTCTATCAGGACTTGCTCTTCACCCCAGAGACCTCCGGCGGCCTGCTCGTCGCCGTTCCGCCCGCCGGCGTGGGGACTTTTCTGGGCCTGCTGCCCGATGCCGCTATCGTCGGCAACGTCGTGCCGGGCACGGGCCGCCTGTGGATTGACCAAGGAGTTTCACCATGATCGACCGCCTTTCCGCCATCCGCGCCTGCTTTGATGAGTGGCAGGTGGATGCGCTGCTGCTCATCAGCCCCGCCAATCGCCGTTGGGTCAGTGGCTTCACCGGCTCGGCCGCCCAACTGCTCATCTCGCGCCAACGGGCGGTGCTGGCCACCGATTCGCGCTACTGGGAGCGGGCCGCGGCCGAAGCGCCCACCTTCGAGGTCTTCCAGATGCGCGACGAGAAGGACGCGATGGCCAACTTCCTGGCCACAGCCGGCGTGCAACGCATCGGCGTTGAGGCGGCCCACGTCACCCTGGCGCGGCAGGCAGCGCTGGACAAGCACGAGGGGTTCACCTGGGTGCCGCTGCCGGCGACGGTCGAAGCGCTGCGCGCCGTCAAGTCGGCCGGCGAACTGGCCGCCATTCGCGCCGCCGCCCGCCTGACCGACGCCGCCGTGGCTCAGGTGCCGCGCCTGGCTCGCCCCGGCGTCACCGAGCGCGCCGTGGCCTGGGAGCTGGAGAAGTTCATGCGCGAGTCCGGCGCGGAAGACGTGGCCTTCGACATCATCGTCGCCTCCGGCCCCCACAGTGCCCTGCCACACCACCACCCCGGCGAGCGCGTGCTGCAAGCGGGCGACATCATCATCGTTGACCTGGGGGCGCAAGTGGACGGCTACAAGAGCGACCTGACGCGCACTTTCTATCTGGGCGAGTCGCCCGAAGATGCCTTCTGGTCGATTTACAACACCGTCGCCCAGGCCCACGGCGCGGCCATCGGCGGTATCCGCCCCGGCGTCACCGGCAAGGACGTGGACGCCCTGGCCCGCGACCTGATCACGGCCGCCGGGCATGGCGACCACTTCGGCCACGGCACCGGCCACGGCGTCGGCCTGGAGATTCACGAGGAGCCGCGCTTTAGCAAGCTGGCGGAGAAGACGATCATTCCCGCCGGCGCGGTGATGACGGTCGAGCCGGGCATCTATCTGCCGGGCTACGGCGGCGTGCGCATCGAAGACTTGCTGCACGTGACAGCCGATGGCTCAGAATACCTGAGCGCCGCGCCCAAGACACCACTGATCGCCGTTTAGCTAAAGACCTGTCAGGTCTGGCGCTTGGCGATAACTAGTGGTCGGCCAGCAGGTGGTCGTAGACCGCGTCGAGTAACGGCGCGACCCGCCGCCAATCGTACTGCGCCGCGAACGCCTGCGCTCGCGCGCCCATCGCCGCGCGGCGTGCCGGATCGTCCAGCAGTGCCAGGACGGCCGCGGCAAACGCCTCCGGCGTGTCGGCCAGCACGGCTTCGCGCCCGCTATGGAGGTCGAACCCCTCTGCCCCAATCGTGGTGGCGACGACGGCGCAACCGGCCGCTAGTGACTCGATGAGTTTGAGACGTGTCCCACTTCCTATGCGAAGTGGTAGAACGTAGACCCCGGCTCCGGCCAGATAGGGCTGAACGTGCTCCACGCGCCCGGTGAGAGTGATGCCCGGTTGGCCGCGCAGAGCGTCGAGCCGGGGGTGCGGCCGTTGGCCGACGATGGCCCACGTCGTCGCCGGGCGCTGCCGCCGCACCAGCGGCCAGATCGTCTCGGCAAACCACAGCACGCCGTCGACGTTGGGCCGATAGTCCATCTTGCCCGTGAAGACCAGGTCGAAGCGGCAGTCAACGGGCGCTGGCCCCTCCCA
>CXWK01009286.1_pt4 | contig 10317 bp, 9 predicted proteins | sample 590851 | NCBI WGS metagenome assembly CXWK01 (sample SAMEA3498364, study PRJEB10139) | wastewater metagenome | biome: wastewater treatment plant; material: activated sludge | place: Denmark | collected 2014-08-01
GATACAGTACGTCCAGCCCCGTGTTGATCCACAGGATCCGGCGCAGGTTGCGCGCCTCGCGCTCGAACCTCTCCGGCCCGCCCGCGCCCGCGGCGCGCCGTTTACGAGCGGAAAGCTGCCCAAACAGGGCGATGGCCGCGTCAATGGCGCCCCATGCCAGCGCCTGCACGCCGAAGCCGCGCCACCAGGCCGACGCGCCGAACGCAACCAGCAGCGCGCCGGCGATGACGCTCAGCGCCGACCACAACAGCAGCCGGCGAGATAGAACGTCTTGAAAATCCCAGATCATGTCACCTGCACCACTTCTGAATCTCACGGATAGGGCCGACGATCTCCAACCCGTTGTCTACAAGTCTAACACGCCCTGCTGTCCGGCATTGACCGCCTCGACCACCTTCTCGGCCACCGCCGCGGGCGCCAGGGCGCTGCCCGGCATCTTGAACGGCGCCTTCCGCCAGAAGCTCGTGTTCACCGCGCCCGGCCGCACCACGATGACCCGCCGCTTCCGCTCCTCCTTGCGCAGCGCCTCGGCGAACGCCTCCAGCCCGGCTTTGGCGGCCGCGTAGGCGCTCAGCCCCGGCAGCCGCATTCGCTCGCTCACGGCGCCCAGAAAGACCACGGGCGCATCCTCGGTCAGGAGGGGCAGACTGTGGTGCAGGGCGTTGTACGCGCCGAGCAGATTGGCATCCAGGATGCGGCGAAATGCGGCGGGCGTCATCCTGGCGGCTGGTTCGGAGGCAATGTCGCCGGCCGCATACACGAACAAGTGCGCCTCGCCTGCCTCCTGCCCCGCGGCCAACATCGCGCGCTGCACGGCGAACGGGTCGGCCACATCGGCTGCGTACGCGTAATCGTAATCGGCCACGCCGGCCAGGTCGTCTCCCTGGCGGCTGACGCCGATGACCTGCCAGCCATCGTCTTTGAGTTTGTGAGCGAGCGCACGGCCGATGCCGCCCGCTGCGCCCCAGATCAAGGCTATTTTCGTCATGTGACAGTTCCTCTATGAGGATTCGACTTTTCTTGTGAACAGCGCCCGCCAGGCGCCGGTGGCCCACAGCGCCCAGGCTATCAGCACCGGCTGGAAGAACAGCCGGTTGAAGCGGGCCTGATCGGTGTTCATCCCAAAGGCGTCAATCCGGTTGACGTACTGCGAGATGTTGCCCGGGAAGATCAGCACAAAGAACGCCGCAACGGCCAGGCCGACGAGCACTCGCTGTTTGACCAGGAAGATCAGGGCTAACCCCAGTGCGATTTCTGCAATCCCGGACAGGATGACGACCAGCTCGCCATTCACCGGCAGCCAGGTTGGCACCTGGGCCAGGAACTCGGCCCGCGCGGACGTGAGGTGGGTGATTCCGGTAAAGACCAGAAATACGCCCAACAGGACGCGCAAAACTGTCTGCGCCGTCCGCCAGGCTCTCTGTCCCGCACTCGACTGTTCAGACCGAAGGCTCTTGTTCTCTGTGTTCACCCTATTCTCCATTTGTGCGGTTGGCTCTCTGTGGAAGGAACGACTTGGCCGCGGCCAGCACAACGGCCAGCAGCGTCGCACCCACCAGCGTAAACTTGACGCTGGCAAAGATGCCGGCTATGAGGGTAAAAGGCGCCAGCGCGCCCTCTACGGTCGGTGACAGCGGGCCGGTCGCCGGCATGCGCCTGACCACGGTGAGCAGGCAGATGTTCTCGCTGACGTCGAGCAGCGCTGCGGCCAGGGGCAGAGCCGCCAGGCGCTGTAAGGTGCGCGCCCAGGCTGCCAGGGCCGGGTGGGCCGCCATCTGCACCAGCAGCGCACGTAAGCCGCCGGCATAGCCGACAATGAAGAGGAAATCGAGCCACAACGCCAGGCGGGCCAGATCAGCGCCGCCAGCCGGCCAGGCCTGAATGATGGCCGCGGCCTGCGCGGGCGTGAAGGCGAGTTCCAGATCAACAATCCCGCCGGGGCTGCCGGCCGCCTTCAACTGCGCCTCGATGCCCTGAAACACCATAAACAACACGACGACGATCAGCAGAGCCGCCAGGGTGAATCCACGCAGCCAATGGCGGGTGTTCATGCTGCCTCCTATCGCTCGGTGATCGTTCATGCGGGCCCTACGGTTGCGTCTGGCGCGCCAGCTCGGCCTCGGCCGACGCGTCGTCGCGTGTCAACCATGTGTCGAGCAGCAGCAGGCCAACGCCAACCACCACAAGGCTGTCGGCCAGGTTGAAGACCGGCCAATCAAACGCGGCGCCGATGTGCCAGTGGATGAAATCAACCACAAAGCCGTAGAGGAACCGATCCAGCAGGTTGTTGCCGATGGCCCCGGCCGCGATCGCGGTGAAGGCGGCCAGCATGAGGGGGCGCCGCGGCGCGGCGAGGACATACCACGCGATCACGCACAGTGTCGTCAGACTGACGCCCACGATGAGCGGGGTGCGAATCGTTTCAGGAATCCAGCGCGTCAAGTTGAACGCGGTTTCGCGATTTTCTACGTATTGAAAATCCCAGAAGTTGGGGATGAACGTCACGCCGGACGTTCCCTTCAACTGGGCAATGGCCAGGCGCTTGCTGAATTGATCGAGGAGCAGCAGGGGCAGCAAGCCGAGTGCAATCATAAGCAGTTGGCGCACGTTGCGTTTTGGCATAAGGACCTTCTTGGCGACATTTCTTCTTGCGCCCCATTGTACCACACATCGCGTGCAGCGCAGAAGTGCGTGCGGGCATGGCGGTTGATGGCATGTCCGGCGTCGCCGTGGAGGCTATGGCGCTGGATGCAGATCCTCTGGCGTTTGGGCGGCGAGTTGATCCAATTCATCCTGGCGCCGTTTCGATTGCTCCAGCAGCACCAGCGTGATCGAGTAGGCGGCCGCGGCCAGCGGTACGCCAAAGACGAAGCCCCAAAAGCCCATCAGCTGCGAACCAACCAACAGGGAAATGACAATCAGCAGCGACGGCATACGCAGCGACTCGCTGAAGATGGAAGGCATGACGACGTTGAACAGGATGATCTGGAAAACGAGCAGGATGAGCAGCAGCCAGAGCGTGTTAGGCGAACCTTGCAGGGCGGCCACCAGCACCGGCAAGATGGTGGCGACGATGCCGCCGACGATCGGCACGAGCACGACCAGGCCAGTTGCCACCCCTACAACCAGGGCCGAATCAATGCGCAAGATGAACATCAGCAGGGAAACCGCCGTGCCGAAGATGAGGCCTTGCAGGACGGTACCGCGCAGGAAACCGCCAAAGGTGCGGTCAATGGTCTCGGAGGCCAGTTGGTATTCATCTTCGTAGCGCCTGGGCAGCACGCGTAGGATGGCGCCGGCAATGGCGCCGCCGTCGAGGGTGACAAACAGGCTGAGGAAGATGATGATCAGAAATTGGCTGAAAGCCGTGGCAATGCCGCCGGCCAGCCCCAATCCAAATTGCAGGAGGTTTGCGCCCACGAGCGGCACCTGGTTCAGCAGCTCGGAGGGCTGCGGCAAGACAATCAGGCTGGCATCGAGGTCGAAGCGAGTGATCAGAAACGCGCGCGCGCCATTAAGCCACGCGGTGGCCCGCTGCAGCCACAACGGCAGGTTGCCGGCTTGAATCTGCATGGTCTGCGCCAACTGGTCCAGCTGCTGGACGAGCACCGGCACCAGGGCCAGCACCGTGAGGGCCAGACCCGCCACGAGCAATCCGTAGACGATGGCAACCGCCAGGCCAAATGGGAGGTGGAAAGTCTCCTCGCCGCGCAGATGGATGCGCTTCCCCAACAGCCGCCGCAGAGGGCGCAGCGTCAACGGCCGGCGCTGCAGCCAGGTGACCAGCGGCTGCAACGTGAAAGCCAGGAGCCAGGCCAGCGCCACCATCAGGATCAGGCTGCTGAATGAACGGATGAAGACGGTCAGTTTTTCGATGAGGTAGATCGAGACCGCCAGGGTGAGCACGATAATCAGCGAGCGGGGTAAGAGTTCGGACGGACGATGATTGTCTGGCATGAAAAGCGTTCTCCTATCTATTGGCCGGGGTCGGGGAGCACCTGGTAGACGCGAAACCACGCGTTGCGGTAAACCGTGGCAAATGGCAGCTCGGCGCCGTTGAAGAAGACGGCAAAACGCGCCTGGTATTTCTGCGCCAGCGCCGTCACCTCCGCGGCGCTGAGATCGTTGTAGCGCGTATCGCTGGCGCTGGTGGCGTGTAAATCCTGCATACGCTGCCACCAGGCTGCGGTGAACGGCACGCTGAAGTATTGCTGGGTGCCGTCTTTCCACTCGCCCACCACGGGCCGTTCGCTTTCCACGCGGAAGCCGTAGTAGTAGGGCGGCGTCATGAACGTGGCATCCACCGGCGTGTTCTGGCGCGCCCAGGCCTGCACATCACGCCAGGCCGCCAGCAGATCGGACGGAACCTGGGGCTGCGTGAACGCCGCGGCTGTGGAAACGAGCAGCGCCAGGAGCAGCGCAGCGGCCGTCCAACGCACGCCAGCCGGCCAGGTCATGAGCCTGGACAGGCGCTGGCCGCTGGTCGCTTTATAGATCCGTTCGGCGGCCACGCGGCCCACCGCATCCAGCCGCGTCCAGAAGGCCGCCGCCGTCAGCAGCAGACCAGCCAACACCCCGACGATCCACGCGCTGGGCCACGGCGCGAACAACGCCAGCAAGACGATGAGGCTTCCGGCGCGGGCCAGGCCCCCGCGATCCCACCTGGACAGCAGCCAGCTTACCACCAACGGCAGGGCCAGAAGCGTCAGAAACTTGGTGCTGCGGAAAAGCTGCCAGCGCAGAACCAACCCGATCGGCCAAACCTCCGCGCCGAGGAAACCAATCAAGGCCAAGAGCGCGACCGCGAGCGCGGCGCCGGCCAGCCAGCGGCCTTGCGCGCGGCGCCGCTGCGGCCACCAACCCAGCCCGGCCAGCCCAATCCACAGGCCAAAGATGACGAAGTCGGTCAGCGGCCAGGTCAGCGGGAAACTGTGCTGGGCCGAGCGCAGGCGCAAGAGGTCAATCCAGGCCGGGGTGATCGGCTCGCGCGCCTGCCATGACCAGATGAGCGTGGGCAGCGCCAGGAGCAGACCGAACGCTGCGGCCAGCAGGGGCGCGGCCCACCGTCGCCAGGGCAAGCGCAGCAGGTCGCCGCCCAGCAGCAGGGCCAGGGCAAACGCGCCGCTGAGCGCGTGCAGATTGATGAGCAGGCCGGCCAGGGCAAAGGCCAGCAAGCGCCATTCTAACAGGCCGGCCAGCAAGGCCCACAGCGCCAGCGCCATGCCCACGTGGCGCGGCAGCGCGGAACGCAGAATGAGATCGTCGCCGCCGAGCACGGGCAGCAGGGAAAGGGTGAGCAGCAGTCCTACCAACAGCGGCCGCAGCGGCATACGATCCGGCGCCAGGCGCAGGCTCAAACCGGCCGCGGCCGTCAGATAAGCCAGCAGCGTGAGTAGGTGAATGACGAGGAATAGGGTAGGAATGGAAGTCAGGCTCGTCGCGAGGGCCAAGAGCTGGAAATAGAAGGACGGATAGCCGGCGCGCGTCGCCAGCATCGGATCGCCGGGGAAGAGCGATGGGTCCAGCGTCTGCAGCAGGAACGGCAGCTGAATGGCGTGCGCATCCTCGACGACGCCGAAGCGGTAGCCCTGGGCCAGCAGATGAAATGCAACGAACAGCGCGCTGAGCAGCAAGACTCCTGCGCCGGGCAGCCAGCGGCGACGAAGCATGGTCAACCACATCGTCCGATCCCCTCAGCGCGCCGCCGTGGGCAGGCGGAAGGTCATCACCGGCGTCCGCTTGCCCAGCAGGCGAAAACCATGCTGCGCGTAGAGGCGCTGGCTGGCCTGATTGCTGGCTTTGGTGTTCAGGCTGACGCTGCGCGCGCCGCTGCGCCGGCAGAAGCGCAGTGCGTCGGTCAGCAGCTGCCGGCCGAGCCCCTGGCCCTGCGCCGCCGGCAGCACGGCGAGCCGCGCCAGGACGCCAAATTCGCCGCGCACATCGCTGACCGCGTAGCCCATCACCTGTCCTTCCATCTCAGCCACGATGGCATGGCTGCTCATGACCAGCAGGCCGGTCAGATCGGCCGCGGTCGCGCGCCAGGGCGGCGCGAAGGCGGCGCTGTCCACCGCCTGCAAAGCTAGGATCTCGTCTGGACGCGCTGAGCGCAGCGTGGCCGGCCCTACGCCGTCGCTGGCATGGTCAATCCCTACCCCGCGCTGCAGGACCTCCAGAGTGTCGCTAATCTGAAAACCGAGGCGCTGCAGCGGCGCGTGCAGCCATTCCGCGGCGGCGATGTGCACCACGGCCTGGACACGGCGACTGCGCAGCGCCGCTGCGACCGGCTCCCACAGCGCGGGCAGGCCCTCGTCCGCGCGCCAGCCGCCGAGCAGGGCGCAGCCGCGCAGCGTCGCCCAGGCGTTCAGCGTCTCGCCCGGCAAGGTTGGCTGCGCGAGTAGGGAGGTCAACAGGAAGCCCCACAGCAGGGGGCCGGTTTCAGCCACCGCGCCGCTGGTCTGGTCCGAGGTCAACAGCGCGGGCAAATCCTCGGTCCCAAAAGTGAGCATCTGGCGTCGCGTCTGGTCGAGCAGCGTCAGGATACGCGCCTGGTCATCCGGCCGCGCCGCGCGCACCGTGACATGAAAGGTGTTGGCTTGCGCATCATGGTCGTTCATGAGGTCAGATTATAGCACAGAAGCCGTTGGCGGGCGATTGGGCAATTTGCTTTTTTGGAGTGATTTGGAGGCGCATGGCCTTTGCGCTATAATTCTGTTAGCTGAACTGAAATCCACGCTAGGTCGCATCTGCGGCTGCACCTACGGCCGGAGATGCACCTACTCCCGAACGAGACCCCCAAACCAACCAGCATCCTTGCCTGACCGAATTTGTAACTGCTCAGGCATTCTGAGCCGACGGCAGCCGCCGAATGAATTCGGGGCGAAAGGGCGTTCCGCCGCCAGGTCGGCCGCCGCCGACCAGCAGCGCGTCTACGTAGGTAGACGCCCGGCGGTACGCCCATCAGGCGCGATTTCAATCGCTCGGTTGCGACAGCGCGCCGCCTGAGCAGTTACCCAATTTTGTTCTTGGCGATATTCCGAACAGCCATCGTCGCGCACCCGGAGAACGCCCATGGCCGCCCAACTCATCACACTCAGTCGCCTGCTGACCGAAGCCCTTGAACGACAAGAATTCGAGCAGCTCTGTTTTGATGCCTTCCGTCCGGTCTATGACCAATTTAGCGATGGTATGACCCGTGGCGCGCGTACACGCTTGCTGCTCGATTACGTCGGTCGCCAGCGCATGACCGCCACCCTGCTGCGAGAGGTGCGCAGCATCAATGCCAGCCGCTATGGCGAATTCGTGGATGCCCTGGCCGCAGCGCTCCTGACCCAACTGACCGCCTCACCGGGCGGGTTGGACAGCCACCTTGTGTCTGCGCTGCAGACCCTGGCGTCCGGGCAGCCCCGTCTGCCCCAGGCGCTGGAAGACCTGGCGCGCGCACCCGGCGACGCCGACCTGCAACTCATCCTGCGCACGCAGGTGCGCCGCCAGGCGCTGACCGATGATACGCTGGCCGCCGGTCTCTATGATCTGCTTGCATCCGCCCAGCCTGCCGTTGACGATATTGCCCCGCCGCCGCGGCCATTGGCGCCGCCAGTGGTGGACGATTTCGTGGGGCGGGCGGATGATCTGGCCTACTTCGGCGACATCCTGCGCACGAGCCATTTCGCGGTCATCAGCGGCATGGCCGGCGTGGGCAAGACAACCCTGGCCGCGCGCCTGGCGCGGGACTTTGCCGGCGCGGCCTCGCGCATCTTCTGGTATGAGTTTCATGAGCCGTTGGACGTGGACGCGATCATCGTCAAGTTGGCCGGTTTCCTCTACCATCAAGGGCGCCCCAACCTGTGGGAGATGCTGGAAAGCGCCCGCCAGCGCCATGCACGCCCGCCGCACCCCATCCTTCTTTTCGACTACCTGTTCGAAGAACTGCGTGGGCTGGACTGCCTCTTGTGCCTGGACAATTTTCACCTGGTGGACGAAGAGAGCTCTTTGATCGAGCCGTTCGTCGAGCGACTGGCGCGCCTGGTCCACGCCGGCGAGCTGTCGTTGATCCTGGCGGCCCGCCGTATGCCAACCTTCGTGCAAACCGTACAGTTCAGGGCCTTGGCCGGTTTGACTCCTGACGATGTCGCCGGGCTGCTGCAGCGCCGCGGCATCAATCTGACGCCCGCGCTCCTGGCTTCGCTGCATGAACAAACCCAGGGGAACGCGCAGCTGCTCAATCTGACGGCCGCCATGCTGGGCCGCAGCCCCAATCCTGCCGCGCTGATTGACAGCCTTGGCGATCAGCAAGATGTAGAGCGTTTTGTGATTCAGCAGGTGGATACGGCCTTGTCTAGCGATGAGCGCGCTGTCTTGGAAGCGATGTCGGTCTTGCTCGGCTATCCCGTAACGCGCGCTGCGCTCAGCGCCGTTCTGCAGCGCAGCGGCCTGCTGCGTCACGTGCAATCGCTGAGCGATCGCCACTTGCTGACCGTCCAGGAATCCCCCGAAGGCCGCGTCTTCGGTCTGCACGCCATCCTGCGCTCGTACTACTACGCGGATCTTGGCCCAGATGATCGCCGAAGGCTGCACCGGCGTGCGGGCGCGTTTTATGAGAAGGAACAGCCCGATCCTCTGCTGGCTATCGAGCATTTCCTGCGTGCGGGCGAGATCGAACATGCGGCTGCGTTGGCAACCGCCGACATCATGACCTTCGTCAACCGCGGCCAGGCGCATGCCCTGCAGCGGCTGCTGGCCCAGTTTGCAAACCACCCCTTGCCCGACCTTTTGCGCGCGCGCCTGGCGCTGACGGCCGGCGAAATCCATCAGTTCGACAGCGCCAGCGAAGCAGCACAGGCCAGCTACCACTACGTCCTCGATCTGGCCGAACGCCTGCCGCCTACGCCGGCACGGCGCAGTCTGACCGTGCGCGCCTGCCAGCGCCTGGGCGAGCTGTTGTCTGATCAGGCGCCCGATGAGGCCATGTCCTGGCTGCGTCGCGGCCTGGAGGAGTTTGGGAGCAGCGGCGGGCTCGAAAGAGCTGAGTTTTTGGTGACGCTGAGCACCGTCCAGATCGCGGCCGGCGACTGGGCCGCGGGCCGGGAATCGGCGCTGGCCGCGCTGCAAGAGGCGCCGACGCTGCCTGATCAACTCTGGATGCGGGCGCAGCTCAACCTGGGCATCATCGCCGGTGAATTGGGCGACCTGGACGGCGCCATCGGCCACACCAGCCAGGCTGCAGACCGCGCCCGTCTGACGCACGATGAATTTTGGCGCCTGCTTGCCGAAATGAACCTGGGAATCTACATCTTTACCCAGGGCGACTGGGAAGGCGCCATCCAGAAGCTGACCACCGCCAATGACCTGGCCGGCCGGGTGGGCAGCGGCACGCAGCGTACCCAACTGGCCGTCAACCTGGGCTACCTGCTGCTGCGCCGCGGCGACGACGCCGAAGCCGGGGTGCAATTGCAGGCCGCGGTCAATCTCGCGCGCCAGCATCACCTCGTCAGGCATGAAATTGCCGGACTGCTCAACCTGGCCGAGTGGGAGCAGCGCCGCGCTGAACTGGACGCGGCGCTGGCGCTGGTCGCCGCCGCGGAGCGCCTGGCCTTGACTACGCATATCCAGGGGCACCTGCCGGAGATCTATCGCCGGCGCGGCCAGATCAAGCTGGCGGCGGGCGATGTGACCGCGGCGTTGACGGCCATTGAACAATCATTGACCGCGGCCGTGGACGCACCATTGGAACAGGGTATGAGCCTTAGGGTGCAGGGACGCGCGCTGGCCGCCGACGGCCAGTCGCCGGCGGCCGCCGCGGCGTTCGCCCGCAGCCTGGAACTGCTGGACGGCGCCGATCCGTACGAAGCAGCGCGCACGCAGCTGGCGTGGGCGCGCCTGCACCTGGCGCAGGGCGACGCCGACGCTGCGTGGCCGCTCTTCGACGCAGCCGCAAACACATTCACCCGTCTCGGCGCAGCGCGTGATCTGCAAGAAACGCTGACTGCAAGGGGGATACCATGAGCACGTTCATCAACCGACGATGGCTCCGCCTGTGGAGCGCATTGGCCCTTTCCATCGCGTTGTTCCTGGCGCTGCTGGGCGCCTTGTTGCTCGCCCTCCGACCGCCCGCCGCTTCAGCCTCTGGTCCGCCGCCGATCAGTCCGTGGGGCGCGGACAACGAACCGACGACTAGCCTGGCCGTCGGCGACATGAACAACGACGGCGCCCTTGACCTGGTGGCGGGCAACCAGGGTGAGGATAATCGCATCTACCTCAACAACGGCCGCGGCGGTTTCCCCACGACGATGACGGGGACGATCACCCTTTCCAATTCAA
>CXWK01021057.1_pt1 | contig 10314 bp, 10 predicted proteins | sample 590851 | NCBI WGS metagenome assembly CXWK01 (sample SAMEA3498364, study PRJEB10139) | wastewater metagenome | biome: wastewater treatment plant; material: activated sludge | place: Denmark | collected 2014-08-01
TTGCGTAAGCGGATCACCCAGCCCGACTTGGCCAGGTGGTGGAGCGCTTGCCGTTTCCATTTCTGCTCTCCAAAGCGAGGCAGGGGAGGGGGAGGTGCGCAGTCGTGGATCGACAGGCCGGAGCACTGTCTGGCAAGGCGGTGCCCTGGGCGCCAGGGCACGCGGCTGCATATTTACACCCTACGAGTGGGCCAATTCCGTCAAGTCGCTTGTAATCGAGCTAGGCTGGGCAAATGAAGTTTTCAGGAGGCACAGCAGGTCAGCGGCATCGGCACCATTGACAGCAGTGCTATTTGCGCTATCGTGCACGGGGAAAAGATAGATTCCCTACAGAGCCCCCCTCAATTAGAGGAACAATGAATCGTACCTTAATGTTCACTGTACTTGTCGTCTTCGTGGCTTCACTGGCAATGCCTGTGTTGGCGAGTGGTGAGACGTTTGATGGTAATCTCTCTGGTGGTCAGCTCCAACCCATTGGGCCTTGCCTAGAGATTGTCAACAGCTGTAATAGTGGTGGCGCCACCTGCCCGGGAACCGGTCCTTGGCTCAAGTGTGCCAACGATAGCGCGTTTCCGCATGGGAATTGTCTTCAGGTTGAGGGCCCTTGCAACGCATGGTCCTCTGAGCACGTGTGTGCGGAACTGTGGGTGTGCGCCACTCACCATTGGAATGGATCCAACTGGGTCTGTGGAAATTGCACTTTCTCGGGTTTTTGCACAATCCCTGGCTGCGAAGAGTAGTAGCCGCCATTCCACCGCATCAGGGAGGGCCGCGTAGCGATTTCACCTGAGCGCGTGCCATTCGGGAGTGGAGGGTGCTTCCCCCCACGACTTTGGTGAACGCTCACGCGGCCCATTACAGGGATGCGTTGCCTCTGCTTCAATGTTCAGCACCTTACCTTCCAGGGATGATCTGCGTTGCGCTGCAGTGCAGGGTGGTAGGGCGACAGGACTACTTCTGCTGTTCGCCGTCTCGGGGGACGTCGAGGCGGTTGTGCACAAGGTTGATTGCAATCCCCTTGGTGTAAATGTTGACTTTGAGCAGCAAGAGCCAGATCGCTTTCAGCAGTACCTCGATTGGATTATCCTAGTCAGAACACTAGCTAGCGAGAACATTCTTGAGAGTTGGGAGATTTCCGACCAGATTCGCGACTCTCTTCCAGCGGGCCAGTTAAGGGCACTGGCGGAAACCTACGAGGATCGAAGGAATTGGACCTATCGCCCGCTACGTAGCGGATTTCTGCTCGACTCTTGGAGTGACCATGCCGCGCCAACTGTTCTGACCCGAAAGTTGGTACTTGCGCACGAGCAATGGGTAGCCGTACGAAGAGTAAGACACGCATTCATTACCAGGGAATACCGCGAGAATGTGAGTTATGGTTCTGATTTCCTTTCCTTCTCAACTACTCCGGCCGGAATTGACCTTCTTGAATTATGGGAGCGAGGTGTGCTCCGAGTAGAAACGAATGGCGAGAGGCTCGATCTCTATAATCTGCCTCCCGATGGGCCACCTATTCTTACCCTACAGCTTGAATTTTCAGGCCCGCATGCTTTCCCCTCTGCCATTAGCTCATACTTAGAAAATGGAATGATTGCCGAACGGCTGCGATTCGAGAACTCTACGGATGTCACTGTATTGGAGTACCCGAGTCTCATTGTTCGAGAAGCGCTCGATGTGTTGGGATTCAGGAATGCTGAAATGCCGCCTCTTCGTGAGACATACCGTTGCCGTGTCACGCTGCCGACCTACTCATTTGAGTGCCCCAATTGGGATAGTCCCCGCGTAATATTATTTGACGAGATCCGGAGCGAAAAGACTGAACTTGTCAGTTGGCAGGACTCTTATTCCTATCTTCCCACGGCCTTCGATCCGCTCCCCAGTGCCTTCATGCTAGCCGATGTGCGGATGCTAAGGAACTGCATCGGCCTTATCGGATTGACCGGCGCGCTCATTGTCCTGGGAAGTATTCTATTAAGGAACGGATCACACATCAGGAGCGGTCGCTGGCATTACATTTTGGGGATTCCGCCTGCTGTGTTCCTGGTATTCTCACTGTTTCCACAAAATGACAATTTATCCCTTGGACTGCCTGTCTTGGAAGGCCAGGCTATTGCTGAGAATCCAATCGCACAATTGCCCGTGGAACTGTCAAGTCTCTTTGATGGGACTTACTGTAACTATCGTTTGGACGATCAGACATGTGGGTACTGGGCCACACTGGCGATCTGCCGAACCGCAGTCGGTACGGAAGCATTGGCGTCCTATGCGCAGAAGGGGATACTGTCGTCCGGCAAGGCGCTTTCGCTGGAGGCTATTGTTTCCGCATCTGTGCGCGCTGGCGTTCGCCCAATCGTCATGTCTTCACTCCCGCTGAAGGTCCCGGGAGGCCCAGGAATCGTGTTGGCACTGGTTGAAGATGCTGAAATCTCGCGGAGGCATTGGGTGGCACTCTATAATACACCAGAGGATGCGACCGCAGTCCTTGAGCCCTTCACAATGAAGACAATTGAGCGAACGGCAATTGCAGCTAATTGTATTCTGTCCGTTGCATTTCTGCAAGGGTCTGGCCTAGTCTTGCGACTAGATTCTATTGTTGCCGCAATCTGCACTGTTGCCATTCTGGTCCTTGCGTACATTCGACTAAATCGGAGAGGTAAATGAAGGCACGCAAACTCCTCGCACTTCTCCTCCTGATCGTCGCTGTGGTGATACTAGCCAAAATCGATGGTTCTAGAGATGAGAGCAGGGCTGACGCCGGGCCCGTTGCTCGTACGCAGGAGACTGGCGGAGAGAGACCTGAGCCCGCAATCGTCCGCAGAGAGCCATCTTCGTCTACACCGCCACCATCTCAGACCGTGGTGCCCATAAAATTCACCACGAGGACCGCTGATGGTGGGCAATTCCTTGGTGCGGTTGCCGTCGAGTATTCGGCGCTTGCTCAGGACCGCTCACTTGGTCCCGAGCAAATGCCCAACGAAAGCGGATTGATCTCGGTTGGCGTCATCCCTGCGGGTGAGGATCTCGTCATTTCCTTCTACGACGTTCCCCGAGGAGGTTTCACTGCCATTGGACCTTCCGGCGCGAGGGTCCGAGGCGTTGTCGCAGAGAATGAGGTTGTCTTCTCTTTCCCGACCGTCGGCCGCATCATCGTCCAGTTCGGCCCGCATCGGACTGGAGTGGACTACCAGGTTATTCTCTCCACTGGACTTGGAGCGATCCGGGCTACTACGTCGGATTCTCCCTACATTTGTGATCGTGCGCCGCATGGATGGTATCAGATACGGGTGTCGGGTGCAGGAGAAACGGGGCATTTTGAGTTCTATCATCTGTCTGACGAGGACATCGTCGAGGTGATCCTCGTTCCCTCTAGAACGCTGCTGATTACAGTTCGGGACGCGTCGAGTCGAGAACTTATTCCGACTGCAGAGGTGTTGCTCAATGAAGTCTATGGCCAAACGGTCGAACAAATATCCCCAGGTCAGTTTTCCATCCCAGACATTGCTCCCGACACGCGGGACTTCCTCATCAGGGCGCGTTCGGACAGTCACCCAGAGCAACAGTTTGACATTCTCATGCCTGAGAGTGGATTTACGCACGAGTACGATGCTTACCTGCGCGAAGGATTCCCAGTTCGATTCCTTTGTGAGTACGCGGGGACCCCGGTGCCTGGTGTGCGGGGCCTATTGCAGTATCGTCACCAAGATCATGCCACCACCAGGAGAGCCTTGGCATTGGGCACGGCTCGGGCAAGCGGAGACAATGATGGAATTGTTGAATTCCAACTGCCATTGGGAGTGACCATTGATACTGCCCTATTTGTTTCAGACTTTCAGAGAGCAGTCGGCGCGCTGCCAGGGAATTCCATCAGCTTGGATGCCCCTAACAAAGTTGTTCTGGAGGCTAACAGGCCCATTAAGATCTCCTTTCAAGATCCAGGAGGTCCACGCCCTATCCGACTGAATGTCTTGTCCGTGGGAGCAATTATCGGCATCGACGGCCTGCCCACGAATTACTATCTGAACTCTGCTGATGTGTTCCTACTTGACTGCTATCCCCTGCCACGAGCTAGACTCCGAGTTGAATCACAGGATGGAATGCCACTTGCCCGGAAGGATATTGACGGCAGCACCTCAGACTCGCTCACAATTACACTCCCTGCCCTTGATTCATTTGTAGTGACAATTCTGAATTCAAACCTGGAACCGCAGGCAGGAATTCTTGAAGTCTACCTTGCTGAGAATGGCGTACTATTGCAGAGTCTTACTCTCGATGCGCAGGGAGTGGGTAGAATCCAGATAAATGAGCAGAAGGGAGTACTTCTTGACATCAGAATCCGCCTTCCCGAGGAGCGAGACTCTATCCACATTACCAGAGCTCGCTTGGGATCAAGGCCGCAAACCTACCGAAGACAATCCTTTGGGTGGCCTGCACCACTGGAGGCTGGCATTGATGGCTCCCGTCCCCGACCTGGATTCATTGTTGTGGCATCAAATGGCTAAAGTTCACGTAGTCGCCTCTTGTGCGCTTATCCTAGGATGTTCGCCCAGTGCGGAAATACCTGGCGATAAGGCTCAGTCGCAGATCTCGATTGAGCCAGCTTTGGTAGTTATTGACCCATTGGATATGGGAGAAATCGGGTCATTTAATGTCTCCATCAAGAACCTTGGCGATAGGGAGCTCAGAATAGTTGATATTGTGCCGAGTTGCTCATGCACGATTGTTGAAGGGAACCGCCTCCCGCTAAGCCCAGGGGAGTGGCGCGTTTTTAGCGGAGAAATAATTCCGAACACTCCCGCGCCGCAGGAGCAGCACGTGCGTTTCCTCTTTGACTCAGTAAGAGCTGAGGTTCTCGTGCAAACCTTTCCAAGATCTCTGATCCATTGGGAGCGTTCTGAGTACCTTTTCCTCAAGGTCTCTCGAGCGGCTGCCACTAAGGTCCATGCAAAATTCAATATCATGAATGGACCTAAGGGTGCCACCTTGATTTCAGAGCACATTATGCCTACGTTCCAGACGCACCCTGGGGAATTCCTCATTGTCAGAAGTGCGGTGGAGGCGCAAGTCTCACTACTTGGTCGCCAGTCGCGCCAAATATCTGTTTCTCTGGATATTGTTCCACTCCCAGTAGATCAATCCCATGATTTGAGTGCAGAGTCAGAACTAATTGCAAGCCATCCAGTAACAGGGAAGGAACTGGGTCGAACCTTAATCAAGTGGCGATGGGCAGATCCGATTCGAATTCCGCAGCGCGTCTCTCAGCGAATTGCTGGTGTTGAGGAGATAGACTTTTGGGTCTATTCAGCAGGAAAGTTGGCGGAGGATGCCATCTCGTTGACCTCCATTAATGCAGCGGAGCCTGTGCCGCATCGATTGGTTCTACAGGGGGAGACCGCTTTCAGTCGGCCGGAGCAATTGCCGGGAGAATCCGTTTATCTACTGACAATTGTATTGCCAGCCGACGCTGATACTGGGGGAGTGTTACGGTATTCAATGCACTGCCAGGGCCTGCAGAGGCCAGTCCAATTGCATTCTGTGCTCAAGTAGTGCTCGCTGTCCCGTATGGTGCAAATACTCAGCCGGATGTAAGTCCTTGATGCCAGACGATTTAGGCACTGTTCCCCCGCCCCACGATTTCCTTGGACACTGTGTAAGCTGAATCCACCAGGGGAACGCAGGAGACCGAAACGATGAAACAGAGACCGAGCCGCGGGGATCCGGAGGGAGCCCGAAGGGCGACCGGAGGATCCCCGCACAGTTCACGCGGCCGCTTCAGCGCGCAGCGCAAAGCGGACGCGGTGCAGCGCTTGCTGCGCGGCGAAGACTTGGACACGCTATCGCGCGCCCTCGGCGTGACGGCGGCGACCTTGAGCGCGTGGCGCGGGTTTACGAGCGCCGCAGCCTGGTGGTGACGACGAATCTTCCCTTTCAGCGCTGGTCCGAAGTCTTCCTCGATGCGACCGCGGCGGCGGCGGTGATCGACCGGGTGGTGCACCACGCGACGATCCTGCACACGCAGGGCGAGAGCTACCGGCTGCGGGACGCGAGGGAGCGGAGCGCGGAGCGGGAGGAATCCGAGTGATCCGACGGGACAGGAAACCGGCCGACGCCGCCGCCCCCATGGGGGCGGCCCCTGCGGGGCAGCGGTCCGGAGGACCGCAAAGAGCGGACCGGGCAGCCGCCCGGTCCACGGGGGACTCCGTCCCCCTTTCCCCCCTCAAACGGGGGGTCCCTTTTCATAGGGCCGCAAAGGTCCCTTTTCTGCTTGCCGTTTCCATGGGGCGACGAGATGGGCCTGCGCTCGGATCACCAGACCGGCACCACCTGGGGCCGGCGCGGGGAGACGCCGGTGGTGCCCGGCACCGGCCAACGCTTCCGTTGCAACATGATCTCGGCTCTGACGAACCGGGGACGCTTGGCTTTCATGCTGTTCGAGAGCACCTTCACCGAAGACGTATTTCTCGATTTCCTCAAGCGGATGGTGCGGATGTCGGATCGCAAGGTCTTCTTGATCGTGGACCGGCATCGGGTGCATCGGAGCAAGAAAGTGAAGCGCTGGCTCCGCAACCATCGCACGCAGATCCGTTTGGACTTTCTGCCGCCCTACAGCCCGGAGCTGAATCCGGACGAGCTGCTGAACCAGGACGTGAAGAGCAATGCGCTGGGCCGGCGACGCCCGGCCAACAAGGAGGAAATGAAATCCGGCGTCCGGTCCTACTTGCGCAGCACCCAACGGCAGGCTGCGGTGGTGCGCAACTTCTTCCTCGAAAAGCACGTCCGCTACGCCGCTGCCAGGTAATCTGTTACTTCAATTCTGCTCCCGGTAATAATTTGATCATCGGGCGGCACGATGCGAAGGAGCCGCGCACGATGCGTCGAGTAATCCACCCAGCCATGCCGAAAGTAGCGTTCGCGATGTCGGACGACTTGTTCGAACAAGTCCTTATCCGCGAGTGCTCGCTCGCCAACCCCGGCGCGAAGTAGGCACCACAGATCGTAGTAGTGGCGAAACATGCGCTCTCCGCGTGGCTTCTCGGCTGGTCGGAAACGCTCTTCGTGGAGAAGGCAGACCTTTTCCCAGAACGTCCGCTCCGGAGCTAAGCATCGAATCTCGCATGTCGTGTCGGAATCGAGTCCTGGCAGGTGCTCTTCCAGGTAGGACTGGATGCTTCGGATTTCCTGCGGTTCGGTCTCGGACCGTGCGCCAAGTTCGAGCTTCACTTTTCGCGTGACGTAATCCTCTGCCCCGCTTCCGAACACCGATGGGTAGTGGAACAGCAACACGTCTTCGTCGCGCGCGTTGGGATCGATCTCCACCAACCACCCCGCGGGACCGAGCTCGTACCGCGCTCTCGATGTGAAGCCCTCAAGCAGAGCCTCGCGCAGCCAGTCGGCGCACGCTTCACGCATCTGCTTCACGCGAATGGAGAACTGCTTCTTGCTGGGCGCGGCATCCGGAGAGTTATCTCCCCCGAAGCCGAGCACTTCTCGATCAATCACGAGATCGAGGTCCTCCGAGAAGCGTTGAATAAGCCCCCAGGCCTTCGCGAGGGAAGTACCGCCCTTGAATGTCAGCTTGTCGCCGACTCCTGGCCATGCCGAGAGTTGATGCAGCGTCCAACAGACCCAGAAGTCCTTCTCCACGCTGGTTTCCTGCAGCCCCGAACTCACGCTGACGCGAAGAAAGGCTTCGCGCCGCTGGATCTCATCGAGTTCGAGGAAGCGCGGCATGGATCAAGCGGCCGGCGAGAGGATGGGGCGCAGCGCATCGCCGATCCACCTTGGCGCTCGCCGAAGGGATTGACGCAGCACGGCGCGCTGCGTTGCGGAGAGCTTGCGATCCAGCACAGCAATCACTCGGTCGTCCACGCGAGACCGCCCGAGATGGCGGAGGGCCTGGATCACGGCTCCGCTCACGCTGCCTGCGCCGATGAGTTGGCGGGCCGTGACGTGCCGAAGCCGGATCAGCCGCTTGCCGAGCGCAACGATGCGCGACGGGCCGTTGGTCAAGTACACGGCGCGGGAGGGAACCTGATTGGACAGCCCGAGGGCGCTTGCAGCCTGCGCTCCGGCGGGTTGGAGTTGGTAGCGACCGCGCCGAGCGATTGCGGTCACGATCGCCTCCGTGCTCGGCGACAGTTGGCCGAAGACCGGGTCGGGACGCGGGAAGTCGTAGAGCCCGCGTGCGAGGTGCCGGATCAGGCCGGCGGCTTTGTGGCGCTTGAGGGCGGAGGCGATGGCATCGCGGGCGCCGAGGTCGGAGAAGTCGGCCGGGGTGAAGACCCAGCCGCGCCCGCGCCGCCGGATGCGGGCGAGGATCTTGCTGTCGGTTGAGTCGGTGCGCTTGGCCATTTATGACACATAGAATATCGGATATTTGTGTCAAAGATGGAGCGATTCCTGCGCCGTAATCGGAATGTGGCGCAGGATCGAACAATGTTAATAATCTATTTAAGGACTAATATCATTGAAATCTCCTATAATGGTCCGATAGGAGAATATAATGAGCAGTCAAGCAGACCTCGGCGGCCTAGAACAGGCCCTCGGCCAGCACCTGCGGAGCCTCCGGCTCCGGCAGAACCTCGATCAGCGCGAGCTCGCCGCGCGCTCCGGCGTGGCCCTGGGGGTCGTCAAACGACTCGAGGCCGGCGGCGGCGCAACCGTGAAATCTCTCCTCAAAGTGATTCGCACGCTCGGCCGCACGGACTGGCTTCACGCGCTCGCGCCGGAGGTGTCCATCAGTCCGCTGCAGATGCTGAAGACCAAGCGCGCGCGGCAGCGAGCCTCGAAGAGGAAGGATGGCGGCAATGTATAAGCCGGTCGCCGTGGTCGAAGTGCGGATCTGGGATCAGCGGGTCGGCGCCGTGGCCTTGGATCCGCGGCTCGGCTACTACGCCTTCGAGTACGCGCCGGAGTTCGTGGCTTCAGGGATCGAACTCGCGCCGCTGACGATGCCGCGGGCTCAGGCAGGGGAGGCGTTCGTGTTTCCCGATCTTCCCGAGCGAACTTTCCATCGCCTGCCGGCGCTGTTGGCCGATTCGTTGCCCGACGACTTCGGCAACGCGCTGATCAACGCTTGGATGGCGAGTCAGCAAGTCGAGCGCAGCAAGATCACGCCGCTCGATCGACTGGCCTACATGGGCAAGCGCGGGCTGGGCGCGCTGGAGTTCCATCCGATGCGCGGACCGACGCGCGCGCGGAGCACCGCGATCGAGATGGCGGAGTTGGTGGAGACGGCGCGGCTTGCTGTGAGTGGCGATTTCGGCTCCGACTCCGAGGCGCGTGCTGCGTTGACGCAACTCATCCAGGTCGGCACTTCGGCCGGCGGTGCACGCGCGAAGGCGGCGATCGCCTGGAATCCCGCGACCGAGGAGATCCGCGCCGGGCAGTTCCAAGTGGCGAGCGGCTTCGAGCACTGGCTGCTCAAGTTCGACGGCGCGGATCCGGGCCGACCGCTCGGCACGAGTCAGGGCTTCGGCCGCATCGAGTACGCCTACCACTTGATGGCGCGCGCGGCGGGCATCGCAATGACCGATTGCCGGCTGCTCGAGGAAAACGGGCGCGCGCACTTCATGACGCGCCGCTTCGATCGCGACGGCGAGACCAAGCATCACGTGCAGACGCTGTGCGCGATGGCCCACATGGATTACCGGCTGCGCGCCACGCACGACGCGAGTCAACTCCTGCAGACGATGGTGAGTCTACGTCTCGGCTACGAAGACCTCGCCGAAGGCTTCCGCCGCATCGCGTTCAACGTCATGGCCGCCAACTGCGATGACCACCCCAAAAACGTTTCCTTCCTCCTTCGCCAGGGTGGGACTTGGGAACTCGCACCGGCCTACGACCTGACCCACGCGCACAATCCGGCGGGCCAGTGGACGCACCAGCATTTGATGGCAGTCAACGGCAAGTTCGCCGACATCACGCGTGCCGATCTCCTTCAGCTCGCCGAGCGCTTCGGCATCGGCACCGCACCGCGGATCTTGGAGCAAGTCGCGCAAGCCATCTCCGCTTGGCCGCAGTGGGCAGAGTATGCAGGACTTGACGAAATCACGATGGAACGCGTTCGGCGGGATCACCGCCCCCTTTAGCAGGACGCTGAAAAACGGCACCGGCTTGCCTCAATCGGTCGCTTTCTCATCAAATTGAGTCCGGTCGTCGGTCCGACTTCCCGCCGCATCGCGCGCGACGGCCTCGGATCGCCGCACGCATCACGCCGCTCGCAGCTTTCCGACCCTCATTAAGTTGTACGCCGCTCCAGCAATCCAAGCCTGCAGTTCAATCTTCCAGCGGCCGACCACGCGCACACGTTTGAGA
>CXWK01001233.1_pt1 | contig 10310 bp, 8 predicted proteins | sample 590851 | NCBI WGS metagenome assembly CXWK01 (sample SAMEA3498364, study PRJEB10139) | wastewater metagenome | biome: wastewater treatment plant; material: activated sludge | place: Denmark | collected 2014-08-01
AGCTCGACGTACTGCTCCAGGTAGGCGATGGCCTCCAGCTTCAGGGCTTCGTCAACGGCGTCCTCTTCGGTCAGTTCTTCGTAGCGGCCGATGATGTAGGGGTCGAGCCGCTCCAGACCCACGAGACGCACGCGACGATGTAGCTCGACGAGCATCTGGATGCCGACCGGCGTGCGCAGCATGTCGCGCGCCGTGGCCAGGATGGCGATGGGGAAAACGTCTTCGGTGCCGGGCGTCTCCACGTCGGCATCGCGCTGAACGACGATCAGCAGATCGCCGCCGCGCTCCATAGCCGCCTGCACGGCCGCCAGCGACGTGCGGCGGCCAATGGATACCGTCGTCGTGACGCCGGGGAAAACCGCGCCCCCGCGCAGGGGGACAACGGGGATGGGCTTTGCTTCGTAAAAGTCGCTCATCTATGTGTCCTCTGCCGCTGCCTCGTAAGGAATAATCCGCAGATTTAGCAGATTATTCAGAAAGCTCCCACCGAATACGTGTCATTGAGGCACGCCGGCGGGAGCGGATAGGCTGCGACAGTAGACATTATAGGCGGCTCAGATATGCGTTGTGATAGAGGGGTATCAGAGAAACATAAGAAAGAAGGGGCCAGGTTCCAGGTTCCAGGGGCCAGGGAAGAGCGCTCTTCCCTGGCCCCTGGAACCTGGCCCCTTTCAACTAGATGTGGGCCGCGTAGCTATCCTCCACCTCCAGCATCCCCTCCCACTGCTCCTGGTGCTGCGTGGCCAGTTCTTGCTCCACGGCGCGCAGGCGGCCGTTCAACTCGGCCAGCATCTCCATGGTGATGTCGGGCGTGATGTTGTGATGCAGGTCCATATCCTCGTGACCGTCGGGGAACGGCAGGGCGGGCAGCGGCGCGGGCGGCTGGATGGCGCTGCGCGGCCGGGCGCGGCCGGGCACGCCGACGACGACCGAGCCGGGCGGCACGTCCTTAACAACGACGGCGTTGGAGCCGATGCGCGAATGCGCGCCGATGCGGATGGGGCCAAGGATTTGCGCCCCCGCGCCGACGACGACGTGGTCTTCCAGCGTCGGGTGGCGCTTGGCCTTGATCAGGTCCACGCCGCCCAGGGTCACGTTGTGGTAGAGCAGGACGTTGTCGCCGATCTCGGCCGTCTCGCCGATGACCGTGCCCATGCCGTGGTCAATGACCAGGCAGCGGCCGATGCGCGCGCCGGGGTGGATCTCGATGCCGGTGAAGAAGCGGCCGAACTGCGACACCATCCGCCCCAGGAAGTAGAGCCGCCGCCGCCACAGCGCGTGGGCCAGGCGGTGGAACCATAGGGCGTGCAGGCCGGGGTAGGCCAGCAATATCTCCAGCCGCGACCGCGCCGCCGGGTCATTGTCCATGAACGCCTGAATGTCCTGCCGCAGTGTCGTGAACATGAGTCCTTCTCTCAGATGAAGAAACCACAGATTTCACAGATTTCACAGATTGCGTTCTGATAATCTGTGAAATCTGTGTAATCTGTGGTTCCCATCTTCTTATCCCTCGCGCAGATCGGCGTAGAGGACGGTGCTCAGGTAGCGCTCGCCGTTGGACGGGATGATGACGACGATGAGCTTGCTGGCGTTCTCCGGCCGCCGGGCCACTTGCAACGCGGCGTGGACAGCCGCGCCGGAAGAGATGCCGACCAAAATACCCTCTTCGACGCCGACGCGCCGGGCCATGCTGATGGCTTCGTCATTGGTCACGCGGATGACCTCATCCATGATGCCGGTGTTCATCACCCCCGGCACGAAGCCCGCGCCAATGCCCTGAATCTTGTGCGCCCCCGGTTGGCCGCCAGACAGCACCGGCGAGTCGGTCGGCTCGACGGCGATAGCCTGGAACGACGGCTTGCGCGCCTTGATCACCTCGGCCACGCCGGTAATCGTCCCGCCCGTACCCACCCCGGCAACGAGGATGTCCACCTGGCCGTCAGTGTCGCGCCAGATCTCCTCGGCCGTCGTCTGCCGGTGAATCTCCGGGTTGGCCGGGTTCAGGAACTGCTGGGGGATGAAGTAGCGCGAATCGGCGGCGGCCATCTCCTCGGCCTTGGCGATGGCGGCGCGCATCCCCTGCGCGCCGGGGGTCAGCACCAGCTCCGCGCCATAGGCCCGCAGCAGCAGGCGGCGCTCCATGCTCATCGTGTCGGGCATGATCAGCGTCAGCGGGTAGCCCTTGGCGGCGCAGACGAAGGCCAGAGCGATGCCGGTGTTGCCGCTGGTCGGCTCCAGGATGATCGTGTCCGGGCCAATGCGGCCGTCGCGCTCAGCGGCCTCGATCATGCTGACGCCGATGCGATCCTTGACGCTCGACGCCGGGTTGAAGAACTCCAGCTTGGCCACCACGCGGGCCGCCGCGCCGTCGGTCACACGGTTCAATTGCACCAACGGCGTGTTGCCGATGAGGTCGGTTACGTTTGAGGCAATTCGCATGATAAACAATCTCCTTGCATGGGTGATAAGAGGAACACGGAGGGCACTCCTCTGCGTTTCTCCACGTTCCTCTTCATACTCTCAGCCGATAGTCTAGCGCATGACCAGCCGGAGACGCTATGTGTTGTGGCGTTCCTTAACCTGTCCGGGCGGCCAGCCGGGCCTGGACGGCCTCGCTGGTCAGTTCGCGCCGCGCGTCGCGGCCGTTCCAGCGCGCCGCTGCCGACGGCTGGGCAATGAGCCGCTCGGCGGTGGCGATAGCCGCCGCGTTCAGCGCCGCGTTGCGCTTGCCGAGGTCGCGCAGCGCCCAGTTGGCCGCCTTCTTGACGAAGTTGCGCCCGTCGGCCGCCTCGCGCTCGATGATGGGCAGAAAGGCCAGCAGCGCTTCGTCGCTCGTCTTCTGATCGCGGTGGGCCAGGTCGGCCATCAGCACGAAGCCGGCGCGCTTGACGAACGCCTCCGGTCGGGCGCTCCACGCCAGCGCCTTGGCGTAGGCAAAGGGCGTGTGGGCGAACAGGTTGCCGCAGGCTTGATCGCACACCTCCCAACTGTCGAAGTCGGCCGCCCAGGCCTCCATCTGCGCCTCGTCCACCCACTGCGGCCGTTCGACCAGCGTCGCCAGGATGCGCGTCTCGCGGCTGGGGTACGCCCACAGGCGCAGCGCCAGAGCGTGGTCGCGCCCCGCCTCCTTGGCCAGCGCCCGCAGGACGGGAACCTTCACACCGAACACCTCCGCCCCGACGATGCCATAGCGGGCCATGCCGGCCACAGCGTCGGCGTCGCGTCCGGCGCGCAGGCGGTCGAGAATCTCCTCATAGGTCAAAGTCATTGCCGTTTTCTCCGTTTGGGCGGACAATTCGCCCAGCATCTAACCGGATTCTACGGGGTAGAACGGTAGGGTGAAAGGGGCTGTGGGAACCAAATGCGCCGGATAAGCCTTCTGCTGTGTGTCGTCTGCCTGCTTTCTATTGCCGCTCAGACCCCCGATCTGCCCATCGGCGTCATCCAGGGCACAGGCAGCGAATCCCCCTATCTCAACCGCTTCGTCAACTTCCGCGGCGTGGTCGTCGGCCGTTACGAAGACCAGAACACGCGCGGCGACGTCTACTACACCCTCTTCGTCCAAAGCTTGCCCGACGCGAGCGACGGCGACCCGGCCACCTCCGACGCCGTGGCCGTCTTCCTGGGGCGCGAGCCGCGGCCGGACGTGGCGTTGGGCGACGTGGTGCGCGTTGGCGGCAAGGTGACGGAGTTCTATGGCCTGACGGAGATTGATGACCGCGGGCTGACCCTGACCGTCGAGGCGGGCGGCCCGCTGCCCGCGCCGGTGGCCCTCGACCCGCCAGCCGACATCATCGCCGCGGCATCGTACTTCGAGGCCCTGGAAGGGATGCGCGTCGCCTTCCCGGCCGAGGTCATTGTCGCCGGGCCGACGCACGAGGGCTGCGGCTTCGCCGTGGTGGACGCCGCCGCCGCGGCCGAGCTGCCCAGCCTGCGCCGCGCCGATGACGACCCGACCGGCCGCGTCGTGCCCGTCCTCGCTCCCAGCGACCTCGACTGCGCCGGCATCCCCCAACTCATGACCGGCGACCGGCTGCGCGAGTTGGCCGGAGCGCTGACCTACAACTTCGACCAGTTCAAGATCGTGATGGATGACGTGGCCGGGCTGGAGATNNGCCACGCTCAACGCCGAGGATACCTTCGACACGACGCGCGACACGGCTGAAGAAGGGGAGCCGGTGCTGACCCCCGCCGAGCTGGCCGCGCGCCAGGCCAAATTCGTCCACCTCATCGCCCACACGCTGCGCTGCCCGACGCTGCTGGCGCTGCAAGAAGTAGAGCATGAGGCTCTGCTGCTGGCGTTGGCCGCGGCGCTGGCCGAGCCGTGCGGCTTCACCTACACCGTCAGCCACCGCGAGACGCCCGACGCGCGCGGCATTGACAACGCCCTGCTGAGCGACCCGCGCCGCGTGCGGATCGAGGACGTGGCTCTGCGGCAGACCTGTTCGCCCGCGCCGACCGCCGTCGCCGACCCGTCCATCGCCTGCCCGGCCGGGCAGCAGCCGCTCTTCGGCCGCCCGCCGCTGCAAGTCGAGGCGCGCCTGGACGGCCACCCAACTATACTTTATGTCAATCATTTTAAATCGAAGCGCGACGGTGAGATTGATACCGACCTGGAACGCATTCAGCAGGCGGTGTATCTCAACGGGCTGGCCGCCGAACGGTTGGCCAATAACCCCCAGGCCCGGCTCATTGCCCTGGGCGACTTCAACGACACCGAGCTTTCGCCCGCGCTGGCCCTGCTGACCGACCCGGCGCAGGGCGGCCGCTTTGTCCACGCCCTGCGCGCCATCCCCGCCGAGCAGCGCTACAGCTACAACTTCGGCGGCGTCAGCGAACTGATTGACGCCATCCTGCTCTCGCCGGCATTGGCCGGCGAGATGAGCGGCGCGACCATCGTCCACACCAACACCGACTTCCCCGCCGGCTGGCGGCTGGACACGTCCTCCAAACGTCTGGCCTACCGGGCCACCGACCACGACGCGGCCGTCATCATCCTCGGCCGCGCCCCGGCCACACCCACACCATTGCCGGCGCCAATCGCCCCGGCTCCGGCCGCCACGCCAACGGCCACCGCTGTGCCCGCCACCCTTGCGGCTACTGTTGCCCCTACGCCTGCGCCTACCGCTACGGTGGCCACGCCCGCGGCGGTCTCCACGGCACCGTCTGCTCCGGGCAACGGCCGCGTCTGGGCGCTGGGGTTGGCGGCGGCGGCCCTGGTCGTCGCCGGCGGACTGCTGGCCCGGCGGCTGACCCACCGTTGAGCTTTTTACGTTTCCTGCATGGCGCGCGGCACGCGGTGAGGTAGGATAGACGGTAAGATGAACCGCAGCACCGAAGAAGCCGACAGCGGGCAGGTGGACGCCAACGTCGTGCGGCGGCTGTTGCAGCACGTGCCGTTGACCGTGACCCAGACAGTTCTGGTGACGCGCGGGCCGCTGGTGCTGGCCGTGCGCGGCGTGCTGAAGCCGGTCGAGGCGGCCGACGTGGCCGTCTACGTCGCCGAGGGCTGGCGCGACACCGAGCAGACGCTACGCATCCAGTTCATGCCCCTACCGCTCTCCCCCGACGCCCGGCTGCTGCTGAGCTATCCCCTGCGCGGCGGCACCCAGTTGACGCTGGTTGACGCCGAAGGCGCGCCGCTGGAACAACTGCGGCGGCTGGGCGGGCAACTGCTGGCGGTGCTGGCGGCAGCGGGGATGGGGCGGTAAAAGGGGTTTGCTTTTCGGCCGTCGGGTTGGTAGAATACGCGTCGCGTTGGGCATGATCACAATGCCGCGCCGAGCCTCCGTAGCTCAACTGGCAGAGCAGGGCACTCTTAATGCCAAGGTCATAGGTTCAAATCCTATCGGGGGCACCTGAAGAGGCTGTATCATACAAACTGATACAGCCTCTTTGCTTTTAGCTAAAGTATTGCGGGCAACCCTTCGCTCTAGTCCGCCGTTTGTGTCAACTCCTCCGGCGTCATCCCCAGCTTCTCCGCAAACGCCACCCCTACTCCCACTGCCATCGCCCGCCGCAACAACGCCAGATGCTCGGCGAACAACTGGCCAACCGCTTCCTCCTCCACCGCCGCGGCCCGTTCGACCAGCCCGGCCAGTAGCGCCTCGGCCGCATCCGTCAACAACTCCGGGTGCTCGCGCACGAAGCGGTAAGAGTCCAGCCACGTCTCGGCCTCGACGAACTGGCGCAGCGCCGCCGGTAGCGGGTCTTGTCGCGGCTGGGGTGCAGGCGGCGGTTCGGCAGCGGGCGATGCCGGCGCTCCGGCGGCGCGCAGGGCCGCTTCGAGCTTCTGGCGCAACGCCGGCCGCGCCGCCAGCGCGCTCTCCAGGTCGTGGGCCGAATCAAGCCGCACCCCCTCGTTGGCCAGGCCAGCCGCGATCGCGCCCAGCGCGTCACCGACGCCGGGCGGGATGGCGTCGGCCAGCGCCCGGTCGAGCAGCGCCGCCGCGTCGCCGCTGTCCAGCGCCTCGGCCAGCAACCGGCGCGGCAGCGTCAGCACCTCCAGCAGCCATTCGGCCCGCCACCCATCGCCCAGCCCCTCCGCCAGCCGGCCCAGTAGCTCCTCGGCCATCGCCTGATCCTGCTCAGCCGTGGTCTGGGCCGCGGGCGCGAAGAATAATGGCGGACTCTCGCCCGGCCGGAAGAGGAGCAGCGGCGCGTCAACCTCGCCCGCGTGGCCGTTGGGGCAAGCGAAGCGGTGGATAGCGCCATCGCGAATGAGCGCCAGCAGGTCGGGCCGCTCGGCGGGGTCAATGATGAGCCACACGTCCGGGGTGAAGAACGTGTCGCACTGGGGGCAAGTGAGCCTGAGTTGATCGGCGAATGAGTGGGGCATCGGGCGTTCTCCTAATGACGCTTCGCCAAGCATAGCACAGCTTGGGCCTTGCCTCTATCCATGCTAAACTTTCGGCAACGCCCTGCGCCGCGCCCGACAGCCGCGCCGGGGCTAGAACCACAACCAACTTCTTTGCCGCCCAGCCAACGGAGCACACCATGACTGATACCCCCGTCCTCGATTCATCCGCCATCGAAAGCCACATTGACGCCCTCGTCCAGGCCATGACCCTCGAAGAGCAAGTCTCGCTGCTGTCCGGGGCCGACTTCTGGACGACCGTGCCCGTCGAGCGCGTCGGCGTGCCGGCCATCAAGGTCAGTGACGGCCCCAACGGCGCGCGCGGCGGCGGGTCGCTCATCGGCGGCGTCTCGGCCGCCGCCTTCCCGGTCGGCATCTCGCTGGCGTCCACCTGGAACACGCCGCTGGTGGAGGAAGTCGGCCAGGCGCTGGCCGAAGAGGCGCTGTCGAAGGGCGCGCGCGTGCTGCTGGGGCCGACGATCAACATCCACCGCTCGCCGCTCAACGGCCGCAACTTCGAGTGCTACTCCGAAGACCCCTACCTGTCGGCCCGCCTGGCCGTGGCCTACGTGCGCGGCCTGCAAAGCCAGGGCGTCGGGGCGACGGTCAAGCACTATGTCGGCAATGACTCCGAGTTCGAGCGCAACAGCATCAGTTCCGACATCGGCGAGCGCGCCCTGCGCGAGATCTATCTCGTTCCGTTCGAGGCCGCGGTCAAAGAGGGCGGCACGTGGGCGCTCATGTCGGCCTACAACAAGATCAACGGCGTCTTTGCCTCTGACAACCGCCGCCTGCTCCACGACGTTCTCAAGGAGGAGTGGGGCTTCGACGGGCTGGTCATGTCCGACTGGATGGGCACGCAGAGCACCGTAGACGCGGCCAACAACGGCCTCGACCTGGAGATGCCCGGCCCCGGCTGGTTCCGCGGACCGCGCCTGGTAGAGGCGGTGCGCGACGGCCGCGTGGACGCCGCCGCCGTGGCCGACAGCGCCCGCCGCCTGCTGCGCCTCATCGCCCGCGTCGGCGCGTTCGACGACCCGGCCATCCCCGACGAGCAGGCCCTTGACCGGCCCGAACACCGCGCCCTCATCCGCCGCGCCGGAGCCGAGGGCATCGTTCTGCTGAAGAACGACGGCCTGCTGCCGCTGGATCTGAACGGCGCGCAGCGCATCGCCCTCATCGGCCCCAACGCCCGCACGGCGCAGATCATGGGCGGCGGCAGCGCCCAGGTGAACGCCCACCACCGCGTCACGCCCCTGGAGGGGCTGCTGGCCCAGGCCGGCGCGGCCGAGATCGGTTGCGACACCGGCTGCGTCAACTACAAACAACTCCCCCTGCTGGAAGGGCCGATTGCGGTGGAGTACTTCAACTCCACCGACCTCTCCGGCGAAGTTGTGGCCCGGCAAGAGTTGGCCCAGGGCGAGTTCATGCACTTCACGGACGTAGTGCCCGGCGTCAACCCCTGGCAGTTCACTGCCCGCCTGTCGGCCCGCGTCACGCCCGAGGCCGGCGGCGAGCACCACTTCAGCCTGGCCAGCGCCGGGCTGAGCCGGCTGTTTGTGGACGACATGCTGCTCGTTGACAACTGGACCAACTGGCAGCCGGGCGACACCTACTTTGGCTTCGGCAGCAGCGCGGTCGTCGGGACGATGGCGTTGCAAGCCGGGCGCGCCTACGACGTGCGCGTGGAGTTCGCCTTCCCGGCCCCCGGCGGGCTGGCCATGAAGGCGTTGCGCGTCGGCATGACCCGGCCGCTGGGCGATGAGGCGGTCGAGTCGGCCGTGCTGGCCGCCGCCCAGGCCGACGTGGCCGTGCTCTTCGTCGGCCTGACCGGCGAGTGGGACAGCGAGGGCAATGACCGGCCGCACATGGAGCTGGTCGGGCGGCAGAACGAGCTGATTGAGCGCGTGGCCGCCGCCAACCCCAATACCATCGTCGTGCTGCAAACAGGCGGCCCGGTCAGCATGCCCTGGCTGGCGCGCGTCGGTGCGGTGATGCAGGCCTGGTACCCCGGTCAGGAGTGCGGCCACAGCATCGCCGACGTGCTGACCGGCCGCGTCAACCCCGCCGGCCGCCTGCCGCAGACCTTCCCTGTGCGGTTGGAGGACAACCCGGCCTACGTCAACTACCCCGGCGAGAACGGCCACGTTCTCTATGGCGAGGGCATCTTCGTTGGCTACCGCTACTACGACAAGAAGCGCGTCGCCCCGCTCTTCCCGTTCGGCTACGGCCTGTCGTACACGACCTTCGCCTACGATAACCTGCGCCTCAGCGCCGGCACGCTGGCCCCGGGCGAGACACTGACGGTGACGGTGGACGTGACCAACAACGGGGCGCGCGCCGGGCAAGAGGTGGTGCAGCTCTACGTGCGCGACCCGCGCGCGTCGCTGGCCCGGCCGGAGAAGGAGTTAAAAGGCTTCGCCAAGGTGGCTCTGGAGCCGGGCGAGACGCAGACGGTCAGCCTGTCGCTCGACATGCGCGCCCTGGCCTACTACAACGATGCCAGGGCGGCCTGGGTGGCCGAGGCGGGCGAGTTCGAGGTGCTGGTTGGCGCGTCGTCGGCCGACATCCGCGCCCGCGCCAGCTTCAATCTGAGCGACAACTGGGTGGGGCCGACCGGCCCTGCCAAATAGGACACGAAAGAGTGGCACGCTGCGGCCTTTTGGTTGTGCTGGTTCGCCGGCCGGCTCTTGCCCTCTTGACACGCTCCTACTCCTTATGCTACCCTGTCGTCACATGAACGGTATTCGCTCCCTTCGACTGCGCGGCCTGTTACTTGGCAACTTACTTGCCCGATACCCCGCGCCTGCCGGACGAGCCTAGAACGTTTACCCATCTCCCGATTGTCGTATTGGCCGCAGGCGCTCCCTGCGGCCTTTTTATTTGGAGAAGTTGCCAGTTGTTGGTCGTTAGTCAAGTAACCAACCAGCAGCGACCGACACCAGCGTTCTTAGAAATCGGCGTCACCTGCGAAATCTGTGGTTCCTTCATCAGGAGAGACAAATGATACCCGAATCGAAAACTCGAACCGCGCCCTACGACTTCAGCACGCTGGAAGAGAAGTGGCGGCCGGTATGGCAGGCGGCCGACCTGTATCGCACCGGCGACGACCCGGACAAGCCCAACATCTATATCCTGGACTTCTTCCCCTACCCGTCGGGCGACGGCCTGTCGGTTGGCCACTGCCGCAACTACGTGCCCACCTGCGTCAGCGCCCGCTTCCACCGCATGCGCGGCTATAACGTCCTGCACCCGATGGGCTGGGACGCCTTCGGCCTGCCGGCCGAAAACTACGCCATCGCCCACGGCATTCACCCGGCGGAAACGACACGCCGCTTCGCCGCCAACTATAAGCGGCAGATGGAACTGATCGAATGCTCCTACGACTGGTCGCGCGAGATCAACTCCACCGACCCGGCCTTCTACCGCTGGACGCAGTGGTTCTTCCTGCTGC
>CXWK01004708.1_pt3 | contig 10309 bp, 11 predicted proteins | sample 590851 | NCBI WGS metagenome assembly CXWK01 (sample SAMEA3498364, study PRJEB10139) | wastewater metagenome | biome: wastewater treatment plant; material: activated sludge | place: Denmark | collected 2014-08-01
GGGCTTATCTTTGGGTATGCCGGCTTGGTGGACACGCTTGTTCAACGAATCGAAATCGAACGGGGGCATTCCTCGTTCATAATCGCGACAGGTGGATTGGCCCAGGTCATCGCATCAGAAGCACGATCTATTCAGCATATCGAACCCTTCCTGACCCTCCAAGGACTCGAGCTGCTCTACCGTCGGGCCCGCAGGACTTAATCCCGCCCAATGAGTGTAAGGATTCCATCGCCCGTCTCATTTTATTTTCCGATGACCCGTTGACTTCCTTCCTCTTATGGATATCTCCACCGCTGTACAGGTATCCACATGACTGAAGACCACGCACAAGAAAAAGCAAACACCAATACAATCGAGAACTTAGAAGAGGCTTCCTCTGAGACGGCGACCGCCTCTTCTTCGACGCAAGACGAACTGGCCGCCAAGGTTGATGAGTGCACCGCACTCAATGAGAAATATCTCAGGCTGGCGGCAGAATTTGAAAATTATAAGCGACTGACGCAGCGTGATCAGCGCGAGCAGATTCGATTCGGCAATGAACAGCTGCTGAAAGAACTCCTGCCGGTCGTCGATAACTTGGAACGAGCGATCAAGGCAGCTCACACGAACGGAAGCGATTCGGCACTCACTCAGGGCGTGGAACTGACACTCAAGCAACTGTCCGGTGCCTTGGCCAAGTTCGGTGTGCAAGCCATCGAGACGTCCGGGCAGGAGTTCGATCCCCACACGCATCAAGCCGTCTCGTACGGACCATCCACAGAGGTGCCGGCCAATCGGGTCTTAGATGAGTTTCAGAAGGGGTATCGATTGCACGACAGAGTGTTGCGGGCGGCCATGGTCAGCGTGTCGTCAGGCCCACCTCAAGCAAGCGAATAGGATGCGACAACGCACTGACCCTGTGTCGTCGTTGTCGAGAAGGAAGGAGTCTCCCAATGGGTAAAGTTATCGGTATCGATCTCGGGACCACCAACTCTTGTGTGGCAATTATGAGCGGCGGCGACCCTGTCGTGATCGCCAACGCCGAAGGCAGTCGAACTACTCCTTCCGTCGTTGCCATCACCGATAAGAGTGAACGGCTGGTCGGCCAAATCGCCAAACGTCAAGCCATTACCAATCCGGAAAACACCATTTTCTCAGTCAAGCGACTGATGGGGCGAAAGTTCAAGAGCCGCGAAGTCCAGGAAGCCATGAAGCGGCTCCCGTACAAGGTCGTCGAGGCCGACAACGGCGATGCCCATGTAGAGTTTCGCGGCAAGAGCTATAGCCCACCGGAAGTATCCGCCATGATTCTGCAGAAGATGCGGCAGACGGCGGAAGACTATCTCGGTGAAAAAGTCACCGAGGCCGTGATCACCGTTCCCGCTTATTTTGATGACAGTCAGCGCCAAGCGACTAAGGATGCCGGTCAAATAGCGGGTCTGACCGTCCTCCGCATCATCAATGAACCGACGGCGGCATCCCTTGCCTACGGCTTGGACAAGAAGAAGGATGAACGGATTGCCGTCTATGACTTGGGCGGCGGGACTTTCGACGTCTCCGTCCTGGAAATCGGCGAAGGTGTCTTCGAAGTGAAGTCCACCAACGGGGATACCTATCTCGGTGGAGACGACTTTGATCTCCGCGTGATGGATTGGCTGGTTGACGAGTTCAGGAAAGACCAGGGGATCGACTTACGGAAAGACCGGATGGCCCTCCAGCGTCTAAAAGAGGCTGCGGAACGGGCTAAGATCGAGCTCTCGTCGTCTCAAGAAACGGAAATCAATCTCCCCTTCATTACCGCGGACGCCAGTGGCCCCAAGCATATGGTCACCAAACTGACGCGGGCCAAGCTGGAGCAGCTGGTCGACGATCTTATTCAACGGACGATCGAGCCTTGCCGCAAAGCGTTGTCCGACGCCGGCGTCTCAGCCAAAGACATTCAAGAAATCGTCTTGGTCGGCGGTATGACCCGCATGCCGAAAGTGATTCAGGTCGTGAAAGATTTCTTCGGCAAAGAACCCCACCGCGGGGTCAATCCTGATGAAGTCGTCGCTATTGGAGCAGGGATTCAAGGCGGCGTCCTCAAGGGAGAGGTCAAGGACGTGTTGCTCCTGGATGTCACGCCGTTGTCATTAGGGATCGAAACGCTGGGCGGCGTGTTTACGAAGTTGATTGAACGCAACACGACCGTTCCGACCAAGAAGAGCCAAGTCTTCTCGACTGCGGCCGACAATCAAACCGCCGTGACCATTCGCGTCTTCCAAGGTGAACGGGAAATGGCGAATGACAACAAGCTACTTGGACAATTCGACTTGGTCGGTATTCCATCGGCGCCTCGCGGTATGCCACAAATCGAAGTCACCTTTGATATCGATGCAAACGGCATTGTCCATGTGTCTGCGAAGGATCTGGCTACTCAAAAAGAGCAGTCCATCAAGATCACGGCCTCCAGCGGCCTGAGCAAAGATGAGGTCGAAAAGCTCGTTCGGGACGCGCAGTCGCATACCGAAGACGACAAGAAACGCCGCAAATTGGCGGAAGCCAAAAACCAGGGCGACAATCTGGTCTATCAAACGGAGAAAAACCTCACAGACTACGGCGACAAGGTCTCCGCTGATGAAAAAACGAAGATCCAGGATGCGATCGCGACCCTCAAAAAAGCATTAGAGGGCACCGATGCCGAGGCCATCGAATCGGCGACGCAAACGCTCATGACGGCATCGCACAAATTGGCTGAAGAAATGTACAAAAAAGCGGCTGCCTCGGCTGGTCCACAACCGGATGCATCGGCAACCGGCAGTACCAGCGAGACAAAATCGGATGAAAAAGTCGTCGACGCAGAATTTGAAGAAGTGGACAAAGACAAAAAATAGCCTAGAATAACGCATCAAGGCGCCCGAGCTCTCGACGCAATCGAGAACCCGGGCGGCTCCACCCTTCACGCACAATAGTTACCGTGTCCAAACGCGATTACTACGAAACTCTCGGTGTCGATCGGAATGTCTCGGACGACGAGCTGAAGAAAGCCTATCGCAAGTTAGCCCGCCAACATCATCCCGACCTCCATACAGGCGAACAGCAAAAAAAAACAGCCGAAGAGAAGTTCAAAGAAATCAACGAAGCCTACGAAACCCTGAGTGATCAAGAAAAGCGGAAACGCTACGACATGTTCGGCCACGCCGGAGGCCAACAGGGTGGCCCGGGCTTTGACGGATTCGACTTTGGCCGAGGTGGGTTTGGCGACGTCTTCAACGACATCTTCGAAGACTTCTTCGGTCAAGCTAGAGCCGGTGGAGGCGGAGGTCGAACCGAGCGCGGCAACGATCTGCAATACAATCTTGAAGTCACGTTTGAGGAATCTGTTTACGGAAAAGAAGCCAAACTCAAGATTCCGCGTTGGGAACTCTGTACCGAATGTAAAGGCACGGGAGCGAAGTCCGCAGCAGCCATTAAGCCCTGTGCCAGCTGCAAAGGCGCAGGGCAGATTCGCTTTCAGCAAGGATTTTTTAGCGTCAGCCGACCCTGTGGGCAATGTGAAGGCACCGGGCATCTCGTCACGGAACCCTGTGCCACCTGCCAAGGACGTCAACGGGTGTACAAAGAACGTGCAATCGCCGTCCACATTCCAGCCGGAATCGAAACCGGGATGCGTCTACGCCTCTCCAATGAAGGAGAGCATGGCCCCAATGGTGGCCCCCCTGGTGATCTCTACGTCGCCATTACCGTCAAACCCCATCAGATCTTTCAGCGAAAAGGGCTCGATATCGCCTGTGACGTCCCCATCAACCTAGTCACGGCGGTACTCGGCGGGAAAGTGGAAGTACCGACTCTCAAGGGGGACACCATCATCAAAGTTCCGCCGGGCACTCAACATGACAAAGTCCTCCGCATCAAAGGATTGGGGATTCCCAGTCTTAAGGGAGGGACGACCGGCGATCAGACCTATACGATGAAGATCCAAATTCCCACCAAACTGACGGCGAGACAAAAAGAATTGCTGATGGAGTACGCCAAAGAGAGCGGCATGTCCATGGAAGCCAATGGCGATGGCTTCTTCGATAAGATGAAAACGTTTTTCGAGTAGCCGAGCCGGTCCTTCCTGAGTCTCCAGTGCTCCCATGCCTGTATTTTTTGTTTCTCCCGCGTGTGTGACACCACCCACCATTTCAATGACTGGCGAACTCCTGGGTCACCTCAAGGATAGCCTCCGTGTCGCCATCGGCGAAACTCTCTGGTTCAACGATGGCCAGGGCACCAGATACCGCGTAGAAATCAGTGATGTCTCGAAACACGCGATCACCGGACAGATTCTTGAGACCATTCAGGAGCCTCTTCACGTTGCACCTCACCTGATCCTTTGTCAGTCACTGCTCAAGGGTGAGAAAATGGACTGGGTCATTCAAAAGGCCACCGAACTCGGCGTTCACGAGATCATACCGATCGAAAGCCGACACAGTGTCGTGCAACTCAAGGCTGATCGCCTCGATCATCAACTCACCAGATGGCAACGCATCGCCCTGGAAGCTGCCCAGCAATCAGAACAGTGGCGCATACCGACGATCGCCAGGCCACAATCGTTCACGACACTGCTCTCACGCGATCAGACAACCTCCACGATCTTCATGCTTGCTGAACGCCACGACGGCAAGAGTTTGCAGACCATTGCACTTCCACAGAATACGAGCGGCTCCCTACTCATCTTGATCGGACCAGAGGGAGGGTGGAGCAAGGAAGAAAGAGAAATCGCCGAGCGGCGAGGAATCAAACCCATGACCCTTGGTCAACAGATCCTTCGAGCGGAAACCGCCGCCATCGCAACCATCGGCATTCTCCAGTCGCGCCTAGGCAGACTCGGATAACAGAGCGAAGGGTGTAGGATGGCACGATTCGGTCCATATCACAATAACGGCGAGAATAAGGCGGTGGATAGCCCATGGTGGGGCATGCACAACCTTGCCTTGCTCACAACGTGATTGCGGCTTAGAGACAGCCCCATGACCAAGACGCAGAATGATGACATCGAAGCAGTGACGTTTTGGCCAATCGATATACCCACCACAGACCCCTTTGTCGTCGCAACTGGAACGCGAGACGTTGCAGAAAATGTCTTCATCCGCATCACTCTCAGAAATGGGCACTGCGGCTATGGAGAAGCAGCCCCATTCCCTGAAGTCGGGGGGGAAAATCGTGCATCCTGCCTCCAAGCTCTCGCACACCTTACCCCTTCACTCATTGGCCGGACGGTTCATGACTATCAAGAATTAGGTCGTCACCTGGCGCAGCAAGCCCCTTCCCAGCCGGCTGCGCGCTGCGGCATCGAAACCGCTTTGATTGATGCATACTGTCGTACCATGGCTATTCCTTTATGGCGACTCTGGGGTGGGGCTGACGTGCGCTCCCGCATCACCGATATCACGATTCCAATCACCACCCAGGAAAAGACCTTGTCCCTTGCCCGCAGTTGGTATCAACGAGGGTTTCGCCTGTTCAAGATGAAAGTCGGAAAAGACGTCGATGGAGATATCCGTCGACTCGAGACCCTGCACCAGGCGTTGCCCGGCATTTCATTCATCGGGGATGGGAATCAGGGGTTTTCTCGGGCGGAGTGCCTGGCCTTTGCCGATGGCGTTCGGCGATTCGGCGGAACACTGGTCCTGCTTGAGCAACCAGTCGTACGCGACGACCTCGACAGTCTCGTTGCTATTCGGCGAGAAACCGGCATTCCCGTCGCCGCTGATGAATCCGTGCGCTCACTTGAGGATGCGCGGAAGGTTATTACACAAGGTGCGGCGGACTATATCAACATCAAGATCATGAAAACCGGCGTCCAAGAAGCGGTGGAAATCGCATCCTTCGCGCTTCAGGCAGGATTGAAGCTGATGGTCGGAGGCATGCTCGAATCACGCATTGCGATGGGTTGTTCTTTTGGGTTGGTCTTGGGCATGAAGGGGTTTGATGTGTTGGATCTGGATACTCCATTGCTCTTGGCAAGCGATCCCGTCCAAGGCGGCTATCGCTATGACGGCCCCACCCTTCAGCCTTGGCATGAGCCCGGCCTAGGATGCGCTGTGTCCAGTCCAGCAGATGCCCACACGGCCGGCAGAGCCTTAAAGAGATTGTAGGCCTATGATTATGTGTGGCGTCCCAGAAACACGCTCGTAATGTCCGTTTCGACAGGGCGAACGGATTATGACAAGCCCCTTTTGGCCTCAATGCGAAAGGCTGGAACAGCTTCATTACTTAGCTGAGAGAGCGGACCAACCCATTGATTTCCGCCGATCCTAACCCGTATCCTCCTGCCATGAACCTCTCATCGTTGTCGATGGAACAGTTAAAGGAACTGGTCCAAGGCCTTGTGGACGACCGGCTTCGCGAGTTGATCGGCGATCCGGATCTCGGGCTCCAGCTCGGCGATTCACTCCGAGCCCGACTCAAGCAATCACTGGCGAGCAGTGAGCGCCTCTCCGGCGAAGACGTGGCGGAGCGGCTCGGCCTACGGTGGTAGGACACGATGCCCTGGTACCGCCTCGCCTTTAAACCCGGCATTGCTCAAGATCTCGCCACAATTGACCAGCCCATGGCCCAACGGCTGCTCGACAAGTCCAAATGGTTGGCGTCCAATGTCGATAATCTGCGCCATGAACCGATTGCGGATGACCTTCCGGGACTCTCCAAGTATGCCGTGGGGGAATGGCGGATCTTTTATGCGATCAACCGCGCGGAACAGCTCGTCGACATCCACGCGATCATTCCACGATCAAGACTGAGATAGCGGCTGAACGATGACCACAGCCCTAGCTGGGATAGCGTTGGAGCACTGCACCCAACTGAAGTGGGAACTGGTCGGTCTCGGCATTGCACACGTAGCAGCGGAGCGCCTCAGCCACGACGGGGAAAGCCATCTTCTCTCAGGGAATATCTTCCCGCTCGAAAAGATCCACTTCCAGGCCATCAGTCCCGACACCAAACGTCGGCCCGCACATCCGGCCACGAAACACCGTGTAAACCTAGCGATGTTCGGCATGCTCGGTACGGCCAAGAACGAGAGGATCGCCACGTCGGCCAACGCCTCTACCTTCGTCTCTCGGATCGCCACCGCTTCTGTCGCCTCGCCGATTTCCATGAATCCGGCGGGAAAGGGCCAAAACTCTATCGCCGTGGATCGATCGCCCACTGGCACAGAAGAAGCCGGTCCTCTCACTCAGAAATACAACCTGCGACGATCTTTGGATTATGGTCATGAATCGCCGGACGGGAGATTTTGACTGACCGGAGCCCCACAGACGCCACAGAATTTCATGGCGGGTTCTCATAAAGAAATGGATAGGGATGGATAGTACAAAACGACGGTTCTTTGCACCCTGCCCACGTGGACTGGAAGGCATGCTTGAAGCAGAGCTTCAGAGCCTCGGCGTGCCGTCGACGACCAAAACCGAAGGCGGTGTCGGCTTTAGCGCACCCTGGTCGACCATGTACTGGATCAATCTCAAGTCGCACATCGCCAGCCGTGTTCTGTGGGAAGTCGGCCAAAGTGCCTACAAATCGGAACAGGATGTCTATCACGCCGCCTCTGCACTCGCCTGGCCCGAGTGGTTCACACCTGAGCAGACAATCAAGGTGAAGGTGAGCGCCCGTCGCTGTCCCCTCCCCAGCCTGGACTTTCTGACCCTCCGCATCAAGGATGCAATCTGCGATAGATTTGTCGCCGGACGGCACAAGCGACCCAGCGTCGATACGCAACGCCCCAACATCAAGGTCGACGCCTTTCTCGATCAAAACACCGTCACGTTTTACCTGGATACCTCCGGAGAACCACTGTTCAAACGCGGCCATCGGATGGGTCCCGTGGAAGCGCCGCTCAGAGAAAATCTAGCAGCAGGCATCCTGCGTCTGGCTGGCTGGACATCCCAGGACGTGTTGCTCGATCCCATGTGCGGGAGCGGAACTATTCCTCTCGAAGCCGCCCTCATGGCTCGCCAGATTGCGCCGGGAATCTCACGACCCTTTGGCTTTGAACGGTTGCTCATCCATGACGCAGTACAATGGGAACGACAACGCGAAGCAGCCAGAACCCAAAAGGTCGCCGCCGTCCCATCAGCCATCTATGCCTCTGACCGTGATCCCGCGACGGTAAAGATTGCGCAGCGAACGTTTCACGGTGCAGGAATGGCCAACGATATTCAGTTGAAGCAGAGCGACATTCTCAAACTCGACGCGCCCTCCGCACAGGGCGTAATGGTCATCAACCCACCCTATGGCGTCCGCCTCAGCCGGCCGGATGAACTAGAATCGTTCTACCCCAAATTGGGCGATTGGCTGAAGCAGCGCTTCGCTGGATGGCGCGCCTACGTACTCACCGGCGATGCCCGAGTGCCAAAGCTGATTGGGCTGACGCCGTCCAAGCGCATTCCCCTTTTCAATGGCGCTCTGGAATGTCGGCTCTATGAGTTTGTGATCGTCCAAGGCGGCGCGAGGCGACGCCTTGCTCCGCCGGTCAAGATCTAGCCGGAAGAACAGAAGGTGGCTCCAGTTGTTTAGACAGTTTCTGCCAGTTTATCAGTGGTGCCTGGCAAATGAGGCCTACGCGGCGACATGTCGTGTAGGTAGGTGGTTATCAATAGATGTCCTCCGGTGTACGTCGCTACAGCGCGCGATGCGGCCGGACCTGATTATAGAACGTCAGGTAGCGTGCCAGCCAGGAATGGTCACTGAATTGCTCCGCCAACTCGGCCAGCGTCTTCTCACCGTTAACCGCTGCCAAGACCACCTGCGCCTTGAAGGTCGCCTCATGATTGCGTCTGGGTCTCTTCATCGCCTCGCTCCTTTGGCTCGCCACCACCCGTGACCTTGATGAAGCCAGGCTACCACGTAGCACACTGTCAGAATTTCTGTAGCCCCCTCTCACTTTATCGACCAGGAAACACCACCATGGATTCACTCGGGACTACGAGGGTATCACCAGGCTTCAATTCAAAATTATCCGCTATTCCGCTCCGGAGCACGATATCGTCATAACTCGCCGTAAATCGCTTCAGCCCAGGGGCAACGTCCGTAAACCGGAAAATGACGATTTGATTTCTCGCCGCCGTCTCCTTAAATCCTCCTGCGATGGTAATGCCCTGCAAAAGCGTCGTCTTGCTTTTCAGTGGATATTTGCCGGGATGCGCCACCTCGCCGAGCAGAAAGATGTTGGAGCTATTGACCTCCTTCAAGGTCACGGCCACGACCGGATTTTGGACATATTCTTTGAGTCGATTGGTCATTTCTTCAGCCAATTTGGTGGGCGTTTTCCCCACGGCGACGACGTCGCGGATGATCGGCATTGAAAATCGCCCATCAGGACGTACCTGCACTTGTCGCGACAAGTCCGGATTCCTCCAGACGGTAATGTCCAATACATCTTCGGCACCGATCACATACTCACTGCTGACCGCATTGGAGAGTTTGTCCATCATCGCCTGACTAATCACCTTCTCAGCCTGCAGTACCGTGGTGGACAACATGGGAATATCTGTCGGCGCTTTACCGGCATCCGGCTTACTCGCCCCCGATTCGCAAAACCCGGACTCTGTGAATACTGCACCTATCAGCACAGTCAGTAGAACCCATCGTGAGTATCTCATGAACATGATTTCTCCTGTCCTAATGTCCGAATGGGGGCACTCTGTCTCGCACGTTTCTCTTTCACCAGTTATGTCTTAGAAGTAACGGGACCGGCTCGACGGCTTCTTGCTCCTCAAGCGAAAACACAAGGCTACAAGGACAGACTTTGCCCAGAATCGCTTAGCTCATGCATCTCCCACAAAGATCCTGCACGGTCGTGAAGAGGCTGTGCGATCGTGCATTTCAACGGACCCACCATAATCTAGAACTAGACTGTAACATAAGATCCCCTCTCAACCTACCCCCCATTCATGAATGGTGATGCGATCCTACACGCGAGCGGTGGAAGCATCTTATTCATACACGAACCGTCCTCCACCTAACGGAGATTCGCCCCCTCACAACGATACCCTCCCCGTGGGCTGCGTCGTGATACCAGCTTGCATGACGCACGTGGGGATAAGCCTTGATACACCACCACACGACAGAGCAGTGCCGGCAGAAGTGCCTCCGTTGTGTTTGTAATCAAGAGTGAGTATCTGTATTGGCACAGATCTAATTCTTGCCAACAAGAACCCAGTATATAAAGACTCCCGACCCTATTATCATGACAACCACCCACGAATAGTCTACAGAAGCGCCGTCATAAGATTGACGCACCCGACCTTCTTGCGCTGTCAATATTTTGAATTATTACTAATATAACTTAACTATGTATTATATAAAT
>CXWK01018474.1_pt2 | contig 10305 bp, 9 predicted proteins | sample 590851 | NCBI WGS metagenome assembly CXWK01 (sample SAMEA3498364, study PRJEB10139) | wastewater metagenome | biome: wastewater treatment plant; material: activated sludge | place: Denmark | collected 2014-08-01
ACCCTGAATTGCTTAAAATCAAAATAATCAGATGCCATAAAAAAAACAATTTGGCAACCGCAAAAATATAAAAAAAACAGGCTGCCTTTTTCGGGCAGCCTGTTTAGTATCAAAAAAATTTAATCGTCAAAAAAAACTATTGAACAATCAATTTTTGGAGTTCGGTAGAGCCGTCAGCACCCACCAAACGAATCATATACATACCTTTTGGCAAATTAGAAGTATCAAAACGGATTTGATATTCTTCGCCGCCTTGCAATGCCTCGTTATAAAGCACCGCTATTTTACGACCTTGCAAATCCAATACTTCCATCAGCATTTCGGTAGTAGCTTTTGATTTAAAAGTGATATTAGTAATGCCTTGCACCGGATTTGGAGCAATAGTCATCGCAAAACCTTTTGAACCATTAGCTGCATTTTCCAATTTTTCAATGGTAGTTTGGTCTTCTTTGGTCAGCACTTTGAACAAAGGACCGCAACCATCTACGATTTTTGCTTGGAACATACCTGTACCGCTTACTGTAGCTTTGAAACCTGCTGCACCTTCAGTGAGTAAATCAATAAAGTTCAACGCATCAAAAGTAATGGTATCGGCAGTAGGCACAGTTACAGTATTAGAAGCCTGAATAGTATCTGACTCATACAAACCACCTGTGCTGTAAGTACCATCAACAGCTTGTGTAATGGTGAGCAAACCACCGCAAGTAGGAGCAGGGCAGGTAATTTGGAAAGTATGGTCGCGAAGTGTAGTACCTTCTGCATCTAACAAAATCAAATACTCAGTACCACCCACTAAAGTTGCCGTACCAATTACACCAACACCAAACTGGTCGCTAACACAAGTCCAGTTAAGGTCATCACAGCCCAAAGAAGATTCTTTATATAAATAATCTATCCAGCCATTGGTAGTAGATGCTGTTACCTCAAAAGTATAATCTCCACTCAAAGGCGCAGTGAATTTATAGACCAACTCCTCACCCGGTGTGGAATAACCACAAGTATTAGGGTCTCCTAAGGTGCCATCAAAATCCCAAGCACTGCAAATACCCTCTAATGTAGCAGTTACAGGAGAACCGCAAGTAATAACAGGAGCAGTAGCGCAGTTAGGAGGTGCGGTTGTTGAAAAAGTAAACGGACCTACCCAAGCACTAACATTACCGCCGCCGCAATCTGCTTGTACATAATAACTATATTGTTGTGGACAAGCTGTCAATCCGCTTAATGAGTAAGAGGTGCTTGTAAGTCCATTTACAATAGTTCCACTACCCAAAGCAAAACCCGTAGTATCCCATTGGATATTCCAAAGTGTTTCTGTATTACCTGCTGTCCAAGATAAATCTGCACTGCTGGAACTGGTAGAGGCAGCTGACAAGTTGCTTGGGTCTAAACAACCAGTGAACGGATGAATAGAAATACAATATTCCCCTACGTCTCCACTGAAGCCGTCTATCATAAAATAATAAGTAGTACCGGCAGTGAGCGAATTGGTTAAAATAGTATCAACTGCTCCGTTAGTAATACCAAATTCATAACAACCACTAGGAAGGACAGTATTAGTAATCTCTGTATATACAGGTGTGGTAGCGCAATCTGTAACATCATATACACCCAACCAACCATCTAAAGGATTGGCAGGAGCAGCCGGAATAGAAGTAACTATTTGAACAACCCCACTAGTGGCAGGCGTATAGGAATACCACAAGGTATTATTTGGCGTACTACAACCAAAAGAAGGAGGGTCGGTGCTATTGGCAACGGCTGTATTTTGGCAAATAGGAGGTGCATCAAGTGTCAAGGCAGTGGCAGAACAAGCAACATCATTGGGCTGCGGCAGAGCTACCGTAATCAAAGCCCAAGTGCTGGTAGGTGTACCACATACAGCACGGATAAATACATCATACGAAGCACCCGGAGTAAGACCCGTAAATGAAGTAGGGCTGGTAGCAGGATTGATTAAAGTACCACCGCCCGTTAATGGGTCAAAAGTACCAGCAAGCCCCCAACGAATACGGAAACTAGTGGAAGGAGGTGTATTACTATCTCCCCAAGAAACATCAAATGAAGTACCTGTAACATTAGATGAGGTGATATTGATAGGATAATCGCAAAGCGGAATAGGATCTACAATAAAATTATCAATAAACAAATCATTGTCCGCATTGGCTACTGTAGAGCTGCCGAAAAACGCAAATTTCACCACACCGGTATAAGCAGATAAATCATATTCCTGATTTTGTCCGGTATTGGAAATCGTTTGTCCGTCGCCCCAACCTTGCAATACAGTCCAAGTAGTGCCGCCATTGGTAGAAATCAACACGGCTACGGTATCATCTACACCCAAAGTGGTAGCACCTGTGCCTGCAAATACCGTCAAAGCCATATCAAATTTTAAGCGATAATCCGTAGTTGTTCCCAAATCAATGGAAGGAGAAATCAACCATTCGTCATTAGCAGAAGTAGTGCCGTAAATATTAAGTCTGGCGGCACCCGTAGTACCCACATTGGCAAAACCATCAACAGCCCAGGCAGAAGTGGTACCGGTAGGAGTAGCATTGATGGCTCCGGCGGCTTCTGTCCAGCAAGTTGGCAAATAAGTAGCGAAGTCTTGAGTGTAAGGGGCAGTGAGCGTACCACAAAGCGTAGTAAAACTGCTCGGACCTACCCAAGTGCTATAAGAACCTAAACCACAATTAGAACGCACATAAAACTGATAAGTAGTAGCAGAAGCCAAACCTGTTAAAGTTGTGGTAGTGGCTCCGTTTACATTTACGATAGTACCGCTGCCTTGCGTAAAGCCGGTAACACCATATTCCACCTGATAGCCGCTAGGAGGGCATACAGCAGGAGCCACCCAGTTGAGTGTAGCACCAGTTGCTGTAATTGCTGTTGAAGATAAGGTAGTAGGAACAGGACAAGCAGCTGCACAAGATTGACACTCTATTTTTATAGAATTACAGTTAGAGCTACTAAGACAACCCGGGTCATTTACTTGAACAGTTACAGTAGCATCGGCGGCTACGAAGCTCAAACAAGCACCGCCGGAAACAGTAGAAACAAAACCTGCGACCGTACCACTACCGGTACCGCCGTTGCGTACAGTTAAATCAGTACCGGCAGCACCGCCATCAGTACCTGTGATAGCCGTGCAATTACCTACATTATAGGTTTCCCCGATGGTCAAGCCCCAAAAACGCGTGTATTCGTTATTATAGGCACAAGTAGTACCTGTAACAATCGTACAACCGGCGGTAGGAGCTGCTGCCCCCTGATACAAGGCACCCGGAGCACATTGCGACCATGCCTTTTGGCTATAAAAAGAAGCCAACAAAGCGAACAAAAACAATAAGTTTTTTTTCATTCTCAATAGAAAGAGGTGTTTTGTGAAAAAAAATAGATAGTTGCTTGTTATTTATTTTATCACACATCTACAAATGTAGGGTATATTTGGATAACAGCATATATTTTAGCCTAAAAAAAACATTTTTTTCTAAAATTATACATTATAACTTACTTTATCACAACGTATTATATAATTTATGATAAGAAATAGCACGCTCAATCATATTCTTTTAGCAAGCAGATATTAGAGGAAGTTTTTTGAAAAATATTATTTTTTTTCTACAGCCCGCTACATTTCATGTACTTTTGAAACTTGAAAAACAGTATAATATAATAAGATGAAGCAACTGAAATTAAACAATGATATTGTAGCTAATAATGCAAAAGCAGATTTTCAGTATTTTTTGGTACAAACTTTTAAAGCAGGTATTGTACTCACCGGCACAGAGGTGAAATCGTAGCGTTTGGCGCGTGTCAGTATGAGCGATGCTTATTGCTATTTCAAAAAAGAGGAATTGTGGCTAAAAAACCTGCACATCGCCGAGTATTCCTTTGGGAATTATGCCAACCACGCACCTTTACGCGAACGAAAATTGTTGTTAAAAAATAAAGAACTACGCCGCTTGCAAGCAAAAATCAAAGAGCGAGGCTTTACGATTATTCCGGTGCAAATGTTTATTTCGGAGCGGGGCTTGGTAAAAATAGAAATTGCCCTTGCCAAAGGAAAGAAAAGTTTTGACAAACGCGATACCATTAAAGACCGCGAAGCAAAAAAAGATGTGGAGCGTATGCTGAAAAAATATCGTTGATGCGCATAAAGGTGAATTAAAAAATTGATTGCTTGTTTCTGCTGTGTAGGCAAAATTGCTGCTATTATTAAAATAGAAAAGGCATAGCATTTATTAAAAAACCTGCATTTAAAACAAAACTTTAAATGGTATTGTATTGTTATGGGTTTTAAATATTTATGCCTGTGCATATTTGTTTTTTTTATTTTTTTTAAAAAAATCATACACTCTTGGTCTTTATGCAATATCGCAAACTCGGAAAGTCAGGTTTATTGGTCAGCGAATTATCATTGGGTTCGTGGCTCACCTTTGGCAAGCAAATAGAAGATAAGCTCGCCGAGCAATTAATGATACAAGCCTACGAAGCGGGCATCAATTTTTTTGATAATGCCGAAATTTATGCTCAAGGCGAAAGCGAGCGCGTAATGGGGCGCATTTTGAAAAAAACGAACTGGGACCGCAGCAGCTATTTGGTGAGCAGCAAGGTGTTTTTTGGCAGAGGCGACCGCCGCCCCAATATGACGGGCTTGAGCCGCAAACACATCACCGAAGCCTGCCACGAAGCTTTGCGCCGTCTGCATGTAGAGTATTTAGATTTATATTTTTGTCACCGCCCCGATAAAAATACGCCTATTGAAGAAACCGTATGGGCGATGAATATTTTGATACAACAAGGAAAAGTATTGTATTGGGGAACTTCGGAGTGGTCGGCACAGGAAATTACCGAAGCCCACGCCGCCGCCGAACGCTATCGCCTCATTCCCCCTTTGATGGAGCAGCCGCAATACAATATGTTTCATCGCGAGCGTTTTGAAGTAGAATATAACCAATTGTACAAAAATTTCGGTTTAGGTACTACGATATGGTCGCCTTTGGCTTCAGGTATTCTCACCGGAAAATACAACGATGCCGCTCCCACCGACACACGCCTGAGTATGGACGGATTAGAGTGGCTGCGCGACCGCGAACTCACCGAAAAACGATTAGAGATAGTACGCCGCCTTACAGCAACTGCCCGCGAAGCAGGGCTTACTATGACAGAGTTGGCACTACTGTGGTGTTTGCACAATCCGAATGTGAGTACGGTTATTTTGGGAGCTTCCAAACTATCGCATTTGAGCGACAACCTGAAAGTGTTGGATAAAAAATTGCTTTATACTGAAGATGTAGCAGCACAAGTAGAAAACATTTTAGCCAACAAACCATCTTTTCCGCAATTTTAAACGTCTGGCTTTCTTTATAACAAAGCATCCTGCAAAAAAAGATATACTCTTATATGAAGATTGGAATTGTTTGTTATCCTACCTACGGTGGGAGCGGCGTAGTAGCTACCGAATTAGGCATTGCTTTGGCACGGGCAGGTCACGATGTACATTTTGTATCCTATAAACAACCTTTCCGTTTATTCCATTTCTACGAAAATATCACCTTTCACGAAGTCACCTTTGCCGATTATCCTTTATTTGAGTATCCGCCCTACGAAACCGCCCTCGCCAGCAAATTGGTAGATACCGTAAAATTCAGCAAATTAGATGTATTGCACGTACACTATGCCATTCCGCACGCATCGGCGGCTTTTTTAGCTAAAAGCATCTTGCGCGAAGCGGGTATTCATATTCCGGTAATTACTACCTTGCACGGTACGGATATTACTTTGGTGGGCAAAGACCCCACTTATGCACCGGTGGTGGCGTTTTCTATTAATCAGTCTGACGGAGTAACGGCAGTGTCGGAGAGTTTGCGCCAACAAACCTTTGATATTTTTTCCATTCGCCGCCCTATTGCAGTGATACCCAATTTTATAGATTTGGATATTTTTAAAAAATCAGATAAAAATCATTTCAAAAAAGCTATTGCCCCCAACGGCGAAAAAATCCTCATTCATACGTCCAATTTCCGCGAAGTAAAGCGTGTAGATGATGCTTTGCATATATTTTATAAAGTGCGCGAGCAAGTGCCTTCCAAATTGTTGCTGGTAGGTGATGGACCGGAACGACAAAAAGCCGAAAAACTATGCCGCGATTGGGGCATTTGCGAAGATGTTCGTTTTTTGGGCAAGCAAGATGCTATCGGCGATTTGCTGGCGGTGAGCGATTTGTTTTTGTTGCCTTCGGCGAGTGAGAGTTTCGGATTGGCGGCTTTGGAGGCGATGGCTTGCGAAGTGCCTGTTATTTCGTCCAATGCGGGTGGTATTCCCGAAGTGAATATACACGGCGTGACGGGTTTTTTGCGCGAAGTAGGCGACATAGAAGCAATGGCAAAAGACGCAGTAACCTTGCTCAAAGACGAAGAGTTATTGCAACAATTCAGCCGCAATGCTTTGGAACAGGCACAGCGTTTTGACCAAAAAAATATCGTGCCTTTGTACGAGGCTTTTTACAGCGAAATTATAGCTACTTCGGCGGTTTAGTTTTCATAATTTTTTTCTTTCGCTTCCATCTTGTACGGTATGTTCGTTATCTGCCATACTTTGCACACACAGAGAAGCGTTTTTTTATAAAATGTCTTATATTTTTTTTGGTTTTGTTTGTAAAAATTAAAAAAAACAGTACATTTGCATCGCAATTTTAACATGGTGGGTGTAGCTCAGTCGGTTAGAGTAGTGGTTTGTGGTACCATTGATCGTGGGTTCGAGCCCCATCATCCACCCATAAAAGGTAACATATTGATTTTCAATGTGTTACCTTTTCAGATTTTAGGGCATCTGAAAAGTAACATTTATTTTAATCTATCCATATTCGCACAAAAATTTAGAATATGGATAAAAAAAAATTGTCATTTGAGTACCGAGATACTCGTATTTACACCGGTAATAACGACCTTTCTAAAATTTGGTACGTTTCTTTTAAGCACCCCATTACCGGACTTTGGGACAAAAAAAGCGGCAACATCAACAAAATCTCTCATTTAGGGAAAAGAATTGCAGCAGCAAAAGAACTTGCTGATGAAATATTGGCATCTTTTTCTTCAGATGTTAAAAAAACCAAGAGAGATACCTTTGCCAAAAAGAAAATTGGATATAAGGACACGCTGCTTACTTTATTTATTAAAAGTAAACTTGAAGAATTACGAGGGAATATAGAACCAAGTAGTTATTTTTCCTATCGTACCAAAGTTTATTCTTTTTGTAAATTTTTGAGCAACCAAAAGTTTAAAGTGGTCACTGTTCCGGCGGTTCAGCAATATTTTTTGTGGTTGAAAAATGTGGAAAATGTGAAGAATCCTACTACTATAAATTCTTATAGAGGAACACTTCATACCATTTTTGAGATAGTTGTCAAAGAGAATAAATTTATAAAAAATGGATACAGCTTTAATCCTTTTAAAGAAGTACCGAAATTGAAAGAGCGCAGGGATAGTCTAAACTTCTTCTCTGATGCTCAATTAGAAGTATTAATCCCTGAAATTAAGAAAGACCCTATTCTTTGGTTGGCGGTACAACTATTGATGTATTGTTTTATACGCCCGAAAGAAATCCGGTTCTTAAAAATTAACGATATAGATATTGATAATGGGTTTATTGTTAAGCGGGCGAATGTGGCTAAAGATGCGAGTAGGTATGGCGTACAAATTCCAGATGCGTTTATGCCTTATCTTGAGAAACTGAATTTATCAAAGTATCAGCCTAATTTATATTTGTTGGGTTTGTCGGAGGTTGGAGCAGATAAACCAATTAGCAAAAATGTGTTATATCGCCGCTTTAAAAAAATATTAGATGCCCTTAATTTCGGTGATGGCTATTCATTCTATAGTTTCAAACCTACCGGCGCGATAATGGCTAAAAATGGAGGAGCTGATCTTTTGGATATTTCACGGCAAATGGGGCATCATTCCATTGCTCAAACAAATGACTACTTAGAGCGATATGGCTGTACTAACATGACCACAATCCGTGGGGCTTTTAAAAAGTTTTAATATAAAAAAGGCTGCTTAATCAAGCAGCCTTTTTTATTTGAAATCAATGAAATATTAAAATCTAACACCTAATCCCAAACCTATTGTACTGACAAATCCGGTCTCTTCATCAATATTATTGTTGTATTTTGATATTCCGTAAATTGATCCGATATTGCCGTACATGCGAATATTAAGGTAACGGACAGGAGTGATATTGGCAGTTAAACCGACCGTGGTAAAGAATAAGCTGTTTTGAAAATCATAGTTATATGTATTCTCTTGGTAATAGTGATAAAGAAACATAGGTCCTGCTCCTAATTGATATTTGTCATTTCCGACAAAATAATAATTTATCCCTAAAAAGCCAAAAACAGCACCATCATCAGGACCTATACCTACAATAGTTCCCAAATTTCTTTTTTCAGTAAAAAATTCGGCATTAAAATTCCAAAGTTTAAAACCTTCAGCATCTGATCCTTCTTTTCCGGCAAAGAAAATAAGAGGCAACACACCGCCGCCGATTATTACTCTACCCATACTTCTCATTGTGCCTTTTTCAGCCTGATTATCTTTGCCGATAGCTTTGGTCGGCTTCACATACTGTACTTTATCTTCTGTTTCAGGATTTTCAGGCTTGTTTTCTAATGTACCTGAAGGACTTGTAGTATTGTTGTTGTTAGATACTCCAAACTTTTCCTTTGTGCCGTTTGCGTATTTTACCATAAATACATCATTTTTTTTGGCACGGTACGAGGGTCCGTCTAAATTGTCCCAGCGTTTGTAAATCAGTTCATTATCCAATATTTCTAATACTTTTACCTGAACCTCATCGCCATTTTGCAAAAACATAACATCTTGCGCCCGCATACTTATACAGGCAAAAAGAAATAAGATTAAAACATACAAAAATCTCATACATCAATATTTTTTTGTGTTAAAAAAGATATTGCAAATATAATTTTTTTTTGCGGCTAATATACTTGTTACGTTAGTGTTTTTTTGTCTGCAAAAATATAATATAGTCAATTATCTGCTTTTCGTGTAAGATATATTGTTTACGAATATTTTAACATCAATACATATTAAGTTTTTTTTTGCTTTTATTTAGTTTTTAGTTTATCCGTGTATATACGAAAAAAAACTAAACCAACTAAAAAAAAGCATCATTTTACAAAAAACAAAATATATAAATCGCATAAAAAAAACAACTAAAAATACCCGCGTACAGGCATTGTATATTAAAATATTTTTCACTGTTTTTGTTTTTTTGCACACATATACGCAATATCTTATTTTTGATTAAAAAATCAGCAAAAAGAATAATAACTGTATTTTTATATTTATTTTATTTTATTTTTGCTGTTAAAATCAATAAATACTATATGAAAAAGTATAATAGTGTCCCTCAAAGCATTGTTTTGGAAGTGCTTTTTAATGCGTGTAAGCCCTTATCTGTGAATGAGATTTTTGCTATTGTAAAGCAAAAATGCGCTATGAAAATAGACACACTGTATAAGCATCTGAAGGAACTAAAAAACATGATGCCGTATATAGAACAAAGAACCTCTTTAACTGCTAATAATATCCCTATCCAAACATATATCTATAACAGCCCTGTGAAAATTTGCAAGGGCTAAAAAAAGAATACCACACACACAATGAAAGAACTATCCCCTGAACAAATACAGGAACTACAAGCTGGTTATGATTTTTTGCTCAATCAATCCCAAATTCAGAAAAATTTTATTGATGCGGTTTGTGAAATCAATAAATTTATTGAGGACTTGATGAAATCACGTTGGGAAACTATCGGAACTTCCGAAATCAGCAGTTTTGTGTTGAGTGCGATAAAAGATAATTTATTGTTGGGTGCTTGGGAAAGATCGCCCGAAGACCAACAAAAAGAGGGTAACAAAAAATTATTGAAACTCCTGAAGGTACTGCAAATACCTGAAAAAAATGCTATTGAAATCGCCGAATATTTTAAGGCGAAATGCGAAATGATTGATGCCTTATACAAGGAAATAAACAACAATAAAGATATGCCTGTGCCAATTTATCACAGCATTTTTCTTCTTATTTCTTCTTATAAATAATCCCCACAAGCGACAAAAAAACTATGGAAAACGAAAAAAGAAAAGCCGGACGACCAAAAGGGAGTCGTGATAATCGCCCACGTCCGCCTCGCAATCCCCAATCCCTTGAGCAATACAACAAAAACCCAAGGAACTACCAACGCTCGCACGTTGCCGAATCTGCCGCCAAGTATCGCAGCCATTCC
>CXWK01018872.1_pt1 | contig 10304 bp, 10 predicted proteins | sample 590851 | NCBI WGS metagenome assembly CXWK01 (sample SAMEA3498364, study PRJEB10139) | wastewater metagenome | biome: wastewater treatment plant; material: activated sludge | place: Denmark | collected 2014-08-01
CCCAAACTGTTTGGCATATGCGATATCGGTCGGCGTGATGTTCGTGATCCCTTCCGTATAAATGTCCTTGAAGTTGACGGGCGTCCCGTAGGCGAGATTCACAAGAATGGCCAGTTTGTGCGCGGAATCGACCCCGGCGACATCAAACGTGGGATCCGCCTCCGCATAACCTGCCTGCTGGGCGTCTGTGAGTACAGCTTGAAAGTCGTGCCCCTCTTGGGTCATTCGCGACAGGATATAGTTGGATGTCCCATTGATGATTCCGTAAATGGACTCGATCGTATTGCCGGCCAGCCCTTCCGTCAACGCTCGAAGCACAGGGATGCCACCACCCACACTGGCCTCGAACCCCAACTCCACTCCCTTCCGGGTGGCGGCAGCGAAGATTTCTTCGCCGTGCAACGCTAAGAGCGCCTTGTTCGCCGTGACGACATGCTTCCCGGCAGCGATGGATTCCAATATAATTCGCTTCGCCGTATCGTACCCACCGATCAGTTCGATCACGATATCGATATCAGGATCCACCAGGACCTGCTTTGCATCGGTCGTGAGGACCCCTGGAGCCACTGTCACCCCACGGTCTTTGGTAATGTCCAGATCTGCCACCCGAACCAATTCGATCGGCACGCCGACCCGGCGGCGGATGAGATCGGCATTCTTGAGAAGTGTCTTGGCGACCCCGGTGCCGACTGTCCCGAACCCGATGATCCCCACTCCGATCCGAGACTTCATTCCTCGCCTCCCTCAAGTTTGAGGGCTTTGCGAATCCCACGCACGGCTTGGCGAGTACGATGCTCGTTCTCGACCAGGCCGAATCGCACGTATTCATCCCCTCCTTCACCGAATCCGATCCCCGGTGAAACCGCGACCTTTGCCTCCTTGAGCAGGAGTTTCGAAAATTCCAGCGAGCCCATCTGGCGATAGGGCAAGGGAATATGCGCCCAGACGAACATCGTGGCCAACGGCTTCGCGACGGGCCACCCGATTCGGTTCAGCCCGCCCACCAGCACGTCGCGACGCTTCTGATATCGATGCACGGTTTCTTTGACACAGTCCTGTGGGCCGTTCAGTGCGATCACGCTTGCAATCTGAAGAGGCTGGAAAATACCATAGTCGAGGTAGCTCTTGATCTTCGCCAACGCGCCGACGACCTCTCGATTGCCGACACAGAAGCCGACACGCCAGCCCGGCATATTATACGCCTTCGACAGGGTATAAAACTCAACGCCGCAGTCCTTTGCGCCTGGAACCTGGAGAAAACTCGGGGCCTTATAACCGTCAAAGACCAGATCGGCATAGGCCAGGTCATGGATGACGATAACGTTGTGTTCCTTGGCAAACGCCACGATCTTCTTGAAAAACCCAAGATCAGCCACCGCCGTCGTAGGATTGTGCGGGAAATTGATGACCAGGATTTTAGGCCGCGGAAAGGTTTGCCGATAGACACGCGTGAGGTCTTCAAAAAAATCGCTGTCTTGGCGAAGTTCGATTCCCCGAACCTCTCCACCGGCAATGATGAAACTATACATGTGGATTGGATAGGTCGGAGTTGGGGTCAGCACCACATCACCGGGACCAATCATGGCCAGGGCCAGGTGGGCCAGGCCTTCCTTTGATCCGATGGTGACGATCGCTTCGGTCTCCGGATCGAGCTCGACATTATAGTTGCGCTTGTACCACCCGCAAATGGCGTGCCGAAGCTTGGTGATCCCTCGCGACGCGGAGTAGCGATGATTCTTCCCTTTACGCGCGGCCTCGATCATCTTCTCGACGATATGCGGGGGGGTGGGCTGATCGGGATTCCCCATACCAAAGTCGATGATGTCTTCACCCCGTTGCCGTGCTTCCAGCTTCAGCGCTTGAACCTGCGCGAAGACATACGGAGGCAATCGCTTGATTCGATAAAACCCGTCGCCCAACCCCATGAAGTTCCTTTGACTGTTCGTACGAGAGAATGCTCACCCGACTACGCTGTGGCAAACAAGCATAGGCGCTCAAGAAGCGCCTATTTTAATGGAGCACTTTAGCCCAGTCAATTTCCAATGTTTTTAAAGGCTTCTTGTCATGAGACGAGGATCCGACACAGAAGATTTCCTGTCCTGACTGTTCTTGCCCCCTCTCCCTCCTTTCTGCTACTAATAGCATTGGGGTTGTCTCGCTCATCCGTCTCTTGTCTTTATTTTACCCAGTAGCATAGCGGTGAAGGAGGGTGAATGGCTCGGCTCGGCGTGAATATCGACCATGTGGCGACCTTGCGACAGGCTCGCGGGGGGACCGATCCCGATCCGTTGGCGGCCGCCGTTCTCGTTGAACTGGCGGGGGCTGATGGTTTAGTCGTTCATCTTCGAGAAGACCGGCGTCATATCCAGGATCGAGATCTTCATCTTCTTCGTGAAATCTCCCGGACAAAGCTTGACCTTGAGATGGCAGCTGACGTCGACATGGCAAAGATTGCCCTCAACATCAAACCGGATCTGGTGACACTGGTACCAGAGAAACGGCAGGAGCTGACCACGGAAGGAGGCCTCGACATCGTGGGCGAGCGAGAACGTATTCAACACATCGTGAACGTACTTCGTAATGGAGGCATCCCGGTGTGCGTCTTCATTGACCCTGATCTGAACCAGATCAAGGCCGCCCATAAAATTGCGGTGGATTTTGTCGAGCTACACACCGGCCGTTACGCCAATGCCACGCGTTCGAAAGAAGCCGATACCGAATTTGAAGCCATCAGCCTCGCTGCCAAACTTGCCTATAAACTCGGAATCGGGGTGAACGCAGGACATGGGTTGAACTACCGTAATATCAAACGGCTGACGCATATTCCTGAAATCGTAGAATACAACATCGGGCACAGCATTATTGCCCGTGCGGTCCTCGTGGGTCTCGTGCAAGCCGTCAAAGAAATGAAAACGCTGCTTGGTTAGGGGAAGGTCGTCTCCTGCCGGCTTCCGTCGATCTGGCGACCGATAGCTTTTCATGATCAAAGTCATTACCGCTGCACAAATGCAGGAGCTCGAGCGCCGAACCATGGGAGAAGGTCGTATCCCTTCGACCACGCTGATGGAACGAGCAGGCTCAGGCGTGGCCACCTGCATCGAGCAGTGGCTCGGTACCGTCAGCGGGAAGACGATTACCGTGGTCTGCGGGAAAGGGAATAATGGTGGTGACGGGTTCGTTGCGGCTCGTCTCCTTCGGAGACGCCGTGCCAATGTCCGTGTCCTGACCATGGCCTCCTTATCCGAATTAAGCCGCGACGCCGCGTTGATGTACAGACAGTTTGTGAAAGTCGCCGGCAAATCTTCCGTCATTCCTTACAGATCCAAGGATACTGCGCGAGCGCTTTTGCAGGAAAGCCACCTGCTTGTGGATGCTCTGCTTGGGACGGGACTGTCTTCGGCTGTCACGGGTCGGTACGGCGAGGTCATCGAGAGCATGAATGAGGTGAACCGCCCCGTTGTGGCGATTGATGTACCCTCTGGCCTTCACGCAGATACGGGAACCGCGTTTGGTCAGGCCGTGCGTGCCTCGCTCACAGTGACGTTTGGGCTGCCTAAAACAGGGCTGTACCAGAATCAAGGGATTGACCTGTCTGGGAACATCAACCTTGTCGATATTGGGATACCACCGTCCTATGTCGACGCTATAAAGAGTCACGTCACCGTGATCACACCTCAGTGGGTTCAGGGGTGTCTCCCACGGCGTGAACGATCCGGTCACAAGGGGACCTACGGACACGCCGGGATCATCGCAGGGTCCGTCGGAAAAACCGGAGCGGCAGCGCTGGCTGCACAGGCGGCACTGCGGATAGGAGCCGGCCTCGTCACCGTCGCAACTCCTTCCAGTGTCAACGACATCCTGGAGGCCAAACTCCTGGAAGTCATGACTCTGCCGATGCCGGAGACGAAGGCCAGGACGCTGTCCCGTGCTGCGCTGGATCGGCTCCTCGCCTTCATGGCAACCAGAGATGCTGTGGCGATAGGACCAGGTTTATCAACTCATCATGAGACCGTTGAACTCGTCCAGGCTTTGACCGCACGGCTTGACCGACCGGCAGTACTTGATGCTGACGCCTTGAATGCCTTGACGGGACGTACCGCGATCCTCGCTTCATGCAAGACGCCGCCGATCATCACTCCCCATCCAGGAGAAATGGCGCGGTTGGAGGCTGAAGCGACTCCTCAGACCGTCAATCGTGATCGGATCGGCACTGCAACTCGTTTTGCGCGAGAGCGTGGTTTATTCGTCATCTTAAAGGGAGCACGAACGATTATCGCACGGCCGGACGGAGCCGTTGCGATCTGTCCAACCGGTAACCCCGGTATGGCCACCGCCGGGACGGGTGATGTCCTGACGGGAATGGTTGTTGGTCTGTTGGCACAAGGCCTGCCCTCATGGGAAGCTGCCTGCACGGCAACCTACCTGCACGGAGCGGCAGGTGATCTGGCTGCAGCGATGAAGGGGGAAGTCGGAATGATCGCGGGGGACTTGCTTGAGCACATTCCCACTGCGCTGAACAGGATTCTTAGCCCCCCCCGCACACTCGAGCCCACCGGGCACCTAACGGCTTGATCGAACGGCATTTCTATGGCCCGACCAGCTCGCTCCCGTCGTCTTGTCCTGAATTCTCGGCGTGAGACGGAGTCAATAGGAACGGCTATCGGACGGGTCCTTTGCGAAGGAGACGTGCTGGCATTGATCGGTGATCTGGGAGCTGGGAAGACTGCCTTAGTCCACGGAATCGTCTCCGGCCTTGAGGCCCCCCCCAGCTCGGTGACCAGTCCGACATTCATGCTGATGCACCGATACCACGGACGACTCCCGTTGACTCATATGGATCTGTACCGATTGAGAAGCCCTGAAGAGGCCGAGGCCATCGGCCTCGCTGAGGTCTTCGCCGACGACGGGGTGACAGCCGTTGAGTGGGCTGATCGATTCCCAAGCCTACTCCCTTCCGACCGACTCGAAGTCCGGTTGGCCCACAGAACATTCACCACTCGATCCGTTCAGTTCATGCCGCAGGGGGAACGGTCCCGTGCCCTGTTGGCACGCATCATGACGGTTTTACCTTCCGTCAAGCAGCGCGGCCAACCGCAACACGCCGGATTGAGTGGAAAGAGAAAGGCTTCTCCTCGATGACGCGACTGATTCTCGTCGGCATTCTCTTGCTCCTATCACTGGCATTTGTTCTCCAAAACCAGGAACAGGAAGTCACCCTGCGGTATTTCTTCGGCTTACTTGAGGCTTCCACACCCATTTATAAACCCGTTATGGCCGGATTCGTCGTGGGGCTCCTGGTTTCCGCCATCCTGCTTTGTCCTCCGTGGGTACGCAGCCGTATTCAACTCCGCCGAAAGACGAAGGCGCTGCAACAAGCGGAGGTGGACCTCGAGCGGCTCCGACAATCGCTCGAGAAGGTCTCCGGACGGACCTCCGCTTCAGCAGACATGGAACCCGCGAGACATTTCGCTGATGAGTGAGACAACGCTCAGTCCTCTCATGCGCCAGTTCCGAGACATCAAGCAGGGATACCCTGACGCGATTTTATTTTTTCGTGTGGGAGATTTTTACGAGATGTTCTATGAAGACGCCGTAGAAGCGTCTCGACTTCTCTCCATTGCCTTGACGTCCCGAGACAAGAACAGTCCTCATCCAATCCCATTGTGCGGCGTTCCGTACCATTCGGCGACCGGGTACATTGCGAAATTACTCGGAGCCGGACGATTGGTTGCCTTATGTGAGCAAGTGGAGGACCCCAAGTCCGCCAAGGGCCTTGTGAAGCGCGAGGTCGTCCGACTGTACACACCCGGCACGTTGGTGGACACCGAGTTCCTGATCCCAGGAGAGCTCAACTATCTGGCCGCCATCGCCGTTCATCCCGAACCTGACTTCGGTGAACGGATTGGGCTTGCGAGCCTTGAGGTGTCGACCGGGGAGTTCTGGTTGATGGAGTTTCGAGGGTCACAGGCGGTGAGCCAGGCTCTGAATGAACTGTCTCGACTGGATCCCCGGGAGCTGATCTTCCCGACGGGCCTCGATAACCGGAGCGTGCAATGGATCAGACAGATCGCGGGGCCACGCTTGTGTGAACGTCCGGCCGCTCCATTTGAACCACAACGTGCTACACAGATATTGACGAGCCATTTCCGCTGCAACTCGCTGGAGAGTCTGGGGTGTCAGGGACTCCCAGCGGCCCTCGGCGCAGCCGGCGCGGTGCTGGACTATTTCCGTGAGACGCAGCCGACCGTCCCACTGGATCACATCCGCCGATTATCCATTCGTGGGAACCACGAGATCATGCATCTCGATGGGACGACCATTCGAAATCTGGAACTCCTGAAACCTTTGTCTGCCAAGGAGCAGACGGATGCAACCGGCCCCTTAACGCTGTTGTCCGTGTTGGACCACACGGTCACCGCAATGGGATGTCGGCTGTTGCGTCAGTGGTTGGTGATGCCGTTGTTGCGTTGTGAGCTCATCGAAGCACGTCTTGATGCGGTCGAGGAACTTAAAGACAGCTTGTTCGTACGAACCTCCTTGCGCAGGGCATTGCGGGAGGTCCAGGACATTGCACGGTTAGGCACCCGGATCACGCTTGGTTTGGCAAACCCGCGAGAATTGCTGGCGCTCAAGCAGTCTCTTGCGGCACTGCCTGAAATCTCCGCCCAGCTGACATTACTTCACAGCCAACTGCTGGTCGAGTCTTTCGAGACCTGGGATCAGGCTGAGGATCTGTACGATCTGATAGAACGAGCGATCCGCCCCGATGCCCCCCTCTCTTTACGAGACGGGAATATCATCCAGGAAGGCTATGCTCCTGAGATCGATGAACTTCGAAAAGCCAGCAAGGAAGGGAAGGCATGGATTGCCGCACTGGAAGGTCGAGAGCGCGAACGCACAGGAATAGAGTCATTGAAGGTTCGTTACAATCAGGTGTTCGGCTATTACATTGAAATCACCAAAGCCAACCTGGCCCGCGTGCCGCCGGACTACATTCGGAAGCAAACACTCGTCAATGCAGAGCGGTTTACAACGGCCGAGCTACAAGAACTCGAGGAGCGAGTGATCGGTGCCGATGTAAAGCTCCTCGCCTCCGAACAGGAAGCCTTCACGGCGCTTCGCTCCCGCCTGGCAACAGAGACCCATCGGTTGGATAGAATGGCGACACTGTTGGCTCTGGTTGATGTCCTAGCCGGTTTGGCTGAAGCAGCGGCCCTCTATCGCTACGCAAAGCCGACCGTGACGGATGGCGGTGGCATCACGATCAGGGAAGGCCGACATCCCGTCGTCGAACGACTCTGTCACGATTCGGTGTTTGTACCGAACGACACGACTCTCGATCTTGGAACTGAACGGCTACTCATCATGACGGGCCCCAATATGGCGGGAAAGAGCACCTACCTTCGGCAGGTCGCCTTGATCGTGTTAATGGCTCAGGTAGGAAGCTTTGTCCCAGCAACAGAGGCTCACATCGGTTTGGCTGATCGTATTTTCACCAGAGTCGGTGCATCTGACAATCTGGCCGGAGGGCAAAGTACCTTCATGGTCGAAATGGTTGAGACCGCGAATATTCTCAGGAATGCCACACAACGGAGCCTGCTCTTACTGGATGAAATCGGTCGCGGGACCAGCACCTACGATGGTCTCNNCACTATCACGAGATGACTCAACTGGAGTCTCAACGTATCGGGATTAGGAACTATCGTGTGGCGGTCCAGGAATGCGATGGCGACATCGTCTTTCTGAGAAAGATCATCGCCGGGAAGGCGGATCGCAGTTATGGCATTCACGTGGCTAAATTGGCAGGCCTTCCGCAGGAGGTGGTTGGCCGCGCCCAAGCAGTCTTGTCACAACTTGAGCGACCTGAGGCGTCCCCTACCGTCTCCGCGTCGGATCCGCCACGACAATCTGCCCAGACTCTTCCGCAGCCCCACCCGCTGATAGAAGAAGTGAAACAGATCGATCTGTTTTCCATCACGCCGCTCGATGCGCTCAATCGACTCGCCGAGCTGCAACGGATGGCGAGAACGGATCCGAACGAACAATCATAACTCTGCCGCCTCCACACGCTCATTCCAGAGTGATCGTAAGAGATCTAGCAGTTTGCTGAAAAACTCGGTTTCGGCTTCGCACACCGTTGTACGATGAGAGAAAGAACCGTGGCACGCAATACCCCAGAATGCTCAAAAAGGCCTTCCAGCAAGGCCGCAGCGAGCGAAGGGGTGAGGCGTACGCTTCGGTACGTTGAGCGTCTGAGTGAGGCGAGAACGCCACTGGAGGACTTTTTCAGCATTCTGCTAGGCCGTAAAGTGCTGTGCCAGAGACTGTTGATCCCTTTTACCCTTCCACTGCTGGTTTTGACCTACTGCGGCACTCTAACTCGTTACAGCGCCTCTACGGAAACATTACGTAGTAATTGAAGCTATTGATCGTGGTGGGGGCCACAAGCAGGGAGCCCAGCCCAACAATGACAAGGGCGGCACTCCCGGAAGGAATGCCGCCCTCTCCGCTCTTTGATAGCGTCTTCAGTGGGCCTGATTATACTGCGCAGTCCATGGAATCAATCCGCCGAGAGTCTTCCCACCAGGAAGCATCACATCATATTGCATGCCGACATTGCTTCCATCTGGTGTGACCGGAGAAGTATTGAGGCCGGTCTTGGCTTTGTTACAGGTTGACTCGAACTCGTTTTTCCCGGCGCATTCCTTGAGTCGAAGTGCGGACATGCTCAATGGCTTGCCCATTGTGCCGGATACTTCAGGAATCCTCTTCACGGCAGAAATCACACGATGGTTCTGCTCTGTCTCTGTCGCGACAAACTCAATCAAATCCGTCGTGCTGCCGGGAGGAACTTCCTTTGCTGCAGCCGGTCCTGCATGAGGGCGGCCCATTTTCTGCAGCTCTTGCCAGGCTGATTTCTCGGCATAAAACTTTAAATTCTTACCGGGGTGAACTTTCTGCCAATACAACCCACTCTCTGCATTACCACCGAACACGGCCACGTTGATCCAGACCGCTTCATCGTACGGGTCTAGGACAATCACTCGCCCCTGGATCGTGGTGGGCTTGCTCATATCGCCCCATTCGAATCGCTCTTGAAATGACTCAATGGCCGAGGCGCTCGACGCCAGACCCGCTACGAGGGCAACGGCTGCCAGGATGGCTCCACCTTGCTTCTGAACCTTTATCATCGCGTCCTCCTTCACAACAACGTGCTGGACTAAGAGTGGCTAGTCTTTCAGTATTTTGAAGCCGGTGATGGTTCGGCCGTCGAGGGTGACCTCCATAGCGACCAATTCTTGCGAGGCCTTGATGATCTTATCCATCAGGGCCTTATCCTTCACGGCAAGCCGAACGGTCGTGGCTGCATGGTACCAGCCGGAATAGGCCGAGTTCTTCTCGGTTCCTCCGACAAACCCCCATGCACAACAGGTAAAGAGAGGGTCCGGTGGTTTCACATCAAGCATGGTTGAGGATCGACCACCCGCGTCTCCGGATCCTTGCTCGCCGGAATTCCAATACTGGATCCCGAACAACAGCTCTCCATCAGGGTTATCCGCCCACTGAGACCAGACACGGCCCTGCAGAGTTTTGGCTGCTGGAGCAGCCTTCAGTGGCTTCCCTCCTACAACGTCATCCGCAAGACCAAGGTGTTCGATTGCGCCAGCAGCAAATGAAAAATCGGCCGCTAGCAAGCCGAAACTGGTACATACGACGGCGGCAGCTAGAATGACAGCCCTTTTCATACCACGTCCCTCCTTCATCAGATTGATTGCCATTAAGCTTGATAGGTTGTTGATCACATTCAATCGATCATTGTTGGTGTCGAAACTGACTTCCTAGCGACGCACTCGCACCTTCGATCACTTCCGAATCAAATCATGACTCACAAACCAGCATAATTGAGCTGGAACGGTACTGAAACTGAGCTGTCCTGTCAAGGGCATGTTTCACCACATGCAGCGTCGGATTTGAAAGTACTACGAAGAGCTATTGGAAAACAATAGCTTGCATGGTTTTATGCTCTGGCATTTCCTCGCGATGAGGTCATCGACAGAGGGAACCGTTTCCTTAATCCCTCGATCTGCCGGGATGACAGCGGTCCCAAACCTGTCATGGCCATATTCTCAGTCGTAAACAGGCTACGTGTCACTCGGCTGACCTGTTGTTCCGTCACAGCATCAATGTCTGAGATCATTTCCTCCAAGGAGGTGTGAGTGCCGGCGATGAGTTCATCCTTTGCAAGTTTGTTCATACGGCTATGCGAACTCTCCAGGCTCAACATCAGACCGCCTTTCATCTGT
>CXWK01007348.1_pt1 | contig 10302 bp, 10 predicted proteins | sample 590851 | NCBI WGS metagenome assembly CXWK01 (sample SAMEA3498364, study PRJEB10139) | wastewater metagenome | biome: wastewater treatment plant; material: activated sludge | place: Denmark | collected 2014-08-01
CGCACCTGGGCCGAAGCGCTCGGCGCGCACGCCATCACCGCCGGCCAGATCCTCGTGACGCTGTGGGACACGGAGGAGCGCCGCCGCTATCTCAACGCCCGCGCCACCATCGAGCGGCTCTTGGAAATGCGCGCCGCGCCGGTCATCAACGAGAACGACACGGTCGCCACCACCGAAATCCGCTACGGCGACAACGACCGGCTCGCCGCCCGCGTCGCCGCCATGGCGAGCGCCGACTGCCTCGTGCTGCTGTCGGACGTCGACGGGCTCTACACGGCGCCGCCGGCGAGCGACCCGAGCGCGAAACTCATTCCCGTCGTGCCGCGCGTGACTGCGGAAATCGAGGCGATGGCCGGCGACGCGGCGTCGGAATTTTCGCGCGGCGGGATGCGGACCAAGATCGAGGCGGCGAAGATCGCGACCACGGCCGGCGTTCACATGGTGATCGCCGATGGCCGCGCCGACCATCCGCTGCGGACGATCGCCGAGGGCGGGCGCTGCACCTGGTTCCTGACGCCCTCCAACCCGGTGACCTCCCGCAAAAAATGGATCGCCGGGTCGCTCGAGCCGAAGGGCGTGGTGCGGATCGATGACGGCGCGGTGAAGGCGATCCTCGGCGGCGCGAGCCTGCTGCCGGCCGGCGTATCCGGCATCGAGGGCGGTTTTTCGCGCGGCGATTGCGTGCTGATCCGCAACCCCCGGGGCGGCGAGATCGGCCGCGGCCTGATCGCCTACGACGCGGGCGAGGCGGCGCAGATCATGGGCCGCTCCTCGCGCGACATCGAGACGATCCTCGGCTATTCCGGCCGCGCGGCGATGATCCATCGCGACGATATGGCGTTGGGCGGCGAATAGCGCAGCTGCCAAATTAACGGCTCATTCACCCTGTTGGGATGATGTCTCCCCAACCGGAAACCGCTCTTGAGCTATCTCGAACCGCCGCCGATGCCTGCGCCTGTCGTCGTCATGAAGGACGTCGGCGGCCTCGTCACGGATTATCAGGCGCGGACGGCGCTGTACCGGTCGCAGAATCGCGAGGTCAGACTGCACGAATGCCGGTCGGCCTGCACGCTGGCGCTGTCGCTGCCGAACGTCTGCGTCTATCCGGATTCCACGCTCAAGTTCCATCAGGCCTACAACGACATCACCAAGGAAGTGGACCACGGCGTCTCGTCCGAGCTCTGGTCGGCCTATCCGCAGGGCGTGCGCGAAAAACTCGGGACGCTGACGCGCCAGTACAAGGTGCTGCGCGGGTCGGAACTGATCGCCATGGGCGTGCGCAATTGCAACGCGCCGGCCGACAGTCCGAAGATCATGATCGCCCGGGCGAGTCCGGCGCCGGCGCCGCAGGGATCCGACTTCCTGAAGGGCGTGCAGTCGACCGTGGCCACGTGGTTCGGCGGGCCGTCGCAGCCGCAGCCGAATGCGCCGCGTGTGCAAGTCGCCAGCCGCACGTCGGAGCCGGGCGCGCCGCCGCCGATGCAGACGATCGCCAACGCGCCGCTCCCGCCGTCGCGCCCGCCGCTGATCGGCGCGGTCGAGACTGCGCAGCCGCCGCCGCCGAAATCGACCCCGGCCTATCTGCGGCCGATCCAGGGTTCGGCGGTCATTCTCGAAGCGCGGTTCATTCCGCTGAGGGCGGCGCTGGCCCGGCTTGCTTCCGCGCTCCGCTGATTTCTGATAGCCCCTTTGTGAACACGCACCCAATTCCCTCCCCCCTTGAGGGGGAGGGCTAGGGTGGGGGGTCGGGAAACCTGGCGAGGTTTCCCGACCCCCTCCCCCTGCCCCTCCCCTCAAGGGGGAGGGGAGACGCGCCAAAGCGAATTGAAGTTCGGAACTCCAATGGCTGTGCCGAGGCAAATACGCGGCTTTACCAAGCCGGCACCTGAAGTCATGCCCGTCGAAACGACCGCCGAGATCGAGCGCCAGATGCTGGCGCTCGGCCGCGCGGCGCGGAAGGCGGCGCGCACGCTGGCGCTGTCGTCGGGCGCGACGCGCAACACGGCGTTGACCGCCGCCGCCGCCGCGTTGCGCGAAAAGACCGCCGAAATCATCGCCGCCAATGCGCTGGACGTCGCCGACGCCCTTGCGCGCGGCACGGCGGGCTCCTTCATCGACCGGCTGACGCTGAACGAGTCGCGGGTCGAGGCGATGGCGAAAGGGCTCGAGGAAATCGCAGCGCTGGCCGATCCCCTGGGCCGCGTGCTCGCGCATTTCGAGCGGCCGAACGGGCTGAAGATCGACCGCGTGGCGACGCCGCTCGGCGTCATCGGCGTCATCTACGAGAGCCGGCCGAACGTCACCGCCGACGCCGGCGGCCTGTGCCTGAAGGCTGGCAATTCCGCGATCCTGCGCGGCGGTTCGGAAAGCTTCCGCTCGAGCGGCGTCATTCACGCCTGTCTCGTCGAAGGGTTGAAGGCCGCGGGCCTGCCGGAAGCGGCGATCTCGCTGGTGCCGACGCGCGACCGCGCGGCGGTCGGCCTGATGCTGGCGGGGCTCGACGGCGCGGTCGACGTGATCGTGCCGCGCGGCGGCAAGAGCCTGGTCGCGCGCGTGCAGCACGAGGCGCGCGTGCCCGTGTTCGCGCATCTCGAAGGCATCGTGCACATTTTTGTGGATCGGTCCGCCGATCTCGAAAAGGCGAAGAAGATCGTGCTCAACGCCAAGCTGCGGCGCACCGGCATCTGCGGCGCGGCGGAAACGCTGCTGGTGGATCGCGCCGTCGCGACAACGCATCTGGGGCCGCTCGTGACGATGCTGCTCGACGCCGAATGCGAAGTACGCGGCGATGCGGACACGCAGAAGGTCGATGCGCGCGTCAAGCCCGCGAGCGAAGAGGACTGGCGCACCGAATATCTCGACGCGATCATCTCCGTGCGGGTCGTGGATGGATTGGACGCGGCGATCGACCACATCGAGACCTACGGCTCGCATCACACGGATTGCATCGTCGCCGAAGATTCTGCGGCGGCGAAGCGGTTCCTGGACGAGGTCGACTCGGCAATCGTCCTGCACAACGCCTCGACGCAATTCGCCGACGGCGGCGAATTCGGTTTCGGCGCGGAAATCGGCATCGCCACGGGGCGGATGCATGCGCGCGGACCGGTCGGCGTCGAGCAGCTCACCAGCTTCAAGTATCGCGTGCGCGGCGACGGACAGGTGCGGGCGTGAGGCGACGGGCTATGCCGGAGCGCGACGGGCTCGCATCCCAGCACCGCGAGGCCCCTGCCTCGCTTCGCGGCGGCGTGAGCGAGCCGGGGGGCTCGCGGTCCACCGCCTGATGTTCGCCCGCCTCCCGCCCCACGCGCCGGGTATGCGCATCGGCCTGTTCGGCGGCTCGTTCAACCCACCGCACGCCGGCCACATGCTCGTCAGCGAGATCGCGCTGCGCCGGCTCGGGCTCGATCGCGTGTGGTGGCTGGTGACGCCGGGCAATCCGCTGAAGGAAAATTCCGGCCTGCCATCGCTGGCGGATCGCATCGCCGCTGCGCGAAAGATCGCCCGCGATCCGCGCATCGTCGTCACCGGCATCGAGGCGGAGATCGGCACGCGCTACACCTACGACACGATCGCCTGGCTGACGCAGCGCGCGAAAGACGTGAAATTCGTGTGGCTGATGGGCGCCGACAATCTCGCGCAATTCTCGCGCTGGCAGCGCTGGGCGGACATCGCCGCGCTCACGCCCGTCGCCGTGATCGACCGTCCCAAGGCGAGCCGGGCGGCGATGGCGTCGAAGGCGGCGCAGCGCTTCGCCGACTGGCGCCTGCCGGAATGCGACGCCCGCGCGCTCGCGGCCAAGCCGCCGCCGGCCTTCGTCTTCCTGCACGACCGGCGTCTCGATCTTTCGTCGACGTCGTTGCGGACGCAGGCAAAAACGAGCGTGGGGAATTGAATTTTTTCGAATCAGGCTCCATGTTGCCCCTGCGGCGCAAAGCGTCGCGTCGCGACACATGAGGACGCAGCACTGAGATCAGTCGCTCTTCCGGAATCGGCGGTTGCGCCCATTCCTCCGGCCAAGACTCCTGCGGGAGCGACGGCCGTCGCGCAGGACGCCCTGCATGGACCCCTCCTGAAAAAGATCCTCGACGCGCTCGACGATTCCAAGGCGGAAGACGTCGTCACGATCGATCTTGCCGGCAAGACGTCGCTGGCGGACGGCATGACGATCGCCACAGGTCGCTCGAACACGCATGTCGGGGCCATCGCCGACCGCGTCCTCAAGGCGTGCAAGGAGATGGGCGTCGCCGCGCCGCGCGTCGAAGGCATGCCGCACAACGACTGGGTGCTGGTCGATGCGGGCGATCTGATCGTCCATATCTTCCGGCCGGAAGTCCGGCAGTTCTACAACCTCGAGAAGATCTGGAGCGGCGACCGGCCGAGCGACCGACCGGCTGCGAAGCCGACGGACGCCAAGCCCGCCGCCAAGAGCGCTGCCAAGAGCGCCGCCAAGCCCGCCGGCAAGCCTGCCGCCAGGCCCGCCAAGGCAAGCCCGCGCCGCACGGGCTGAGGCGATGCGACTGACGCTGGCCGCGGTCGGCCGTCTCAAGGCCGGCCCGGAACGCGATCTGGTCGCGCGCTACGCCGAGCGGATCGCAGCGACCGGCAAGGGCGTCGGCCTGTCGGATCTGGCGTTGCGCGAGACGGACGAATCCCGGGCGCGCCGGCCGGAGGATCGCAAGGTCGAAGAGGCCCGCGCGCTGCACGGCCTGGTCCCGGAGGGCGCGAAGATCATTGCGCTCGACGAGCGCGGCAAGTCGATGGGCAGCGAAGCGTTCGCGACGCAGGTCGGCGCCTGGCGCGACGCCGGCGTCCGCGATCTCTGCCTGGTGATCGGCGGCGCCGACGGGCTCGATCCGGCGCTGCGGGCGGAAGCGGCGCTGACGCTCTCCTTCGGCGCGCTGACCCTGCCGCACCAGATCGTCCGGGTGCTGGTCGCCGAACAGATCTACCGCGCGATTTCCATCCTCGCCGGCCATCCGTATCATCGGACGTGAACAGCGATTCGCGCCGCATTGCCGGCGCAATCGCAGGGTTTATGCCGGCTTGCGCCGGAGAACGCCGGCCCTGCGGGACATCCTTGCTCCGAACCTCTCTCTCGCTTCGCTGTATCCAGGTCGCCGCCTGCGCCGGGCTCGCGCTGTCGGTTGCGACCGCGCGCGGTGAGCCGGCCGGCGACAGCGCGCCGACCGAAGACGTCGGCGGCAGGAAGCAGGAGCTGAAGAGCGTCGAGGACACGATGGCGGCCTCGGCCGCGCAGCGCGCGACGCTCGAACGCGAGATCGAGACGATCCGCACCGACCGCGCCAAGCTGAACGCGGCCTTGCTCGACGCCACGGCGCGCATCGCCGCCTCGGATGCGCGGCTGGCGGAGACCGAGCGGCGGCTCTACACGCTGACCGGCAGCGAGGAGGCGATCCGTCGTTCGCTCGAAGGCCGCAAGCATGTGGTGACGGAGATTCTCGCGGTGCTGCAGCGGATGGGACGGCGCACGCAGCCGGCGCTGCTGGTGCGGCCGGAGGACATGCTGCAGGCGATCCGCACGTCGATGCTGCTGGGCGCGGTGCTGCCGGAAATGCGGGCCGAGACCGAGGCGCTGGCCGGCGACCTGCGCGAGCTGGTGCGGCTGCGGGAATCGATCGCCGGCGAAACGCGCAACCTTGCACGCGACCGCGACGCGCTCGGCGCCGAGCGGACACGCCTCGCTGCGCTGGTCGATGCGCGGCAGAAATCGCTCGGCGAGGCCGAGACGGCGCTCGCGGTCGAGCAGAAGCGGGCGACCGAACTGGCCCGGCAGGCGACTTCTCTCAAAGATTTGATCGCCCGCATGGAAGCCGACAGCGCCGGCGCGCGGAAGGCGCTCGACGAAGCGCGCAAGGCCGAGGAGAACCGCAGGAAGCTGGCGGCGCTCGAGACGCAGGAACAGCAGGAACGGATCGCCGCCTCGCCGTTCAAGGACCCGGCGCGGCTCGCCCCTGCCGTCGCCTTCGCGCAGACCAAGGGTCGCCTGCCGCAGCCCGTTTCGGGGGAAATCCTGAAGGGCTACGGCGCTTCGGACGCCTTCGGCGGCGTGGAAAAGGGCGTGTCCTTCGCCGCGCGGCCGGGCGCGGTCGTCGTTTCGCCGGCGGATAGCTGGGTGATGTTCGCCGCGCCCTATCGGACCTACGGCCAGCTGCTCATCCTCAACGCGGGCGACGGCTATTATGTCGTGCTGGCGGGCATGGAGCGCACGAACGTGGCGGTCGGGCAGTTCGTGCTGGCGGGCGAGCCCGTGGGGGTGATGGGAGACGGTTCGGCGCGGACCGCTTCGGCCGTCGCCATTGGCGCGAGCCAGCCCATACTCTATGTTGAGTTCAGAAAAGACGGTGCCCCGACCGACCCCGGTCCGTGGTGGGCCAAACCCGACATCAAGAAGGTGCGTGGATAATGCGCAAGGTGAATCTCGTTCTGGTGGGAGCGGTGGTCGGCGCGTCCGTCGTCGCGATCGGGCAGCAGGCGCACGTGTTCGGCGCCTCGGCCCGCGCCGCGGCTTCCGACACCTACCGCAGCCTCAACCTTTTCGGCGACGTGTTCGAGAAGGTGCGATCCGATTACGTCGAGAAGCCCGACGACCAGAAGCTGGTCGAGTCGGCGATCAACGGCATGCTGACCTCGCTCGATCCGCATTCGAGCTACATGGATTCGAAGAGCTTCCGCGACATGCAGGTGCAGACGCGCGGCGAGTTCGGCGGCCTCGGCATCGAGGTGACGCAGGAAGAGGGCGTGGTGAAGGTCGTCACCCCGATCGACGACACGCCGGCCTCGCGCGCGGGCGTTCTGGCGGGGGACTTCATCGTCGCCATCGACGGCGAGACGGTGCAGGGCATGACCCTCAACCAGGCGGTCGACAAGATGCGCGGCGCGGTCAATACGCAGGTGACGCTGACCATCGCCCGCGGCGCCAAGAAGGACAAGCAGGACATCAAGCTCACGCGCGCGATCATCCAGATCAAGTCGGTGCGCTGGCGCAAGGAAGGCGAGGATATCGGCTATATCCGGATCACGCAGTTCAACGAGCAGACCTACGACGGCGTGAAGAACGCGATCGCCAAGTTCCAGCAGGAAATTCCGGCCGACAAGTTCAAGGGCTACGTGCTCGACCTGCGCAACAATCCCGGCGGCCTGCTCGACCAGTCGGTCGCCGTCTCCAATGCGTTCCTGGAACGCGGCGAGATCGTCTCGACGCGCGGCCGCAACGCCGACGAGACGCAGCGCTACAACGCGCGGCCGATCGACATTTCGAAGGGCAAGCCGGTGATCGTGCTGATCAACGGCGGCTCGGCGTCGGCGTCGGAGATCGTCGCCGGCGCGCTGCAGGACCACAAGCGGGCGACCATTCTCGGCACGCGCTCGTTCGGCAAGGGCTCGGTCCAGACGATCATCCCGCTCGGCCAGAACAACGGCGCGCTGCGGCTGACGACGGCGCGCTACTACACGCCGTCGGGCCGGTCGATCCAGGCCAAGGGCATCGATCCGGACATCCAGGTGCTGCAGGACGTGCCGGACGAGCTGAAGGGCAAGGACGACCTGAAGGGCGAGGCCTCGCTCAAGGGCCACCTGAAGAACGGCGAGGAAGAGAAGCAGGGCTCGCAGGCCTATGTCCCGCCGGATCCGGCCAAGGACAAGCAGCTGATCGCCGCCGACGAATTGCTGCGTGGCGTCAAGACGGCGGCGCAGCTGAAGGAAACCGCGCCCGTGACCGCGACCCCGCCCAAGCCGGGCGAGGCGGCCGATGCGCCCAAGGGCGCGCTGCCGGACGCCAAGACGCCGGACGTCACCAAGCCGGCGACGCCCGCTCCCGAAAAGAAGAACTGACGCGGGCTTTGCCCCGACGCCTCGACGCGCCCGGCCCGCACGACCAATATGCGGGCCGGGCGTCTGATTCGCGGACGCCGATTCGAACGGACAAGGCGCGCGACGCGGCGAATGCCTGACGAACTCCATCAGCCCCTGGGAACGGGCCGGCGCGACGAAGGTCGACCGGGCGCCGCTGCGCGCGCGCCCCGCCGCCGCTGGTCGGGCTGGACGATCGCCTACACGGGGCTCGGCGCGCTGGCGGCCGCCGCCGGAATCTACGCCGCCCGCTACGGCGATCCGAAGGGCGGCTATCCGCGCGTCGTCGCCAGGATCGAGACGGCGCAGCCGGCCCAGACCGTCGCGCAACCCGTTCAGCCTGCCGTCCGCGATCGCGAGCCGACCGGCAGCATCGATCCGCGCCGAAGCGAACGCCACTCGGGCCAGGACGTCGAAAAGCATTCGGGCGTGAAGGTGACGCGCAGCGGCGGCGGCGAAGCGCCCGGCGCGCTCATCATCCAGCTCGACGAACCTGCGGGCGTCCGCCTCGCGCCCGCCCCCGACAAACGCCTGGTCGAACGCGACCGGTTCGGTCCGCTGCCGCGGACCGGGACCGACGGCGCGCAGGCCTGGCAGATCTACGCGCGGCCGGTGGCGCTGTCGCAGAAGATCAAGCCCGGCGCGCCGCGCATCGCGCTGCTGGTCGGCGGTCTCGGACTGTCGCCGGCGACCACGCAGGCGGCGATGGACAAGCTGCCGGCGGAGGTTTCGTTCGCCTTCGCGCCCTACGGCGGCGAACTGGCGGCGGAAGTGTCGAGCGCCCGCGAGGCCGGGCATGAAGTGTTTCTCCAGGCGCCGATGGAGCCGTTCGACTATCCGCAGAACAATCCGGGGCAGCACACGCTGACCGTGAAGGCGTCGCCGGACGAAGCCCGCGTCGACCTGCGCTGGCTGATGAGCCGGTTCACCGGCTACGTCGGGATCGTCAATTTCCTCGGCGCGCGCTTCACGTCCAGCGAAGAAGCGATGACGCCGTTCCTGCGCGAACTCGCCGGGCGCGGCGTCGCCTACATCGACGACGGCTCCTCGCCGCAATCGCAGGCTGTCCCGGTCGGCGGCAGCGTCGGCGCAACGATCGGCCGCGCCGATCTCGTCCTCGACGCCGACGCGAAGCCCGAGGCGATCGACGCCGCGCTCGGCCGCCTCGAAGCGATCGCGCGCCAGAAGGGATTTGCGCTGGGCGTCGCCAGCGCCATTCCCGCGAGCGTCGATCGCGTCGGACGGTTCGCACGCGGCCTCGAAAACCGGGGCGTCGCGCTCGTGCCGGCGAGCGCCGCGCTGGAGCGTGCGGGCGAACCGAGAGCGGAGGCGCGCCGGCCGTGAGCAGGCAGCTTCCCTACCGCCCCTGCGTCGGCGTCATGCTGGTCAATGCCGAGGGTCTCGTGTTCATCGGCCGGCGCCGCAACAAGCGCCAGCCGGAGCATGTCGCGCCCGGGCACGAGTGGCAGATGCCGCAGGGCGGCATCGATCCGGGCGAAGACCCTTACGTCGCCGCGTTGCGCGAGTTGCACGAGGAAACGAACGTGCGCTCCGTGTCCATGATCGCCGAGGCGCCGGACTGGTACTCCTACGACCTGCCGAACGACGTGGCGAGGAAGAGCTGGCGCGGCGGCTATCGCGGCCAGACGCAGAAATGGTTCGCGCTGCGCTTCACCGGCGACGACAGCGAGATCGACATTCACGATCCCGGTCCCGGCCACAAGCCGGAGTTCGACGCCTGGCGCTGGGAGAAGATCGAGCGCCTGCCGGAATTGATCATCCCGTTCAAGCGGCAGGTCTACGAGAATGTCGTCGCGGACTTTGCGCCGTTGATCGGCAAGGCGTGATCGACCACGTCTCCATCGCCGTGCGCGATCTGGCGGCGAGCGCCGCCTTCTACGAAGCCGTTCTGGCGCCGCTGGGCTATGCGAAGCTCGTCGTGCGCGAGCGGATGATCGGCTTCGGCAAGACGCATTCCGAAATCTGGCTCAACCTGCGCGAGAACCTGCCGCCGGCTGCGGCGGATGTCGGCGCCCACGTTGCCTTTCGCGCGCGCGACGTTGCGGCGGTGGAAGCTTTTCACGCGGCCGCGCTGGCGTATGGCGGAACCGACGACGGCGCGCCGGGCCGGCGGCCCTACGGCGCCGGCCCGAACGTCTATTATGCCGCTTTCGTCCGCGATCCCGACGGCGCCCGGATCGAGGCGGTGACCTTCCTGCCGCCGGATTAGCCGGCGGCGAAGGCCGGCGAGCGTTTCAGCCCGACCGCCTGCGCCGCGGCGATGGCCGCCACCACCACCGCCTGCGCGCCGACCAGCGCGACGCCGAACGGCGTCGGCGAGGTCTGGGCGAGCGTGACGAGGCTTTCGACCACCCACAGCGCATTGCCGGCGACGACGAACCAGACGACGGCCGGCGGCAGCAGCGCGCACAG
>CXWK01012794.1_pt1 | contig 10299 bp, 12 predicted proteins | sample 590851 | NCBI WGS metagenome assembly CXWK01 (sample SAMEA3498364, study PRJEB10139) | wastewater metagenome | biome: wastewater treatment plant; material: activated sludge | place: Denmark | collected 2014-08-01
ATCTACACAATCTTCTGACTGTCACACGCATGGGCGGCGAAATCCGAAGGAAGTTCCTCGATAGCGTCTTTCAGCAATGTGGGAAGGGGCACCTTCCAAGAATTTTCGTGGAAACCGGAACCTACCGTGGCGACCTGACCGTGGACGTCTGCAATCAATTCGGCCGCGTCCATACGATTGAGTTGAGCCCGAAGTGGCATACCTATTCGGCGGATCGGCTGAAGGAGTACCACCACGTCACATGCCACCTTGGCGACAGCGGCGTTCTCCTCACACAACTCGCCGCGAACATTTCTGAGCCGGCCGTGTTCTTTCTGGATGCACACTTCTCAGGTGGTGAAACGGCCCTGGGCAAAGAAGAGGTCCCACTGCTGCGGGAACTCAGCGCCCTCAGCATTCGCTCACAAAAGGACCTTGTTATCATTGACGACCTGCGCCTTGTTGGACGGAAGGGCGTTGCTGGCAGGCTCGGGACTTTGAAGTATCCGCCGATGGCATTCGACTGGTCGCACCTCTCGGTCGAATTGATCAAAGAACTATTCGCGGGCCGCGGTCGCGTGTTCTTTCAGGAACGAGATGACCGGATTGTCGCGTTTACCAATCTCTCTCTCCTCGACTCGATTCGCATCCGCACGCGCGTGCGGCGCCTTGATGGGACCGCGAAACTCAAACACAGAGCCGGGATTCTGGCGACACTCGTCAGAACGCAACCGCCATCCCAGTGGTTCCCGGCGCTTGTCTCACTCTGGAGAAAGAAGAATAGCGCCCGCCATCTGCCGCATTAAATACGAGCACCTTCATCAAAGAACTCTGACGACAGCGACCAGCGGAACTTCCCAGGAGCCACAGGTTTGAAGCCGTGGAAGAACTCAGCCTTGACGTCATACAGCAAGGCCGTGTTTCTGAGGGACCTCGCTTCCACGATTACGTCTTGCAGTTCGTTGTCCCGCGACAGGGCGAGTCCCCCGCCACCGTCACCACCCTGACCGTTGATAAAGACGAGAATGTTCAGCACATGCTTGGGATGCTCAGCCAGGAACTTGCTGTCCTTGTGCGGAACCACCTGGGAGCCCTCACGGGTCATCTGCATCAGGAACGACGAGCACTTCAGGTTCGCGCCCATACCGAACACCGCGCTGAATCGCTCGGCACACTCGTCAGTGCCCAAGTACCGCACCCAGCGAGACAGGGCGCCGTACCGCTCGAGGCGCGCGGCGCCCAACACGCCATCCCCGGTCCACCGGCAAGCGAATCCTGTGTCGTAGCTCTTCTCAGTGGACCCGGGCAAACCAAATTGGTACCGCTGTGGCCACTGCGCCACCAACTCGGCATGAAAATCGTCTGAGAAAAAATTCTCGATCAACGCCCAGCGGTGCTCGTGAAAATGGGCCGCGCATCGATCGAGATTCTCGGTCACGAGACACTGGGCGACGCCTGTGGGGAGGGTTCCAAACCGGGCCAACACCCGTCGCACCTTCCGGTATTTTTCGACCACGGCCGCCGTGCGAATGACCGTTCTCAACCGGTCCTGCGCAGGGCCTTGCGTATTGCGGGAGACGTAAGCGTCAGAGATGCCGATAGCCACAACAAGTGGCAGCGTACTGAAGGGCCTTGAACCGGTCAAGCCCTCCGTTTCGTCTGTAACCGCCCAGCCTTGCGTTCCTGCCGCCGTTGTTGAATGACGCCAGGCCACGCGGTGAGGGGACGGCCACGCACCATCTCTCTCGCGCGGAGCAAACGGTTCCACCGATGGCGAAGCGCCAGACCGATCACATCGCCGCTGACCGCGGCTCCGACACGAACCAGGAGCAGCAGGAACGCCACCCGAGCGAGCGGTCTCCGCCCGGCTTCAGTCGCGGCGGGCGTCGCCCGCTGCATCTCAACCACTTCTGTGGGAAGGCCCCAGTCTTCGCCATTCGGGTTGACAGGCTCGGGGCTCGTGAATCGTGGATCGTTGTTGGTCTTCCTGAAGACGCTCGAAGAGCGTTGCATCCAAGGGTGATAGTGCTCCAGGTGATAGAAGTCCCAGCCACTCAGCTCGCCGAGATTGACCATGGTGTACTTCGGCAACAATCTCCGCGTCATGTTGATCTCCATAGAGTTCATGTAGATCATCCGTTCGTCATAGCCACCACACTCAGCCCACACGTCACGATGCAGCAACCAGATCCCGACGGCCATGTCGTAGTAGGGTGCGCGCGAATGCTCATTCTGGCGCCGAATCCGGCGGCCGAACCAGTGGATGAAGAGGGCCACGCTGGAACTGGACGGGCACAACACGGCCAGACGATACGGAATCATCTTGATGTTTGAAAAGCCCATCTGGAGGCGCGTGGCCGTTGAGTGCCTTCCTTCAACGATGTCGAAAAATACCGAGAGGAAGCGCCGGCCCACCAGCGTGTCCTGGTCGACTCTTCCGATGTAGGTACCTCGCGCGCGCCGCGCGGCAATGTTGAGGGCGAACACCTCCGCAAACGGGCTATCGCGCTGGAGGCTTCGGGCCCGATCCGGCGGAACCAACAGGAACGTGGTCAGTCGCGCCGCGGCCGGCGTCAGGCGCACCGCCTCATGCAGGGGCGATTCGCTGCCCCAGTCGGTCACGAGGATTTCAACATCGGCTTCGCGGCCCAGTGCCTGAATTTCAGCGGCGACATAGTTCAAGGCCGTTTCCAGACGCCAGCGGGAGTTGCCCATGTAGTTGTCATTCCGCGAGCACAGAATGAACGAGAGAACCGGGCGGCTCATGTGGGCGGGACTATACCACTCGGGGAATCACCTCGAGGTCTGGAGTCTCGGAGTATGATTGCCGTTCTCATCGCGCCGCATGTCAAATGCACTGCCCTCCCCTCACTGAACTCCCGCCACCTCGCACTGGCAGCCTCGGCTGGCCCTGGACCATCGGCACGGCGCCGCTCCCAGATGCCATGCCTGACGGACAGCCGTGGCCCTCGATCAGTATTGTCACTCCCTCGTTTAATCAAGGTCAGTTCATCGAGCACGCTATCCGATCTGTCCTGTTGCAGGGTTACCCCCGTCTGGAGTTGATTGTCGTCGACGGGGGGTCGTCGGATGACACCGGCAGTGTCATGGCCAGGTATGCGCCGTGGTTCAAACACTGGGTGAGCGAGCCCGACCATGGACCGCCGGACGCGCTGAACAAGGGATTTCGCGTCGCGACCGGCGACATCCTTGGGTATCTCAACGCGGACGATTTCTACCTGCCAGGATCCCTTGAAAAAGTGGCGACCGCATTCCGGTTACATCCGAAGGCTGATGTGGTGGCCGGTCACGGTTTTTTTACCGATGAGGCCGGCGCGCTGGGCGCCCGGGTCTACAGCGACCCATGGAACCTGACGCGGTTCAGCTACGGCGCGTGCGTCCTGTTTCAGCCATCAACGTTCTTCCGGCGACCGGCCTTTGAGAGCGTCGGTGGATTCAAGCCGAGCCGCAGCACGTGGGACATGGAACTCTGGGCCGACCTCGGACAGAACGGCGCCGGGTTTGAAACTGAGCATGAGTATCTGGCCGCCTTCAGGCTACACACCGTGTCCATTACGGGCACGTCGAACTCAAGGCCCGCTCGAGTCGAGGATGCCCTGATAGTGCGGGAACGACTGACTGGGCACCCGACAACCCCCGTGGACCGCTTCATTTCCAGTGGTTTTCGAATCCAGCGCTTCGCCCGGCATCCCCTGAGAACGCTCAGGCAAAGGCTATACTTTCACTCGACCCTCGGCCGCTGGTCGCTGTGAAAATGACGTCAGACGCCCCCATTTATGTTGCCGGCCACACCGGGCTNNCCCGGGCTGGCGGGTTCCGCTTTGGAGCGCGAACTGCGCGCCCGGGGCTACACCAACGTCATCACGCGTTCGCACGCCGATCTCGATCTGACCAACGCGCAGGCGGTGGCGGCATTTTTCCAGGCACAGAAGCCCGAGGTGGTGTTCCTCGCTGCGGCGCGGGTCGGCGGCATTCTCGCAAACGACACGTATCCGGCAGAGTTTATCCAGGACAATCTCGCGATTCAGGCGCACGTGATTCACGAGGCGTGGCGCGCGGGGACCACACGGTTGTTCTTCCTCAGTTCTTCGTGCATCTACCCGCGCGACTGCGCTCAACCCATTCGCGAAGACTACCTGATGACCGGCCCTCTGGAGCCAACCAACCGTCCGTTTGCTGTGGCCAAGATCGCCGGCATCGAGATGTGCTGGGCCTACAACCGCCAGTACGGCACGCGCTACGTGTGTGTCATGTCCACCAACTTGTTCGGGCTGAATGACACATACGACCTGGAGGCCGGCCACGTCCTGCCCTCCCTGATTAAACGCTTTCACGACGCCAAGGTGAACGGCGACAAACGGGTCACGCTCTGGGGCACCGGAACGCCACGCCGCGAATTCCTGGATAGTGACGACATGGCCTCGGCGTGCGTGCACCTGCTGAATCTGCCGGCGGACGAGGAAGCCCGTTTCCTGAATGCGGACACGCCGCCGCTGGTTAACGTCGGCTGCGGTGAGGACCAGTCGATCAGTGAGCTCGCACATCTGGTCCGCACGGTCGTCGGCGCCGACGATGTGGAGATCACGTGGGACAGCTCGAAGCCGGACGGGATGCCCCGAAAGCTGTTGGACCTGAGCCGCTTGAACGCCACGGGCTGGCGCCCACGCTTAACGCTCGAAGACGGTCTCCGGCGCGCCTACGCGGATTTCCTCGTCCGCCACCCGGTGCCTGCGTCCCTGTCACGGCGGTAGGGCTCGCCGCCAGGCTTCACAGCGGCGTTCTACCTCAGCGGCTCCAAACACGTCCTTTTCGTGCGTGCTCGCGTTAAACGCATAACCTGGCAGCCCAGCCGCGAATACCCGATGCCGCATTCGCGGCGTCAGCCGGGCCGTGAGCAGCTTCATCCATCGCGGCATCTCCATCGTCGCAGGCTCGGTTCGTGGTTGGGCGATAAAGGGTTCCCGGGCAAAGGCCGCGATGACGCGGGTCAGTGTTTCAATCGGGTCAGTCTCCGGGAAAAACTGCCCCGTGGCCCACTCCCTGAGCGGAGCACTGCTATCGTTCCCGTGTGACATGGACCGATCCATGAACTCCTGCTCGGAGACCACGGGCTCCACGAAGTCGCACCACTCGTAACGCAGCGACTGCGGAATAGGGGTCGGGGCGACCATCACGACTTGTTTTGCAGCCAGCGCGGCCTCGATTAACACCGTGCTATACGTCGACACCGTCACGTCAGACGCGAGCACCCACTCCCGCACAGTCAGATCCTTGATCAAGCGGAAGGCCGGCACGGCAATCGACGTTTGCGTCTCCACAAACCGCCTGAACTCCCGAAGGCTCGTGGCGGGTCTCGGCCTGAGGATCACTTCAACCTGCTCGTCCGTGGCAAGCCGCTGACACCAGGTGAGCAACTGGGTCAGCGTGTGATGACAAAAGGCGCGCATGTCGAACAGGGCTTCCCGCGAGAGTCCGGGTTTTGCCATGCTCTGCAACCTCTCATCAGAGAGGAATGCCCATCGATAGTTCTCGGGCACGAAGATCCAGCGTTTCCGCGAATCCAGGCCGAAGCGCCTAGCGAGCTCCTCTCTGGGCTGAAAGTAACTCCGGTACTTGCTCCCATAGAGCCCTAGTAGCCAATGCCCGACGAGGACGATGCGATCTCTCGGCACGCCAGACGCGGCAAGGTGCTCGACGAACTCTGCGCTCCACGCCAGGTGCACCACTTGCGTTCTCGCCTTTTCGTCGCGCGGTGCCTTGAGCGTCCGCCCGCTGGAACTCAGAATTTGTTCCCAGGCAAGATTGTAAAATCGCGTATCCGGCCACGCATTGAAGTAGTCCCGAATAGTGGTCTCATTACTCCCATAGCAGAACGGCAACAGGACGATGTGTGGCGCCGGCGCATTCAACAGGAGCGGCGCGTCCGTGTAGAAATTGGCCACGCGTAAGTCGATCCCATGCCTCAGGCCAAGTTGATACTTGACCAACGCAAGCACGTCGAGCTCGCGGTCCACATGCTCCACGAGAGCCAGAATCCGAACGCTCTCCATGAGAGGTCTACAGCCCCCAGTACATGCGCGTCGGCGCACTCGCATAAAGCGATCTGCCCCACACGCGGCCGTTCACTACGTGCATCACCGCGCGGCCGTAGTACCAAAGATCCAGGTGATAGCCGTCCACTGAAAACCCCGGCCCCACACCCAGTTGCGGGCCATCCATCGTGAAGCTGTCCACCACGGCCGGTTGACCGCAGAGCGCGATTAACTGCTCCACGGTCCACCCCATCTCCACCGCGTCAAACTGCTCCCGCGGCATCGTCTCCTCGCCTACAGGCACGAGTTCGATGACCGGATCGCCGGCCGTGCCACCGGGCTTGCGCGCGGTGACCTTGTCCACGGGATGGCAGTGCAGCGGAATGCCGGGATGCTGATCCCACTTCACGTAGCGATCGTGGCGCACCAATGACCAGTCGCCATAAAACGCCGCGAGCTCGCCTTGCGCGAGCGAGTGCTTGAACCCGGCCGTGGTGAACTCAGGGCCCGCAGGATATTCGTCCGTAAACAACATGCACGTGTAGGCGTTCAGGCCGCCCGGCACCGTGTGCGCCTTCACATCCGCCAGCAGCCGGCGCCACACCGGGTTGTCGAGGTAATCAATCACCCCATGCGCCATCACCAGATCCCACTCGCCTTCGATCGGAAACTCGCTGATGTCGCCCACCACGCCTTCAAGCGGCACTCCCGTGTGTTCGGCCAGCGCCTTCAGCTTCGCGATACCGGCGGCCGATCGATCCACGGCCGTCACGCGGCACCCGCGCCGCGCCAGGTAGAAGGCATTGCGGCCTTCGCCACAGCCCAGGTCCAACACCCGCGCCCCCACCGGCAACGCCACGGCGAGTTCGACGATGTCGTGGTTGGGGCCGCCCATGGTGGACACGCCACCATCCTGATACCCCTTCTCCCAGAAACTGCGGAACGGGAGCTTGGCGAGTTCTTCCGGCGAGAGTGAAGACATGTGTCTGTCGCTTATGCCGTCCGGCGCGCGGAAGCCGCGTGCCAGAGGTCCCACTGCATCTGGAGATTCATCCAGAGCTCCGGCGACGTGCCGAGAAGCGCCGAAAGACGCCACGCCGTGTCGGCGGTTACCCCGCGCTTGCCCTTGATGATCTCGTTGAGGCGGTTGGCGGTCATCTGCATACGCGTCGCCGCTTCCGCTTGACTGAGCTCCAAAGGCCTGAGGAACTCCTCCATGAGCATTTCGCCCGGGTGCGTCGGTGGCTGACGCATCCGGCGAAGGTCCACGGCGCGTCTGACAACGGAATCACGAGTGGTAGTCTTCACAGCGCACCTCCCAGGCCTGACCGGCCTCGAAACGAAACGTAATTCGGTACTGATCGTTGGCGCGAATGCTGAATCGCCCCGCGTGCGAGCCCTTTAGTGCCTCCAGCCGATTACCTGGTGGCATCCGAAGGTCCGCCACGGTCGCCGCACCATGCAAGTACGACAGCTTCCGCCGCACAACCGGCCAGATCTCCTTCGGAATCGTCCGAGCCTGCTTCGAGTCTTCCGCATAAAAAACATGCTCGGTGGCCACATCCCCGAACGACTGGATCACTGGCCGATTATACCTGAATACCGGGGAGACGGGGACCGCACCGCAGGCCTCACCGCTTGACCACGCCCGGGGCGGGGCGTAGGCTCCTGATCAGGAGTCCATGTGCCTCAGCGCCTTGCGGCGTACCCGCGCACCAGTCCTACCCTTGAACCGCCCGACCTCGCGGACGCCGGTAAACGCGCCCGTCTGAGCGGTCCGGCCCTTCGGGCGTTCTTCAACATCATGACGCGATGGGGCGTGCGCGATGTTGACGCCCGCATGCTCGTCGGCGGCGTGACCAACGGACCGTACTACCAGTGGAAGCGTAATCCCGATCGGGTGATCGAGGTGGATCGACTGACCCGCGTGTCGCTGCTGGTCGGCCTCTTCAAGGCGCTGCACATCTTGTACTCGGACGCCTTGGCCGATCGCTGGGTCCACATGCCGAACACCAACCGGCTCTTCGGCGGCGCAACGCCGCTCCACTACATGCTACGCGGCGGGTTGCCGGCGATGTTGACCGTACGCCGCCTCCTCGACGCCAGACGCGCCGGCTGACTCTGTGCGCGTGCCACGAATCCGGCCGTTGGCACCGGCGCGCTCCTGATAAGTTCACTCCGGCACGTAGGTGATCTCGAGCGCATCCACGCGGCGCGACTTGAATAACTCACCCATGACGTTGCTGTATTTGAAGCCGCGCGGCGTGAGTTGATAGGTACCGTCGGCCAGCACGTCCACACACCCTTCGGCCACCAACGCCTCAAGCTCGGACGCGACGTCAGTCAGGCCATCGCCGCCGAATCGGCGCGCGTACTCGGCTGGGTCCAATCGGCCCAGCGAGAGATTGAGCACACAAAACCTCCGCCTCCGCTCATCGTCATCCAGCAGGAACCCGCGGTCGGCGGGATGGTCGGGAGAGTGAGCGTGATCGATGAAGCCGCCAATGATGTCGAGCGTGGCGGTGCGACGCACGGCGTAGTCGGTGCTGTAGTGCACACGGTCGCTGTAGCTGCGCGCGCCGGCGCCCAGGCCCAGGAGCGGCACGCCCGCGAAGTCGGCAGTCTCCTGCCGCAGGCCGCCGCGCGGCAGTGTGGTGAAGCGCACAAAGCTGTCTTGCCGGAATCCGCGGCCGGCAAGGTACGCCACGCTCTCGTCGTAGAGCGCGTACTTGGACTCGTCGGGCAGGAACCCGCTGGTATCGCGCTCGGCGCGTTTCTGGATGACCGTGAGCGGCCGAAACACCACCGGATACAGCGTGATGGTCTTGGGGACAAACGCCACGGTCGCACCAAGGCTGGCAAACCAGCTCTCGCGCTGCTGCCCCTCAAGGCCGTAGATGAGGTCGTAGTTCACGTTGTCGAACCCGATCGTGTTGATCGCTTCCACGGCGTGAAACACCGCCTCGGGCGCGTACGGGCGGCCGACGCGTTTCTGTTCCTCCGCGTCCAGCGTCTGCAGCCCCATGCTCACGCGGGTCACACCCTCGCGCTTGAGGCACGCCAGACGCTCCACGGTCATCGAGTCGGGCGACCCTTCCACTGAAATCTCGGCGCCGGCCGACCATCGCGGAAAATGCCGCCGCAACGCGTCGAACAACTGGCTGAACTGCGCCGGCGACAGCGTCGTGGGCGTCCCTCCACCGATGTAGAGGGAGATCACTTCCATGTGGCCCACGAGGGGTCCGTACATCGCCATCTGCCGGCAGAGCGCATCCACATAGGCCTGCACCAGGTCCGGACCGTGCGACGTGGTCAGGAAGAGCGTGCAGAACGAACAGCGGTAGGCACAGAACGGAATGTGGATATAGAGGTTGAGCGGGCCCGCCGCGCCGCACCAGGCGTCTTCAATGGTGACCGGCGGATCAAACGGCCGATACGCGCGCTTGGACGGGTAGCTGTAGACGTAACACGGCAACTCCGACGCGGCTATCGCCTGTCGAAGCCGGTCGCGCGCCTCATTCCCCATAATGCCCAAGGATGTATTGCAGGGCCGAATCCAGGTCGTCGAAATTGCGGGTGACGATGGCTTCGTAGCCGGGACGGCCGCGAAAGGCGGGGCCGAAGGTGATGATGGGAAGGCCGGCTTCGTGGGCCAGGAACATTTCACCGATTGTGAAGAAGGGCGCGCTGCGGGTGTCCAGCACCTGCGGTAGGTCGAGGTTGACCAACATCACGTCTGCGCGCGAGAGGTGCCAGCGATCGTTGGTGAACACTTCGTTGGGCGTCGCGCGGTAGGCGTCGCCCTGGTCGCGAATCACGCGCGTGGGGTCGTAGTAGTCAAACCCCGCGCTCGTGAGTACGGCAGCCGCCTGCTGCCGCCAGCCGGAGGACTCGGCAATCGGCAGGCCGTCAATTCTTCCCGAGAGGAACACGGTCATCATTTGGAATCGTAGGGTGTGACCTCGCTGCCGTCGCGAGGATCGATGTGAAAGGTCATGCGGCCGTCGGCGCACCGCGCGGCGAGTTCGGGATGCCGCGCCATCAACTCGGTTGAGAGTTGCGCGGTCAGTTCGGTCACGCGATCGGCGAACATCCACGGCGCGTAGCGCATGCCGAGGCGAAGCCGAATGCCGGTGGCGTCGGCGTCCACGCCGTAGTGCAGGTCGCCGGTGAGCTCCAGGCCGCGGCCGACGGCGAGATCCGTGAATCGCGGCGTGATGGCCAGGTCGGGCACGGCTTCCAGCACTTCGTAGAGCGGCCCCGACAG
>CXWK01059749.1_pt2 | contig 10298 bp, 8 predicted proteins | sample 590851 | NCBI WGS metagenome assembly CXWK01 (sample SAMEA3498364, study PRJEB10139) | wastewater metagenome | biome: wastewater treatment plant; material: activated sludge | place: Denmark | collected 2014-08-01
GCGGGCCCTGCTGGTGGTGGCCGGGATCGTGAACATCGTGGTGTATCCCTTCACCGTTCTGGTCGCGGTCGCCCAGTTGACGTATGTGCAGGGCTTCATCGAGCGACAGGCAGGATTTCTGGTCAGCAACACGATCCCCGGGGGCGGCGCGGTCGCCGTCGGAACCCAGTACGCCATCTTGAACCGGTACCGCGTGCCCACGTCGTTGTCGGCCGCCGCCGTGTCAGCCGACGCCGTCTGGACCTACCTGCTCACTCTCGGCATGCCTGCGCTCGGAGTGGGGTTGTTGGTACTGGAGGGTCGGCGCAACGCGCAGCTGACCAGTCTGGCGGCCATCGGACTCATCGGATTCCTCGTCTCGTTCACGGTGATCGTGCTGATCCTGCGCAGTGAGGCCAGTGCCCGGCGGATCGGCGAATGGGGACAGCGACTGACCGACCGGGTGCTGGGGCGTTTGCACCGTACGGCACCGGACGTCGTCGGCGGTGCGGTCGGCTTCCACGACACCGCACACGACCTCGTGGCGAAGAAGTGGTGGCCGTTGACCGTCACCAATGTCGCGGCCCAGACCACGCCATTCCTGGTACTCCTTTGTGCCTTGGCCGGAATCGGAGCCCTGCCCGACCGGATCTCTGTGATCGAGGCCTTCGCGGCGTACTCGGCGGCGATCTTGCTGACCTCATTCCCGCTGACCCCTGGTGGCCTCGGAACGGTCGACGCCGCACTCATCGCCCTTCTCGTGGCCTTCGGAGCCTCAGCGCCCGAGGCTGCCGCCGCCGATGTGATCTGGCGGTTGGTGTGGTTCCTGCCCCAGTTGCTCGTCGGTGCGATTGCCTTTCTGGGCTACCTCATCGCCAAGCGACGCCACCCCCAATCGGACGTGTCGACCGACGACGGGTCCCCTGACCCTGCGTGATCACAGGGGACACCCCCTCGAGTGCGCCGAGTTCGGTCATTGCCGGGCATCGCAGCGCCCTGAGCGGATAGCGTGCGGAAGGTCCCCGATCTAGGGAGAGAGAGTGCGAGTCAACAAGTTAGTGAGTGCAGGAGTGGCTGCCGGCGTGTGTGCGTCGATGGTCGCCCTGCCTGCCGCTCAGGCCGGCCAGGATCAGAAGGGCAAGTCGACCCTTCAGGAGACGATCAAGAGAACCGACTCCGACTGGAAGAAGCTCAAGAAGGGCAAGGGCGAGAAGTACCACGTCCGAACCGACATCGTGAAGGCCCAGAAGAATCGCGACAAACGACGCAAGTCGTTGACGTTCTTCGGTCAACTCACCGACCCGCAGATCGCGGATGAGATGTCGCCGGCTCGCCTGGAGCTCATCGACCCCATCTCGGGTCCGACGTCGGCAGCGTGGCGGCCCCAGGAGGCCCTGGGTGTGCGGGTGTTCGACTCCACGATCCGCAACATGAATGCGAACAACGTCAGCTACGTGCCCGACGGCAAGGGCAAGAAGGCGAAGTTGAAGTTCGCCGTGCTCACCGGCGACATCGCCGACAGTGCGCAGCACAACGAGGTCGAGATGTTCCGCGAGACTCTCGAGGGCGGCGAAGTCGATCCCTTCTCCGGAACCAAGATCACCACCGAGGCGCAGAAGAAGTGCCGCGCGCTGGGGATCTCGCTCACCGACGCAGAGGTCGCCGACCTGAACAAGCGGGTGGAGAACCGCGAGTACACCGGTGTCCAAGACTTCGAGGACTGGCCGGGCCAGATTCCGGAACGTTACGAGGGCTTCTGGGATCCGAACATCGGGGCCACCGGTGACAAGTACGGATACGGCGCGTTCCCGAAGTACCCGAACCTGATGGACGCCGCGCAGAAGAAGATGAACTCCAAGGGGCTGGACTTCCCCTGGTACATCACGCGTGGCAACCACGACACCCTGGTGCAGGGCAACGTGCCCGCCAGTTACGCGATCTCGGCGGCGGGCATTGCCCTCAGCGTGGAGAGCATCGCCACCGGGTGCAGCAAGCCCTGGCCGAACACCGCGATTGACATCGACTCTGCCGAGGGTCTGCCCGGCGACCAGGTCTTTTCCTGGTTGGCGGAGCCCGCCCAACTCGGTGGGGTGATCAACTCGCTGACGGCCATGCAGCCGGTGCCTCCGGACCCGAACCGCAAGTACGTGTCGAAACTCGGCTTCAAGAAGATGCTCGAGGGCAAGGACAACGGTCACGGCTTCGGCTACGTGAGCAAGAAGCAGCTCAAGGCCACGAACCAGAACGCGACCTACTACGCGTTCAACCGGGGCAAGTTCCGCATCATCATGCTGGACACGAACGCCGAGGGAGGCGGTTCATCGGGCAACCTGGACGATCCGCAGTACCGCTGGCTGGCCGATCAGTTGGACAAGTACTCCAGCGTCGAGGTCAAGAACGGCAAGCTCAAGCGTGATGGTGGCAAGAACAAGATGTTGATCATCTCGTCGCACCACACGCTCGAGACGTTCGACAACCCGACCCCGGATGAGGCCGCAGGCGTCTGCACCGACCCGATGGAAGCCGGTTGTGACAGCGACCCGCAGAACTCCGAGCCCCTGCACTTCGGTATGTCCGGAGACAAGCCGGTGCTGGATCTGCTGCTGAAGTACCCGAACGTGGTTGCGTACGTGAACGGCCATACGCATCACAATGCGGTGCGTGCGTTCAATCGCAAGGGCGGGCAGGTGCCTGGTGGTTTCTGGCAGATCAACACCGCGTCGCACGTGGACTTCCCGCAGCAGAGCCGCACGATCGAGTTCATGGACAACAAGGACGGAACGCTGTCGATCTTCGGCACGATCCTGAACACGGCGTCCTCGGTCAAGGCTCCCGCTCCGGGGTCCGACGCGATGCAGATGAGTAACTCGGAACTGGCTTCGTTGTCGCGCCTGCTGGCGGCCAACGATCCGCAGTTCTGCTCGACGACGGACGGAAAGCTGCGTCCGGACGGCACCTGCGACCACGGTGGACCCGGGGTGGCCAAGGACCGCAACGTCGAGTTGCTGACGAAGGATCCCCGCGCGCTGTGGAAGGCGAGCGGCGGTAAGACGCCAGCCAACGGCTGATCGGATCAGTTCGGCACGGTGCAGGGAAGAGGGTCATCCTCTTCCCTGCACCGTCAATTTCGCGGTCGAGTCCGGTGACGCGTTAGCGTCACGGGGTGACAGCCGAACGCCGCGGGATCCTGCTCGGAGCTGCGGCGTACACGCTGTGGGGCATCTTTCCGCTGTACTTCACGTTGCTGGTACCCGCCCAGCCCGGCGAGATCCTGGCGCACCGGATCATCTGGTCGCTTCTGATCGTGCTGGCCGCTTTGCTGATCATGCGACGGCTGACTCGGGTGTTCTCGCTGACCCCGCGGCAACGGTTGCTGCTGTCGATCGCGGCGGTGGCACTGTCGATCAACTGGCTGACGTATGTCTACGGAGTGCTGTCGAACCAGGTCGTCGAGACCTCGCTGGGCTACTTCATCAACCCACTGGTGACCGTGGCCTTGGGGATCCTTGTCCTCGGCGAGCGACTGAACCGCGCCCAGGTGGTGGCTGTTGTCCTGGCGACAATCGCAGTGGCGCAGCTGACGTGGTCGTTCGGTCGGGTGCCATGGATCGCACTCGTGCTCGCGTTCTCATTCGGCGGGTATGGATTGCTGAAGAAGCAGGCCGATGTGCCGGCGTTCGAAAGCCTCGGCTTCGAGACGAGCGTGCTCGTGATCCCCGCGGCTGGGTACGTCCTGTGGTTGACCGTGGCGGGCTCGGCCACCGTCGCGACCCAGGGGTGGGGTCACGCATTGCTTCTGGTGGGGCTCGGTGTCGTCACAGCCGCACCCCTGCTGCTGTTCGGCGCCGCGGCCACGAGCATCCCGCTGATCACGTTGGGATTGCTCCAGTACATCGCTCCCACGCTGCAGTTCCTGATCGGGGTCGTGATCTTGAACGAACCCATGCCGCTGAGTCGCTGGCTCGGGTTCGGACTGGTGTGGCTAGCACTGATCATCTTCACGGCCGACTCATGGCGGCGGTACCGCAACCCGGTACCCGCGCTGCCCTGACCGTCAGTTGCCACCAGCGAATCCGTGCTGGCGCCACGCTTCGTACGCCACAACCGCCACGGCATTACTCAGGTTGAGACTGCGGCTCGTCGCCACCATCGGGATCCGGATTTGATGGTCGGGCGGAAACCCGTCGAGAATGTCGGCCGGGAGTCCGGCCGGTTCACCGCCGAACACGAGCACATCATCCGCAGCGAAGGCGACGTCGGTGTACGAGCGCATCCCGCCGGTGTCGACAGCGAACTGGCGCTTCTCCCCCACCAGCATCTGCAGTTCCTCCCAACTGTTGTGGACCGAAACGGTGGCCCGATCGCGATAGTCCAGTCCGGCGCGGGCCAAGAGCCGATCGGACAGACTGAAGCCCAGGGGCCGTACCAGGTGCAGTCTGGCGTTGGTGTTGGCGCACAACCGCATGATGTTGCCGGTGTTGGGCGCGATCTGGGGCTGGACGAGAACGATGTCGAACACGTCCCCATGCCTACTGCATTCCTGCCGGTGACTCCATTGCCGAGTTGGGGCCAAAGGAGCGGGTGTCATTACACTCCGCGACGACTTACACTCAGGGTTCCGACGTGAGAGGTCATGCTGTGGTGAGGTCTGGGGTGGTGGTGGGTGCAGTCGGCGCGCTGTTGCTCGCCGCGACGCCCTCCATCGCCGCGGCCACCGACGGTGGGGCGGTCGTGGGCTGGCAGGTCAGCGAGGACGGCGAGCGGCCAACAGTCGTGGCGACGATCACGAACACCTCATCGACGGACTGGAACGGTTGGCGGGTGACGCTGCCGCTGAGCCACCCCGTGTCGAGCGTGTCCGGTGCCATCTCCGTTCAGGAATCTGATCAACTCACACTGTCCTCCGATCGACTGGTACCCGCCGGTGACGCCACCGTGGTGCAGTTGCGGCTCGTGCGCCTGTCCGAAGACTCCCTCACGCCGTCGTGGTGCGCCAGTCCCGCGGCCGGATGCGACGTTCTGGCCGCTGAGCCGCCCGCACCGACCCTCTCGCCGTCGGCGTCCCCGTCATCATCGCCACGCGATTCGTCGCCCTCGCCCAGTCCGTCGGATGCGACACCCGAGGAGCCGGGTGAGGCGCAGCCGACCACGACACCATCCGCCACCGGAGCCGCCGACGGACGCATGGGCGAGTCGTCCTTGCGTCTGTCCTACCGGGTGGCGCGGGACTGGGGCAGCGGGCAGTCGGTCGTCATGTCGGTGACGAACGTGGGAACTGCCGCGACTGACACGTGGGTCGTCGAGATCCCCGCCGATGTCAGCGTTGAGTCAATGTGGGGGGCCGAGTCGCTGTCCGGTGGCGGCAGTATCCGCGCGAAGAACCTGGGGTGGAACGGATACCTGGCCCCAGGAGACACGATCGAGTTCGGGTTCACTGCGCTGCCGGGACGCAATCCCGAGTGGCAGGAATGCCAGGCGACGGTGGATGAGTTCGGCGCCGACTGCACTGTAGCGGCGGCCGATACTTGGCTCGGATATCCGCGGTGGCCGATTCAGTGGTGAACGTCGGAGTCGTCGGCTGACGTCACTCGCGCCAACCGGCGTGCCAACGCGCGTTTGGCCGACAGGTCCGATTGGCGTGCGATCTGGACTCGCTGGGCCTGGGGTGAACCGGCTCCGTGGAGCGACTCGGTGAGGTACCCGACAGCGTTTCGGCCCATGGTCATGTTTTCGATGAGGCGCAGGATGCGACGTCGGTCCGCCACGTCGTGTTCCGGCCCGGTGCTCAGGTACTTGGTCAGGATCGGCCCGAGATCTGGGTCGTCGAACTCCGCTTCGCCGGGCATCGTCACCAGCAGACCCCCGGCCAGGTCTTGCGCCAGTCGACCGATCTCGTAGGGGAAGCGGGTCACGTTGTGCTTGCAGATGTTGGCCAGCAGCCCGTCGTTCTCGTAATTGCCCGCCGGACGGCGGAAGGACTGGTGGCTGGAGGCGATACCCGCGGCGTAGATCGTCTCGTTCAGGTGCACCATTTCGACCAACTTGTCGCGCACGTGCGACGCCTCCGCGACCCCATTCTGAGTGGCTGCTTCAGCCGCGGCTCCGATCAGAACATCACCGACACCGGTCTTGCACACGTAAGAGCGGCGGTGATAGCTCGTGAACCGCTCCACGAGCTCGGCGGCGAACTGCCACTCTCCATCCAGGAACACGTGCTCGGTGGGGACGAAGACATCGTCCAGGATGACCGTCACCTCTTGCCCCGCAAAACACGCATTCCCGGAGTCGATCACTTGGTCGGCTCGGTCATCACCGGACTGGCGCCCGTAGACGTACGTGATTCCGGGGGCCGTCACTGGGAGCGCCGCGGCCACGGCGTAGTCCCGATCCGCCTCGGCCATCCGCATGGTGGGCATGACGATCATCCAGTGGGAGTTGAGCGCACCGGTCTGATGCACCTTGGCACCCCGCAGGACGATGCCGTCGGGGCGTCGGTCGACCACACGCACGAACAGGTCCGGGTCGTGCTGGCCGCTTGGCGGCAGGGATCGATTGCCTTTGGGGTCGGTCATGGCGCCACCCACGACCAGGTTCAAGCGCTGGATCTGAGCCAGCCAGGTGCGAAACCGCTCGTGGTAGTCGGTGCCTGCGTCGGCGTCAACGTCGTATGTCAGCGAAAAGAGCGCGTTGATCGCGTCCATGCCGACACACCGTTGAAAGCAGGTGCCGGTGAGTTGGCCCAGTCGCCGCTGCATGTGGTTCTGGGCGACGACGTCGGCCACGCTGCCCGTCACATGTAGGAATCGGTTGACCGCGGCGTCGATCAGTTCGGAGTCAGCGGCCGCCAAGCCGGGGTCGGTTGCCGCCAGTTCGTAACTGGCCGCCATGGCGTTGATGGAGGGTGCGATAACGGGGTGATCGGACGGTTCGAGGACACGTTCGCCCATCAGGTGAACGGCAAGGCCTCGACCCCGCAGGCTTGCGCGGTAGTCGTCGGCGCTATTGATCCGGTCCCCCGGCCGCCACGTCACTTGCGGTTGGGCTTCAAGGTCCACAGCACGGTCATGGCACCGGTTTGAGTCCCGTCGTCGGTGGTGATCGCGATATCGACGGCGAACTCCGGTCGCTGGCCGGCATCGAGTTCGGCGATGATTTCGGCAGGGTCCCGGTTCATCGTGGCCGTGGCCGTCACCTGGCCCTTGGCGAACTTCAGGTAGCGAATGGTGGCTTCGACGGCCAGCGGCGTCGCCTCCCCCATCCGGTCGCCGAAGTTGACGAAGACCAGTGCCCCCGAGGCGGACTCGGCCAAGGTGAACATCGCACCGGCATGTGGGCCGGCGACGTGATTGTGGTACGGCGCCTGATCCGGCAACACCATGACGGCGCGGTCGGATTGGAGCTCCGTGAACTCCAGTCCCAGGGTGCCCACCATGGGGACGACCTGGGGAAAGCTGCTCATGACGATCTGCGGGTCCATAGCCATGCCGTGACTCTACTGGGCGCCGGTTCGCCTACGGTGGGGCCATGGCCTCCGAACCCGCCCGAGTCGCCGGCATCGACATCGACGGGGTGTTGGCGGACCCGTCACACCGGCTGCATTTTGTGTCGGGGCGGCCGAAGAACTGGAAGGGCTTCTTCAGTCAGGCCCACCGGGATCCGCCGCTTCCCGAGGGAATCCAGCGGGTCCAGGAGTTGGTGACCCGCGGCGTCGCGATCGTCTATGTCACTGGTCGCCCCGAATACTTGCGCCGACCCACCCGCAACTGGCTGGCGGACCTGGGCTTGCCCACCGACGTGATGTACATGCGCCCACGCGGTGACTTCCGTCCCGCGCCGCAGGTGAAACTCGACGTCTACCGGCGGATCGCTGTCGACTACGAGATCGACGTGATCTGGGACGATGACACCCGCGTGGTCGAGACACTTCGCTCGGCGGGATTCCCGGTTCAGTGGGCGGACTGGTTCACCCCGGACCCGGTCGGTCAGGCCGCGCTCAGCGACGCGCAGGACGAACAGGGTCGGTCCTGAGGTCGTTCGGCGTCAGAGGGTCTGGACCGCGCGCGCCCGGACGTCCAGTTCCTTCTGGAAGGTACGCATGACCGAGTCCGGGAGACCCTCCTCGTCGCGCATCCGTAGGAGTTCCTCCTGCTCGGCATGGACCATGCTCAGCCGCAACTCCCGTACCAACTCCGGTGTTGCGACGTCGTCGGAATGGCCCTCGTGGGCGCGGGCGAGCAACTCGAACCGGCGCTCGACGTTGCTGCGAAGTTGATCCACCGTTTCGGCTGGGATGGGATCCTCGGCCCGGTCGCGCGCCTGGCTGATCTCGTCCAGGCGATCCAGCGACGCACGAGCCAGCGCCAGTTGGACGCGTTGGACCGTTTCGGTGTCGTCGTCGGACGGCAGCTTCAGGGCCCGCGCCAGGGGACCCATGGTGGGCGCGAGCAGGAGCGACAGCACGACCACGCCGAAGGTGATGCTGATGATCAGGTCGCGTTGCGGGAAGGGTGCCCCGTCGACGGTGGTCAATGGCAATGTGAACGCGGCGAGAGCCGAGATCGGTCCCCGGGTGCCCGCCCAGGCGACCACGATCCAGCTGCGTGGATGCGTTGTCCGGGTCTTGGCGATGGCTGACATGGCGAACACGAACAGGAACCGCGCGGCGATCAACGTGATCAGGATGACGGGCACTGCGACGAACAGCAGCGAGCGCTCCTGGTTGCTCAGGGACTGGATCACCGATGGGACATCAATACCCACGAGGAAGAAGGCCAACGCCTGCAGGATGAAGATGATCGCTCGCCACAACATGGTGGCCTGCAGCCGCCCCGTGTAGGTGGCGGCTGACGAGGTGGCGTGAGCCAGGATGAGCGCAGCGATGACGACGGCCAGGATCCCGGACCCCTCCACCTGCTCAGCCAGTGCGTAGAGGGGAAAGGGCGCGATCAGGATCAGGCCGTTGGCCACGGTGGTGTCACGCGACCGGCGGATCACCATGGCGAGGAGGAGTCCGCCNNCGCGCGGCAACGAGACGGCACGCGCGGTGGCGGCGACGGCGACGGCGTCCGTGGGGCCCAGGATCGCGCCCAGACACAGGGCGGCCGTGAGTGGCATCCCGGGCAGGAGTGCTGCAGCGACTCCCCCGACGATGAAGGCACCCACGACCACCAGGCCGATGGCCAGTGCCATCACCGGTCGGGACACCCGGCGGAGGTCGACGATCGAACTGGACAGCGCCTCGCCGAACACCAACGGTGCCAACACCACCACGAGGACGAACTCCGGGTCCGTGGGGGCATCGGGGGCGAACGGCAGCATGCCGACCAGCAGACCTGCGGCCAGGAGCGGCAGCGACGGGTTGATCCCCCGGTTGCGGGCGATCGCAGCGATCACGATCGCGATGACGGCGATGCCACCCAGTTGGATGGTCTCGACGTCGGTCACGACTCGTCGGCGAACTGCTCCACCGGTGGGCAGGAGCAGACCAGGTTGCGGTCGCCGTACGCCTGGTCGATGCGTGACACCGGCGGCCAGTACTTGTCGGCCACGACGGCGGGGACCGGGAACACCGCTTCTTGCCGGGTGTAGCCGCGATCCCAGTTCTCGACGGTGACAGTCTCAGCCGTGTGGGGCGCGTAGCGCAGCGGGGAGGTGGTGGCGTCGTAGTCGCCCTGTGCGACGCGCTCGATCTCGGCCCGGATCGCGATCATGGCATCGCAGAATCGGTCGAGTTCGGCCAGACTCTCGCTCTCCGTCGGTTCAACCATCAATGTCCCGGCGACGGGGAAGGACATCGTCGGGGCGTGGAAGCCGTAGTCGATCAGCCGTTTGGCCACGTCCTCGGCGGTGATGCCCGTCGCCTTGGTCAGCGGGCGCAGATCCAAGATGCACTCGTGCGCGACCAGACCTTCCCGGCCGGTGTAGAGGACGGGGTAGTCCTTGGAGAGGCGGCGAGCGATGTAGTTCGCCGCCAAGATGGCGTTCTCGGTGGCACGGCGCAGCCCGGACGCCCCCATGAGCCGGATGTACGCCCACGGGATGGGCAGCACGCCAGCGCTGCCCCACGGGGCCCCTGACACCGGTCCCACTCCCCCATCGGGATAGCCGCGACCCGTCGGTCCGGCTTCGGGTCGCAAGGGGTGTCCCGGAAGGAAGGGGGCCAGGTGCGCCTTGACGGCCACCGGACCGACGCCCGGCCCACCGCCGCCGTGCGGGATCGTGAACGTCTTGTGCAAGTTGAGGTGGCTGACGTCGGCTCCGAATCGCCCCGGTCGTGAGATACCGACCAGAGCGTTCAGGTTGGCGCCGTCCACGTACAC
>CXWK01035888.1_pt1 | contig 10292 bp, 9 predicted proteins | sample 590851 | NCBI WGS metagenome assembly CXWK01 (sample SAMEA3498364, study PRJEB10139) | wastewater metagenome | biome: wastewater treatment plant; material: activated sludge | place: Denmark | collected 2014-08-01
TACATTTGGCATAGCATTTACCAAATTCGGGGTTGGGCGGCAAATCGTCTGAAACACCCTGAGCATTTGCCACCATAAAAGGAAGCACACACAATAAGCTAAATAAATTTTTAATCATAATAAAAAATAAATTATATGTATAAAATGGTATCTAATTTTTAATACAATAGTCCATATCAAACAACTACTTAAAAAATATTGTCAATTGTTTTATTATACACAACAAATATATAAAAAATAAATAATAAAATAAAATAGACAAAGTACAGACAAAGTAGTATGATAGTAAATCAAGGCAAAAGTTTATTGCAGGATTATTTTTTTAAAAAATTAATTTACAAAGTATTCAACAGTAGCAATATTTCTATTTGATTATCAATAAAATATAGTTTTTCTTATTTTTGCTGCTGCTTATTTTATTTTTTACTAATAATCATGAAAACAACTGGCGAACGGATTCGCTCAAAAATTTGGGACGGAGCCACTTTGATGCAGCATAGAGCTTTATGGCAAATTAAACCGCAAAAAGTGGTATTTACCAACGGCTGTTTTGACATAGTGCATAGTGGGCACTTGGATTATTTGCAAAAAGCTGCCGATATGGGCGATTTTTTGATAGTGGGCTTGAACAGCGATGCTTCGGTGCGCCGCCTCAAAGGAGCTGCACGCCCCATCAACGACGAAGCAGCACGCGCACTGCTGCTGGCATCGCTCGCATTTGTGGGGGCGGTGCTTATTTTTGAAGAAGACACCCCCTACCGCCTCATTCAACAAATACAGCCCGCCGTACTCGTAAAAGGCGGCGATTATGACTTGAAAGACATCATAGGAGCAGATGAGGTACAAGCGGCGGGCGGCATTGTGCAAACAATCCCGTTTATTCACTTCACTTCCACTACTCAAATGATAGAGCGACTTAAAAACGCCTAATTCACCGCTACGGTCGCTATTTGCTTCAAAAAGCCGTGCTACACGCAATTTTTATACTATCTTTGCCTTTTCAAAGCAAATAATTATCGTATTATTCCATTTAAAAACCGGTTTATGCAAATTACTTCAACCCTGATGATGATACGTCCGGTTCGTTTTGAGTTCAATGCTCAAACGGCGACATCTAATGCTTTTCAAGACGGCACGGCGCAAAACACAGCGGCGATTTCGCAGCAGCAGGCATTGGAAGAGTTTGAAGCAATGGCGGCAAAGTTGCGCTACAATGATATTGAAGTGGTCATTTTTGATGATACTCCGCAACCACACACACCCGACAGTATTTTTCCAAACAACTGGATTTCTTTTCACCGCAACGGCACTATTATATTGTATCCGATGGCAGCACCCAACCGGCGCGAAGAGCGGCGCAATGATATAGTAGCCGCTATGCAAGCACAATTTGGGTTTTCTTCCATAAAAGATTATTCCGGTTACGAGTCAAAAGAGATATTTTTGGAAGGAACTGGCAGTATGGTTCTCGACCGCGAAAATAAAATCGCCTATGCCTGTGTGTCGCCGCGCACCCATTTGTCGTTGCTGCAACAATGGTGCGCCGACCAAAACTACGCCTGCGAAGCCTTTACTGCCTTAGATGCGCAAGGCAAAGAAATTTATCATACCAATGTCATGATGTGCATCGGCGAAAAATTTGCGGTAGTGTGCTTGGAAAGCATCAGCGATTTGGGCGCACGCAACAACCTCGACAAGTCGCTGGCAGCCACCGGTCACGAAGTAATCGCTATTACATTGGAGCAAATGAACCATTTTGCAGGCAATATGCTGCAAGTAAAAAATAAATACGACAAAGGATTTCTGGTGCTTTCTTCACAAGCCTACCACAGCCTCAACAGCGAACAAGTGGAGCGCATCAGTCGCTATTGCGATATTCTGCACTCGCCCCTCCACACCATCGAAACACTCGGCGGCGGCAGTGCACGCTGTATGCTGGCAGAGGTATTTGCGCCCGATATTGCTTAATCTTTGTTAAAAAATTCTTTAAAGAGCAGTTTTTATTGCTTTTTAAGAACAATATAATTTTTGCTTTGTCAATGCTTTACTGCAAAAACACATCATTTCAAATAAACACTAACAAAACATATCTTATCATTTTAAAATGGGTGGATTGATNNGATTGATTTCGGCACTGCAACTGATATTAAGTTTATCGTTGCTGGTATTTATACACGAATTAGGGCATTTTTTGGCGGCTCGCGCTTTCAATATACGAGTAGATAAATTTTTTATCTTTTTTGATGCCTGGGGAAAAAAACTATGGAGCAAAAAAGTAGGCGATACCGAATATGGCATCGGCTGGCTGCCTTTGGGCGGTTATGTAAAAATAGCAGGAATGGTAGATGAGTCAATGGATACCGAACAACTCAAACAAGAACCGCAACCCTGGGAATTTCGCAGCAAACCCGCCTGGCAACGCTTCATTGTGATGATTGGCGGTATTGTGATGAATATTTTGGCAGGTATCATCATTTTTGCTTTTTATTTAAAAAATTACGAAAAAGAATATTTACCCGCTTCCGCACTCAAAAACGGCATTTACGCCTTTGAAGGTGGCGAAAAATTGGGTTTTCAGACAGGAGACAAACTCGTCGCCATCAACGGAAAATCGCGCGAACGCTACAAAGATTATACATCTATGGAAATGCTCTTCGGTGCTGATGTAGCGGTAGAGCGCAAAGGCGAAATCGTGCATATCCAACTGCCCGACACGCTTTTCCAAACCAAAGGCACAGATTATTTTGCGCCTTTTCATCACAAAATTCAGGTCGCCGCCGTTGCCGATAGTTCCAATGCTCAAAAAGCAGGCTTGAAAAACAGCGATTTTATTGTGGCTGTAAATGGTAAAATATTAGAAAATTACGGCGATTTGCGCACCGCCCTCCAAGCCGCCAAAGACACCGTTGTGAGCTTGGACATTGAGCGCGAAGGCAAAATGCAAAGCCTCAACTGCTCCTCAGATACCGCCGGAAAAATCGGGTTTTATCCGTTTTTTGATTACAAAGCCGTCAATGCCACACACCCCTACGGTTTGGCAGAAAGTATGCGCTACGGCATCAAAGAAGGTTGGGACGCTATTTATTACAATGCCAAAGGATTTGCAATGATGTTTCAGGGAAAACTCAATCCGGCGACTTCGGTACAAAGCCCTATTGGTATGGCAAAATATTTCGGACCTAAATGGAACTGGCAACGCTTTTGGTATCTCACAGGTTTGTTGTCGTTTATTTTGGCATTTATGAACATTTTGCCCATTCCGGCTTTAGATGGCGGACACATGATGTTCATCGGTGTGGAGGCTATCACCGGTCGCCGCCTGAGCGATTCGTTTTTAGAAAAAGCACAAATGGTAGGTATGGCAATTTTGCTTCCGCTGATGCTGTTTGCAGTGGGTAAAGATTTATGGGAAATCATTTCCAATTTCTTATTCAAGTAGTTCTTTTTTTATATACTTCGTCATTTTTACACACGCCTTGTCATAAGTAAATGACAAGGCGTGTGGCATTTTTTTGGCAAAATATTATTTTTCCTCTTTAAAATAAGGTAATATTGTACTTTGCTTGTTTTATTTCCCCTAAAAAATATACAGTTGTATAAAAAGACAATGAAAAATTTATTCACAACTACTTGTATCATTCTGTTATGCGGTGCCGTTGCAAAAATATCGGCTCAAACTCCTTGCAGTGGGGGCAGTGCTGCCGGCTATCCCTGCAACAATGTTGATTATTACGCCCACCTGACACTGCCACAAATGGGCGCGCCCAGCCCTTTGGAAGGCAGCGGCTGCTGGGGTTGGACCAACACTTCCTCTGGCAGAGAATATGCCCTGATGGGCTTAGAAAACGGCACTGCTTTCGTAGAAATTACTGACCCCGCCAATCCGGTGCTGATAGGTAATTTGCCCACTCAAACCGTTAATTCAATTTGGCGCGAAATCAAAACTTATCAAAATTATGCTCTTATTGTGAGCGAAGCCAGTGGACATGGTTTGCAAATTTTTGACTTGAACCAATTGGATAATATCACCAATCCGCCTGTAAACTTTACGGCTTCGGCGGTATATACAGGTTTTGGCAAATGCCACAACATTGTAGTAAATGAAGCCAGCGGCTACGCTTATGGTGTGGGCACGAACACTTGCAGTGGCGGTTTGCATTTTGTCAATATCAGCAATCCTCTGGCACCGGTCGGCGCAGGTTGTTTTTCCAGCGATGGCTATACCCACGATGCACAGTGTGTGATATACGAAGGTCCCGATTGCGAGCATGTGGGCAAAGAAATTTGTATTTGCTCCAATACCGACACCGAAACCATCGTTGATGTCACCAATAAAAGCGCCCCCGTGATGATTTCGCGCACAGGCTATGCAGGCGAAGGTTATACGCATCAAGGGTGGCTTTCAGATGATCAACGCTATTTTATAATGAATGATGAATACGATGAAATTCAGTTTGGACACAACACCAAAACTTACTTGTGGGATATGAGCGATTTAGATGCTCCCTTTGTTACCGAAACTTTATTGGCAAATACAGCGTGCATTGACCACAATGAATATTACAAAGGCGACCTCATTTATCAAGCAAATTATACCTGCGGACTTCGGATATTGCGCCACGCCGCCAATGCACCGCATTTGAGCGAAGTAGCTTATTTTGACGGCACTCCGGGCAGCAATGCGGCAACTTTCAATGCTACATGGAATGTTTATCCTTATTTTCCAAGCGGCAATGTTATTTTGGGAAATATTGAGGAGGGCTTGTATGTAGTGCACCCCAACGTGACAGCCGGAGTTTTTCCTGCCGATGACGACCGCGATGATGACGGCTACGCCGCTTGCAATCCCGACTGTGACGACAATAACCCAAATGTGTGGACATCTTGCGCTACTTGTATAGACAATGATAATGACGGCTACTATGTCGGTTGTGATGCTTATATTACGGTGGACGGTCCTGATTGTGATGACACAACCCCCTATGCCAACGCCGACAGCGACAATGACGGTGTAGATAACTCCTGCGATGCCTGTGCCGGATACAACGATTTATTAGACTTAGACAGCGACGGCGTTCCCGATGGTTGCGATGTCATCAACAATTGCAATACGCAATATACCATCAACCAAAATTTTGTTTCCGGAGATAATGAATATATTTCTGCCGTAAATTATATCCAAGCCACCAATACAATAGATAGCGGTGCGGTAATCATATACAATGCAGGAGATTACTGCGATTTATTACCCGAATTTTGGGCAAAATCCGGCTGCGATTTTCACGCCTACATACAAGGCTGTACGCCTTCTTTGCCGCCCATTGCCGAAGAACCACTTCTTTTTGCCAAAGAAAATAATACAGCATCTTTGAATGTTCTTCTGCAAAAAGAAACAGCCGCTACCGCTTTGCAATTACAAATTTTTCCGAATCCTGCTGCTACCGGAACTGCTGCCCGAGTGCAAGTTGTATCAGAAGCGGGGGGTTTTGTATTGAATATCATGGATATACAAGGAAAAAAAGTAGCACAATGGGAAGTATTTCAAAGCGATGCGGGTGAAGTATTTAGCTGGACATTGCCCTCTTTTTTACAGGCAGGAATATATATGATACAAGTGCAGGGAAAAAATAATGTTTGCAGCCGTAAATTTGTAGTACAATAAATTTTGATAAAAAATGGAACTTGAAAACATTACCCAAAAGCGTTGGCGTTTGCTCTTGGGCAGCGATGCACAAGAAGCCTTGCCCTGCGATTTGAGCAGCAACGAATTGGGGATTGATAAAAGTTTGCAGGCTCTTTACGACAGCGACCGCAAAGGAGGTTTGGGGGCTTCTTCGCCGCAGGTATCGCGTTGGTTGGGCGATATACGCACTTATTTTCCGAGCAGCGTGGTAAAGATTATCCAGCAAGATGCCCTCAAACGCCTCAATCTCACTGCTCTACTTACCGAACCCGAACTTTTAAACAGTATTGTTCCCGATGTCCATTTGGTGGCAAATCTGATGAGTTTGAGTAAATTGATACCCGAAAAAACTAAAGCTACCGCCAAACAGGTCATCAAAAAAGTAGTAGATGAATTGATGCAGCGATTGTCGGCGAGTACTCAGCAGGCAATATCCGGCAGCCTGAACCGCGCCTTCCGCAATCGTCACCCAAAAATCAATGAAATCAACTGGAACGAAACCATCAAAGCCAACCTCAAACATTATCAGGCAGCTTATAAAACCATCGTTCCCGAAACACTCATCGGCTACGGCAGAAAAAGGAAATCGCTGAAAAATATTGTTTTGTGTATAGACCAAAGCGGTTCTATGGGTACTTCGGTGGTGTATTCGGGGATTTTTGGGGCGGTGATGGCATCTATCCCTGCCATTAAAACCAGCATGGTGGTATTTGACACGGAAGTTGCTGACCTCAGCGAGCAGCTCCAAGATCCGGTAGAATTGCTGTTTGGCGTGCAGTTGGGCGGCGGCACGGATATTGATAAAGCCCTGAGCTACTGCCAGCAAATCATCTCGCGCCCCAACGACACGATTTTGGTACTCATATCTGACCTGTACGAAGGCGGCAATGCGGCAGAAATGCGCAAACGCATCGCACAAATTGCTGCTTCGGGTGTACAGATGATGGTGCTACTCGCGCTCAACGATGAAGGTGCGCCTTATTACGACCACGCCAACGCCGAATATTGTGCCGCTTTGCAAATTCCCGTTTTTGCCTGTACCCCCGATTTATTTCCCGAACTAATGGCAAATGCTATCAGCAAACAGGATATTCCCACTTGGGCGAGCAGCCGAAATATCAAAATATCCTAAAAAAAATTGAAAAAACAACAATTATTTTTACAACAATTCCTTTATCAATATTTGTGCGGCGGGCAAATGTTGCCAATGACAAAGCACCAACTGACGCAACAATAAGCGTTTATAATCTGCCGTACCGCGTGCATCGCTGATAGGTGCAATTTCTTCGTTAATGTGTGCGAGGGCGGTTTTTAAATTTGGTGTATTAATGTTTTTTCCGGTTAAAAAATCGCAGGTTTGCCGTAAATATTTAGGAAAAGGAGCTACTCCGCCCGCCGATAAATGCACTTGCTCAAAAGCATTGCCGTCCGGCGAAAGCGTAGCACTGAACGCCGAATTGACCGAAGCAATATCCAAATAAGTGCGTTTGCTCACTTTTTCAAAATTAAAAACACTGCGAGTCGGCGGCGGCACAAATTCAAAATGAGTAATCACTTCATCGGGAGTTTTATCTAAGGTTTTATAAGCCTTATAAAAATTTTTCAAAGCCACTTTACGCGCCTTGCCTTCTTTATTTTTTAAATGTACATCGGTTTCCAACACCAACAAAAAAACCGACATATCGCCAATTGGCGAAGCATTCACCACATTGCCCGCCAGCGTAGCCATATTGCGAATGGGCGTTGAAGATACCATTTTTACATAGCGTTTCAAATCAGAGAAAAACGATTGTATCAATGGCGACTCCGACCATTCCGTCACTGTCACCGAAGCTCCCACTTCGCAGTTGCCTTGTGCATTGAGGCGGATTTGTTGAAAATCCTCGTGTTCGTACAGCAATTCCAAAGGTGCGTGTTTTACGGCGTGGTGCTTTTGAACGATTAAATCCGTGCCGCCGCCGATATTTAAATGAACGGGAGACGAGGCGGTTGAATTTTTATTTTGTGCGGATAATTTTTCTTGCAAAGTCGCCAAACGCNNGTGCGGAATTTCAACAAAATAATCAGGAATAAAATTGTTTTGAGCCAGCCACTCCAAAGTTTGATGGGCGGGTTTTTCCGCAATTTGCTCGCAAATAAGAGCCGCCGCCCGTTCAATGGATTTGTAGCCGGTGCAGCGACACACGTTGCCATCTATGGAGGCGATGGCATTTTCGTAGTCTTTTTGGACTGTATCCATTGCAAAACCCGTGAGCGACATCACAAAACCGATGGTACAAAAACCGCATTGCGTGCCCTGACACGCCACCATCGCCTCCTGCACGGGCGACAGATTTTCGCCGTCGATGCCCTCCACCGTCACAATATGCTTGCCGTGTGCATTGCCCAAAGGCATCAGGCAACTCGTCATAGAGCGATAGCGCAAGGTAGCGTTTTCAAAATCGCCAACCAATACGGTACAAGCACCGCAATCGCCTTCGCGACAACCGATTTTAGTGCCGCGCAGCCGCTTATGATAACGAACAAAATCCAATACCGTACTGCCCGCAGGCAAGTCGGTGCTGATATGCTGACGGTTGAGAATAAATTGTATCATTTAATAGCTGATTTTCTGTGTGCTTTCCGCCCATTTTCTAAAAGCCTCCAAAGCCTCATCGCGCATTATCTGCTGTGTGAAAATACTTCTTTTTTCCAAAGGTTTGGCGATTTCTTCGTAAATAAACTGGTCGTCGAAATCAATGGCGGCGGCATCGGCTTTGCCGTTGGCAAAATAGAGGCGGTCGGGGCGCGCCCAATAAATAGCTCCCAAACACATCGGGCAGGGTTCGCAGCTGCTGTAAATTTCGCAGCCTTCCAACTGAAAAGTCCCCAGTGCGGCACAGGCATTGCGGATAGCCACCACTTCGGCGTGGGCGGTGGGGTCGTTGGCGGCCGTAACGCTGTTAGCTCCCCGCGCAATGATTTCGCCATTTTTTACCACCACAGCCCCAAAGGGACCACCGCGCCCGCTTTCTACATTATCTATTGAAAGGCGTATGGCTTCTTGCATGAAAGTAGTGTTCATAATTTATAAAAAGATTTAAAACAACTAACAATGAAAATAAAAAAAATGTAAGTCAATATAGATATATACGCCATACTTATTTACCGCCGTTCAAATTCCTGATGGCATTGCTTGATGGTATAAAGCAAATCGTAGGCAATTACATTTAAAATAAAATCTTCGGGCAAATTGCAATAGCGCATCAGGGCTTCTAATTCGGCGGGGTCTTTGATGCCGGTGAGGAGCGATACCATTTCGGGGTTGTATTTTTTGGCAATGATACGCTTGCGTTCTTCGGCAGCAAAAATGCGCTCGCGTCGCCGTTCAAATTTACCTTCGCGGCTCACCATTTTATACAAATGCGTAAAAAGCCCCGTCACCGCCACACCATTTCCGCTGGAGGAGGGACCATAAGTAACATCATTGTTGCCGCCTAAGAGTGGCTTGGCGGTATTTTTGATTTCGGGCAAATTCAGAGGAAGTTCCTCTTTGGGCAGTTCCATTGCGATAGCAGCTTGCTTGAGGTCGTAGTAGGTTTTCCAAGGCACAATGATAACGGGTTTGAGGATATAGTCGCGGGGAGTCATAAAAATAGTGGGTCTCAGTTGTTCGTAGTTGATGCTTTCATTGACGACCAAAGTGTCCATATCGTAGCCTAATGCCGAAAAAACAATCTGGTCGCCATCAACGCCGCCTACTACAAATTCTCCGTTTTCTCCGGTATAAGTAAACTGGTTGCGCTGTACGTTGGCAATACTCGTATATTCCAAAGGGCTTTTGTCGTGTTCGGCAAGCACCTGCCCCCGAATAATAATCCATCGCTTCAACTCCTGCGCTTTTATGTTGTTAGTATTTATCAAAAAAGCACAGCAAGCCACAAGTGTTGCAATGATGTATCGTACAAAGTTTTTAATTGGCACCGGTTAGTTTTTTAAAAATATCTTCCAAATTGCTTTGCTCTTTTTGAAGGGTAAGCAAAGTAAACCCGTTGGCTACGGCAAAGCGATAGATGGCGGCGCGTAAATCCTCGTTGGAGGCACTGCTGAAATGCCAAATCTGAGGTGTGTCGCCCTGCCTTATAGTGGCTTCGCCGAAATGTTGCCGGAGGCGTTCCGAAGAAATTATTTCGGCAAATTCTGCCAAAAAAGATACCTGCCCCGCCACCCGCGCCGTAATTCGGTCGGTGGGGTCGTCTGCTACTATTTTTCCTTGATTGATGATGATGATACGGTCGCAAACAGCCTGTACTTCTTGCAAAATATGTGTGCTAAACAAGACCGTTTTTTCTTTTCCCAAATTGCGAATGAGCTGGCGAATATCGTGCAGTTGGTTGGGGTCTAAGCCGGAGGTGGGTTCGTCCAAAATCAATACGGGCGGGTTGTGCAGAATCGCCTGCGCCAAACCCACGCGCTGACGATAGCCTTTTGACAACTGCCCGATTTTTTTGTTGCTTTCCGGCAACAAACCGGTGGTAGCGATGACTTCTTCAATGCGGGTGCGTGCTTGCGAAAGGCGATAAACAGCTGCCACCGATTGCAAATATTCCCGCACATACATTTCCAAATG
>CXWK01006813.1_pt4 | contig 10291 bp, 9 predicted proteins | sample 590851 | NCBI WGS metagenome assembly CXWK01 (sample SAMEA3498364, study PRJEB10139) | wastewater metagenome | biome: wastewater treatment plant; material: activated sludge | place: Denmark | collected 2014-08-01
GTGTTCTCGAAGTACTCCATCTTGATGGGGATACTGCCGCCGGGCAGGTCAACCTCGACGCTGTAGCTTGTGGCCGGCTGCACGCGCCACTGGTCAATGACCAGGGCGTTGTTGACCCACAGGCGAACGCCGTCGTCGGCGATGACCGTGAAGCGGTAGCGCCCGGCGTCGAGGTTCAGGTTGCGCACCCAGCGGACGGAGAAGAAGTCGGCCGGAAAGCCGGCTGTAGGCGTGCCATAGCCCCAGTTGAAGTTGACGTCGGTTGTGGTGCCGGTGAGCGTTGGCGCGCCGCTGAGGCTGGTGTTGGTAAAGTACTCGTTGAACCAGTTGCCCGACGGCGGCGGTGGCGGCGCGTTCAGGGCCACGTAGCTCAGCTTGGCCACAGCCACGCCGCCGGCTTCGTAGTAGCGAACGGTAACGGTGTGGGTTCCCGCGCCCAGGAAGACGTCGGCGGTAATCGTGCGTACCTGGCTGTCGTACCAGGCGTCAATGATGAGTGTGTTGTCAACCCAGACGCGAATCCCGTCGTCGGCTGTAGCCGAGAAGCGATAGGTGCCGGCCGGCAGGGTAGCCGTTTGCGTCCATTGGGCGGAGAAGTTGTCCGTGAAGACCTGGGGCGCGGGCGCATCGCCGCCCCAGTCGAAGTTGATGCTCGCGTCCTGACGGATGAGAACCGGATTGCCCGACAGATCGCGATTGTTCCAGTAGCGACCTTCCCATGGGCCGCTTTGAGCGCTGAGGTCGAGGGTGCTGGTTGTCAGGGCGGTGATAACGAAGACCGCCAGGACGGTAGCGAGAATGAAATACCGCAAGCGATGGAATCGGAACCACCTGTTCATGAGGACGCTCCTGTTACGTCGCGGCGCGGCCGGCGGGAGCCGACCATGCCGCCACAAGCCAGCGCTTCGCGCGCTGAAGACACATGACATAATGATAGTCGCCGCTTAATCCTATGTCAAGTGTGCGGCCGGAATCGTCCGGGGCCAGTGCAAAGTGAAAAAGAGCCTCACGCAAAGATCGCAAAGAGCGCAGAGGACGCAAAAAGACTAAGGTTTCCTGGCGGTCTTTGCGTCCTTTGCGCTCTTTGCGTGAGGTTCTTCATGCCTTATGCCGCCGGGGGCAGGGGGCGGACTAATTCGCGCGTGTCGCCAACACGGCGTGTCAATCGAAGCTCGTCGAGATGCTCCAGCAGGGCGATGGCGTACTTACGACTGGTGCCCAGTAGATCGCGCGCTTCGGGGGCGGTGATGGCGCCGTGTTGCCGCAAATGACCTTCAAGACGGGCCAGCAGGTCGGCATAGATGGGGGCCGAGTAGACGACCTCTTCGTTGATGGGGCGCACTTGGCCGAGAGCGACGAGGGCAAAGTAGAGGGCATCGCCGACCAGCGCTTTGCACTCCTTGACGCTGGGGGAGTTCACGCCCTGGGCCGCGAAAACGGCGTGCAATTGGGCCGCGGCCGCCTCTTGCTGGGGCGAGAAGCGCACGGTGTGGTCGGGCCGGCGCAGCAGTGGCCCGGCTTCGACGACCTGGCCGGCGGCCAGCAACTCCTCGCGCAAGACGGCGAAGAGCGGCGGCGGCAGTTGCAGCCGCGCGCGCAACTCCTCGCGCTCCATGCCCGGTCGCAACGGCATTTCGACGTGGTAGCGCGCCAACTCGTCCGCGGCCCGCTCGGCCAACCCTTGCCAGTACGCCGGCCAGATGAGAGTCTTGCCGATGGCTCGAATCTGCCCGGCGGCCACTAGAGACTCCAGCGCCGCCGGCCCTTCGTCGGCCGACAGCGCGGCCCGCTCCAGCAGCGTCGCCGCCGGCAGAGTTCCGGCGCGGGCCAGCGCGGCCAGCAGCAGTTCGTCGGGTGCGCCGCGTTCCAGGGCCTGGAAGCGTTCGACCACGTCGGGGCGAAAGCGGCGGTGGCGGCGGCCAGGTCGGGGATCGAGTACGCGCCCGCCGCCCAGCGTGGCTCCCGGCGAGGGGCGGCGCAGGATGAAACGATCGCCGCGCGCGGCGGCCACTGGTTCGACGAGGGCCAGTTGCAGCCAGCCGCTGGCCCCGGGCAGAATCTGTTCGCGGCCGATGACGCGGGCGCGGGCGGTCACCTCGGCCGCGCCCAGGAAGAGCTTGACCTCGTCATTGTGGGCCAGCGGGGCGTCAGCGTCGGGCAGGTGGCGGTAGTGGGCGTCGAGGCGCAGCGTGGGCCGCAGAGTGCCAGGAGCGGCCACGACCTGGCCACGGCTCAGCGCTTCGCGGGCCATGCCACTCAGATTGATGGCCACGCGGCTGCCGGGCAGGGCGGTGTCGCGTTTGGTGTTGTGCGTTTGCAGGCCGCGCACCCGGCCGGCGAGGCTGCCCGGCTGTACCTCGACCTCATCGCCAATGCGGAAGCGGCCGTCCAGCAGGGTTCCGGTGACGACGGTGCCGAAGCCTGGTAAGCTAAAGACACGGTCAATGGGCAGACGGGCGCGGCCGAGATCGGGCAGGGGTGAGATTTCGCGTAGTGAGGTGGCAAGAGCGTTGCGGAGCGTTTCAAGCCCCGCGCCGCTGCGGGCCGACACGGGCACGATGGGCGCATTAGCCAGAACAGTTCCCCGCACGGCGTCGGCAACCTCCAGAGTGACCAGTTCCAGCCACTCCGTGTCGTCTACCAAATCGGTCTTCGTCAGGGCGATGACGCCGCGGGGCACTTGCAGCAGATCGAGGATAGCCAGGTGCTCGCGCGTCTGGGGCATGATGCCCTCATCGGCGGCGATGACGAACAGAGCCAGGTCAATGCCGCCGACGCCGGCCAGCATATTCTCAATGAAGTCGCGGTGGCCGGGCACGTCAATCACTCCGACTTCCTGGCCGTCGAGCGTCAGCCAGGCGAAGCCGAGGTCAATGGTCATCTCGCGCGCCTTTTCCTCAGCCAGGCGGTCGGGATCAATGCCGGTAAGGGCCTCGACAAGGGTGGACTTACCGTGGTCAACGTGGCCGGCGGTGCCGATGACGTGCATGGCGCGGAGGGGGCCGGGCTAATCTTCGCGGACGGGAACCAGAGCCGGCTGGCGGCGGCGGTTGGGATTCTGGTCGAGGGCCTTCTCCACTTCCTCCAGCCACAGGACGGGCCACTTCTTGATGGCCTCCGATTGGGCCAGCGACACACGCATGGCTACGGCCAACTCCTGCTTCAGTTGCTCTAACTCCTCGTTCAACCCCACCAACTGCTCGCGGAATTCGCGCTCGCGCCGGTCGCCGACGGCCAGCCGTTGCAGCCAGTCGGCCTCGAAGTTCTTCCACTTGCGGTTATCTTCCTGGGTATACTGATCCCAACGCGACTCCATGCGCTTCGATTCGACGCGCACCAACTCGTTGGCCTCGCGCTGCTGATTCTCCAGGTGGACTTGCAAGGCACGCAGGTTCTCGATGGCCGTGCGCGACTCGTTATACTGGTTGTGGAACTTCACCCAGTCTTGCGTGAAGCGCTCTAGCGTGGATTCGTGCTCGTCCATGCTGCGCTGCCAGCCGGCCAGCCGCTGATTCCGTTCGTGCTCGCCGATCTGCACTTGCTCGGTCCAGTCGCTGATGCTCTTGCGCAGCAGAATTTGGGCTTCGCTGGTCGTCTGGGCCGAAGCCTGCACTCGGGACAGGTTTTGCCCCAGGATTTCCAACCGATTGTTGATCGGCTCCCAGCGCTTGCCGATCTCCAGCAACGCGGCCTGAACTTCGGCGATGTTGCGGTTGTCCTGCTTCTCTTTCTCTTCGACGAAGGCCAGCGAACGCTGCACGTTCTCGACCTGGCTGGTGACCTGGGTCAATGCGTTCTGCTGGACGCCGATGAGGTTGGCCAGCCGCGCCTCTTCCGCCTGACGCAAGGGCAGCACCTGCTCGATGCGCGTGATGGCCGGCAACTCCTTGCGAATGTCAGCGATTTCGCGGGCCGTGGCCTCGTGCTCGACGCGGCGCAGCCGGTCCAGCTCGCGCTCAGCATCAATGCGCCGCTTCTCATACCCCTCGATCATCTTGACGATGTCGTCGCGGAACTGCGACAACTGAGTATCAACCATGGGGATGCGCGAAAGCTGGCTATTGACCGCGCCCAGTTGCTTCTCCAAATCCTGGATGCGCCGGTCACGGCTGACGAGTTCGCGCTCGGCCAACACAGCGCGCTGCTCCAGTTCGACGAGTTTACGCGCCGTCTTGCGGCGCTCTTCGTCGAGCCACTCCATGCGCTTGCGCAGTTCGCCGACTTCCTGGTCAAACGCGGTGTTAACGGCCTTGGGGCTGGCGTTGTTACTCATCGCCTTCACTCCTGCAAGACTCCGCCGTTGCCAGAAGGCGCGGGCGGGAATGGGCGCATTATACTCAGCCGCCGGACAGGAGGCCAACTTGCCCGGCAGCGCTCATCCGCCATACAATCGCGCCATGCACATAGGAATTGACTGCCGGCTGCCGACGTACCGGATGGGTGGCATCAGCCAGTACACGCTCCATCTCATCGAGGCGCTTAGCCGGCTGGCGGGGAGCGAGCGCTACACCATTTTCCACAGCCGCAAAGAGAGTCGCTCCTTTGTACCGGACGACTCGCGTTTTTCGCGTAGCGATTTATGGACTCCTTGCCATCATCCCCTTGAGCAGAAAAGCCTGGCCCTCGAGTTGGCCCGGCACAGGCTCGACGTGCTGCACAGCCCCGACTTCATCCCCCCCGGTGGGGGGGCACGGCGCACCGTCATCACCGTCCACGACCTGACATTTCTGTACTACCCAGAGTTTCTGACGGCCGAAAGTCGCCGCTACTACGCCGGCCAAATCGAATGGGCCGTTGGCGCGGCCGACCACATCAGCGCCGACAGCGAGGCCACGCGGCGCGATTTGATCGCCCTGCTTAACGTGCCGCCGCAGAAGGTGACGACCATCCACCTGGCGGCCAACCCGATCTTCACCGTTGACTACCCGGCCGAGGCGGTGGCGACGACGGTGGCCGAACTCGGCATCGGGCGCGGCTTTATCCTGGCCGTAGGTACGCTGGAGCCGCGCAAGAACCTGCCGCTGCTGGTGCGCGCCTACCACCGTTTGCGTCGGGAGGCGGGGGTGACTGTGCCCCTGGTGCTCGTCGGCGGCAAGGGCTGGATGTACGAGGAGGTGTTCGGCGCGATTGATGCCTTAGGCTTGGCTGATTCGGTGCGCCATCTCAGCGGCCTGACTGACGAACAACTGGCCCACCTGTACCGGGCCGCCGGCGTGCTGGCCTTCCCGTCGCACTACGAGGGCTTCGGCTTGCCGGCGCTGGAGGCGTTGCACGCCGGCTGCCCGGTAGTGGCCAGCGACCGCGGCTCTTTGCCGGAGGTAGTGGGGGAGGCGGGGCTGCTGCTGTCGCCCGACGACCTCGACGGCTGGTGCGATGCCCTGCGCCGCGTTCTGACGGATGCCGAGTTGGCCGCTCAGTTGCACCGCGCCGGGCCGAAGCAGGCCCAGCGCTTCAGTTGGCCCAAGACGGCCGAGGCCACGTTGGCCCTCTACCGGGCGGCATAGAGATTCCACATGGCCCGTATTCTGCTGCTGACGCCGCAACTGCCCTATCCGCCGCACCAGGGCACTAGCCTGCGCAACTTCCACCTGCTGCGCGCCCTGGCCGAGCGCCACGAGGTCACGCTGCTCAGCTTCGCCGAGGACGACCGCCCGGCCGACGTGGCCCGGCTGAGTGAACTGGCGCGCGTGCTCCCGCCGCTGCCCGTGCCGCCGCGCACGACCGGCCAACGCCTGCGCCAACTGCTGACGACCAGCGCGCCGGACATGGCTTTGCGTCTGCGCAGTGGGGCCTTCAGCGAGGCGCTGACCGGAGCTTTGCACACGGCGCAATTTGACGCGGTACAAATCGAAGGAATCGAATTGGCGTGGACGATTCCCACTGTGCGGGCAACGGGCAGCAGGGCGCGTCTTGTGCTGGACTGTCACAACGCCGAGACGGAGTTGCAGCGGCGGGCACTGCGCGGCGACCGGTCGCGCCCGGCGCGATGGCCGGCAGCGGCCTACTCCGCTATCCAGGTTGGCCGGCTGGCGCGCTTCGAGCGCGAGGCTCTGGCGGCGGCCGATGTTGTCATTGCCGTCAGCGAGGAAGACCGCAGACAGTTGATGGCGCTGGTGGGGCACGAGCGCCCAGTGGCAGTCATTCCCAACGTCATTGACGTACAAGCCTATCGTTGGCAGACGCCGGTGCCGGACGAGTGCCGTTTCGACCTGGTGTTTACGGGCAAGATGGACTACCGGCCCAACGTGGACGGCGTACTGTGGTTTGCCGAGGCGATCTGGCCACTGGTGCGCCGTCAGCGGCCAGACGCGACGTGGGCCATCGTCGGCCAGCGGCCGCATCCTCGCCTGGCTGCCCTGCGCGAGCAACCCGGTATCACCCTCACCGGCCGCGTCGAGCACGTCCAGCCCTATCTGGCCGGAGCCGGAGTCTACGTTTTGCCGCTTCGCATAGGGAGTGGGACACGTCTCAAACTCATCGAATCTATGGCCGCCGGTTGTACAGTGGTGTCTACGACTATTGGGGCAGAGGGGTTTGCGTTGGACGATGGCGGCGAAGCCATCCTGGCCGACACACCGGAGGCATTCGCCGCGGCCGTTCTAGGGCTACTCGACGACCCGGCGCGGCGCGCGGCGATGGGCACGCGCGCTCAGGCCTTCGCCGCGCAGTACGACTGGCGGCGTGTTGCGCCGCTGCTCAACGAGGTCTACGACCGCCTGTTGGCCAACCGCCGTTAGCTGTGGGCCAGGTCTGTAACTAAACGGCAATGAGCGGCGACTTGGGCGCGGCGCTCAGATACTCCGCGCCGCCGGGCGTGACGTGCAGCAGGTCTTCGATGCGCACGCCGCCATAGCCTGGCAAATAGATGCCCGGCTCGACCGTCATCACCGCGCCGGCGGGAATGATCGTCTTCTCGGCCAGCCGGCTGAAGCGCGGCTCCTCGTGAATCTCCAACCCGACGCCGTGGCCGGTGCCGTGGCCGAAGTGGTCGCCGTGCCCGGCGGCGGTGATGAGGTCGCGCGCCAGCGCGTCCACGTCCTTGCCGGTGACGCCGGGGCGGATGCCGGCGATGGCCGCGCCGTGGGCCTGCTCGACGGTGTTGTAAATCGTCCAGAAGGCGTCGTCGGCCGTCTCGCCCAGATAGAACGTGCGGGTCAGGTCGCTCTTGTAGCCGTCTAACTGTGCGCCCAGGTCAACGATCACGATGTCGCCCGCTTGCAGCAGGCGCTCGCCGGGGTGGTGGTGGGGCAGGGCGCTGTGGGGGCCGGAGGCAACGATGATGTCGAAGGCCACGGCTTCTGCTCCGGCTTCGCGCATGAACTTCTCCAACTCCCAAGCGACAGCGCGCTCCGACACACCAGGCCGGGCCAGATGCGGCACCTGAGCCACGGTGGCGTCAGTCAGGCGGGCGGCGGCGCGAATGGCGGCCAGTTCGTCGGCCGACTTGACGGCGCGCAGCGATTCAACCGTTGCCGGCAGCGGCACCCATTCGAACCCCTCGTGCTTGTCCAGCGCCGCCTGGCGGGCCAGGGTCACGTGGGTAGCCTCGATGCCGATCCGCTTCGCGTCGACCGTGGCCAGGAAGTTGGCCATCGCGTCCTTCTCGTCGCGCATCTGGAAGATCTCGAAAGCCGGCGCTTCGGCCGCGGCCCGCTCCCAGTAGCGCGAGTCGGTGGCCAGCACCGCCCGCTGGCGCGAGATGAGCAGTTGGGCGGCCGAGCCGGTGAAGCCGCTGGCCCAACGGCGGTTGGCGGGGCTGATGAGGAGCAGGGCATCCACTTGCCACTCATCGAAGCAGGCGCGGAGGGCGGAAAGGCGGTCGTTCATACGGTTTCTCCTGGGTCAATCCACAATCGGCCCGTGCCGGGCACGACTTGGCCGATGATGGCGGCATCTGGTAGTAGGTCAAGAAACACCGCCACGCCTTCGGGTGGGACGGCCACAAGCAGGCCACCGGACGTTTCGGGTGTGAAAAGCAAGTCTTGATAAAGATAGTCAATCCCATCGGCAAAGGTGACCGACGGGCCGAAGAAGCGGGCGTTGTTGCCCATGCCGCCGGGAAAGGCCCCGGCCCGGCCATAATCGAGCGCTCCCGGCAGCCACGGCAGGCGGGTCAGGTCGAAGCGGAAGTCGGTTTCCCCCTGGCGGGCCATCTCCTGAGCGTGGCCCAGCAGGCCGAAGCCGGTGATGTCGGTCATAGCCCGGGCGCCGGCGGCGTTGGCGGCGCGGGCGGCGGCGCGGTTCAGCCGCTTCATGCTGGCCACGGCGGCGGCGACGTGGTCGGCCGCGGCCAATTCGCGCTTCAGGGCCGTGGTGATGACGCCCACGCCCAGCGGCTTGGTCAAAATGAGCACGTCGCCCGGCTGCGCGCCCCCCTTGCGCCGCACGCGCTCCGGGGCGATTAGCCCGGTGACGGCCAGGCCATACTTCGGTTCCTTGTCGTTGACGCTGTGGCCGCCGACGACGACCGCCCCCGCCTCGGCCACCTTCTCCGCGCCGCCGCGCAGAATCTCGGCCAGTATCGCCTTGTCGAGCGTATCGGGAAAGGCGACGAGATTGATGGCAAACAAGACTTCGCCGCCCATGGCATAGATGTCCGACAGCGCGTTGGCAGCGGCGATGGCGCCGAAGTCATACGGGTCATCTACAACGGGTGGGAAGAAGTCAACCGTGGAGACAACCGCCTGTTGCGCGTTGAGCTGGTAAACGGCGGCGTCATCGGCCGCGGTCAGACCAACGAGCAGGTCGGGGAAGTCGGCCGCTCGGAAGATGGCGCGTAGTGGCCCCAGAATGCGCTCCAGCTCCGCCGGAGCCAACTTGGACGCTCAACCGGCGCAAGAAGCAAGAGTGGTCAGTCGAATTGGTTGTTCGCTCATGGTGCTTATCGTTTACACACAATCGGGAAGCGTAGACAACGAGAAGTATACTGCCCGCCGATGATTCGGCAATTGGCGTTGACCGGGCAGACGGCCATTCCTATAATGGCCAGAATGAAGCGTTCACCCCTCTCGCGTGTCGAGAGCCTGCTCCGTAAGGTCGTCGAGGAGCCGTTCACCTGGCTGGCCGGGGATCCGTTGGATCCGTTCCGGCTGGCGACGCACCTGGTACGCCACTATGAGGACGCGCTCGACGACGGGACGTTGCCCAACCAGTTTACGATCCACCTTAGCCCGGACGACTACGCCGAGATGGCCGCCGCCGGCCTGCCCGAACTGGAGGCGCAGGTGGCCGACTACGTGGCCCTGCTGGCCGAACGACGCGGCCTCCACCCGTCTGAGCCGGCCCAAGTGGCCTTCGAAGCCGACACGGCCGAACTGCCGCGGCGCGCCCACATCGTCGCCAGCCGGCACGCCGAGCCGTCCGACAGCCATACGGCGGTTTTCACGATGGACGCGGGCCAGGCGGTTCTGGAGGCCATTCGCGCCGCCGATGCGTTCCTGATTGTGCAGGGGCGGCAGCACATCGCCCTCGACCGGCCGGTGACGCGCATCGGCCGCCGCATGGACAACGACATCGTCCTCGACTCGCCGTCCATCAGCCGGCAGCACGCCCAGATTCGCTGGCGACAGCCGTACTTTGTCCTCTATGACGTCAGCCGCCACGGTCAGACGGCCGTCAACGGCGTCACCGCCCGCGAATACGTCTTGCGGCCGGGCGACGTAATCGCCCTCAGCGACATCATGCTCGTCTATGGCGAGGGGCGCGACGAGCCGCGGGGTGACGCGCTGCTAGTTGCCGACGAAGAACTCGATACGACCATGCAGAAGCCTTTCGAATGAGCACAACGTTGTTATTGCTGTTCTTGCGCATCGGCAGCGCCGCGCTGTTGCTGGCCTTTTTCGGGGCGATCGGCTGGTACCTATGGCAGGACTTGCGCGTCACCCGCCGGACGATGGCCGGGCAGGGGACGATCCTGGGGACGTTGCGCGTCATCGCCAACACGGGCGCGCGCCCCGCGCTCGATACGGTGTATGAGTTGACGCCCATCACGACGCTCGGCCGCAACAGCCGCAATAGCATCGTCCTCAACGAAAACTACGTTTCCAGCGAGCACGCGCTGCTGGCCTGGCGCGATGGACAGTGGTGGCTTGAGGACTTGGGCAGCCGCAACGGCACTGTACTCAACGACGCACCCCTGACCGACCCAACGGTCATCTCGGCCGGAGACGTACTGACGATCGGCGGCGTGCAGTTGAAGCTGGAGTTACCGGGGCGACGCGAGGGGGAAAACGAGAGCGGCATACGGGATTCGAACCCGTGATAACAGCTTGGGAAGCTGCTGTGATACCAC
>CXWK01059847.1_pt1 | contig 10291 bp, 10 predicted proteins | sample 590851 | NCBI WGS metagenome assembly CXWK01 (sample SAMEA3498364, study PRJEB10139) | wastewater metagenome | biome: wastewater treatment plant; material: activated sludge | place: Denmark | collected 2014-08-01
GAAGACGAGACGGCCGCCGCGATAGGTCAACTGGCGGGGAAGGAAGCCATCGCCGGCATGAAGCGCGGCCAGCCGGGGGAAGTCGGCGTAGCTCGTGTTGGCGGCCATGAGCAGCACCAAAGCCGTGCCGGCGATGAGCAGCAAGTAGGAAATGCTACCCGCGCCGAAGATTGTGCGCGCCATTTGCGAGATGATCGTCTCGTGGTGCGACGGAATGGCCTGGATGTGGCGTGAGAGCACCGTGATGCCCAGGAAGAGCACAATCAGCAGCGAACTCATCACCACCAGTGTGCGCGCCGCATTCCGGCTGCGCGGTTCCTTGAAGGCGGTGATGCCGTTGGAGATGGCCTCGATGCCGGTCAGGGCCGTCGAACCGCTGNNCCTGGACGAACTCGACGCCGGTGACTGCGCCTAGCGTGCCCGTGGCCCAACGGAAGAAGCCGACGATGAGTGTCAGGAACATCATGCCCAGGAAGAAGTAGGTTGGCACGGCGAAGATCGAGCCGCTCTCACGTACGCCCCGCAGATTGACGACGGTCATAAAGGCAATGACGCTGACGGCGATGACCACGCGAAAAGGGGCCAGGTCGGGGAAAGCCGAGACGATCTGGGCTACGCCGGAGGAGATGGAGACGGCCACGGTCAGGATGTAGTCGGTCAGCAGCGCTGCGCCGGCCACCTGCGCCGCCACTTCGCCCAGATTGTCGCGGGCGACAATGTAGGCTCCGCCACCGTTGGGATAGGCAAAGATCGTTTGCCGATAGCTGATAGTGACGATAATGAGCAGTACACCGATGGCGATGGCGATGGGCAGCGACAGCCCCAGGGCGAGTGAGCCGGCCAGGGCCAGGATGACCAGGATTTCCTCGGTGGCGTAGGCGGTCGAGGAGATGGCGTCAGAGGCGAACACTGCCAGACCGACCTTCTTGCTGACGACCTGGTGGGCCAGCGAGCGCGTTTCCAGCGGCCGGCCGATCAGCAGGTTGGATAGATTGGGGCGCTTGGGCGCCTGTGGTTCAACGGTAGTGGTGTCCATGATTGCGAGGGGGGAATGACTCTCGTCTAGTGCAAAATGATGGGCGATGGTTGCGCCGCGGCGCTGTCATGTGGGGCAGGTGGCGACGATAAGACCAACGGCCCATCACCCTCGCCCAGGGTATAGAGCACCGCGCCGAGCGAGCGGCGCAGCCACCAGCGCCGCAGCCGCGCCAGGCCCGGCAGCCAGTGTGTGGGGGTGGGGGCGAAGACTGCCGTAGCCTTGAGCTGTTCGGCCGCGCAGAGCAGCCCGCCAACGTAATCGCTGTATTGGAACAGGCGCAGCTCCACGGCGACGCCGTAGCTCTCGACGGTGGTGGCACAGACGCGCAGTTGTCTGGTCTCTTCGTAGGACAACAGGGCCTCCTCGACGCCCGCGCCGAGGTATTCCAGGTGGGTGACGGGCACCATCTTGACCAGGACAACGGCCGCGCGCCATTCGCGGGCCAATGCGGCCGACAGGTGCAGCGCCCGGTTGGTCCAATCGTGCTCATCCAGAACAACCATGATCGTCGAGGACATGCAAGTTTCTCCCTGGCCCGCGACCGGATATTGGTCACGGACAGTTGTGTCATCGCTTCGATTGTAAGGCCGGGGGCGTTAAGAACGTGTCAGGGGGCGGCGGAGAGGGCGTAAAGAAAGAATTAAGAATTACGAATCAGGAATGAAGCGCGCTTCATTCCTGATGCCTAATTGTCCACAAAGCGGTAGCCGACGCCCGGCTCGTTGAGGATGTAGCGGACGTTGGCGGCGGGGTTTTCGCGCAGCTTCTTGCGTATCTGATTGACATAAATACGCACATAGTGAGTCATCTCGGCGTATTCCGGCCCCCAGACAGCGCTAAGGATGGCCGGGTGGGTCATGATCTTGCCGGGGTGCGTGGCCAACAAGCGCAGGATGTCGTACTCCTGCGGCGTGAAGTGCACCTCGTCGCCCTCGACCGTCACACGGCGGTTGGCCAGGTCGATGGTCAGCGCGCCGACGCGGATAACGCTCTCCGGCGTGGCTCCCGGCTCGACCACGGCGCGCCGGACGACGGCCCCGATGCGCGCCCGCAGCTCCTCCATGCCGAACGGCTTGATCAGGTAGTCGTCGGCCCCGGCGTCGAGGGCCTGCACTTTCGTGCGTTCGTCACCGCGCACGGAGAGGATGATGATCGGCACGCGGCTCCACTCCCTCAGGCGGCGGCAGACCTCCAGGCCGTCGGGGTCGCGGCCGAGATGAATGTCGAGCACGACCAGGTCAGGCCGGCGCTGGGCGACGAGGGTCAGGGCCTCGTTGCCGTCGGCGGCGGTGATGACCTCATGACCGTAGCCGCGCAAGCCGGTCAGCAGCAGCTTACGGATCTGCGGCTCGTCGTCAACGACCAGGATCATCACGGCGCGCGCTCCGTCCAGGGCAGGGTGATGACGAAGGTCGCCCCGCCGCCGGGCGTATCGGCCACGGCCAGCGTGCCGCCGTGGACTTCGACGATGCCGCGGGCGATGGCCAGACCCAGGCCGACGCCGCCGATCACCGCCCGGCCTTCGCGCGACTGGTAGAACGGCTCCATGATGCGCTCGCGCTCGTCGGCGGGAATGCTGGGGCCGTGGTTGATGACCTCCAGTTGCAGGGCGTTGCCGGACGGGCGGCCGCGGATGGCGACGCGGCGGCCGGCCGGCTCGTGGCGCAGGGCATTCTCAACGATGTTGCCCAGCGCCTGGAGCAGCAGCCCATCATCGCAGCGCAACAGGGGAAAGTCGTCGGGGAAGTCGAGTCGGATGCGTTCCGCCTGTTGCGCCTGAAAGACGCGGGCGGCCACTTCGCCGGCGATCTCCTCCAGCGAGTTCCACTCCAAATTCAGGACGACCGCCCCGGCCTGGAGGCGCGACATGTCCAGTAGATTGCCCACCAGCCGGTCGAGGGTGTCGGCCTGGGCCTCGATGGACTGGACCATGTCGCGCTGCTCGGCGGGCGAAAGGCCGCCGACGATGTCAGGGTCGCCCAGGTTGGCGGCTGAGGTTTTGATGATGGTGATGGGTGTGCGCAGATCGTGCGACACCGCCCGTAATAGTGCTGTCTTCAGCCGGTCGGCCTCGGCCAGGGCGCGGCTGCGCTGGGCCTGCGCGGTCAGGTCGACGCGCTGCAGGGCCAGCGCGGCCTGGCCGACGCAGGCGGCCAGCAGTCGGTGCTCGGAGGTCGTCGGCGGGCGCGGAAAGGCGGAGCGCAGGGTGCCATAGATGGTTTCGCCGGCTTGCATCAGGTTGAAGACAATGTTCACGTTGTCGTGCCCGGGATCGACTCCGGAGGGCATACGGGCGGGGAGGACGTGGACCTGGACCGCGCCCATTTCCTCAGCGACGACGCGTCGCAGTTCGGCGCGAATGGCTGCCTCCTCGGTAAGGGGATTCAGGGCACTGGTCAGGCGATAGAGCACGTCTTGCTGGCGGGCGTTTAGGCCGGCGGCCTCGANNTAAGCGGCCAACCGCCCGCCGATGAGCGCCACGGCCAGAAAGACGACCAGATCGAGCAGTTCGCGCGGATCTTCGACGGCCAGCGTGTAATAGGGTCGCACGAGAAAGTAGTTGAAGCTGAAGAAGCTGAGCACGGCGGCCAAGACCGATGGCCCGGTGCGCAACCAGATGGCGGCGATGAGCGTGATGAGCATGTAGAGCAGCGAGGCGTTGGCGATGGTCAGCTGGTTGCGCAGCAGCCATAGCACCAGGGTCATGGCGGCGACCAGACCGGCCGCGGACAAGTAATGACTAACGCCGCGCAGAAGGTCGGCGCCGCGTTTGTTGGAGGGTCTGGCGCTGCGTGGCTTGGCGAACATGGCTTGGAAATGAGATTAACGCAAAGACGCAAAGACGCAAAGACGCAAAGGAACACTGTTCCTTTGCGTCTTTGCGTCTTTGCGTGAGCCTCTTTCTCTTTAGGCCGGGCGCAGGGCGCGGGCGCGACCACCACCGATGAAGTGGTAGGCGCTCAGTCCGGCCAGGGCCACGGCACCGATGGCCGCCCCGGCCAGAATGAGCGGCTCGTCGCTGTAGCGGACGATGATGCCCACATAGGCGTAGAGATAGACCAGCGGGATGACCACATCGCGGCCGAAGCCGCGGTAGAGGAAGGCGGCCAGCCCCACGCCGACCAGCAGCATGATCAGCCCCCACGCCTCATAGCTGAGGCCGAAGCCGTTCCAGCCGACGGCCACCAGGGCCGAGGCAATGTTGGCCACCGTGGCCACGGTCAGCCAGGCCAGATAGATGGTCAGCGGGATCTGCAGGATGCGCTCCCAGCGTTCGACGGGCGTGCGGCCGATTTCCAATTTGCGATAGACCATCACCGTGGTGTAGACCAGCACAGCCATGATCGGCACTGTGGATACAAACGCTTCCATGCCGAAGACCCACACCCACAGGCCATTGAGAACCAGATTGACCATCAGCCAGGGCGCGGCGGCGCGCAGGCGCGGGTTGTCGCGGTTGGCCGGCAACACCTGATAGACGGCCCAGGCGATAATGCCGGAGTAGATGACCGGCCAGATGGTCGTGAAGACGTAGCCGGCGGGGAAGAAGTAGTTGAGGTCGTTGAAGGTCTGATTGGCGATGTCGCCCGTGTCGGCGTTCGCCCGGAAGCCCAGGACGTTAGCGACGATGGTCGCGGCTACCAGGAAGACCAGGGTCAGAATAGCAGAGGTGCGGTTGTTCTTAGTCACAGCGTTGCTTCCTTTTCAATGAAAAACGTTAATACAACCACATCATACAGCACGTTGCAGCAGTTGTCAAGTATTTGTCCATATTACGTACAGAGTAAGGCCTATCGCGCTGTCCAAGTCCACTTTCCACGCTCCCTGTGTCTCTTGACTTTGGAAAAGCTCCGGCCCTGTAGGAAAGGGGATTGGCCGGCAGACAACGATGGTCTATACTATGCCTCCGCGCCCACATGCGGGCCAATCCGGGCGCACTGGAGCGTGAAACGATGGCGCAGATCACCAGTATCGTCTACCAGCCGATCGGCCGCGAATACAGCGACCCGATGGGCGACTACATCCGCGAGCCGTTCGAGTCGGCCGTGCTCATCGCCAATCACGGTATTGACGGCGACCAGAAGGCTGGACACAACAAGACGCGGCAGGTCAACCTGTTGTCCGGTGAGTGGCTGGCAGCGCGAGCGCGCGAGGGTTATCGCACCGGGCCGGGCCAGTTCGGAGAGCAGCTCATCGTCGACGGCCTGGCCGTGGAGACGCTGCCGCCGGGGACGCTGCTGGGCCTCGGACCACAGGCGATTCTCGTCGTTACCAAGGGGCGCAGCGGTTGCAACCGGCTGGCCGCGGCGCAGGGCCAGCCCACGGCTCACCTCGATCCCATAGGCGTCCTGACGCGTGTCGTCATGGGCGGGACGATCCGCGTGGGCGACGCCGTCACCGTGCTGGAGACGGCCGACGCCCCGGTGGCAGCCTGATGACGTCCCAGGCCGCCCAGTGCGCCCTCAACAACGCGCTTTGGTGCGATTCCGTCTGCCGCGCCCACGGGCTGCCCGGCGAGTTCCTGACCACGCTGTGGCTGAACCGCCGGCCGGTGCCACGCTTCTACTCCAACGTCGTGACCCTGTCGCCCAATGACCGGGCCGGGCAGCGGGCGTGGGTGGAGCACCTCCTGACACGGCGGCCAGGCTTCTCTGTCAAGGACAGCTTTGCCGCGCTCGACCTTAGCACCCTCGGTTTCTCAGTGTTGTTCGAGGCGTCGTGGTTGTGGCGAGAGGCTGGCCCGGTTTCCTCAGAACGTGAGGCGGCATCGACTGGTGAAGAGAATAAAGTGCGACGCACTTCAAAAAGGGCGTCGCACCGGGGCGGGTTGAGTTGGTCGGTGGTGGGCGATGCCGCCGGGCTAGCTCGCTGGGAAGCGGCCTGGGCCGGACTGCACGCCGGGCAGCGCGTCGCCGGCAGCGAGCGCATCTTCCGCACCGGCCTGCTCCATACGCCGGGTGTGGTCTTGCTGGCCGGGGCGCGCGACGGGGCGGTTGTCGCCGTAGCCGCCGCCAATCGTACCGGCAACGTGGTGGGGTTGTCGAACGTCTTTGCCCCGGCCGACGCGGCTGATGTTTGCTGGGCCGGGGCCGTGGCCAGCGTCAACGGCTTGTTCCCCGGCCTGCCCATCGTGGGTTATGAGCTCGGCGACGACCTGGCGCAGGCGCAGGCGGTTGGCTTTCGCCCGGTCGGGCCGCTGAGGGTCTGGGTTCGATCGTAACGCAATCCTCCCGAATCGCGCGACGGGCCGGCTGTGCTATCATTCTGCCCATGTCCACTCCGCTTGGCCCCCAAATCCGTCCGCCGCGTGAAGACGACGTCGACGCTTTGCTGGCCGTCCGTCACGCCTGTGCCGCGCAAGACGGCTTCGACCCGCTGTCGACGGTGGAGAGCTTGCCCACGCGCGATGACTTGATGAGCCAGGTGTGGGGCGCGGCGGCTCAACCGGAGCGCTTTCCGCTGGTGCAGTTTCAGGACGAAGTGCTCGGTTACGGCCGCGTTTATAACTGGACGGAGGCCGACGGCATGCGCGTCTGGTTGCACGTCGGCTGGGTGACGCCGGAGTGGCGTGGCAAGGGCATCGGCACGATGCTGGTGCGCGACCTGGAGATGCACATCCGGGGGCTGGCCGAAGGCGAGGGTGGCCGCTGGGAGTTCGCTGCCAACGCCAGCAGCACCGAACCGCAGGCCACGCAACTGTTGCTCGACAACGGCTACCGGCCGGGCTACACCGTATTGGAGATGGGGCTGGATTGGGCGGCTTTCGCGCCGGGTGAGTCGTTGACGCTACCGCAGGGGTTCGCTTCGCGGCCGGCGTCGACCGAAGATGCTCCGGCCATCGCCCAGAGCGTCTACGTCGCCTACTCTGAAGAGTACGCCGGCGAACGCTTCCACGAGCCGATGGACGTGGCCCAGTACGCCCGCGAACTGGTCGGGCCAGGCTTCGACCCCACGCTGTGGCAGGTGGCCTGGGCCGGCGAAGAGGTGGCCGGGCAGGTCATCGCGCTCATCGAGGGCGGTCGGGCCGAGATCTACGAAGTCAGCGTGCGGCCGGCCTACCGGCGGCGCGGGCTAGCGCGCGCGCTGTTGGCGCGGGTGCTGGCCGACTTGCGGGCGCGCGACGTCGCCGCGGTGCGGTTGCACACAATGGCCGAGTTTCCGACACGGGCGGTTGATCTCTATCGGAGCCTGGGCTTTGCGACACTAAAGGAATTTCCACGCTACCGCAAGTCAGCGGGTTAGTAGTCGAGCGCATTAGCGCGTTCTTTTTGGAAGAAGTGCGCTAAGGCGTTGGACTACAAACCATTACCATTATGGACAAATCTATTCGTGACCGCTACAGCGACGCTATCCTCCATGAGGCGATGGCCCGCTATGACATCGCCGGCGACCGCATCGAGGAAACCGGCGGCTTCGAGAGCTACATCTACCGTTTCACGCGCGGCGGCAAGCCGTTTATCCTGCGCCTCACCCACAGCCTGCGGCGCTCGCCGGAGTTGATCCACGGCGAAGTAGACTGGATCAACTACCTGGCCGCGGGCGGTTCAACCGTGGCGCGGGCCGAGGTGTCGGCGCGCGGTGAACTGGTGGAGGCTATTGATGACGGGCAAGGCGGCCGCTTCCTGGCTACGGCGTTTGCCTTTGCCCCCGGCCGGCCGCCGTGGGAGGTGGGCTGGACACCGGCGCGCTACGAGGCCTATGGCCGGCTTATTGGCCGCATGCACGCGCTGACGAAGGGGTACACGCTGCGCAACCCGACCTGGCGGCGCGGCGCGTGGCCGGGCGTGTTCGCCGAGGAGTTGCGCGGGCTGCTGGCCGGCTGGGACGACGCGGCGCTGGCCCGCTATCAGGCCATTACGCGGCGCATCGAAGCCATGCCGCGCGACCGCGAAAGTTACGGCCTGATCCACTTCGACGCTCACGAAGCCAACTTCCACGTGGAAGGCGATACCATCACCCTGTTCGACTTCGACGACTGCGCCTATAACTGGTTCGTGGCCGACATCGCCATGGTTATCTTCTACCGGATCACCAACAGGGACGATCCGGTGGGGCTGCTGAACGACTTTCTGCCCCCATTCCTGCGCGGTTACCGGGCCGAGAACCGGCTTGACCCACGCTGGCTGGCGGCCATCCATGATTTCCTGACGACGCGCGAGATCGACCTGTACGCCGTCATCCGGCGCAGCTACGATCTGGCGTCGGCCGACGACGCAGCCGTGGACACCATCCCCCACGACTGGACGCGCCGCTTCATGCGCGGCCGTCAACAACGCATCGCCGCTGCCGTGCCCTATGTCGATTTCGACTTCATGGCGCTGGCCGACCAGCTGTAATCTGCTCCCCCGTGTAATGCATCTCAGACCCAGAGGAGACTATGAGTTACGACACTGTGCCACTGATCCCGCGGCGGGTCTTCTTCGGCAACCCCGACCGCGCGCAGGTGACCATCAGCCCCAACGGGACCTATCTGGCCTGGCTGGCCCCGCGTGACGGCGTGCTCAACGTCTGGGTCGCGCCGCGTGAGCGCCCGGCCGACGCCCGCGCCGTGACGGCCGACGCCGGTCGCGGTATACGCTTCTACCAGTGGGCCTATACCGGCCGCGACATCCTCTTCATCCAGGACAAGGGCGGCGACGAGAACTGGCGCGTCTACTCGGTCGACATCGACACCGGCGAAGTGGCCGATCTGACGCCGTTCGATGGCGTGGCGGCACATATCGTCGCCACTACCCACCACCGCCCGACCGAGATCCTCGTCGCCCTGAACAACCGGGATCCGCAGTGGCACGACATCTATCGCATCGACCTGACCAGTGGCGAGCGTACGCTGTTGTTGAAGCACGACCGGTTTGCGGGATTTGAAGTGGACGAAGACATGACCATTCGCGCCGCGCAACAGATGACACCCGACGGCGGCATTGAGCTATACCGGCCCGACGGTGACGGCTGGGCGCTCTGGGAGACGATCCCGCCTGAGGACATGCTGACCACCTCAACGGCCGGCTTCGATGAGAGCGGCGACACCCTTTACGTGCGCGATAGCCGCGGCCGCGACACGGCGGCACTGCTGGCGCTCGACTTGCGCGGCGGCGAGCGCCGCGTGCTGGCCGAGGACGCGCGCGTTGACGCGGGTGAGGTGTTGCGCCACCCGACGAAGCTCCACGCCCAGGCGGTGGCCTTCACCTACGACCGCCGACGCTGGCAGGTGCTCGACCCGGCGATAGCTCCCGACCTGGATTACCTGGCGAGGGTGGCCGACGGCGAGCTTCAGATTACCAGCCGTTCGCTCGATGACCGCTACTGGCTGGCGGCTTATGTCGTTGACGATGGCCCGACGCGCTACTACCTCTATGACCGTGAACACCAGTTGGCCGGTTTCCTGTTCACCAACCGCGCTGACCTGGAGGGGTTGCCGCTGGCGAAGATGTACCCGGCCGTTATTCCGGCGCGCGACGGGCTGAGCCTGGTGCTGTACTACACGCTGCCCTCCGGCAGCGACAACGACGGCGACGGCCTCCCCGACGCGCCGCTGCCGACGGTTTTCATTCCCCACGGCGGCCCGTGGGGACGCGACACGTGGGGCTTCAACGACTGGCACCAGTGGCTGGCCAATCGCGGCTATGCTGTGCTGTCGGCTAACTTCCGCTCTTCCACCGGCTTCGGCAAGACGTTCACCAATGCCGGCGACCGGGAGTGGGGCGGCGCAATCCTGGTCGACCAGCAGGACGCGGTGCAGTGGGCTATCGCCCAGGGCATCGCCGATCCGGCGCGGGTGGCGATCATGGGTGGCAGCTTTGGTGGCTACTCGACGCTGGCCGGGCTGACGTTTTACCCGGAGGTGTTCGCCTGTGGCGTGGACATCGTGGGGCCATCGAATCTGATCACGCTGCTGGAGACGATTCCACCCTACTGGCGGCCGACGTTGGAGTTGTTCACTACGCGCGTGGGCGACCCGCGAACCGAAGAGGGCCGCGCCCTGTTGATGGCCCACTCGCCGCTGACGCATGTCGACCGCATCGTCCGGCCGCTGCTCATCGCCCAGGGAGCCAACGACCCGCGTGTCAAGAAGGCTGAGTCAGACCAGATCGTCGCCGCCATGCAGGCGCGGGGTATCCCGGTCACTTACGTCCTCTACCCGGACGAGGGTCACGGCTTCGCCCGGCCAGAGAACAACCTGTCGTTCGCGGCCATTACCGAGGCGTTCCTGGCCGGCTGCCTGGGGGGCCGAGCCGAGCCGATAGGCGATGC
>CXWK01001799.1_pt1 | contig 10289 bp, 13 predicted proteins | sample 590851 | NCBI WGS metagenome assembly CXWK01 (sample SAMEA3498364, study PRJEB10139) | wastewater metagenome | biome: wastewater treatment plant; material: activated sludge | place: Denmark | collected 2014-08-01
GGCAACCTGGTGCCCTACATCGGTGGCGAAGAAGAAAAAATCGAATCCGAGACGCTGAAGATTCTGGGATCTGACGGAGGCCGTACGCTGCACACGATGGTTGTCTCTGCCCATACGAATCGCGTGCCCGTGATCGATGGCCACACGATGACCGTGTCCGTTCAGGTGGAAGCGAAGGCGGAACTCGATGATGTGCGGGCGGCGTTTCAGGGCTTCGTGGGCCGGCCACAGGAATTGAGGCTGCCGACCGCGCCGATTCCGGCGATCCTCCTTCGAGACGAACCCAACCGCCCGCAGCCGCGCCTGGACTCGGACCTTGGTGGCGGCATGGCTGTGTCGGTCGGTCGCCTGCGGACGTGCCCGGTCATGAGCTTCCGTTTCGTGGCGTTGGGGCACAACACGGTGCGCGGCGCCGCCGGCGCATCCATCCTGAACGCCGAGTTGATGCACGCGGAGCTGCAGTGTTTGTCCTGAAGTTCGGCGGCACGTCGGTGGCGGACCGGGCCGCCATCATCAGGCTGATTGAGATTGTGCGTGCGACGCGCCAGGCGGCGCTGCCGAACGCGCTCGCCGGCACGCAGCAGGACCCGCGCGGGCCCATTGTGGTGGTGTCGGCGTTGGGGGGCGCCACGGATCGGTTGCTTGGCCTGGCCGCGCAGGCCGGGGCCGGTGATGCCGATGGGGCGCGAGAGAACGTGCGCCTGCTGCTGGAGCGTCACATCGAGGTGGCGGGCGTCATCACGGATGACGGACTGCGATCGGACGTTGAAACCTACCTCAATGCCGAGTTCGGATCGCTGGCGCGAGTCGTCTCTGCGTTGGCTGTGCTTGAAGAGGTGTCGCCCCGCTGGCTGGACGCCATTGCCGCCGTCGGTGAACTCGCCAGCAGCCGCATCGTGGCTGCGGCACTCGAGTCGCGCGGCGTGCCGGCCGCCTGGGTGGACGCGCGAAAGGTGATGGTGACGACCGCCGAACACACAGCCGCGCCGCCGCTGATGGAGGAGACCGGCGTCACAATGACCGCCGCGCTCATTCCGTTGCTGTCGGCGAGGCGGGTACCGGTGATGGGTGGCTTCGTCGGCGCCACCGTGGACGGCGTCACCACCACATTGGGCCGGGGCGGGTCGGACTACTCCGCAGCCATTGTCGGCGCCTGCATCGGCGCGTCGGAGATTCAGATCTGGACCGACGTAGACGGCATGCTGACAGCCGACCCTCGGCTGGTGCCGTCCGCGCAGGTCGTACCGCAGCTCTCATTCGACGAAGCATCGGAGCTCGCGTATTTCGGCGCCAAGGTGCTGCACCCGGCCACCATTCTTCCGGCGATGGCGAAGAATATCCCGGTGCGTATCCTCAACTCGCGCCGTGCTGAAGCGCTGGGCACGCTCATCACTGCGAGCCGGCCATCAAGCGGACTCCCCCTCACTGCGGTCGCATCAAAACGCAACGTCACCGTCGTGGACATTTCCTCCACGCGGATGCTCATGGCGCACGGGTTTCTGCACAAGCTCTTTGGTGTGTTCGAACACCACGCGACGTCAGTGGACGTCGTCACCACGTCCGAAGTGTCTGTCTCAGTCACCGTGGATGATGGGCGGCGGTTGCCGAGGATCCTCGAGGACCTCAAGGCGTTTGCTGAAGTGACGAGCAGCAGCGACCTCGCGGTGCTCTGCGTGGTCGGCGAAGGTATTCAGGGCGACGCCACGTTTGTCGGCCGCCTGCTCAAAGCACTGGGCCCGGTGCCCATTCGAATGTTGTCGCAGGCGTCGGAACGGCGCAACATCACCATAGTGATACCGGATGCCGACTTGCCTGGGGCGCTGACGCGCGTGCACGAGGAGTTCTTCACATGACGAAAATCCTCATCGTCGGTCACGGTCGCATGGGCAAGCTGGTGGAGCAATTGGCGCCCGACTACGGATGCGAGGTCGCGGGCATTGTGACCGGCGCTGCCGGTGCGCGCGGCATCGCCGAGGCCGAAGGGCCGTTTGACGTGGCCATCGACTTCACCACGCCTGATGCCGTGCCTGCGAATCTGACCGCACTGGCCGAGCGCAAACTGAACGTGGTGATTGGCACCACGGGCTGGCAGGCCGCCGAACCGGGGCTTCGCGCTGTGGCCGCTCAGCACCACATCGGTGTGCTGACGGCATCAAATTTTTCGATTGGGCTGCACATCTTCCGCGCGGCGGTTGCACAGGCGGCGTCGGATTTTGCGGCCCAGCCGCACGTGGGTGCCTGGATTCACGAGGCGCATCATTCGGCCAAGAAGGACGCACCGTCCGGCACGGCCCTGACGCTGAAACAGGCGATGGAAACGGCCGGGTACAGTCGCGCAATTGATGTCTCGTCCACGCGGGCGGGCTCGATTCCGGGCATACACACCGTCGGCTTCGATGGCCCCAGCGAAACGGTCACGATGACCCACACTGTGCGAGATCGATCCGTGTTTGCCAGGGGGGCGCTGGATGTGGCGCGCTGGTTGGTGGGCAGGCACGGCTGGTTTACGATGGACGACTACCTGAAGGAGTTGCGATGAGAGTCCCTTTCACTGGCGTTGGTACGGCGCTGATTACCCCGTTCCACCACGACGGAACGCTCGATACGGCTTCTGTCAGTCGGTTGGCCCGACGCCAGGTTGACGCAGGCGTCCATGTGCTTGTGCCATGTGGCACCACGGGAGAAACACCGACGCTGTCGGTGGACGAGAAGCGCCGCATCATCGAGCTCGTCGCGGCCGAAGCCAAAGGGCGCGCGTTGGTGTTGGCGGGCGCGGGTGGTTACGACACCAAGGAAGTCATCCACATGGCTGGGGTGGCGAAGGCGGCCGGCGCCGACGGCCTGCTCTCGGTGACACCGTACTACAACAAGCCCACACCAGAGGGGCTGTACCAGCACTACAAGGCCATCGCCGAAAGCACCGATCTGCCGATCGTCGTCTACAACGTGCCCGGACGCACCGGCGTCAACATCGAACCCGCCACACTTGTGCGACTCGCGACGATTCCGAACATCATCGGCGTGAAAGAAGCCTCTGGCAACGTCACCCAGATGGCGGAAATCTGCCGCGCTGTGCCGTCGGACTTCATCGTCATGTCTGGAGACGACGCCCTCACGCTGCCGCTGATGGCGCTGGGTGGTCACGGCATCATCTCGGTGGCGTCAAATGAAGTGCCATCAGAGATGGTGCAAATGGTGGAGGCGTTCGAGCGCGGAGCGCTGCTGGAATCCCGGCACTGGCACAACAAGCTGTTGCCGCTCATGCAGATCAATTTCGTCGAGGCCAACCCCATTCCCGTCAAGTTCGCGATGGCCGCGATGGGACTGTGTGAAGAGGTCTATCGGTTGCCGATGGTGTCACCGCGCAAGGCGTCGCAGGAGAAGATTGCGGCTGTATTGGTCGAGTTGGGCCTGCCGGTTGTCAACGGGGCCATGACGGGAGTTTCTGCGTGACCTCGCTTGAGGCCACCATCGCCGCATTGTTCGCGGCCGGCAACGACGCGAACAAGGATGACGCCCGAAAGGCATTCTTCGAGTTGCAGAGGAGCCTGAATGCCGGTGAGATTCGCGCCGCTGAACCCGATCGCGCGTCGCCGACAGGCTGGCGCGTCAATGTGTGGGTGAAGCAGGGCATCCTGCTGGGCTTCCGGTTTGGCGACACGGTGGACGCCTCATCGGACCATGGCAAGTGGCCGTTTTTCGACAAAGACACGATGCCGCTGAAGAAGCCTGCACTCGGTGACGGCATCCGCATCGTTCCCGGCGGGTCCACCATTCGTCAAGGCGCCTACGTGGCGCGCACCGTCGTCTGTATGCCGCCGATGTACATCAACATCGGGGCGTATGTAGGCGAGGGCACGCTCATCGATTCGCATGCGCTGGTGGGATCGTGCGCCCAGATTGGGGCGCGCGTGCACGTGAGCGCGGCCGCGCAAATTGGTGGAGTCATCGAGCCCGTGGGCGCGATGCCGGTGATTGTGGAAGACGACGTGCTTGTGGGTGGCAATACGGGGATTTATGAAGGCGCGGTGATCAAGCAGCGAGCCGTGATCGCCGCCGGCACGGTGTTGACCGGGTCCACACCCGTGTACGACCTGGTGCACGGCCGCATCATCAAGCCCGAGCCGGGGCAGCCGCTCGTGATTCCCGAAGGCGCGGTGGTGGTGCCGGGCGCCAGGAACGTGACGGTGGGCGCCGGCAAGGAGTGGGGCCTGTCGCTCTCGACCCCAGTGATTGTGAAGTACCGCGACGACAAGACCGACACAAAGACGGAGCTGGAGTCGTGGATCAGGTAGCGCTCATCAACTTCGCCCGTGCGCTGATCGATATCGACTCCACGACCGGGCGCGAGCAGGCCGTGTCTGCGTTCCTTTCGCGAACGCTGCGCGAGCGTGGGTGGCTCGTGGATGAGCAACCGCTTGCGGATGGACGCTGCAACGTGATTGCCAGGGTGACCGCCGCCGAGAGCCCCCGCGTGGTCTTGTCCACGCACTTCGACTGCGTGCCGCCGTTCATTCCCAGTCGCCTTGTGGGCAGCAGGCTGTACGGGCGCGGCGCGTGTGATGCCAAAGGCATCCTGGCCGCGCAGGTGGCGGCGGCCGAGCGGGCACGGGCCGCAGGTCGTACGGACATCGGCTTGTTGTTTGTCGCGGGTGAAGAGCGCGGCAGCGACGGGGCCAGGGCCGCGAACCTGTGGCCGAACGCGTCGCAGTGGCTCATCAATGGTGAGCCGACCGACAATCGCCTCGGCCTCGCGACCAAAGGCGTCTATCGCGCGCGATTGACGGCCACCGGCCGCGCAGCGCACTCGAGCCTCCCGGAGCTTGGTGAATCCGCGATCGAGAAGATGCTCGACGCGCTGGTGTCTCTGCGCGAAGTGGAATGGCCGGCAGACGCCTTGCTGGGCCGCACCAACTACTCCGTAGGCCTCATGTCCGGCGGAGTGGCGCCAAACGTGATCCCTCCCAGTGCGGGCGCGGAGCTGATGTTCCGGACTGTTGGTGACTATCGTGAGGTGCGCGACCAACTGGAGGACGCCATCGGCTCGTGCGCAGTGATTGACGACGTGTTGGTGGTGCCGCCGGTGCGTTTGCACACGGTGCCGGGTTTCGAGACCGCAGTGTTTGCCTACACCACGGACGTACCGTTTCTTGACGCGTGGGGCACGCCGATGCTGCTGGGCCCGGGTTCCATCACCGTGGCGCACACCGATGAGGAGCACCTCGATCTCGCGGAGTTGTTCCGCGCAGTGGATTGTTACGAGTCGCTCATCGCGACGACGTGACGAACAGAGGGAATCGATGTGACATTTTGGCGTCTTGGTGGTCCATAGTAAGGAGCCTGAATGGACTCGCTCGATCACGAATCTGACGACCAGCTGGTGAACCAGGCGCGCGTCGAAGGCGGTGGCGATACCCGTCCGTTTGAAGAGCTGATTCGGCGGCACCAGGGCTTTGTCGTCGCCAATTGCCGGGTGATTACCAGATCGGCGGCCGACGCCGAGGACTTAGCGCAAGAAGTGTTCGTCAAGGCGTTTTTCGGGTTGAGGCGATTCGAGGGACGGGCGCAGTTCCGGACGTGGCTGAAGCGAATCAAGGTGAATCACTGCCTGAATCACCTGCGCAGGATTCAAGGGACGGTCATGATCGATATTGAAGACGCGGGGGAGGGCCACCGGGCGATGCACACGCCGCCAAGCGCTCATGCCGCACTGCAGGCGGCTGCCGAACATGATCGGCTCATGAGCGTTCTCGACGCGATGTCGGATACGCTCCGGATTCCGTTGATGCTGCGGGATGGGGACGGCCTGTCGTATGAGGATATCGCTGCCGAGCTCGGCCTCGGCCTCTCGGCGGTCAAAATGCGGATCAAGCGCGCGCGAGAGGACTTTCGCAGGCGGTTTGCCGACGCCGCCCGGGAGCCAGGGGCGTAGATGGGCGACCAAGTCGACGACACCGAACTGGGCGAGCCGGTGACGGAGTTGAAAGACCTCGCCCTGGCCGTCGACGATCGCTTCGGTCGCAAAGTGCGCGGCCGCATTGAGCGGCGTGCGTTGGCTGGTGAGTTTGTGGGCCTGGCGTGGACGGCCCCGATCATGATGCTGCTGGAGTTGCTTCGAGCGCCGTTCGAACTCTTCCGGGGCAAGCGGCGGATGTAGTGACGCCCGGATGGAACCATACCGATGAAACAACAGATTCTTCAAATCGTCGCTGATCTCCAGCACGCCGCAGTGACAGCCGCTCCGCGAGTGATCATCGGCCTGGCGGTGATCGTGGCCCTGATCGTGGCGGCCAAGGTCATCGAACGGCTGCTGCGCGCGATGCTGGTGCGCATCCGATTCGACTCGCTGCTCGAGCAGGCAGGCGTTGACAAAATGCTGCAGCGGGTCGGCATTCGCCAATCGCTGAACGTGGCGCTGCCGCGCCTGGCCTACTTCATGTTGCTCCTGTTGTTCGCCCGCACGGCTGCCGACAACTTCGGACTGATGGCGATCTCGGATGGGATCGCCGCCATGTTCGGCTACCTACCCAGCGTGGTCGCTGCCGTCCTGCTGATGGTGGTCGGCACGTCGGTGAGCCAGTTCGCGGGCCGAACTGTCGCGCAATCCGCCGAGGAATCCGGGATCGAGTTTGCGAAGCCGCTCGGAAGCCTCGTGTCGGGACTCATCCTGTTCATTGTCGGCGTCATGGCCATCGGGCAGTTGCGGTTCGACACCGAGATGGTGCGCATCGTGACTGTCTGCACGTTGTCCGGGCTGGCGCTGGCCTTCGGCCTCTCGGTGGGCCTGGGCAGCCGCGACATCACCCGCAACCTGCTGGCGGGATTCTACGCGCGCAAGATCTTCACCGCGGGAGACCCCGTCGAGATTCGAGGCGAGCGCGGTGTTCTCAAGGCCATCACGCCGACGCAGACCATCATTGAGCAAACGTCGGGCGTGGTCGTCGTGGCCAACACCGCGTTCCTCGACGAGACGATTCGTCACTAAGCCGCTGGCGTTTTTGCGACCAGGCGCCGGTACACGAACAGGATGAGCGCGGCACCCAGCGTCGCCGTGATGAAGCCCGCGGCCTGGCCGGATTCATACCATCCCAGCGCCCGTCCGAGGAACCCCGCCACCACCGCCCCGGCGATGCCCAGGGCCATCGTGACCAACAGGCCGCCAGGGTCGCGGCCAGGCATGGCGAGTTTCGCCAGCGCCCCGACGATCAAGCCGAACACAGCCCATCCAAGAATGCCAAGCATGCTGCCCTCCAGTAGAAGTCCAGGTTCGGCAGCCTAGCGGCTGCCGAACATCTTTCCAACTCTGTTCATAACATCGTCAACCACGGACCCGTCGCCATTCTGGTCGAGCATCGGGGTCAGCACCCCAAGAAGGCCGCCGCCCCCGGTGAAGCTGTTCAGAGAACCGGCCTGATGCCGGGCTAACGACCCCATGACCAGCGTGGCCGCGATGGGGAGCAACTTCTTCAACACGTCGGCGCTCAGTCCAGTCTGCGTCACCGCTTGGCTGGCCACCGCGCGGCTGGCGTCCTTGCTCCCCAGGATGTGTCCAAGGATTGCGTTGCCGTCGGCCACGGTTTCGGACTGCCCGAGGACCGACGAGTCGTCGATGTATCGGCTGTGGCCTCCGCTTCTGAGCGAACCGAGCAGGGCCTCGAGTCCGCCAGGCTGCATGGCGTTGGCATGCAGTCGCGCCGTCAGAGCCGGCACCAGCGCCGACAAAGCCGAACCGGCGTCCTCAGGCGACAGACCGACGGCTTTGCCGGCGTCACGCACCACTGAACCGTTCGTCCCGTTGAGAATCATCTCGAGGATGTTCATGGAATGCGCAGCACCTGTCCGGGTTTGATCTTGTCAGGATTCGTCAGTTGATCCTGATTCGCCTCGAAGATCTTCATGTAGGCTCCCGCATTGCCGAGCAACTCCTTGGCGATCTTTCCGAGGGTATCGCCAGGTTTCACCGTGTAGGTTCGGGCCGCAGGGGCCGAACTCGCAGTTCCAGCTGCTGCAGGCCGCACGACGATATCCGCCACGATGTCGTTCTGCCACGTGGGGATGGTCTTGATGGCCGTCCAGATCTCGTTCTTCTCGGCCTCGGTCGCCACGCTTCCCTTGAAGTGCAACTTCCCGCCGCGTTCCTCGGCGTTGCCGTCGAACTTCCCCTTGGCGGTCTGAATGGCATACGCGTACATGTCTCTCAATCCCATACTCACCTCTCGCGAATCGACCGTTGTGCTCTCTGCTGCCGGCGCCGGCACTATCGCCGCGCCAGCAGGTCCCGGATTTCAATCAGTAACAAGGCTTCCGCCGTTGGCGCGGCCGGCACGGCCGGCGCTTCCGCTTCCTTCTTCTTGGTGGCGTTCATCCCCTTGACGACCATGAACAAGGCAAAGGCGACGATCAGGAAGTTCACGATGGTGTTGATCAGAACGCCATAGGCCAGGGTCACCGCGCCTGCGGCCTTGGCGGCGGCCAGTGTGGCGTAGGGTCCTGGAGTCGCGCCCTCCTTGAGCATCACGAACTTGTCCGAGAAGTCGGCGCCGCCCAGCATCAGGCCAATCACGGGCATGAGCACGTCTCCGACAAAACTGGTCACGATGGCGCCGAACGCGACGCCGATGACGATGCCAACGGCCATGTCCACGACGTTGCCGCGCATGGCGAATTCCTTGAGTTCCTTCAACATGATGAGTGCGCTCTCTCTGTGTCCGGGTGTGGGGCTAGAACTTGACGGTGATGGCGGCAACAAACGCGACGTCGTTCCGTTTGGTCCCTGTGGGCGGCTTGCTCTTGAACGTGTCCAGCAGATTCAAAGAGAGCTGCAGGCGCTCGGCTACCTTTGTTGTGAGCCCCACAGACACCGTGTAGAGGCCATCCGACAGGTCGTCGGCCTTCCAGAGCGCGGAGGCCCCGTGCGTGATTGACGCCGTGGGAGTCAGTTGGTGCGTCAGTTTTTCACTGGCGGTGATTGCCGCGTTAGTGCGGGCCGCGACGCCCGGAGTCTTCTCAAAGATGATGCCGATGCCGGCGTCGGCTGAAAATTGTGTGGTCTCGGTGTCGATCACCTTCAGTCCCGCGCCGACAGCGGGCGCCACCAGGTAATCGATTCGCTTGAACGTGTCGCGAAGGTAATCCACCTGGCCGAACACGTAGACACGGTTCGAAACCGAGTAATGGTCTCGCAGTCCAGCCGACGTACGGTCGACAGCGACGGCGCCGTTCTGTTCACCCTTGAGATACAGCGCTTTCAACTCAATCACGTTGCGCGCTTTGGGCGTCCGTGTGATGTCGAACGTGAGGTTGTAGTTCAGCGTGTCGCTGTTCCCATTTGTGAGCGACAGGCCCACGCCGGCCGACCCTACCCACACCGGTGGCGGGGATTGAGGCGCCCCTGCCGGTTGGGCCAATGCAGCCGTGGGGCACACCACGCACGCGATCACCCAGAGGCCGTTCATCAACTTGTCCATCCCCCACCTAGACCCGGATTCTCCCGGAAAGTCACATGGCCGCGTGGGGCACTACGGACACCGAGCCACCCCCGCCCGGTTTCAATGGGCTGTCGGGAGGGCTCTGGCCGGAGGTCAGGCGCCCCGAGGAGTAAGATACCCGCCATGGTCCGTCGATGCTGGCTGCCGTTGTTACTGGCCGCTGCGGTTGTGGCAGTGGCGCCCGTTCGCACCGCACAGCCCGTCAAGGCCGCGCGAATTTCTGAGGGCGTCCAACCCATCAAGACCTATGGGTTTTCGGAACCCAACCCGGTGCCGATTCTGGTGAAGGACACCAGGTTGTATCCGTACCACGCGTTTGAAGGGTATGAACACGAAGGCACGCCGCGTGAGTGGAAGGTCGTGACGCTTGAGAACGACCTGATTGAAGTCTTTGTGCTGCCCGAGATCGGCGGGAAGGTCTGGGGCGCGCGGGTCAAGAAGACCGGGCACGAATTCATCTATCGAAACGAGGTCGTCAAGTTTCGCAACATTGCCTTGCGCGGCCCGTGGACCTCTGGCGGCATCGAGTTTAACTTTGGCGTCATAGGCCACACGCCCGCCACGGCCACCCCGGTGGATTACGTGCTCAAGCAGAACCCCGATGGCAGCGTCAGCTGCATCGTCGGCACGATGGACCTGCCCTCGCGCACGGAGTGGCGGGTGGAGATCCGGCTGCCGGCCGACAAGGCATCGTTTGAAACGAACGTGCTGTGGCACAACGGGACAGCGATCGAGCAGCCGTATTACAACTGGATGACGGCCGCGGCGTTCGCGAAGGACGACCTGGAGATGTCCATCCCC
>CXWK01003651.1_pt1 | contig 10289 bp, 11 predicted proteins | sample 590851 | NCBI WGS metagenome assembly CXWK01 (sample SAMEA3498364, study PRJEB10139) | wastewater metagenome | biome: wastewater treatment plant; material: activated sludge | place: Denmark | collected 2014-08-01
CAGGCCAGGCCGTTGACGCGCAGTCTCTTAGTCATTACACTGTGGCATATTGCAACCCCTGTCGTTCGACTGCGTAATAGTCAATAGCCCTTAAAGCAAAGGAGAATCATTCGATGGACGTCAATAAGGCTTTTCGTTTTGTACTCAACGACAAACAGTGGATTAGCAAGCTGCTGATCGGCGCGGTGATGTCAGTTCTGTCCTTCCTCATCGTCCCGGCTCTCATCCTGCAAGGCTACCTGGTTAAGCTTGTCCGGCAGGTGATGGGTGGCGATGACGACCGGTTGCCGGAGTGGATGGATTGGGGCAACCTGTTGCGGGACGGCTTCTTCGTCACCGTGGGCCAGTTGATCTGGGCGTTGCCCATGATTCTGCTGCTCACCATTGTCGGCGCTGTTACCGGCGGGTTGGGCAGTGTGCTTGATTCCAGTGGCGATATGGTCGCGGCAGCAACCACGGGCGCCGGGCTGCTAATGGCCTGCCTGGTCTTGCTGACGGTGATCGCCTTCCTGTTCCTGACCCCGGCGCTGCTCATCCAGTACGCCCGAACGGACGAGTTTGGCTCGCTGTTCCGCTTCAGCGAGGTATTCGACATCATCCGCGGACACATGGCTGACATCCTGATTGCCTTCCTGGTGTCAGTGGTGGCGGTGCTGGCGATCACTGTCGTGACCGGCGTAATATCAATCGTGCCCTGCCTGGGCTGGATCGCCGCGGCGCTCATTGGCCTGGCGATGGGGCCTTACATCCAGTTCGTCACCGGCCACCTCTACGGCCAGATCGCGGCCAAGCTGCCGGGCAGCAAGGCCGCCGGCTACTACCCGCCCAGTGGGCCTGGTGTAGCCTAGAGCCTTAAGAGGAACACGGAGGGACACAGAGGAAAAGGATTTCCTCTGTGTCCCTTTTCTATTTAGAAGAGTCGCCCCTGCTGCGGCGGCCCCTCTTCGACTTCCATCCCCAGCAGCGCTCGCAGGCGGTTGGCCGTGGCTGGGGCGTGGCCGGCGTAGTCATCGTTGAAGAAGGCGTAGACCGCGTCCACCGGGTCATCGCCCGTCTGATGGGCAGCGGCCTTATCGCGCCAGGCCCGTAGCTCGTCCGTCTTGTCCAGCCGCTCGTGGGTCTTCACGTCGAACTGGCCGTGGCGGCCCAGCAGGCGCAGGTAGAGGAAGTCGGCCGTGCGCCGTATCTCTTTAGGCAGGTAGATGTAGTCGGCGGCGGCCCAGCAGACGGCGTGGGCGCGCAGCAGGCCGGCCGTCTCGTCGCTCCACCACGAGCGGTGGCGCAACTCGATAGCGAAGCGCGCCCCGCCGGGCAGCCGCGGCAGGAAGGCGGCCAGCGCGTCGCGCTCGGCGGCGGCGAAGTCGGGCGGGAACTGGAGCAGGATGGGGCCAAGGCGGTCGCCCAGAGTCAGCATCGTCTCAACGAACAGGGCCAGCACGTCTTCGGCCGCGCCGGCCAGCCGCAGGTCGTGGGTGATTTCGCGCGGGGCCTTGGGGCAGAAGACGAAGCCATCGGGCACGGTCGCCCGCCAGCGGGCCACGGTATCGGCCTTGGGCGTGCCATAGAAGGTGGAGTCCATCTCCAGGGCGTTGAAGCGCGCGGCGTAGTGGGCCAACTGCTGCGCCTTGGGCAGCTTGTCGGGGTAGAACGTCCCCTGCCAGTCGCGATAGCCGAAGCCCATCGTGCCGATGTACCAGTTCGTCATAGGTTCTCTACTGAAGAAACCACAGATTACGCAGATTTCACAGATTACCAGAGGCAATCGGTGTAACCTGTGTAATCTGTGGTTCCACTTCTTTTTGTGTCAGCGCCGTCGCGCCGAGGAGGATGGCGACGATCCACATCACGTCGGCCAGCAGCAGGTGGACGATCTGCATCCACACCGGGGCCAGCAGGATGACGTTGACGAATCCGGCCACTAGCTGGATAGCAACGATGCCGATGAGGGCGCGGGCCAGGCGGGGCGTCCCCTGCTGCGGCCGTTCGGCGGCCACGGCCCGGCCGGCCAGGGCCAGATAAATGCCGGTGACGATGGCCACCAGCGGGTGATAGACGCGCAGGCGCACCAGGAAGTGGGCCGTCGGCAGGAAGTCCTGGGCAATGCCCTCGGTCAGCGAGCCGGCCGGGAAGAGCGTATCACCCAGCGCCGTCACCGCGCCGCTGACGCCCAGGAAGAGGAGCAGAAACAGCCCCCCGCCCACCAGCCAGCCGACCCGCCCCTGGCCGCGCAGGCGCAACGGGCGCTCGCGGCCTAGCATGGCCTCATTGGCCCACCAGGCGGTCATCGTCACCGCGGCCAGCAGCAGGTAGGTGTTGACCAGATGCAAAGCCATCGAAATGGCCCGGCCGACCGAGGCGTTGGTGGCCACCCACTCGAACAGCACCAGCCCCGCGCCGAGCAGGCCCTCGGTGATGATGAACACCAGCGACAACGTCGCCCCTAGCCGCACGACGTGGCGCTTGGGGTAGAGCCGGAAGGCCCATACCCACAGCGCCAGCACCATCAGCCCCGACAGGGCGCTGCTGACACGGTGGGCGAACTCGATCAGCGTCTCGATCCGCGCCGCGCGCGGCACGACGACGCCGTTGCACAGCGGCCAATGGTTGCCGCAGCCCGCGCCGGAGCCGGTGGCGCGGACGAACGCGCCCCACAAGATGACGAGAATGAGAAAGCCCAGGGTAAGCCAGGCGAAACGGGTGAAGTTGCGTTGATTGCGAAAGAATGTACCCATAACGTTGGATTATATCACGTCCCGTAGGGAGGTTTGGCAAACCGCCCATTCGACCACAGCAGGCGATTTACCAAATCGCCCTACTCTTCGTCGGCCAGGTAGTTGCCGATGGGGTCGTCGTTCTCGTCGTCCACCAGGCTGCGCCGCGTCTTGCCGCCGCTCTGCGGGTCGTCCACCAGGCCCATCTCGTACAGGTGCTCCATCAGCCGCGCCGCGCGGGGGTAGCCGAGGCGCAGGCGGCGCTGCAAGAACGACACCGACAACTGCTCGTGCTTCTTGGCCAGTTCGACGGCCGCCTCCAACAAGCTGTCCGTCTCATCCAGCAGGGCGTAGCGGGCGATGAGCGGCTCCCACGGGGGCGGCGTGGGCGCATGGTCGGGCGTGGCCGCCCGCCAATGCTCCACCAGCCGCTCGATCTCCATGTCGGTGACGTAGACGCCCTGGACGCGGGCCGGCGCGCCGGCGTCGGGGGCCTGGTAGAGCATGTCGCCGCGGCCGAGCAGGTTCTCCGCGCCGACGGTGTCGAGGATGACGCGCGAGTCGGTGCCGGAGGCGACGGCGAAGGACAGCCGGGCGGGGAAGTTGGCTTTGATCAGGCCGGTGATGACGTCGGTCGATGGCCGCTGCGTGGCCACGACCAGGTGGATGCCCGTCGCCCGGGCCATCTGTGCCAGCCGGCAGAGGGTGCGCTCCACGTCGCCGGGGTACATGTGCATCAGGTCGGCCAGCTCGTCGATGAACACGGCCAGATAGGGCAGCTTCTTGCCCCGCCCGGCCTTGCGGTTGTAGCCGCTGATGTTGCGCGCGCTGACCGTCTCGAACAGCTCGTAGCGGCGGTCCATCTCCGACGTCAGCCAGCGCAGGACGCCTACGGCCCGGTCGGCGTCCACTTCGACGTGGCCGATCAGGTGTGGCAGGCCGTTGAAGCGCACCAACTCGACCTTCTTGGGGTCGATCATGACTAGTTGTAACTGCTCCGGCGTGTTATTGAACACCAGGCAGGCGATGAAGGCGTTGATGCACACCGACTTGCCGGAGCCGGTCGTCCCGGCAATGAGCAAGTGGGGCAGTTTGGCCAGGTCGGTCATGACCGGCGCGCCGGCTACGTCGCGGCCCAGGGCCACGCCCAGTGACGAGTTGAGCCGGGCAAAGCCGGGCGACTCCAGAATGTTGCGCAGCCGGACGACGCTCGATTCGGCGTTGGGCACTTCGATGCCGACGACGCTACGGCCGGGCACGGGGGCCTCAACGCGCAGCCGCGACACGGCCAGGGCCAGCGTCAAGTCGCGTTGCAGGGCGGCGATCTGGCCGACGCGCACCTTCTGCTGCTTCGGCTCGCCATCCGGGCCGGGGCGCTCCACGTAACCCGGCTCGACGCCGAACTGCGTCACCGCCGGGCCGCGCCGCACCTCGACCACGCGTGCCGGCAGGCCGAAGTCGAGCAGCGTCTCCTCGATGCGGCGGCTTTTCCACTCGATCTCATCGGCCGATTGCGCCGACGCCTCGCCGCGCTCCAGCACAGCCAGCCGCGGCAGGCGCGGGTCGCGGCGGCGCGGGCCGTCCTCGTCGTCCATCTCCGGCGGGGCGACAAGCGGGCCGGCGGCGGGCAAGGCAGACGAACGGGGAGCGACAGGGATAGCGCGTTCACCACCCACGTCGGCATGGCCAACCACGTCAATGTGGTCGGGATCAAGGCGGTCGGCCCACGCGCCCAGGGCGGCCGAGGCCCGCTCCAACCCCTGCCGCAGGTCTTCCCACGTCCGGCCGGTGAGCAGCATGGCGATCCAAAAGAACAGGGCCAGATAGACCAGACCGGCCAGAAACGGGCCAAGGAAGTCGAACAGCGGTTCCGACAGCGCCCAGCCGATCAGGCCGCCACCACGCCCGGCGAAAGCGTCGGCCAGGCTGTAGCCGCCGACAAGATGGCTCAGGGCCATGAGGACAACGACCAGGATGACCAGGCCGGTGATGCGCCCCGCGCTGAGTCCAAAGAGGCGGCGTACGCGGCCGAGGGCCACGCGTAACCCCACAGCCGCCAGGAAAAGACAGACGGCAAAGGCCCCCCAGCCAAAGACCTGACGCAGCAGCCGCGTCCACCAGGCGAGCCAGCCGGCATTGGTCAAGTCGATCAAAGCCAGGAGGGTAATGACGGCCAGCAGGAAGAGAAGGACGCCGCCCACTTCGAGACGGCGGGCAGCGAGGCCGTCGATCAGGCGCTCATCCCACGACTGGGGCGCGGGCGGCGGTGGTTCATTGGCGCCGCGCTTCGGCGGCTTGCTGGCGGGGGGATCGCCGCGGGCCATCGGCCGGCTCCGGCTAGGCCGGGGCGTCCTTGCCCACGGCGCGCAACGACAGGGCCAGGCGCTTGTGGCGGCCGTCCACGCTGAGCACGCGCGCCGTCACCTCCTGGCCCGACCGCACTACGTCACGCGGGTGCAGGAACATCCCTTCGGCCAACTCGGAGATGTGGATGAGGCCTTCCAGCTCTTCCTCCAGGATGACGAACGCGCCGTAGGTGGTGACGTTGCCGACCACGCCACGCACCAGTTGGCCGGGCTGATAGCGACTTTCCACGTCTTGCCACGGGTCGGTGTGCAGTTGTTTCATGCTCAAGGCTACGCGCTCGGCGCTCTTGTCCACGCTGAGCACGAGCACCTGCACCTGCTGGCCGGGGCGCAGCACGGCGCTGGGGTGAATGACCCGGCTCCAGGAGATTTCGGAGATGTGGATAAGCCCCTCCAGGCCACCCAGGTCGACGAACGCGCCGAAGTCGGTCAGGTTCGTCACCATGCCCTGGCGCTTTTCGCCTGGCCGCACGCCCAGCAGCAACACCTCGCGCTGCTCGGCGGCAACCAGCGTCGCCCGCTCGGAGAGGATGAGGCGGCTGTTACCGCGGTTGACCTCGATGATCTTGAGGTTCAACTCACGATCCTGCCAGCCGGCCAGCGCTTGCAGCCGTTCGCGGGGGACGTGGAACTGGGGAAAGTCGACCAGTTGCGAGGCAGGTACAAAGCCCTGGATGCCGTTCCAGTAGACGAGCAAACCGCCCTTATTGTGGCCGACGACGCGCAGGCGCAGCAAGCGGTCGGCTTCCATCGTCTCCTGGGCCGCGCGCCAGGGGTCGCTGACCAGGGCGGCGGCCGAGGGTGGGCGCGCCGGCACGGACGCTTCCTCAATGTCCGGTTCGGCCTCGGCCGGCGGCGCGGTCGTTTCAACCGCGGCGGCCCCGTTAACGTCGAAAGAATCCTCCATCCGAAACAGAGCCGACCAATAGCCGTCGTCAACTTGCGGATCGGCCTGCGTATCCCTTCCCTGCTGCTGACTCATACGTCCTAACCGTTACACCCCTGAAGAGCGCCGCACGGGTCGGCCGCAGCCGAGCGCCGTGGGCATCGACGGACATCAATGCCGCTGGGCAAAAGGTGGGGCGAGGAAACCAATGGGTTTTGCCCAGAGCGGTAGGGTGAATTATAGGCGCTGGTGAGCGGCTGTCAACAAGGGCAACGTCGCGCCGCGCCACAAACCGCGCTGCTTGTGGCGCAATCGGGCAAATCGGGCTACACATAGGTGGTTATGAAGCCTCAGCCGTCACTGTTCACTGCCATCCTGCCCGCGCTGTTGGCCGATGCCGCCGGGCTTGTCGCCATGTTCGTCCTCTTCCCGCCGCTGGCCGAGCGCCTGGGCACGCCGGGCGGCGTCAACGCCCTGCTACTCAGCGGTGGGTTCGTCGTGTTCTGCGCCGGTGTCTTCTGGCTGCGCCGCCTGCGGCCGATGGACGGCGGCGACGGCGAATGGGCGCAGCGCAATTGGCGCGTGGCCCTGGCCGTGGCCTTCGCCGCGATCATGAGCCTGGCCATCGCCTGGCAACTGGGCTTCTTCCGTTCCGGCCTCCAGGTGGACACGCGCGACCTGGGCGAGGGCGGCTCGGCGTCGTACTTCGTCTTTGGCCCCGGCGCGTGGCTGGGCTTCTCGGCCCTCTACGTGCTGGTGCTGGGCTTCACCGTGCGGCCGAGCCTGCCGCCGGGCAGCCCGCGTTGGACGGCCGCGGCGACGCTGGGCCTGCTGGCGGCCAACGCCATGCTGCTGCTGCTCAGCGCCCAGGCGCGCCCTCTCGTTGGCGAAACGACGTTGTGGCTGCCGCTGATCTTCGCCGGGCTGCTGCTGCTCTTTCTGCCGCCGCGCCTGGTCTACATCGCCCGCGGGCCGGGCTTTCCTTCATCGGCGGGCTACGTCACACTGGGGCTGTTCCTCATGCTCGTCGGGGCTTATGCCTTGGCCGTCATCACGGCCTAGAAAGAAAAGAATCTCACGCAAAGACGCAAAGTACGCCAAGCTTAAGCAGCTTGGCGTACTTTGCGTCTTTGCGTGAGATTCTTCCTACTTTGAGCGGGCGAAGCGCAGGGCGGGGCGGCGGGCGAGGTCGGCGCGGTGGGTATAGGCCAGCAGCGCCAGTTGGCCAGTGGTGACGGCGATGAGCAGCCGGTCGGGCCGGAAAGCGAGCAGATAGACCAGAACGGTCAGCAACGCCAGAACCACCGCCCAGCCGTTGGGCCGCAGCAGCCGCAGATAGAGGATGACCGACGCCACCGCCACTAGCGGCGTCGTCCAAATGGTCAGCCCAATCATGACCCCGAACACCGGCGCAATGGCCTTGCCCCCTTTGCCGCCCAGGAAGGGCGAGAAGGCGTGGCCCAGCGGCGGGGCCATGGCGATGAGGGCCATCGGCCAGCCGCGCCAGCCGAAGATCTGATAGGCCAGCCCCACCGGCGCGGCGGCCTTGCTGATGTCGAGCACCATCGCCAGGACGAACCAGCCCGGCCCAGCCACGCGCAGGACGTTGGTCGAACCGGGGTTGGCGTCGCCCACTTCACGGATGTCGCGCCGCGCCGCCAGACGGCCGACCCACACCGAAATCGGCAGCGCGCCGACGAAGAAGGCGAGAGTGGCCCAGAGGAGTTGGGGAAGCATTGTCAGTGTTCAGTAGGTCAGTATTCAGTATTCAGTAGGTCAGTAGGTCAGTAGGTCAGTAGGTCAGTAGGTCAGTAGGTCAGTAGGTCAGTAGGTCAGTAGGTCAGCGATGAGTTACTGAGTACTGACCTACTGAATACTGACCTACTGACCTACCGGCCTCTACTTGATCATCTTAAGCAGCCGCGCCTCCACCTCGTGGACTTCCAGCCCGGCGTGGCGGCCGGTGTCTTCAAAGAGGACGCGGCCGGTGGGGCGGTCGGTCAGGCGGACGTGGGCCGTGGCCGACAGCGACTCGGCCACACGCTTGCCCATCTCGAACGTGTCCGGCCCTTTCAGCAGGCCGAAGGTGCTATCCCCACCTTGGGTGACAAACATCTCCAGCCGGTGGTCGCGGTTGCCAACGACCCATTCGATGGTGTGCTCAGTGACGGCCAGCCGCTCCGTCTTCGCGCCGGTGTAGGTGGCGAAGCGGTAGAGGTGGCCGTCGTGCCACAGGCCGATGATGAAGCCGGGAAAGGCGGTGCGCACCCAGGGGATGATGGCAATGGAGGCGGTCAGGCTCGTGCCGGGCGACTGGTCGAAGTGGTTGGTCTGCAACCAGATCCACGCTTCGGGAAAGCCCCGCCCCCAATCCTTCTCGATGTAGCCCCGGCCGCCGCTAAAGTCGATCTCCTGCCCGTCGATGGTCAGCGCGCCGTAGATGGTGTGGTCGAGGCTGAGGACGCCGTGGTAGCACTCCATGAACGGCACCCAGGCGTACCAGCCCATGATACCCGGCGCGGTCAGCGTGACCGGCCAGGGCGACAGGCCGCCGAAACGCAGCGTGCCGGCCACCTGCTGCTCCGGCCGGTCGATGAGCAGGGTCATCTCGTTGTGGGTGAAGCGGTTGGGGCCAACGTGAACCTCGAAGCGGTCGGCGGCGGCCCAGAACGCTTCAACGGGGTACTCGTTGTAGTGGGCGGCGGCTCGCTCGCCGTCGTTGACCTGAACGAACGAGTGCGGCCGGCCGCTCCAGAAGATGCCGGGGATGAAGGCCAAGCGATGGCGCGCGGTGGCGTCGACGACCTTGAAGTACCAGCCCTCGAAGAAAGGCGGCCGTTGACCATGCAGCCGCCCATGATAGCGCGCCGGGTGCAGCGTGTTGCGAATGAATCGAATCATGCGCTTTCCAAAGAAGGGAACCACAGATTACACAGATTTCACAGATTAGGGCTTCTAATCTGTGAAATCTGTGTAATCTGTGGTTTCTTCCTCTTATCCGGCTGTCTCGCCTTTAAACAGGGCGGAAAGATCGAGCGACGGCGCTTTGGTCTGGCTGGCCAGCGAGACGTAGGCCCGGGCCAATGAGTCCTTGGCCGCGCCCAGCACCGTGCTGACCAGCCCCAGGGCGCGGGCCAGTTCGTCGGGCGGCACGTTGACGACGATGTGGTTCCAGATCGCCTCTTCCAGGACGTTGATGGCGATCTGCACCTCGCGGATGGCATAGCCGGCATGGAAGCGGTCGTCGGCCACCTCGGCCATGTACTCCATCACCGGCACCAGGTTGCGGTCGGCGATGCCCTGGGCGGTCAACTGGAACAGCCGGGCCAGCCGCTCCTGCCCCACGGCGTGGCCCGCCTCGGCGTAATGGGCCAGTTGCGAGCGCGTCAGCGCTTCGCTGGCCTCGGCGATGATTTGGTCGCCCTCACGGGTGAGTAGTTCTTGTAGGTCCATAGTTGTCAGTGGGTCAGTGGGTCAGTGGGTCAGTAGGTCAGTAGGTCAGTAGTCAGTGGTTGCGTCATGTGCCACTGACATACTGACCTACTGACTCACTGACCTACTGACTACTCCTGGATAATCGTGATGACCGTCTTAATATCGGCCGCCTTGTGCAGCATGGCGTGGACAGAGCAGTAGTTCTCGACCGACAGCTCAACGGCGCGGGCCACGGCCGCGGGATCGATGCCCACGCCGCGGACGACGTACTCGATGGTGAAGGCGGTGAACACCTTGGGATGGTCGGTCGAACGGTCGCCGTGGACGCGCAACTCGAAGCCGGTCACGTTCTGGCGTTTCTTGCGCAGGATGGAGATGACGTCCATGCCGGTGCAGCCGCCGAGGCTGACGAGCAGCAGTTCCATCGGGCTGGCCCCCTGCCGCTGGCCCGTCTCCGGCTGGCTATCCATGTGGACGACCATGCCGCTGGGCGGCACGGCCATAAAGTGCATTCCATCCTGTAGCGTAATCGTCGCGTCCATTTGTGTCAGGCTCCCGTGCTGTGTTGAGTTGGATTGAATTTACCCATAATCGCGCGCGGGCGTCAAGAAGAGAGCTCACTCAAAGGCGCTAAGGGGCAAAGGCGCAAAGATAGAGAAGATCTCACGCAAAGACGCAAAGTACGCCAAGCTAAGAAAGCTTCTTAAGCTTGGCGTACTTTGCGTCTTTGCGTGAGATCTTCTTAGCGTTCTTTGCCCCTTAGCGCCTTTGCGTGAGCTATTCCTCTCGATAGACCCGTGGCACGCGGGTGTTGATGTTGGTCAGGATTTCCCATGGCACCGTGCCGGCCCAATCGGCCAGTTCCTCGACGGTGACGGCCGCCCCGCCCTC
>CXWK01006505.1_pt2 | contig 10287 bp, 10 predicted proteins | sample 590851 | NCBI WGS metagenome assembly CXWK01 (sample SAMEA3498364, study PRJEB10139) | wastewater metagenome | biome: wastewater treatment plant; material: activated sludge | place: Denmark | collected 2014-08-01
TGGTGACCTCCAACGTGACGATCGGCGGCGTGGTCGGTCCACTCGACTATTCGTTCGGAGCCTACAAGCTGTTGCCCGAGGCCCCGATTGTGGCCGGACCGAACATGGCCGGCGTGTCGGTGCCCGTTCCTGTGGCCGGCGAGTTCACAGTGGCCGGTTTCAACATCGAAAACTTCGCGGGCAACGAGACCCGGCGGCGGAAGGCGGCACTCGCTATCCGCCAGTTGATGCAGTCGCCCGATGTCATCGGCCACATCGAGATTCTCGACGAGCCGACGCTACAGGCACTGGCGGATCAGGTCAACGCCGACGCCGTGGCAGCCGGCGAACCGAACCCTGGTTACCAGGCCCGGCTCGTGGTGGCCATGCTCGCCGATGGCGTCACGCCTTCGTCACAGAACGTCGGTTTCCTGGTCAAGACGTCTCGCGTGCAGATTGACTCGGTCACGGCGGAGCCGGCCGGTACGTTCACGCCGCCAGGCGGCGGGTCCTCGCTGTTGCACGACCGTCCGCCACTCGTGTTGCGTGCCACGGTCGATCCCCTGAGCGTGAACCCACGGCCGGTGATCGTGGTCGTCAACCACCTCCGATCGTTTATCGACGTGGACCTGATCGGAACCGAGGGAGACCGCGTTCGCGCCAAACGCACGGCACAGGCCGAATCGGTCGCCCAGTTGCTGCAGAGCCTCCAGGTGGGAAACCCAGGCACGGCCGTCATCTCGGTGGGCGACTACAACGCGTACGAGTTCAACGATGGCTACACGGATCCCATTGCCGTCATCAAAGGTCTGCCAACACCAGACGACCAGATCGTGGTCGACCTCAGCCCGGATTTCGTCACGCCGGATTTCCTGAACCTGACCGACAGTCTGCCCCTGACCGATCGGTACAGCTTCATCTTCGAGGGAACGCCGCAGGCGCTCGATCACGTGCTGGTCAATACCGTGGCCGCCTCCTATCTGCAGCGATACGCCATTGCGCGGGGCAACTCAGACTTCCCGGGCGGTCCTGTGTTCACCGACGATGCCACGCGGCCCGAGGGGGCGTCCGACCACGACATGCCGGTGGCGTACTTCAGATTCCCGCCGCCGACTGCGGACCTCGAGGTGACCATCTCGGCAGATGTCCCGACGCCGTCTGCGGGGGACGTGGTGACGTACACCGTCACTGTGACCAACAACGGTGGGTTCCTGGCGCAGAACGTCGCGGTGTCCGCCAACGCCACGGTCACGACGTTCGCCTCCCTTGCAGCGGGTGCGTCCGAGTCGTTTACGTTCACCGCGACGATCGGCTGTGCGGTGGCGAACGGCACTCCGCTTGACACCTCGGCATCGGTCACCTCCGACACGAGCGACCTGATCCCTGACAACAACTCGGCGACAGCCACCGTGACCGTGGTAAATGCCCCACCGACGATCTCCGGCGTGTGGGCCAGCTCAACCGTGTTGTGGCCCGCGAATCACTGGTTGATCCCCGTGTGGATGGGTCACACGGCCACTGACGGGTGCGGTCCCGTGACCACCAGCCTGTCGGTGACCAGTAACGAGCCGGTGAATGGCCCTGGGGACGGGAACACGTCGCCCGACTGGTTGGTCTTGACCAACCACATCGTGTTCCTGCGTGCGGAGCGCGCGAGCGGCGGGGCAGGCCGCGTCTACACCGTGACCATCACTGCCACGGACGTTGCGGGCCAGACGACGCAAACGTCGGTGACGGTCAGCGTGCCGAAGAATCGGCCAGGCCGTTAGCGTCTGCGAGCGACAGGCCGACGACGGTCTTCATGTCTTTCACGCGGCCGTCGGCGATCATCGCCCGGAGGTCGGCGAGGCTGACCGTCGCCGGTTCAATCTGTTCGTCCTCATCCCGGGCAATCGGCCCGGCGGGGACGGACAGGTCGTCGCACAGGTAGAAGTGCATGATCTCGTCGCAGAAGCCCGGCGTGGGGTACCACGATGCGAGCAGGGTGACCCGCCCCGGTGTGAGGCCGATCTCTTCTTCGCACTCACGCACCACTGCCGTGTCGGGTGATTCGCCCTCGTCGAGGCTGCCGGCCGGCAGTTCCCAGATCCACTGCCCAATCACCGGGCGGTATTGGCGAATCAGCACGACGTGGCCTGGCGCGGGCCGGGCAATGATCACCACAGAGCCCCGATGGCGCACGGCCTCGATCGCTACCGTGCGGCCGTTGTCGAGCGTGACCTGCTCGCGCTCCACGCGAATCACACGCCCTTGAAACATCACGTCAACAGGGTTGTCGGCTGCCACTGTCAGTACCCTTCCGTCACGCCCTGGCCGCGGTGTGGCGCAGGGCGGTAATCACACTATGAAGGTCGGGCGGCAATGGCGCCTCAAACGTCATCATGCGTCCGTCTGACGGGTGCGAAAACGACAGGCGCGCGGCGTGCAGGAATGGCCGGGTCAGTCGCGCCACCGCCGCGAGGTGCGTTGGCAGGCGCTTGTGGACGCCGCCATAAAGGGCGTCGCCCACCAGCGGAAAACCATGTTCACTCAAGTGCACGCGAATCTGGTGCGTGCGCCCGGTGCCGATCGACACGCGCACGAGCGAGACACCCCGGAGCGCTTCCACGGCGATCACATCTGTCAGGGCGGAGCGGCCCCGTTTGGCCCGGCCTGACATCCGCTGCCGATGGTTGGGGTCACGCCCCAGCGGGTCGTCGATATGCAGCCCCACTGGCGGCGCATGCCACACCAGCGCGAGGTATTCCTTGCGCACCAGTCGATCGTGAAACTGCGCCGACAATGCGCGATGGGCCCGGTCGTGTTTCGCCACCACCATCACGCCAGACGTGCCGCGATCAAGCCGATGCACGATGCCGGGCCGCTCCGTGCCGCCGATGCCCGACAGTCCGGTCACGTGGTGCAGCAGCGCATTCACGAGCGTGCCGGTGGCATGTCCGGCGGCCGGATGCACCACCATCCCGGCAGGTTTGTCGATGACGACGATGTCGGCGTCGTTGTGGAGGATGGTGAGCGGCAGATCTTCCGCGCCAGGTGTGGCCGGCATGGGCGGTGGCACTTCCACTTCGACCACGAGGTCTGCCGTCACGGCGAGGCTGGCCTTGGCGTCTCCGGCCGATACCGAGACGTGTCCGTCGCGAATCAGCCGCTGAATCTGCGAGCGCGATACGCCCTCGAGGTGGGCGGCCAGAAATTGATCGAGCCGCGCGCCGGCGTCGGCCGCGCCGACCTCCAGTCGGGTGCGTGCGGCCATGGTGTGGCGATCAGGCCTTTGCGGCCTGTCCACGACGCCGCAGCCAGGCGAGCATGCCAAGGCTGAGCGGCACCAGCAGCAGAGACACGAACTGCGACGTGGAGAGCCCGGCCATCACGGTGCCGCGGCCTGCGTCACCGCGGTAGAACTCGATGACGAACCGCGAAATGCCGTAGAGCATCAGGTAGGCCCAGAAGGTGCGGCCCGCGAACGGTTTTCCCTTCCGCTCAGTCAGCAGCAAGATTCCCAGAATGAGGAGTTCGGCGCCGGCATCGTACAACTGCGTGGGATGGAGCGGGATCTGCAGCGGTGTACCGACGTTGGTGGCGGCGAGTGGATTCGTGAAGGTGATGGCCCAGGGGACGTCGGTGGGGCGGCCGTAGCAGCAGCCGGCCAGGAGGCAACCGAAGCGCCCGATCACGTGCCCCAGCGCAATGCCTGGCGCCATGAGATCGGCGGTGGTCCACACGGGCAACTTGTATCGTCGGATCAACAACAAGCCCACAGTGACGGAGAGGATCAGCCCGCCGTAGAACACGCCGCCGGCGCGGACGAGTGACAGCAGTTCGCGTGGCTGCGACCGGAAGTACTCCCAGTCCACGGCGATGAGCATGAGCTTGGCGCCCACGAGCGCGGCGATGATGAGGTAGATGCCCAGGTCCATGACCTTGGCCGGGTCCACGCCCGCGCGTCGCGCACGCACCACACCCAGCTGCAGTCCGACGAGGTACGCCGCAGCCAGCAGCACGCCGTAGGAGTAGACGGGCCAGTCGCCAACACTAAACAGGATCGGATGCATGATGTTTCACCAGTAGCAGATCAACAAACACGAGAATCGCGCCAATTGTGATCGACGCATCGGCCACGTTGAAGGCCCAGAAATGCCACGTGTTCCAGTACACGTCCACGAAGTCGAGCACGTAGCCCTGACGCACCCGGTCGATGAGGTTGCCCACCGCGCCGCCAAGGATACACGCCAGGCCCAGGCGCGCCACCCATTCACGCGGCTGCAACTGTCGCGCGTACAGGGCGATGCCGCCCAGCGCCGCAAGGGCGAGCGCGGTCGTAATCGCCGCCTTGTAGGGCAGGTTGGTGCTGTTGAGCAGGCCGAAGGCCACGCCTTCGTTTCGCACATGCACCAGGTCGAGAAAGCCCGGGATCACGGTCGTGCTGTCATAAAGCCCCAGCGCGCTGTTGACGAGGGCTTTGGTGACCTGATCGGCCACGATGAGGCCAATGGTCAACCACCAGAAGTGGCGGACGCGCCCGGCCGCTGGTGTGACAACGAACGGCACCGGTGTCGGGCTGCCCGGCTGGGCTTCAGCGGCTTCAGGCAACACGCACGGCCTCCTCACACCTGGGGCACAACGCGTCGCCATCACCGACGGGGATCAACGCAGGCACAAAACGCCAGCACCGCGGGCACTTGTCTCCAGCGGCGTGCGCCACCTTGACCTCGACGGCAGTGGCCTGATCGGCAGGCGCACGCTTCAATGTCACGGCCGACACGATGAACAACATCGGCAGGCCCGCTTCTTCGGCCTTGAGCGTTTGGTACAAATCCGCGTCCCCCACGGTCAGCGTGACGTGCGCCGTCAGCGGCGCGCCGATGACTTTCTGGCCTCGCGCGAGTTCCAGCTTCTCGTTCACGTCCCGCCGAACCTTGGCGAGGGTTTCCCACCGCAGGTCCAGCGCGTCGTTGATCCACGTTGGTGGGCTGCTGGGGAAGTCGGCCAGATGCACCGATGCTTCGCGCGAGCCCGGCAGCCGCGCCCAGATCTCATCGGCCGTCATCGGCATCAGGGGCGCCAGCAGGCGAGTGAGGCCATCGGCAATTGCGTACACCGCGGTCTGGGCGGACCGGCGTTCCCGTGAATTGGCGCGGAACGTGTAGAGCCGATCCTTCGAGACATCCAGGTACAGCGCGCTCAGATCCACCGTGACGAACTCCGTCACGGCATGGGACAACGCCTGGAAGTCGTACTCGTCGTACGCCGCACGGGCGAGTGTCTCAAGCTGCGCGTACCGCGAGAGGATGTGCCGGTCCACTTCATCCAGCTGGTCGAGGTCCACGCGGTCGGTGGCCGGATCGAAGTCGTACAGGTTCGACAGCAGATACCGGAACGTGTTGCGGATCTTGCGGTAGGCCTCAACCGTGCGGGCCAGCACTTCCTTGCCCAGGCGGATTTCATCGCGCACGTTGACCAGCGCCACCCACAGGCGCAGGACATCGGCACCGGTGTCCTTCATGATCTGCTGCGGTGCGATGACGTTGCCGAGAGACTTCGACATCTTGCGGCCGTGGTCGTCCACGACAAAACCATGCGTCAGCACGGATTCGTAAGGGGCGCGGCCGCGCGTGCCGACACCGACGAGCAACGACGACTGGAACCAGCCGCGGTATTGGTCGGTGCCTTCCAGGTACATGTCGGCCGGCCAGGTCAGGTCAGATCGCTGCGCCAGCACGGCCTCGTGACTGGAGCCCGAGTCGAACCAGACATCCAGGATGTCGTGCTCGCGCTCAAACGTCTGGCCGCCGCACGCGTCACATGCAAATCCATCAGGCAGGAACGCCTCGATGGGCTGGTCGTACCACGCGTCGGCGTTGTCACGCGCAAACACGGTGGCCGCGCGTTCCACGAGCGCGGGCGTCAGGTGCGACCGGCCGCAGCCCACACAGGTCACGGCCGGGATCGGGACGCCCCACGCGCGCTGCCGCGAGATGCACCAGTCGGGGCGCGACGCAAACATTCCGGTCATCCGCTCGCGGCCCCACGACGGAATCCACTTCGTATGGTCCGATGCCGCGGTGGCGTCCGCGCGCAGGTCGTCCATCCGGATGAACCACTGCGGCGTGGCCAGGAAGATCACCGGCTGGTGGCAACGCCAGCAGTGGGGATACGAATGTTCGAAGTCGGTCCTGAACCAGAGGCGTCCGCGCTCCTGCAGCGCAGCTTCCACCACGGGATTCGCTTCAAAGACCTTCAGCCCACCAACAACCGGCGTGCCTTCTTCGAACCGGCCGTGAGTGCCGACTGGTGTGGTGATCGGCAGGCCGTAGCGCGCGCCCGTGTTGAAGTCGTCCACGCCGTGGCCCGGGGCCGTGTGAACCGCACCCGTGCCCTGTTCGAGCGTGACGTAATCACCAAGGACGCCCTGAGAATCGCGGTCGTACAGGGGATGTCGAAAGGCCACACCCTCAAGCGCCGTGCCCGGGAATGTCGCGAGGGGCGCGCCCAACTGCCGGCCGGTGGCCGCACTGACGCGCTCTGCCAGACCGCGCGCCACGATGACCGCCCGCCCCTCGTACTCAAAGGCCCCGTACTCAAGCGAAGGGTGGAACGCCACCGCCAGGTTCGCCGGAATCGTCCACGGCGTGGTGGTCCAGATCAGCACCGAGACGGATCGGCCCGCAAGCGCCGGTACACGCGACGCCAGTGTCGTATCCGCGCTCGACAGCGGAAACTCCACGTAGATAGACGGCGAGCGGTGCGTCTCGTACTCGACTTCTGCTTCGGCAAGCGCCGTACGGTCGCGAAGGCACCAATGCACGGGTTTCTTGCCCTTGTAGACGAGGCCTCGCGCGACGAACTTCCCCAGCGCCCGCACAATCGCGGCCTGGTAACCAAAGTTCATCGTGAGATACGGCGAATCCCAGTCACCGAAAATACCCAATCGCTCGAAGTCCGCGCGCTGCGACGCGACAAACGTCGCCGCGTATTCGCGACACGCACGCCGGAAATCGCCGACAGAACCGCTCTTCGACGCGGGACCCCGCTCCTTCTCGACATTGAGTTCGATCGGCAGGCCGTGGCAGTCCCACCCGGGCACATACGGCGCGTCCCGCCCGGCCATCGTCTGCGACTTCACAATGAAGTCTTTCAGGATCTTGTTGAGCGCGTGGCCGATGTGAATCTGGCCATTGGCGTACGGCGGGCCGTCGTGCAGCACAAATTTCGGCGCGCCCGCGCGGCGGCTACGGATGGCCTCGTACAGATTCATCCCGGCCCAACGTGCCAGCGTGGCCGGCTCGGCGGTCGGCAGGTTCGCCTTCATCGGGAAGTCGGTCCGGGGGAGGTTGAGCGTGTCTTTCCAGTCGCGCATTGGGTGGTGTAAACCCTTATTCTATAATCAGTTCAGTGGCCGAGACCGATGCCGTCTTTTTCGACGTTGACTTTACGCTGATCCGGCCCGGTCCCAGGTTCCTCGGCGCAGGGTATGCAGGCACGTGCGTGCGCTACGGTGTCGAGGTGGATCCCGCGACGTTTGAGACCGCCGTGGCGGGCGCCGCCGCCATGCTGGACTCAGCCGACCAGCTCTACCATGACCTGCTCTTCACGCGGTACACCGCCCGAATCATCGAGCTGATGGGCGGCAGTGGCCCCGGGGTGGAGACCGCCGCCCGCGAGATCTACGACGACTGGGCCCAGCACCACCACTTCGAGATGTACGACGACGTGCCGGCGGCGCTGACGGCCTTGCATGGCCGCGGCGTGAAGCTGGGACTGATTTCAAATTCCCATCGCTGCCTGACATCGTTCCAGGCCCATTTCGCCATCGAAGGGCTGATGTCAGTCACCGTGTCATCGGCGGAATTCGGCTACATGAAACCCGACCCCCGCATTTTTCAGGAAGCGCTGGAGCGGATGGAGGTTTCAGCGTCGCGCGCGGTGATGGTGGGCGACAGCCTGGCCCACGACGTCCACGGCGCGCGCCAGGCCGGCATGCGCGCGGTCCTGCTCGACCGCGGGCAGCGGGTCACGCTCGACGACCCGACCATCACGGTGATTCGCTCCCTCGCAGAACTATCGAACGTGCTCTGAGCGCCGTCCAGGGTCCAGAGTCCAGGGTCCAGGGTCCCATTGCCTCACTGCCCCATTGGCCAATTGGCTCATTATCCAGGAGGCCACGCGAGCGTCCGCCCGCCCAACACATGAAGATGTATGTGGAACACCGTTTGGCCAGCCTGGGCGTTGCAGTTGAACACCGTACGGTAACCGCCTTCATCGAACCCACGGTCTTTGGCGATGGCGGCGGCCCGGCGGATCATGGACCCGACGAGCGCATCGTGTGACGGGTCGAGCGCGTTGAGCGTCGGCACGTGCAGACGGGGCACGATAAGCACGTGCATCGGCGCCTGCGGATGGATGTCGTCGAAGGCGATCAGGGTCTCGTCTTCGTACACGCGCGATGCGGGGATCTCGCCGGCGATGATTCGGCAGAACAAACAGGACATGGTGGAAATTATAGGCCCGGGCCCCCAGGCGGCCCTGGCACGTGCGCCACGATGACTCGGGCGATTCCCTGCAGGTCGGCGTGACGTTCAACGCCGGCAAAGCCCGCGGCCTCCAGCAGCGCGGTGATGGCGTCCGCCTGACCGATGCCCACCTCCATGATCAAGACTCCACCAGGAGCCAGCCCGCGGCGTGCCTCGGGAATCAACTGCCGGATCACGTCGAGCCCATCGTCTCCTGCGAAAAGGGCAGTCGAGGGTTCGTAGTCGGCCACGTCCGGCTGCATCGATTGTCTGCCGTGCGACGGCACGTAGGGCGGGTTGGAGACGATCGCGTCAACGGGAAGTGCGACGTCGGCCAGCAGGTCGCCCTGATGAAAGTGCACGGTGGCGGCGCCGAGCCTGTGCGCATTCTCGCGCGCGGTGGCCAGCGCGTCAGGTGAAATATCAGTCGCGCTGATTTTCGCGCCTAACGACGCGCCCTCAAGCGCCAGTGTGATGGCGATGCAGCCGCTGCCGGTGCCAACGTCAATAATGCGCGGAGGTCGCAGGGCGCCTTCCGCACGCTCGCGCAACCACGCGAGGGTGGCATCCACCAACCCCTCGGTCTCAGGTCGCGGAATCAGGGTGTGGCGGGTAACCCGGTAAGGGCGCCCGTAAAATTCCTTTTCCCCAAGCAGGTACGCCACGGGCTCATGGCGCGCCCGGCGCGCGATCAGGGCGTCGAGTGTGGGCGCGAAATCCGCCGGTGCTTCAGTGGACGACTGCGCCAGCCAATCCGCCAGGCTCCACTGCAGAATCGATCGTGCGAGCACCCCAACATCGCGCCTCGCGTCGTCGCGCGAGAAGCCGGCTGCGCACAGGCGCGCCACCGCCGCGTCCACGACCGATGCGACCAGGGTCATTGCATCGATCCCGGTTCCTCGGTGGCCTGCTTGAGTTTCTCCGCCTGCACGTGCGCGTTCATCTGCTCGATCAATTCGTTGAGATCGCCGTCAAGCGCGTACTGCAACTGATGCATCGTGAAGTTGATGCGGTGGTCGGTGATGCGGTTTTCCTTGAAGTTGTAGGTGCGGATTTTCTCCGACCGTTCGCCCGTGCCGACCTGGCCGCGACGTTCCTTGGCGATGGCATCCTGTTGCTTGCGCAACTCCATCTCGTACAGCCGGGAGCGAAGCACCTTCATGGCCTTCTGCCGGTTCTTGATCTGCGACTTCTCATCCTGCTGCGAAACCACCACGCCGGTGGGCAGGTGCGTGATGCGCACCGCGGAGTACGTGGTGTTGACGCTCTGGCCGCCGGGGCCGCTGGAACAGAACGTGTCGATGCGGAGGTCTTTCGCTTCGATCTGGACGTCCACTTCCTCGGCTTCAGGCAACACGGCGACTGTGGCTGTTGACGTATGAATGCGCCCGCTGGCTTCGGTCGTGGGCACGCGCTGCACCCGGTGCACTCCGCTCTCATGTTTGAGCATGCCGTAGACGCCGCGTCCTTCCACCGATGCCACCACTTCCTTCAGGCCGCCGATGCCGTTTTCACTCATCGAGTGGACATCGATCTTCCAGCCCTGTCGTTCGGCGTAACGCGAATACATGCGATACAGATCGCCGGCAAACAGCGCGGCCTCGTCGCCGCCCGTGCCGGCTCGCAACTCGAGCACAACGTTGCGGTCGTCATTGGGGTCCCTCGGCACCAACAGCAGCTTGAGTTTGCCCTCGAGCGCCTCGATGCGCGCCTCGAGCCCGGGAATTTCTTCCTTGGCCAACGCCACCATCTCCGCATCGTCACTGTCGGCCAGTTCGCGGTTTTCCGCCAATTGGCG
>CXWK01006705.1_pt1 | contig 10287 bp, 10 predicted proteins | sample 590851 | NCBI WGS metagenome assembly CXWK01 (sample SAMEA3498364, study PRJEB10139) | wastewater metagenome | biome: wastewater treatment plant; material: activated sludge | place: Denmark | collected 2014-08-01
GAATCCACTCCTACCGCCGATGCGCCCGCCCGTCTGCTGGCCCTGACCTTGCCGGATCTAAGCGGCAAGCCCCAATCGCTGGCGCAGTGGAAAGGGAAGGTTTTGGTTGTCAATTTCTGGGCGACTTGGTGCCCCCCCTGCAAAGAGGAAATGCCGGAATTCTCAAGAATTAATACAAAATATGCATTGAACGGCGTTCAATTTGTAGGCATCAGCATCGATTCTGTAGATAAAGTCATAGCTTTCCAACAGGAAACGCAGGTTTCCTATCCCCTGCTCATCAGCAATCTGGAAACCCTCGACCTATCAAGCGATTTAGGCAATCGTGCCAAGGCCTTACCTTTCACCGTCATCCTCCGGCCCGACGGTAGCCCGCAACACATCAAGCTTGGCAAGTACGCCACGCCAGACCTGGAAAAAACGATTCAGGCTGCCCTTCAGCCACGCTGAATCTCGGTCATATTTCAGGTATTTCTGGACAATATGCTGACATTTCCGGCAAACTCGCAAACATGAATGCCAAGAAAACCGGCCGCAAATCGGTCAAGGATGCCAATGGGAAGCTACGCATCCTGGTAGTGCACGGCCCGAATCTGAATCTGCTCGGGTCGCGTGAGCCGGAAATCTATGGACGGGATACGCTAACGGACATCAATGAGGCTCTCGCAACACAAGCCAAAGCCGCCTCAGTCGAACTGATCGCCTTCCAAAGCAACCATGAAGGCGACTTGGTTGATCGCATCCAGGCCGCACGCAGCGAGGGGGTGGCTTTCATCATCATTAACCCGGGCGGTTACACCCACACCAGCGTCGCCCTGCGGGACGCCTTGGCGGCCGTGGCCATCCCCTTTGTCGAAGTGCATCTTTCAAATATCCATGCGCGTGAGCCTTTCCGTCGGCATTCCCATTTCTCGGACCTGGCCGTCGGCGTCATCTGCGGCCTGGGCGGCCACGGATACCGGCTCGCCCTCGACTTCGCTCTCAATCGCATTCGCTAGGCTCCGCGGCGGGGCTCGTTCAAGTTCCAGCCGCCGCGGCGCCAATTCATACGGGAGAAAAAATGGACCTCAGAAAACTGAAGGCCTTGATCGATCTGGTGGAAAAATCCGGCATTGCCGAATTGGAAATCACCGAAGGGGAAGAGAAAGTACGCATCGCCAAGCAAGGCATCGCGGCAGCGCCAACGTATGTGCATCATGCCGCGCCGGCGCCCCATGCCCAGGCACCCGCTCCTATGCCGCCACCCGCAACACCGGGGCCCGCGGTCGCGCCCGAGGCGGAAGGCCATGCCGTCAAGGCGCCGATGGTGGGCACGTTTTACCGCTCTTCTGCGCCGGGCTCGCCCTCTTTCGTCGAGGTCGGACAAACCGTCAAGACCGGCGAAACCCTCTGCATCATCGAGGCCATGAAGCTCATGAACGAGATCGAGTCCGATGCCTCGGGCGTCATCAAGGCCATCCTGGTGGAAAACGGCCAGCCGGTCGAATACGGCCAGCCGCTCTTCCTCATCGCATAAAGACGGAACCGCCGGGCTAAGGCCCGACCCAGGCAACCCAGGCAACCCAGGCAACCATGTTCGAAAAAATACTCATCGCCAACCGCGGCGAGATTGCCCTCCGCATCCAGCGCGCCTGCCGCGAACTGGGCATCAAGACGGTGGTCGTGCATTCCGAGGCGGATACCGAAGCCAAGTACGTCAAGCTCGCCGACGAGTCCGTCTGCATCGGCCCCGCCCCATCCTCGGCCAGCTACCTCAACATACCCGCCATCATTTCGGCCGCCGAGGTCACCGACGCGGAGGCCATCCATCCCGGCTACGGCTTCCTTTCCGAGAATGCCGATTTCGCCGAGCGGGTGGAAAAGTCCGGCTTCGTGTTCATCGGTCCGCGCCCGGAAACCATCCGCCTGATGGGCGACAAGATCTCACTAAAGGACGCCATGAAGGCGGCCGGGGTGCCCTGCGTGCCAGGATCCGAGGGGGCGCTACCGGAAGACCCAAAGGAGGTCATCAAGATCGCCCGCGCCATCGGCTATCCGGTCATCATCAAGGCGGCCGGTGGCGGTGGCGGGCGCGGCATGCGCGTCGTGCATACTGAGGCGGCACTGCTCAACGCCGTCACCATGACCCGTGCCGAGGCCCAGGCCGCATTCGGCAACCCCATGGTTTACATGGAGAAGTTTCTGGAAAATCCGCGGCACATCGAGTTCCAGATGCTGTCCGACTCCTTCAAGAACACCGTATGGCTGGGCGAGCGGGACTGCTCGATGCAGCGCCGCCACCAGAAGATCATCGAGGAGGCGCCGGCGCCCGAAGTCGCCCGCCGCCTTATCGCCCGCATCGGCGACCGCTGTGCGGAAGCCTGCCGCAAGATCGGCTACCGCGGCGCCGGCACCTTCGAATTCCTTTATGAAAACGGCGAGTTCTACTTCATCGAGATGAACACCCGCCTGCAGGTCGAGCACCCGGTAACTGAGTTCATCACGGGCATCGATCTGGTGCAGCAGCAGATCCGCATCGCGGCCGGCGAGAAGCTTGCCTTCCGCCAGCGCGACATCGAACTGAAGGGCCACGCCATCGAGTGCCGCATCAATGCCGAGGATCCATTCAAGTTCACGCCCTCTCCGGGACGCATCACGTCCTACCATCCGCCCGGCGGGCCCGGCATCCGCGTCGATTCGCATGTCTGCAGCGGCTATATCGTGCCGCCGCATTACGATTCGATGATCGGCAAGCTGATCGCCTACGGCGACACGCGGGATCAGGCCATCCGGCGCATGCGCATTGCGCTCTCGGAAATGGTGGTGGAGGGCATCAAGACGAACATTCCACTGCACCAGGAACTGATGCTCGACGCGCGCTTCATGAAGGGCGGCACCAGCATCCACTACCTCGAGCACAAGCTGGCCGCGAAGGACGAGGCCGTCAAGGGGAAATAAGTCCCATGTGGCTTTCGGTCACACTTGCAACGGATGCCGCACATGCAGAGGCGCTGTCCGAGGCGCTGCTGGCGTTGGGCGCTCTCTCGGTGGGCATGGAGGACGCCGACGCCGGCACCGATCGCGAGACGCCGCAGTTCGGCGAACCCGGCAGCGACCTTGCGCCGCTATGGGCGCACAGTCGTGTGGTTGCCCTGTTCGACAGGAGTGCCGACATACCCCTGATTGCCGCCGCCGCTGCGGGCGAAGCTGGGCTCGACACGACACCGCCTTATGAAATCGCCGAAGTCGCCGAGCAGGATTGGGTGCGGCTGACCCAGTCGCAGTTCGAGCCGATCCGCATCAATGCGCGCCTGTGGATCGTGCCCTCCTGGCATCGATCGCCCGATCCGAATGCAATCAATCTCGAGCTCGATCCGGGCCTGGCCTTCGGCACCGGCAGCCACCCGACGACGCGGCTGTGCCTGGATTGGCTCTGCGGCCATGTGCAGACCGGCGCCAGTGTGCTCGATTACGGCTGCGGTTCGGGTATATTAGCCATCGCTGCGGCCAAGCTCGGCGCCGGACGCGTAGTGGGCGTCGATATTGACGAGAATGCCCTGGCGGCCGCGGCCGGCAATGCCGAACGCAACGACTCACGGCTGCAGCTATTGCACTCCAGACACCCCCTCGACATGCAATTCGATATCGTGGTCGCCAACATCCTCACCAATCCGCTCTGCGTTCTCTCACCCCTGCTCGCCCAGCGAACCCTGCAAGGGGGGCAAATCGCGCTTTCGGGCATCCTGTCCTCGCAGGTCGGGCAGGTTCAGGATGTCTATCGGCCCGCCTTCGATCTGCAGGTCTGGGCTGAAAAGGAAGGCTGGAGCCTGCTGGAGGGTGTGCGGACATGATGCTGACCCGCTGCCCCGACTGCAGCACGGCCTTCCGCGTCACGCCTGAGCAGCTCAAGGCGCGCGCCGGCAAGGTGCGTTGCGGGCATTGCAGCGCCGTGTTCAATGCGCTGGAAGCCCTGGAAGACACGCCATCCATACCTGCGGCTGTGAAAGCCGCAGCTTCTCCAGCGGAACCCGTCCCGCCCTCCCCTGTCGAGACGGCGCCCTCCGAGGCCTCGCCTGAATACGACCCGACCGAACTTCCCGCCGTCGGGCCACCGGGCATCCGCGACACACAGATCGGGCCTGAATCACTCGACGTACTGCTGGAAGGCATCAGCCGTGAAGCCGAACCGCCTCCGCCACGTTGGCGTCGGCTGGCCTGGGTCCTGGCGAGCCTCATGGCGCTCGGCGCATTTCTCGTTCAGGCTGCCTACGTCTTTCGCACCGAGTTGGCCGTCTCCCAACCCGATCTTCGCCCGCTGCTGGTGGACATGTGAGGACTGCTTGAATGCGACATCCCGCTGCCGCGCAAGGCAGAACTGGTCAGCATCGAGGCCTCCGACCTGCATCCCGACCCGCAACGGAAGAACCTGCTGGTGCTGGCGGCCACCTTGAAAAACCGGGCCTCCTTCGCGCAGGATTACCCGCACCTGGAACTGACGCTGACTGATATTCGCGACCAGCCGATGGTCCGCAAGGTCTTTGCGCCGGCCGAATATCTGGCGCAGGGCGCGGAGGTGCGCGCCGGCTTCGCCGCCAACGGCGATATTGTGGTCAACCTCTGGCTAGACGTCACTGCAGTCGGCGCAAGCGGCTACCGACTCTATCTGTTCTATCCCTAGGCAATGCCATTCATCACAACGCGAGAGACAACCATGACAACCGTCACCCGTGCCGGCAAGATCACCCATCTCAGCGGAGAGTTCCCCAAGCCCGGCGACCTGGCGCCGGATTTCTCACTGGTCGCCACCGACCTGAACGACCTGACGCTGAAGGACTTCGCCGGCAAGCGCAAGGTGCTCAATATCGTGCCGAGCCTGGATACGCCGACCTGTGCCATCTCCACGCGCAAGTTCAACGAGCAGGCAGGAAGTCTGCCCAATACGGTCGTGCTGGTCATCTCGGCGGACCTGCCCTTCGCCATGAAGCGATTCTGCGAGACCGAAGGGCTGAACAATGTCGTTTCGCTGTCGACCATGCGCGGCGGCGAGTTCATGTCCAACTACGGCGTCAAGATCGAGGACGGTCCGATTGCAGGCATTACCGCACGTGCCGTGGTGGTGATCGACGAGAACGACAAAGTGATATACAGCGAGCTCGTCCCCGAGATCAAGCAGGAACCAAATTACAACGCGGCCCTCGCCGCCCTGAAGTAACAACAAAGGAAGGAATCCCGCGCAATGAGGACGCTGATCTGTGGCTCGATGGCCTACGACACCATCATGGTGTTCCACGACCGCTTCAAGAACCACATCCTGCCCGACCAGCTGCACATCCTCAATGTCTCCTTCCACGTGCCGGACATGCGGCGCGAATTCGGCGGCTGTGCGGGCAACATCGCCTACAGCCTCAAACTCCTCGGCGGCGAACCGCTCATCATGGCCACCGTCGGCGAGGACATCGGTCCGTACATGCATCGGCTGGAACGGCTCGGCCTCGATCGCAACCACGTCCAGGAAGTGCCGACGACGTACACCGCCCAGGCCTTCATCACCACCGATCTTGACGACAACCAGATCACCGCCTTTCACCCGGGCGCGATGAACTACTCGCACTTCAACCATGTCGCCGATGCGCAGGAGCTGACTATTGGCATCGTCGCGCCCGACGGCCGCGACGGGATGATGCAGCACGCACAGGAGTTCCGCGACAAAGGCGTGCCGTTCATCTTCGATCCCGGCCAGGGCCTGCCCCTCTTCAACGGAGAGGAGTTGCTGAATTTCCTGGCGCTCGCAGATTATTGCTGCGTCAATGACTACGAGGCTCGGCTGTTGTCCGAGAAGACGGGGCGGTCTGTCGAGCAGTTGGCCAGCCTGGTGGACGCACTCGTCATCACGATGGGCGCCAACGGCGCGCGAATCCATGCCGACGGAAAACGCATCGACATCCCCAGCGTCAAACCGGATGAGCTGGTCGACCCGACCGGCTGCGGCGACGCCTTCCGCGCCGGCCTGCTCTATGGCATCGCCAGCGGCATGGGCTGGGAGAAGGCGGGGTGCCTCGCCTCGCTGATGGGCTCGATCAAGATCGCCCACCGTGGCGGCCAGAACCATAAGCCGGTAAGGGAACAAATCGCCGATCGCTACCTGGCGGCATTCGGCGAAATGCCCTGGTAGGTCGGACTGCAGGCCCGGCCTACAGCGCCGTGCGCAGCTGCGCTGCAACCTTTTCCAGTTCTTCCCGTGGTGGATTCTTCACGGGCCAGGTAAACGTCAGGCCATCGTTCTCCCAACGCGGCAGTACATGGATGTGAGCATGGAAAACGGTTTGTCCGGCAGCCACGCCGTTGGCCTGATAGACCGAAATCCCCGCAGGTGCGCACGCCGACTCGATGGCCCTCGCCGCTCGAGCCGCCGAACGAAACATGGCGCACGCCAACGCCTCGTCCATACCTTGCAGGTTTTCAACATGCGGCTTGGCCGCCACCAGCATGTGGCCCGGATTCACGCTGCCGATATCCATGAAGGCAAGCGTCAATTCATCCTGGAACACCACCGTCGCCGGGATCTCTCCACGCACGATCTTGCAGAACACGCAATTGTCCATGCTCTCCCCCATCACGAGACATCCTCCCCGGAGCAGTCGACCTGGTAAACCGCGCGATCCGGCAGTCTTACCGCCGTCAGATGCCGGCCCCACAGGCAACCCGAATCCAGTGCCAGCAGGTTCGGCTCGATTTTCAGGCCGAGCGCCGACCAGTGGCCCGTCACCAGAACGTGGTCGGCGCTCATTCGGCGCGGCACGGCAAACCACGGCAGATAACCCGGCGGCGCATCGGTGACCTCGCCCTTCGCCTTGAACTCCATGACGCCCTCGGCGGAACAAAAGCGCATCCGCGTCATGGCATTGACGATCACCCGCAGGCGCGGCCAGCCGGTGAGGTCATCGCTCCAGGCGGGCGGCTCGCTGCCCCACATATTCGCCAGGAATTCCTGGTATTTTTTCGACCGCAGCGCTTTCTCGACTTCACCCGCCAGCGCGTGCGCCTGTCCTATCGTCCATTGCGGAAGCAGGCCGGCGTGCACCAATGCGAAGCCGTTTTCGACGTGCATCATGGGGCGCCGGCGCAACCACGCGAGGAGTTCCTCCCGGTCGGGGGCCGCCAGGATCTCATCCAGCGTGTCGTCGTCCCGCTGCTTTGAATAGCCCTCGGCCAACATGACCAGGTGCAGGTCGTGATTGCCCAGCACTGTAATGGCGGCTTTGCCCAGACTCTTGACGAAGCGCAGCGTCTCCAGAGAATGCGGGCCACGGTTGACCAGGTCGCCGACCAGCCACAACCTATCCCGAGCCGGATCGAAGCGGATCAGGTCGAGCAGGTGCTGAAAGGAATCGAAGCAGCCTTGGATGTCACCGATGGCATAGGTCGTCACGGCAGGCTCACACAGCGTAGCCGTCCGGGTTCAAGCTCTGCCAGCGCCACGTGTCCCGGCACATCTCTTCAATGCCGCATTCCGCACGCCATTCCAGCAGGCGCTCGGCCAGGGCGGGGTCAGCATAACAGGCAGCGATATCGCCGGGCCTACGCGGTACCATCCGGTACGGGATATCCCTGCCCGAGGCCTTGCGGAAGGCGTCCACCATCTCCAGAACGCTGTAACCCCTTCCCGTACCGAGATTGACGGCCAGCACCTCCGTCATGGCATCCAGTTTCTTTAATGCCGCCAAATGGCCACGGGCAAGGTCGGCGACATGAATGTAGTCCCGCACGCCGGTGCCGTCCGGCGTCGGGTAATCGTTGCCAAACACCCTGAGTGCATCGCGCCTGCCGACCGCCACCTGGGCGATGTACGGCATCAGGTTGTTCGGCACACCCGCGGGATCTTCGCCGATCAGGCCGCTCTCGTGCGCGCCGACCGGATTGAAGTAGCGCAGCAGCGCGATCTTCCAAGCCGGATCGGAGCCGGCGATATCCACCAGGATCGCCTCGACCATGGACTTGCAGCGGCCATAGGGATTGGTCGGTCGCAACGGATGATCCTCGCGCACCGGAACGTAATCTGGATTGCCGTAAACAGTCGCCGACGAACTGAAAACCAGCTTGCGCAGGCCCGCCTCCGCCATCGCCCCGCACAGTGCCAGCGTGCCGCCGACGTTGTTGTCGTAGTAGGTCAGCGGCTGCTCGACGGACTCCCCGACCGCCTTCAGGCCGGCGAAGTGCAGGACGGCATCGATGGCGTGCTCGCGGAACAGTCTGCGCAGCGCCGTTGCGTCGCGCACATCGCACTCATGGAAGGCAATTGTCCTGCCCGTGATCCGTTCGATTCGCCCGATCACCTCGCGCCGGCTGTTGCACAGGTTGTCCGCGACCACAACCTCATGGCCGGCCTGAAGCAATTCGACGCAGGCATGAGAGCCGATGTAGCCGGCACCCCCCGTCACCAGCAGCGTGCGTGCGGCTGTCATGAAGCAACCGGCTGCTGCGGCCGGTATTCCGGGACAAGCTCTGCCAGCCGCGATTTGACCGTCCGTTCATCCTGCGGCGCACCTTCCAGCCAGACGCGCAAGCCTTCCAGTTCACCGGCCGAGAAGGCAGCCTGCGCTCGCGCGATGCGCAGTTTTGGGTGCGGCGTCAGCAACGTATGCTCGCCGTCGGCAAGCAGTTCCTCGTAGAGCTTCTCGCCCGGTCGCAGGCCGGTGAAGACGATCCGGATGTCATCATCGGCAAGGCCGGAGAGGCGGACCATGTCGCGCGCCAGATCGGCGATCTTCACCGGCTCGCCCATGTCCAGCACGAATATCTCCCCGCCCTGGCCCATCAGGCCGGCCTGAAGCACCAGCTGCGCCGCCTCGGGGATCGACATGAAGTAGCGAACGATGTCCGGGTGCGTCACTGTTACCGGCCCGCCCCTGGCGATTTGCTCGCGGAATTTCGGAATCACACTACCGTTGCTGCCCAGCACATTGCCGAAGCGCACCATGACGAAGCGGGTCTCGTTTGACTGCTGAAGTCTTTGGCAAACCATCTCCGCGAGGCGCTTGGTCGTGCCCATGACGTTGGTCGGATTGACCGCCTTGTCGGTGGAAATGAAGACGAATTCGCCGACGCCGTGGCGCAGCGAAGCTTCCGCCATGCGCAGGGTGCCGAGCACGTTATTGCGCACCGCCTCCCATGCGTTCTCGCTCTCCATCATCGGAACGTGCTTGTACGCCGCGGCATGAAATACCACCTCCGGCCGATACTGCACAAAAACCTGATCGAGGCGCGCCGTATCCTTCACATCGCCTACCGTGCAGGCTATCGGCGTGCCCGGCAACTGTCGGGCAAACTCCTGCTCGATCTGGTATAGCGCGAATTCCGACAGCTCGAACAGCACCAGCAGACGTGGCTCGAAGCGGGCGATTTGCCGCGCCAGTTCAGATCCTATCGAGCCGCCTGCGCCGGTGACGAGCACAATCCGACCGCCTAGCAGGCGATGCAGCCCCTCGCTATCGAGCTTCACCACTTCGCGACCGAGAAGATCTTCCATTTCCACTTTGCGCAACTGCGAAATGGACACCCGGCCGGACAGCAGGTCGTCGATCGCCGGGACCGTCAGCACCGACATTCCTGCCGCAGCAGCAGCCTCGGCAGCGCGTCGGCGCGCCGCCGACGATGCTGAAGGCATGGCGATGATGACTTTCTTCACCTGCAGACGGGTGGCATGCTCGGCCACCTGGTCAAGATCCCCCAGAACTTTCACGCCATCGATGGAGCGTCCTCGCCTGTCCCCCTCATCATCGAGCAAGCCGACGACACGCCACTCTTCACTACGCTTCAACTCACGCAACAGCAACATGGCGGCATCGCCGGCCCCCAGTATCAGCACCGGCTCGCCGTCCAGGCGTACGCCTCCGTATAACTGATGTTCGCGCCAGACGCGGTAGCCGAAACGCGTACCGCCCATCGCCATGATCAGCAACAAGGGCTGCAGGATAAGCACGGAGCGCGGCACGTCACCCAACTGGAACATGAACACGGAGGCACCGACCAATGACGCTGCAAGCACGACTGCAAGCACTATTCTTTGCAGGTCCTTGACGCTGACGTAGCGCCACATGCCGCGATATACCCCGAGAGCCATGAAGGCCGCGGCATGCAGCGGTACCACCCAGGGCAGGCCGGACAGCATGCCCTGGTAGTAGGGATCCGGCACCTCGAGATTGAAGCGTAGCCAATAGGCCAGCATCCATGCAAGCGCCGCGGCCACGAGGTCGTGTGCGACGATCACAATGTTGCGAAACAGCATTTTCATCGCACTGCCGCCCGCAT
>CXWK01001224.1_pt2 | contig 10285 bp, 9 predicted proteins | sample 590851 | NCBI WGS metagenome assembly CXWK01 (sample SAMEA3498364, study PRJEB10139) | wastewater metagenome | biome: wastewater treatment plant; material: activated sludge | place: Denmark | collected 2014-08-01
GCCAACCTGCGCACCACGGCCGTGCGCGACGGTGACGACTACGTGCTGAACGGCCAGAAGATCTGGATCTCGACCGCGCACATCGCCCGCTGGGGGCTGTTCCTCGTGCGCACCGACCCGGGTGCGATCGAGCGCGGCGAGAAGCACGTGGGCATCACCGCCCTCATCGTCGACATGGAGGCCGACGGCATCGAGTGCCGCACCATCCGCGACATCGCCGGCGAGGAGATGTTCAACGAGGTCTTCTTCACCGACGCCCGCGTGCCGGTGGCCTACCGCCTCGGCGACGAGGGCGCGGGCTGGCAGGTGGCCATGGGCACGCTCGGCCACGAACGGGTGGGCACCGCCGGTCTCGCAGTCACCATGCGCGCCGACCTCGACGCCATGGTGAACCTGGCCCGGGCGGTGAACCCCGATGCCCTTCGCGACCCGGGGTTGCGCGAGCGCATCGCCGTGGCCCACACCGACATCGAGTACACGAAGCTCCTGAACTACCGCGCGCTGTCGAAGATCCTCAAGGGCGAGCCCAACTGGCCGGAGGTGCCGCTGGCCAAGCTCCAGTGGAGCCACCTCGCCCAAACCCTCGCCGAGCTGGCGGTCGACCTGCTCGGGCCAGCCGGCATGTTGGCCAGGGGCGGCCCCGACGCGGTGGAGAACGGCGCCTGGAACCGGCTCTTCGTGTTCCAGCGCTACACATCGATCGGGGCGGGCACCACCGAGGTGCAGAAGAACATCCTGGCCGACAAGGCCATCCGCCTGCCGCGGCGCTGACGAAGCCACACCCCGCGACGAGCTGAGCGGTCGAGGGCCACGCTGCCCTACGAACCGACCGGCCAGTGCTCGACGGTCACCTCGGGCATGGGGAAGTCGTCGACGTTGGCGGTCGCGAGCGCGGCGGCGACACCGACCGCTGCCGCGGCGATCAGGCAGTCCGCCTGGTGGAGCGTGACGCCCCGGCGGGCGAAGTCCCTTCGCCAGGTGCCCGCCCGTGCGCCCTCGGCGACGCCAAGCGGTGCGACGCGCAGGCCACGGAAGAGGCGTCTGGCGCTCGCCTCCTCGCCCGGGCGAAGGCCTCGCGAGATCTCCTCCACCGAAATGGCGCAGGTCCACGGCTCGATGCCCTGCCGTCGAAGAGACGTCACACGACCCGCAGCCGGCCGGCCGCGGAGCACGTCGATGAGGACCGTCGAATCGAGGAGCAGCCGAGCCACTCAGCCCGCTCGACGCGCGTCGGCGCCACGCTGGACGCGCACCCAGGCGGCGGCATCGTCGTCCCAGTCGTGGTCGGTGTCGGCGATGGAGCCCACCGCCGCCTCGATGTCATCCCAGCGCTGCTCGTCGTCGAGGGCGCTGCGAATGAGCTCCTCGATGAAGGCGCTGCGACGGCGCTTCCCGGCACGGCGATCCAACTGGGCCACCGTCTCCTCGTCGAGCACGATGTGCACACGCATGTGCGCAGGTTAGCCCACAGCGGTCGCGGATCTCGGGAGCCGTCAGCCGGCGGCGGCGGCGGCGAAGCCCAGGTCGAGGTCGGCGATGATGTCGTCGATCGACTCGAGACCCACCGAGAGGCGGATGAGGCCCGCCTCGACGCCGGTGGTCAGCTGCTCTTCCTCGGTGAGCTGGCTGTGGGTGGTGGTGGACGGCTGGATGACCAGGCTGCGCACGTCGCCGATGTTGGCCAGATGGCTGTGCAGCACGAGCGCCTCCACGAACTTCTCACCGGCCTCGCGTCCACCGGCGATGACGAAGGCCGGCACCGAGCCGTAGCCCCGCCCTCCGGTGTACTTGTCCGCCCTGGCCTTCCACGGCGAGGACGCGAGGCCCGCGAAAGCCACCGAGTCGACCTGATCGTGGTTGTTCAGGTACTCCGCGACGGCATTGGCGTTGGCCACGTGGCGCTCCATGCGCAGGCTCAGCGTCTCGAGGCCCTGGAGGAACAGGAACGAGTTGAACGGCGTGACCGCCGAGCCCAGGTCGCGGAGCAACTGCACGCGGGCCTTGATGATGTAGGAGCCGGCGCCGAGGGCGGGCCAGTAGGCGAGGCCGTGGTAGCTCTGGTCGGGCTCGGTGAACTGCGGGAACTTGTCGTTGGCACTGAAGTCGAACGACCCGCCGTCGACGATCACGCCACCGATCGAGGTGCCGTGCCCGCCGATGAACTTGGTGGCCGAGTGCACCACGATGTCCGCCCCCCATTCGAAGGGCCGGATGAGGTACGGGGTGGCCACCGTGTTGTCCACGATCAGCGGCACACCGTTGTCATGGGCCACCTTCGCCACACCCTCGATGTCGAGCACGTCGTTGCGCGGGTTGCCGATGGACTCCCCGTAGAAGGCCTTGGTGTTGGGCTGCACCGCGTCCTGCCAGGCCTGGAGATCGTCGGGGTCCTCGACGAAGGTGACGTCGATGCCGATCTTGGGGAACGTGTAGTGGAAGAGGTTGTAGGTGCCGCCGTAGAGGGCGGCCGACGCGACGATGTGGCTGCCGGTCTCGGCCAGGTTGAGGATGGCGATGTGCTCGGCGGCCTGGCCGCTCGACACGGCGAGGGCACCCGGCAGGCCGACGGCCGTCTCGGTGGCCCCTTCGAGGGCGGCCACACGGGCCTCGAACACGCCCTGGGTGGGGTTCATGATCCGCGTGTAGATGTTGCCGATCTCGGCCAGCGCGAAGAGGTCGGCCGCGTGCTTGGTGTCACGGAACTGGTACGCCGTCGTCTGGTAGATCGGCACTGCGCGCGACCCGGTGGTGGGGTCGACCACCTGACCGGCGTGGATCTGGCGGGTCTCGAAACCCCAATCGGACTGACTCATGACGTACCTCCGGGTGTGTCGTCTGCGGTGAGGGCGACACCCTACGCAGCCGGTTCGTCAAAAGTCGATCTGTTGGGTCAGGTATTGCGGGCGGGCAGCTCGGCGCCTTCGCTCAGTCGAGACGTTCGATGACGGTGGCGTTGGCCTGGCCACCGCCCTCGCACATGGTCTGGAAGCCATGACGGCCACCCGTCGCCTCCAGGTCGTGAAGCAGGGTGGTCATGATCCGCACCCCGCTGGCACCGAGGGGATGACCGATGGCGATGGCGCCGCCGCGCGGGTTGAAGCGATCCATGTCGGGCCTGAACTCACGGGCCCACATGAGGGCGATGGCGGCGAAGGCCTCGTTGCACTCCATCGAGTCGAAGTCGGCGATGGTCATGCCTGATCGCTCGAGCAGCTTGCGGGTGGCCGGGTTCGGGGCCGACAGCACGAGCCAGGGGTCCTCGGCGGCGACGACGAGGTGCTTGAAGCGGGCCCGGGCACCCAGCCCGAGGCCTTCGGCGAACGACCGGTCGGCGATCAACATGGCGGCCGCGCCGTCCGACATCTGCGAGGCGTTGCCCGCGGTGATGTCGGGGGCCAACCCCGGGTCCCACCCCGCCGCGCTCGGGAGCGCCGCCAGGGTCTCCATGGTGCTCTCGGGCCGGATGCCCTCGTCGCGGTCCAGCACGCCACCCGTGAGGTCGCCGGCGGCGTCCTTGAGGGGCACGGGCACGATCTCGTCGGCGAACCAGCCGTTCTCGGTGTTGGCCCACGCCCGCCGATGGCTCTCCACCGAGTAGGCGTCCATGTCCTCGCGGGTGATCTGCGAGCGTTCGGCGAGGATCTGCGACACCTCGAACTGCGTGGGGTGGAACCGGCCCCCGACCGCGGCGATCCAGTCGGCGCTGAACGGCCCCACTCCACCGGCGGCGTTCGAACCCATCGGCACGCGGCTCATCGACTCGACCCCACAGGCGATGGCCAGGTCGTACGAGCCGGCCATCACCGCCTGCGCGACGAAGTGGGCGGCCTGCTGCGACGAACCACACTGCCGGTCGACCGTGGTGGCCGGCACGTGCCAGGGAAGGCCCGCACCGACCCAGGCGTTCCGGGCGACGTTGTTGCTCTGCTCCCCCACCTGGTTCACGCAACCGCCGACCACGTCGTCGACGAGGGCCGGGTCGACGCCGGTGCGATCGAGCAGCGCGGTGAGGGTGTGGCCGAGAAGGTCGGCCGGGTGCCAGCCTGCCAACGCGCCCTTGCGCTTGCCGATCGGGGTGCGCACCGCATCAACGATCACCGCTTCTCGAACAGTCACCGACCACTCCCTTTCGGCAATGCCTCACGAGGTCCTCAGTGTAGGAGCGCGCCTCTCGTAAGCTGCCGACGTGCCGCATGCCGTGGACGCCAGCTTCCTCGCCTTGCCACTGCACCCACTCGCCGACGCCGCGCTGCAACGGGCACGTGACCTCGGGGTCGAACACGCCGACTTCCGCCTCGAGCGGCTCCATAGCCAGTCGATCCGGTTGCGCGACGGGCAACTCGAAGGTGCTCGGGACAGCGAGGAGACCGGCTTCGCGGTCAGGGTGATCCTCGATGGCACCTGGGGCTTCGCCGCCACCGTCGAGCTCACACCGGAAGCGGCGGCGAGGGCCGCCGAAGACGCCGTGCGCGTGGCCCGGATGTCGGCTCCCCTCAGCACCGAGCGCATCGAGCTGGCCGACGAGCCGATCCACGCCGATGTCAGCTGGGTCTCCTCCTACGGCATCGATCCACGGTCGGTGCCCCTCGCCGAGAAGATCGCGATCCTCGGCGACCGGAGCCGCCGCCTGCTCGCCACCGAGTCGGTCGACCACGTGAGCGCGGGTGTCGACCACGTGGTCGAGAACAAGTTCTACGCGGATCTCGCCGGCACCGTCACCACCCAGCAACGGGTGCGGCTCGGCCCGTCGGTCGAGGTGCACGGCCACGACCACGGCACCGATCGATTCGACTCCATGCGCACGACCGCCCCGCCCGTCGGCCGGGGGTGGGAGTACATGGTCGACGGCTACGACTGGGACGGCGAGCTCGCCCGTCTCCCCGACCTGCTCGCCGAGAAGCTGGTGGCCCCGTCGGTCGCTGCCGGCACCTACGACCTGGTCATCGACCCCTCCAACCTCTGGCTCACCATCCACGAGTCGATCGGCCACGCCACCGAGCTCGACCGGGCCCTCGGCTACGAAGCGAACTACGCCGGCACCTCGTTCGCCACCTGGGACAAGCTCGGCCACTTGGCCTACGGCTCGCCGGCGATGCACGTGACCGCAGACCGCACGGTCGAGCACGGGCTCGCCACCATCGGCTACGACGACGAAGGGGTCGAGACCCAGTCGTGGGACATCGTCCGCGACGGCGTGCTCGTGGGCTATCAGCTCGACCGTCGCATGGCGGAGCGCCAGGGGCTCGGACGATCGAACGGCTGCGCGTACGCCGACTCACCGGGCCACATCCCCATCCAGCGCATGGCCAACGTCTCGCTCCAGCCGTCCGACGGCGGACCCGACACGGCAGGCCTGATCAGCCAGGTGGAGAACGGCCTCTACATCGTCGGCGACCGCTCCTGGTCCATAGACATGCAGCGCTTCAACTTCCAGTTCACGGGCCAGCGGTTCTTCGCCATCCGCGATGGCGTGCTGGCCGGGCAGGTGCGCGACGCCGCCTACCAGGCGACCACCACGGACTTCTGGGGCTCGATGGAAGTGGTGGGCGGGCCCCGGACTTGGGTGCTCGGCGGCGCGTTGAACTGCGGCAAGGCCCAGCCGGGGCAGGTCGCGGCCGTCAGCCACGGCTGCCCCTCCGCGCTGTTCCGCGACATCCGCATCCTGAACACCAACGAGGAGGGAGGCACATGACCGCGAGGGCGGTGCGACCGCACGAGCTCGTCGAGGCCGGCCTCGCCGCCTCGACCGCCGACGGCTGCATCGTGCTCGTCGACAGCTCGGCGAGCACGAACCTCCGGTGGGCCAACAACACCCTGACCACCAACGGCCTCATGCACGGTTGCGACATCTCGGTGGTGTCCATCGTCGACGGCGGCCGGGGCACGGCCGCGGCGTCCATAGCCGGAAGTGGCGCCACGCTCGACGCCGTGCGCGGGCTCGTGACCGCGGCCGACCGCGCCGCCCGAGAAGCCGGGCCCGCCGAGGACGCCGCGCCACTCGTCGGGAGCGATGCCGCTCCCGACTGGACCGACGACCCCGAACCGACATCGATCGCCGTCTTCGACACGTTCGCGCCCGCCCTGGGCGAGGCGTTCGGGCGGGCTCGCGGCACCGACCGCCTGCTCTACGGGTACGTCGAGCACACCGTCGAGACCGTCTACCTCGGGTCGTCCTCGGGCATCCGGCGACGCCATGTCCAACCGACCGGCCACGTCGGGGTCACCGCCAAGTCGTCCGACCTCACCCGCTCGGCGTGGGTCGGCCAGTCCACACGCGACTTCACCGACGTCGACGCCCTCGCCCTCGACGCCGAGCTCCAACGCCGCCTGAGCTGGGCCGAGCGCAACATCGACCTGCCGGCCGGCCGCTATGACACCATCCTTCCGCCCGCCGCCGTCGCCGACCTGCTCATCTACGCCTACTGGGTGGCCGGCGGGCGAGACGCCCACGAGGGCCAGACCGTCTTCGCGAAGGCAGGTGGTGGCACCCGGGTCGGCGAGCGACTGTCGAGCCGACCCGTGAACGTGCGCTCCGACCCGGCCTACCCCGGCCTCGAATGCGCTCCGTTCGTCACCGCCGCCATGTCGAGCAGCGAGTCGAGCGTCTTCGACAACGGCCTCCCCCTGGCCCCCACCTCGTGGGTCAGCGACGGCGTGCTGGCGGCCCTCGTGCAGACCCGGCACTCCTCGTCGCTCACCGGTCTGCCGGTCACGCCCATGATCGACAACCTGGTGGTGTCGGTCGACGGCGCCACCGGCGGCGTGGACGACCTCGTGGCCGCCACCGACGACGGCCTGCTGGTCACGTGCCTCTGGTACATCCGAGAGGTCGATCCGCAGACACTCCTGCTCACGGGCCTCACCCGCGACGGCGTCTACCGGGTCGAGGGCGGCGAGATCACCGGGGCGGTGAACAACTTCCGCTTCAACGAGAGCCCCGTCGCCCTCCTCGACCGCTTCTCCAGCGCCACGGCGACCATGCCGTCGTTCTCCCGCGAGTGGGGCGACGAGTTCCCCCGCACGGCCACGCCCGCCCTCCAGGTGCCCGACTTCAACATGAGCAGCGTCAGCCAGGCCCGGTAGCTTCGCGGCGACGAGGAACGACGTGAGCGGTGGGTGACGGGTCCCTCGTCGAGGTGGCCGGCGAGATCGTCCTCCAGGTGAGCGGCTTCCACACCAGCCACCGGGGCCGGCACAACAACTGGCGGCCTTCCCGATCATCGAGCGAGCGCTCGGACCGGGCGCTGATCCCCACGAAGATGGCCAGGGCCACCATGCTCGACGCCATGAACGGCACCACCAGGCCGAGCACCGCCCAGATGAGCAGCACCCGAACCCAGCTGTGCCTGGCCAGGGCCCGCACGCGGTCGGCGTCCGCCACGGCGGCCCCGGCGGGCGCCTCGGGAAGTGCGGCGACCAGGCGCTCGCGCTGCCCGGGCCGGTACCGCCGCAACACCAGCGCCCCGATGGCCACGAGGAGCGGGGCGCCCACCAACTGGAGCGCCAGGGTGGTGCCACTGATCCGCTGGTCGAGGTCGCGGTTCGCCCACAGCATCACGCGCTCGGGAACGAGGACCAACGTGCCGAGGGCGAACCCGACCGCCATCTGGGCCATGTAGGGGCCCAGCGGGACGAGCGCCAGCAGCGCCGGCTCGCCGGCCTGCCCGGCCTCCGGATCGCCACCGGTCATACGGGATGCCCCAGTCGGAAGGTGGCGGACAGGCCCTCGCCCCAGGTGGCGAGATCAGGGGCTCTCGGTAGGCCGAGGCTGCGCAGCTCGTCCGCGAGGGGGCCGTCGCCCAACACGATGGTCACCGCCTCCGGGTCGATGACCCCCGTGCCCATGTCCATCGACAGTGGCGTCGAGTAGGCGATGCCGCCGAGGTACGAGTAGCTGTCGGCGTCGATGCGCTCGGGCGCCCCCTGTGGTTCGACCCGCTGCACGGTGAGGACGATGGCGAGACGGCCGCCCATCGCGAGTCGGAAGGAAACGGTGTCGTCGGTGTAGTTGGCGTCGAGCGCCTCGACGGTCTTGGGGAAGCCCATCACCCTGTTGCCCGCCTCGCAGGTGAACTGCTGGTTCACCGGCATGCGGTAGACGAACGAGCCGATCACGTCGTCGGGCGCGCCCACGGGGCGGGCCAGGAACCCGAAGTTCAGCTCGTTGTAGTCACCCCACGGGTTCCGGCGGTAGTCGCAGGCCGCGATGATCAGTTGCGCAGTGTCGGGGGCCACCTCGGCCAACTCGAACCGGTCGCCCGGCAGGAGCCGCTCGGCGGCCTCGATCGGCACCGAGAAGAGCAGGGTGGCGGCGTTCATCTCGGCCACCTCCATCGGGAAGCAGATCTCCCGGCCCTGGATCTGACCCCACGTGGTCGTCGTCGTTTCCATGGGCGCGGACCGTACCGCGCCAGGNNAGTTGCTGGATTGGCAGTGGCCACGGCACGGGCCGGCCCACCGCGACGGTTACGCCGGTGTCACCACGAAGGTGTCGAGGATCTGGCCCAGCGCGTCGATGTCGGCGTCGCTCAGGATCTGCACGCCGACGACCGCGATGTAGTCACCGTCGCTCGTGTCGATCGGCTCGACGACCGTCCAGACGAAGGCGGCCCCTGCGGCACCGCAGTTCGTGAAGGTCTGGGAGACGCCGGTGTACAGCGGGTCGGCGTAGGCCTGACGGTCGAGGCGGTCGCAGTCCTCGCTCGTGCGCTCGGCATACACGTCGAGCACCGAACCGGGGTCACCCGTGCTCGAGTCCGACGTCGCCCGGAACTCGAAGCCAGGCACGGCGTAGGTGGTGTTGTAGGCCTCGAGGTCGGTGGAGGCACGCACGTCGGGAAGGGTGATGTTGCCGAGGGTGCCCGTCCGACCGTCGACATCGGTCCACTCGGTGGGGGCCTCGACGGTGAGCTGCCCGGTGTCGTCGGAGATCGTGGTGAAGGTGTATCCGGCAGCCTGCTCGGGAGTGATCTCGTCGGTCAGGCCGTTGGTGAACTCGTCGATCGCGGCCTGCTGGTCGGAACCGCCACCCGAGTCGGTGGTGTCGGTGGTGTCGGTGCTGTCGCCCGGATCGAACACGGCGGCGGTCGTCGTCGTGGTCTCGGGTGGGGCGGTCGTGGTGGTGGTCGTGGTGGCCGCCTCGTCGTTGCCGCCGCCGCAGGCCGCAAGGCCCACGCCGAGGAACAGCACGACCAGGGCGGTGCGGACAACCGGGTTACGGCGATGCGCTGACATCCGAGCTCCTTGCGAGGTCAATGGCTTCCGGGTCACGACAAGACGAAGACCCGAGCTGACGGGTCGCCGTTCCGAGGGTGACCGACGTCACCCCACGCGGCCATCCTACGCGCGTTCGGTCGCCTCGTGAGCCAGGAGGTCAGAGCTCGGGAGAGCTCGGGTCCGGGCTTCGTGCCCGGCAGCAGCGGGTCACGCAGGGGAATCTCCCGGACCCGCGCCTCGAGCGCCGCGAACTGCTCGTCGGTGAGGCCGCCCGTCCGCCATCGCCGCCGCGAGCTGCGCGGTGAGCTCGGGAACGACCAGCCGCCAATCGCCGACGATGGCCAGGTCGGCGCAGTCGAAGATCAGGGCCGCGGGATCGGGGTTGACCGCCAGGATCGTCCCCGAGCTGCGCACGCCAACGCTGTGGTTGAACTTGCCGCTCAGCCCGAGAGCCACGTAGAGACGTGGGGCGATGCTGTGGCCCGTGATGCCGATCTGACGAGCCCGGGGCAGCCAGCCCTTGTCGGTCACCTTGCGGGTGGCCGCCAGCTCGCCACCCAGCAGCGCCCGCAGGGGCTCGAGCTCCCCGTAGTGGGCGGGGTCGATCCCCTGGCCGATGCCGATGACCACCTCGGCGTTGGCCAGGTCGTCGGCGTTGTCGTCACGGTGCCGACCCTGCACCACCACCCGGCCACGAGGGGACACCTGGAGACGGCTCATCGTGGCCGCGGCGGCGTCACGCGGGCTCATCAGCGGCAGCACGCCGGCTCGCACCGTCGCCAGTTGCACGGCCGACGACGAGGTGACCGCGGCGACGAGGCGACCGCCGAACGCCGGCTTCCACGCCACCAGGGGCGGTCGCGACCCACCGTCCGCCGCCCCTTCGACGGCGAGGCCGACGGCGTCGCCGGTGAGCCCCGCCCCGAGCGCGGCCGCCGCCCGCGACGCGACCTCGCGCCCCCATGCCGTGCCCGGCGCCAGGATGGCCCAAGGCGCCGCTCCGGCCGTCCACGCCGTGAGGCCCCGAGAAACGTCCTCTTCGACCAGGGCGCCCTCGACGATCACGACG
>CXWK01002697.1_pt1 | contig 10284 bp, 10 predicted proteins | sample 590851 | NCBI WGS metagenome assembly CXWK01 (sample SAMEA3498364, study PRJEB10139) | wastewater metagenome | biome: wastewater treatment plant; material: activated sludge | place: Denmark | collected 2014-08-01
TAGAGATCGGGGCGAGCCGGGCAGCCATCTTCGAGGGAATTCCGAGTAGGCGGTTCCGCACGATCGCCGTGATCTTCGTCCAAGCCTCGTTGACCTGTTCAGATGGGATCAGTAGTCCGGATTTCTCGGCCTGCTCCATTTCGGCGAGCGCTGCGCGCGCAGCCATCAGCCGGGCTCGCGAACGGCGAAAGCTGGTCCCGCTGTCGTCGGTCTCGCCGGTGGTCTTGTTCAGGAAGGTGACGTAGGCGCGGATCGAAGACGCCAGCTCGAATTCGCCGCGGGCTGCCTTCACGACGACGCCGACCTCGGCGAGTTGGCGGATCCGGCGCTCCGTGAGCCCGAAGAGGTTGGCGAGGACGGTGGCTTTGACCGTCGATTTGCGACCTTCAGCGCTCATCTGCGCCGCCCCGAATCGGAAACGGAAACGCGTTTTCTCGCTCTGGCGCTAGCTCTGTGGCGCGCTCGCGCGGTACCCCCGATAGGCGCCCTATAGGAAGGACCCGAGACGACTCGTGCGATGCCTTCGGTCATGCGACGGCCTCGCTCCGGCCGCGTGAAAGGTATCGTGCATGCGCCTGACGTCGGCGCTCACGAGCTGCATCGCGAGCCGCACGCTCGGCCTGCCTGCGCGCTCGGACCGTCGCCAGCACAAGCTGTCCAGCCCCTGTCGCCACCGCGCGCCTTCTTCCGCGCTTGGTCACGGCAAAGACGAGCCCTTCCGCCTCAAGGGTCTCAAATGCCTCCGGGTTCGAACGCCACGGCTCGCCGTTGCCGAAATCGTGGTCGCGCAGGCACGCCAGCCGGAGCCAGTAGGTCGGGAGCCGAAAGGTCGGCGGCGCAACCGATGGCGCTGGCGCACCAGGTTGATTGCGGATCGAAGGTAGGCGCATCAGCCGTTCCAACCCTGCGAGTAGCCCTCCCGCTTGGGCAGCACGACGCCGGAAATCAACGAGCGGTTGATGGTGTACTGCGGCATGGGGACGACGCGCTGTTCGACCGCTTCGAGATTCTCGTCCTCACGCCCTGCCTCGGCGAGTTTCGTGTTGATGGCGCCGACGGCTTGCTCTGCCGCGAGAAGCGAGGTCAACCCGGCGATCAACTCGTCCGCCAGGGCCGGATACTTCTTGAGGAACTTGACGGATTCGATGGCCTTCTTCTCAGCGGTCGCGCGCTCGGCCGTGAGCGCTTCCGCCGCCTCACGCGCCTCGGCTTGCGACAGACGCTTCTCGAGTTCCTCCCGCCTGGCGGCGAGTCGGTCCCGGTTGCGCAGCGCAGTCGCGCGAGCCTGTTCAGCGCGCTCGACGTCCGCGTCGCTTCCAGACACGAGCGCCTCACGACGCTGGGCCTCAGCGGCGGCGATTTCTTCCGCATTGCTGCAGTCGCCGAGTTCGGCCAGAGCGGCGCGCAGGTCGACGGCGCTCGACGCGGGACCGCGAATGAGCTTCAGGAAGGCCGCGCTCATCATCAGGCTCCCGGGTTCGCGTAGAGCCCGCGGAAATCGGCGGCGGCGGCCGCGAAGTCGTGCCGGCACTTCACGTCCATGCCGTCGACTTCGAACAGCCAGCGCGTCTCGATGTTGGCGCTGTCAGAGCCCTCCAACGTTGCGGCCACCAGCGTGTCGATCTGCTCGGGATCGGCGGACAGGTACCACCTGGCCGGGGAATTCACGTCGAGGCGAGGTTCCGAGATAACCTGCAGGCGGCGCAGCGTCGGAGGCACGACGCCGCCCGTTTCGACCGGAAAAGTCGCGCCGACCAGCTGCTCCGCCGGAGTCGCGAGCGCCGAGGGCACGATGATGTAGCCGGCCGCAATCGAGAGCGGCGTTTTGCCGTCCAGCCCCTTCTGTTGAGCCATCGCGGTCCGGCCGGCGGAAACCGTCGTCACCGTTGGCACGCCGCCGGCGGCCGCGAGATTGCCGTGGTCGGCGTGAAAGAGCGCCTTGCCGTCGGCCATGGCGCCGTTGGCGGTGACGATGCCCCAGACGAGGTCGCTCTCGAGGTTCGCGGCGCTCTGACCGAACTGGTCAGGGATCCGCGTGATCGCGCCGAGATCGTCGTTGATGATGGCCTGGCGCGTGAGCCGAACCATCTTGCCGTAGGTCGCGAGCTTGATCCGCTCGGCGCCGTCGGCAAGCGATCCGCTCTTGTACTCGCCCTTTTCGTTGACGGGTTCGAGCTGAGGGGCCTCGCCGAATTGCGCGAGCGTGTGGGCCCTGAAGTCGCGCAGCTTGAGCTGCCGCACGATCGGCTTCCACGTCGCCGGCGCAGCGGCGTACGCGCGGCGGAGCGACTTGCTGGCGACGTCGGCCAGGATGTTCGGAAAATCGGACGTGGTCATCGCCCGATCGAGGATCTCGCTGGTCGAGAGCCCCCGCGTCGAGACGCCTCCGGCCTCCAGCGCTGCGCGCGCCATGCCGATCGCGTTCTGGCCGACGAACTCGCGGCTGTCCGGAGACAGCGGAAACTTGCGTTCGTCGAAGCGCGCAAGGATGGCGCCGGCGATCGCCTGGCTCCGGTGGCGCAGGGGCTCGCCGGGGATACGTGCTGGCATTGGAGACACCTCAGATCTGGTTTGGAGAGAGCGCACCTGAGCGCCGGGATCGGCCGGGATTGGGACGATCGAGATTTCGTAGGGCTCCCAATCGGTCGCCACGACGGTCGGAATCGAGGCCTGGTCCGTTTCGGATCGAGTGGCAGCGTGCACGACGTAGCCAACCGACACGCTGCGAATGATGCCGGTGCGGATCTTTTGGACAGCGTCCGCGTCGCCGGCGGCTTGGCTCAGCTTCACGCGCGCGAGCCCCTTTCCGCCGACCATCAGCGCCGTGCCGGCGACCACCGCGCCTAGAACGTTTTCGATTCTGAAGTCCGCGTGAGTGTTCAGCAAAGCAGCGCCGGCGTTGAGCCGATCGAGCCTAACCGCTGCCGGGTCTGTTGACAGAATTTCCCAATACGGGCCCTGCGGCCCTCGGCGCATCACCGCGGCGCCGGTCGTGAAGCAGACCTCGATCGAATTGTCGCGCTCGTCGAAACTCGACACGCTCAAGTCCGCCGTGCGGCGAAGGGACAGGGGCTCGAAGTCGTGACGGCGATTGGGCATCGCGGGAACATCGCCCAACCTGCCGTCCCCTTCTACGCACGTTCGGTGCATTTGGCGCGTTCGGCGAATGCGGCGATCTCGGAGCGCAACTGAAAGAGGACGCCCTCCAAACCGCACCGCACGAAGTAGGGTTCTACGCGTGGATCGCGGGCCCCCGCGACGTACGCGGCCAAAGTCGCATTGTCGCTTTCAAGCAGCATCTTGAGGGCCGGCGCGGAGATCAGCATGCGGCCGGCTACCAGCCGGCCGATGCCGTGTTCGGCGGCCCATCGACGGACCGAGCTCGGCGAGGCGTTCGCCACTCGCGCGGCCTGTTTGACGGATATGGCCTCACGCGCATCGAACGGGATCAGCGCCTTCGTCATGATCGCCCTCCGTCACGTGCAGGTTGCGCGACCGCGATCCGTGGCGCCTCGGCGCGGGCGATGCTTTCCAGCTTCTGCCGTGCGGCGAAGCCGCGCTGCACAAGGCCGCGCGCGTTCGAAATGTCGGTACGCAAGGCCTGCGCCTCGGCCAGAACTTCCGCGACTGACGGCGGCGACTTCCGGCGGGCCCATATCCGCTTCGCCGCGCCGGCGACAATTCCGGGACCGAAACCGGCGTCGACGAGCAGGACGCTTGCCGCATCGAGGTAGAGCTCGAGCGAGGGGATCCGCTTCGTGAGACCGTCGACCATCATCGCGACCAGGACGCGCGTCCGCTCGTCATCCGACGGCTCCGTGAGCGCGCGGTCGAGCGCCTGAGCCCAGCCGCGAAGGACTGGCCAATCCGGCAGAAGTGCTAGCCGAGTCCTTGCGCGTTGCGCCGCGTCCGACGCGCACGGCTCGATCGGCCGCACCGCCACCAGCCGGAGCAGCTGGAGCTCTTCGATTTCGCGCATCGCCCGGGCATACTCGGTGATCGGATCCGTGAGCGTGCGCACCAGGTTCGGAAGGCTCGCCAGGCGGTCGGCGATCGGACCATCGGAGGTCGATTGCAGCGACTTCATGGAGCGGCCCTCGTAAGGCTGCGCACCACGGACCCGATTGCTGTCCCCGCATCCGCGCGCTGACGTTGTTCTCCCGCCCGGCGAGCCTCTTGGGGGTATTCCGCGATGGCGCGCGGCGCCACAGCCGCCGTGATCGATCCTTGAGGATATCGTTCATCCTCGGCGCCTGAAGCGATCGGAGGCCATTCCGTCAACTCGTACCGCCCGACGGCGCGCCCACCGCCGGGCTTGTTCACCTCGGTCATAAACAGGCGCTTTCCCGTCGTCTCGAAAGCGTGGCGCGCCCAAGCATCTGCTTGCGGCGTCCCGGCTTCGATGAAGACCGAGGGTGTCGCAGCCGGTGAGATTGTCGGCCGTCGATCGGGGTCGCTGATGGCCTCGGCGAAGTATCCCCAGGACGAAACCTGCTTCCCCTCCCGCTGTAGCTCGCTCGCGACGTCTCGGATGATCGGCAGGATGCGGCCTTCTAGGTCGGCGCCGCCGTCGACCAGCGCCACGATGGCGGAGAAGTTTCGCAGGTTCTGACAACCTGCCGCGGCCTCGCACTTGGCCTGCATATCATTTCGCGCAGCCGCCGCAGCAGCTGCTGCTTCTGGTGTATGGGTTCTGGCCTCTGGCCTCTGGCTTCTGGCCTCTGGCTTCTGGGCTTTATCCGATGGGTTAACCCCCGCGTTATCCCGTCGCACAAGGGACGGGTTTCCACCTTGCCTGCCGTTCTGGCGTGCGATGCGCGCGCGTTCGGCGTCACGGCGGACCCGGCGACTGAAGATCGTCCCGTCCTGGTCGCGGCTGAAGACGCCGGCTTCCTCCAGCTCGCGTAGGAGAATTTCCGTCTCGTCTATCGCGAAGCCGGCGAGGTTCGCGAGCTGGCGCTCGGAAATCTGCCGGCCGTTGATGAGCAGCGACCCTTGTGGCGTCGCCTCGTGCATCAGGCAGATCATCTCGATCCAGAGGCCGCGGGCCCCTGGCGAGCACATCCGGAGGGCAGGATCGGACCGCCAGTCAGTCGGGAAAAACTTAAGCCACGGCTGCTTCTTGGATGCGCCGTCGTCGCGGGGATCGATCATCGAGCGCCTCCCGCAAACAGAGACCGGCGCGCCGAGGCGTGATCAGGCGCAGACGCTATGGCGATGAACTCGCCACGATCGCCGCGCACCGCATAGAACACTCGCCTTGGCGGCGGGCTTGCGGTAGATATTGTTCTGAGAGCTTTCGCCGGCTTCTCATTCAAGCCGCAGCGGTCGTTGGCGCGATCGGCTGCGGTTTTTCTTTGGGGCGGCCGGTCCGCGAAGAGATCCAGCTGCCCGACCGCCGCTCGTCGGCGCGAGGCACGCCGAGGCGGCTTGGTGCGGGGGCTTGGCATGGAAAACCTCCGTCAGGATTTGGCTTCCACGCGCGGCAGATTTTCGATGTAGGCGACCAAGTCGGAATGCGCGATCAAGGTGCGACGACCAGCCTTTCGGGCGATCAGTCGGCCCGCCTTGATTTCCTCGTAGAGGCGGCTTCGGGACAGTCCACCCGAATGCTTGGCGGCCTCGGCGACTGTGTAGGCCGGCGGCGCAAGCGCGGCCGATGCGGTAGGGCTCATTTTCGTCTCCTTTTGTCCAGCGGGACGAAGGCGACGATGGCCGAACGAACGCGCGATGTGAGGGGGAGGATTTGCGGCGTCTTGGGCGTATTTATTGCCCCTGATCTCGCGCAGGATTAGGCGGCGCTCCGTTTGCGCGCATCCGAGGCATGTTCTTGATCAGCTTGCCCAGATCGTCCGGCGCGCGCCATGCAGGCCCGCGCAATCGTTCCAGATCTAACAGAACGCGGACGGCGAGGTCTACGAAGGAACCGGATTCTGACCTCGGCGGCTGCCGGCCCGTACTGCGCATCCAGAATTCGGATAACTGAGCGATGAGAACCGGCAAACGGACTTTGCGGCGCGCGCCACGGCGGGGAGGCGAGTAGCTGCGATCGACCTCGCCGCGGATCCCGTCCAGCGAAACCATCGCATCGGCGATGGCACGCCAGGCGCTCAAGCGTGACTCGCTGCGCCGATCGAGCCACCGGACTTCGGAAAGCAGAGCCCCTGCCGCCTCGAGATGCTTTCCTATCTTGTCCAACCTATCCTGATCGCTCGCCCCGTCAGTCGCCCGCATGGCCTGGCCGACCGCCTTTCGTTGCTCATACTCGGCCAAGCGCACGGCGTTGAAGATTGCAATTTCGAGCCCGGCAAGAACCTCCTCCGGATCACGATCTTCGAACCGCGCGCGCCGCAGGAACCCAGGGCTCGTGACGAGGTCACGGACCGCTGGATACTCCTTGCAGAACTTAGTTGGTTCGGCGCTCATTTGCTTGCCGCGCGAGAGAGCCGTCTGACTTTGGAGCCCGGCTTTCCGGCTTCACGACCGGGCAGGGCGGCTCGTATCGTGTCCGCGACGTAGGAGGGGGCGAGGTGCGCATAGTGCTTTTCGGTGATGCGCGTATCGACGTGGCCGAGCTGCGCGGCGATGACAGCCATCGGGACGCCTCGCATCGCTAGCGTTGAGGCATAGGTATCACGCAAGCCGTGAAAGGTGATCGGAGGGGAGATGCGCGCGGCTTCGCATGCGGCGAGTAGCGGCCGCGCCTGCTCAGAGGCGCGCCAGGCGCGGCCATCGACCCTGCGAAACACGGGAGCATTGCCGTCGCGTCCGACCGTCAGCCGATCGAACAGATCGAGCCCGTCGGCGGCGAGCGCAATATGCCTTGGCCGGCCGGACTTCGATTCCCGAATGAAAATTGTGCCGGCTTTCAAGTCGACGTCGGCGACCTTCAGGCGAGACAACTCGCCGTATCGGGCACCGGTCGTGAGCGCTCCCGCGACCAGCTCTCTGAACGGCCCAGCGGCGGCGTTCAAGAGTCGCGCCGATTCTGGCTCGGTCAGATAACGGACGCGGGCGACGTCGACGCCCTGGAAAGGCAGGACTCGTCTCCAAGGCTCATCGCTCGCGACGTGACCCTCGGCGAACGCGAGATTCAAGGCTGCTTTCAGAACTGTCAGCACGCGGTTAGCAGACGAGCGGCGCCGACGGACAGTTTCCGGATCTGTGAGGTCTGGCGGCAAGCCGACGACCGTCGTCGGATCAGAACGTGTTCTTGTGCGTCTCGGGGTCTGCGCGATCGCGTGGTGCCACTCACGGATTTTCTTGGCGGTCAGGCTGGGGAGATCGATCGCCCCCAGAGCCGGAAGTATCCGGCCATCGATCGCCGACCTGAGGCTCTTCAAGTCGCGCCCGCTGCGGCGCGTGTAGTCGGCCCTGTAATCCCGGCAGGCGTCGGCGACGCTATACGGACCGCGTGGCGCGTGGCCGTTATCGCGGCGCGCTTCGTCAATCCACCACTCGCGAGCCTTCGTTTGGGCTTGGCTGAAGGTCAGGACTATCGATCCATCAGCGTCTGTGAAGTCGTCGGCGCTCCCGATCTTCTGCTCGCGATACTTTGCTGCTTCGGGCAGCCATCGACGGGATAGCCACGTCCCGCCGCTCTTGGACTTTCGATATCCGAGCGCAAGCCCTGCATCTATCGCCCGCCAATGCGGCTCGGAGCGGATCGTGAGGCGATGACGCGCAGCGCGAGTTTCGAGCGCTGCATCCTTGACCGTCCGGGCCATGCCGCTCCTCCGTTGGGAAGAATATGGGGAGAATACGTAGCCGGACGCCAATGGATACGCAAGGACTAAATAGCTGTTTTTATTGGCTTCAATTAGTCCCGCTATGTCCAGTTTCGTCCGTTATTCGCCCTTTCACGGCGAAAACAGGGGTTCGATTCCCCTTGGGCGCGCCATTTTCCTCTCGCCGCTCATGATCGACGCCGCCCCGGGGCTCTCCGCGTCCGCGCCGCCGCCTGCGTGTCGGCCGCGCTCGTGCTAAGCCAGCCGGAGACGACGGATTTCGAGAATGGATTCGCTCCCCAAACGCATTGTCGCTCCGGCCCGCCGGGTCCGCTCCCTGCTGCGCGTGCTGCTGACCAGCGGCGCCGGCGGCGGGCTCGTGCTGATGGGCAGCGCCGCGCTCGCCTTGATCGTGGCCAATTCGGCGGCAGGCCCGGCCTATTTCCACGCGCTGCACGCGAAGGCCGGCCCGCTCAGCGTCGAACAATGGGTCAACGACGGCCTGATGGTCGTGTTCTTCCTGCTGGTCGGGCTGGAGATCAAGCGGGAGATGCTGGTCGGGGAACTGTCGACCTGGCGCCGACGGGCTCTGCCGGGTCTTGCCGCGCTCGGCGGCATGGTCGCGCCGGCGCTGGTCTACGTTCTCGCCTGCCGTAGTCAGCCGGCCTACCTCAAGGGCTGGGCGATCCCGGCGGCGACCGATATCGCGTTTGCGCTCGGCGTGCTGGCGCTGCTCGGCAAGCGCGTACCGGCGTCGCTGAAGATCTTTCTGGCGGCGCTGGCGATCATCGACGACCTCGGCGCGGTTCTCGTCATCGCCATCTTCTATTCGACCGGCCTGTCGCTGCCGATGCTCGGCGGCGCGGCGCTGTGCCTCGCCGCGCTCGCCGCGCTCAACATGGGGCGCGTGAAAAGCCTGTGGCCTTACCTGCTGATCGGCCTGCCGCTGTGGGTGTTCGTGCTGAAGAGCGGCGTGCACGCGACCATCGCCGGCGTGCTGCTCGCCGCCTGCATTCCGCTCGACCGCGAACGTCAGGACGCCTCGCCGCTGCACGTTCTGGAACACGCGCTGTCGCCCTGGGTCGCCTATCTGATCGTGCCGGTGTTCGGCTTCGCCAACGCCGGCGTGTCGCTAGCCGGCGTGACGGTGCAGAGCTTCCTGCATCCGGTGACGCTCGGCGTCGCCGCCGGCCTGTTCGTCGGCAAGCAGATCGGCGTCTTCGCCGCGGTGCGCATTGCCGTCGCGCTGAAATGGGCGGCGCGGCCGCTCGGCGCGCGCTGGCCGCAGGTCTACGGCGTCTCGCTGATCTGCGGCGTCGGTTTCACCATGAGCCTGTTCATCGGCATGCTCGCCTTTCCGGCGTCCGAGAACCTCATGACCGAAACCAAGCTCGGCGTGCTCGTCGGCTCGCTGCTGAGTGCGCTCGCCGGCGCGGCGCTGCTCGGCATGACCAGTCGCCGTCGCCGCGGTCTCGCGAGCTAGGGCGCGAACACCATGCAGGTCGTGCTCGCCGTCGCGTAGAGCTTGCCTGCCGCGTCGTAGGCCTTGCCCTCGGCCACCGCCGAACTGCGGCCGACGTGAACGGCGCGGCCTTCGCCGAACACCGGCCCCGTGTCGGCCTTGATCGCGCGAAGATAGTTCACCTTGATTTCGAGCGTCGTGTAGGCGCGGCCTTTCGGCAGTCTGGTGTGGACCGCGCAGCCCATGACCGAGTCGAGCAGCGTCGCCATCGCGCCGCCGTGCACCATGCCGATCGGATTGTAGAGATGCTCGCCCGGTTCGAGCTTCATGACGACGCGGCCTTCCTCGACCTCCTCGAGCGTCTGGCCGATCAGCTTCATGATCGGCGGCGGCGAACCGCCGCCGGCCAGCAGCATGCGGAACAGTTCGAGGCCCGTCATCTCGCGTGCGAGATTGGCGACGATCATCGGGTCGTCCCACTGGACGAGGCGCTCGCGCACGGGTGGGGCGACAGCGTTCATTTCCCTCTCCTCACGCGGCGGCCGGGGCAGGGACGGGCGAGGCGCCCTTGCGGTTGACCAGCAGGCTCAGCACGGCGGCGACGAGGCACGCCCCGCCCGCGACATAGAAAGCCGGCGCATAGGTCAGCAGCCATGTCTTCGACAGGCCGCCGCCGAACGCCGCCACCGCCGCGCCGAGCTGGTGCGAGGCGAAGATCCAGCCGAAGACGATGCCGGCCTTCTCGCGCCCGAACACGTGGCCGGTCAGCTTCACGGTCGGCGGCACGGTCGCGATCCAGTCGAGGCCGTAGAAGACCGCGAAGATCGACAGGCCGTAGATCGTGAAGGTGGAGGAAGGCAGCCACAGCAGCGAGAGGCCGCGCAGCCCGTAGTACCAGAACAGCAGCTTGCGCGAGTCGACGCGATCCGAGAGGTAGCCGGAGCCGACGGTGCCGACGAAATCGAACATGCCCATCATCGCCAGCGCGGCGGCGCCGGCGACCGCGGTCATGCCGTAGTCGACGCACATCGGGATGAAATGCGTCTGGATCAGGCCGTTGGTGGACAGGCCGCAGATGAAGAAGCTGGCGGCGAG
>CXWK01003799.1_pt1 | contig 10278 bp, 10 predicted proteins | sample 590851 | NCBI WGS metagenome assembly CXWK01 (sample SAMEA3498364, study PRJEB10139) | wastewater metagenome | biome: wastewater treatment plant; material: activated sludge | place: Denmark | collected 2014-08-01
CACACTTGCAGCCATGACGCACCCTGTCTGGCCACTGTTCGATCTGCAGGTGCGCACTCCGCGCCTCGAGCTGCGCTACATCGACGACGAGATGGCCACCGAGCTGGCGCTGCTGGCGGCGAAGGGCATCCACCCACCCGACTTCATGCCGTTCGCCATGCCGTGGTCGGAGGAACCGTCACCGCTGCTCGAGCGCAACACCATGCAGTTCTACTGGCGCTGCCGCGCCGAGCTCTCGCCGGCGAAGTGGACCATCGAGCTCGCCGTGCTCGTCGAGGGCGCGGTGGTGGGCACCACGGGTTTGATCACGCACGACTTCCGGGTGCTGCGCACCTTCGAGACCGGCTCGTGGCTCGGCCGCGAGCACCAGGGCGCGGGCATCGGCAAGGAGATGCGCATCGCCACGCTGCACCTGGGCTTCCTGGGCTTCGGGGCGCAACGCGCAACCACCGGCGCGTGGGAGGACAACGGCCCCTCGCTGGGCGTCACCAACAGTCTCGGCTACGTGGCGAACGGGCATCGCGCTGCAGTGCGCAAGGGCATCGAGTGCAGCGAACGACGATTCGAGATGATGCGCAACGACTTCCTGACCCGCCTGCGCCGCGACGACATCACGGTGAGCGGGGTCGACGACTGCCTCGCGCTGCTCGGCCTGGAGCCCACCGACGGCTGACGCCGTCCACGTCTGTGCACTCCCGCTCGGTCGCCGTGCATTCGTGCACCGGCGCCGCGCCGCGTGCACGGCACAGCGTCAGTAGAAGGGCAGGTACTCGGTGAGCTCCCAGTCGGTGACGTCGTCCACCGTGAAGGTGTTGCCGGTGGCGTCCCAGCGCGCGAGCTCGTCGTTGCGGATGGCCAGGTACGCGCGAGTGAGATCGTTGCCCATGGCTTCGCAGAGCAGCGCGTCGGCCTCGTACGCGGCGACAGCCTCTGCGAGGTTGTGCGGCGTGTGGCGATCGGTGTTGGGCGCCTCGTCGCCGTCGCCCGCCTGCGGGGTGCCGCAGTCGAGGCCGTCGACCACGCCCAGCAGCGCGGCGTTGAGCATCACCGCCGCCGCGAGGTACGGGTTGGCGCTGCCACACGGCATGCGGTTCTCGATGCGCGTGGCCGCCCCACGCTCGTACGGGATGCGGTACGTGCTGCTGCGGTTGTCGAGGCCCCAGTTGGCCCAATAGCCGGCGATGATGCCCGGCACCAGCCGCTTGTAGCTGTTGACCGTGGGAGCCGACATCACGGCCAGGCCCTCGTGATGAGCGATGAGACCACCCAGGCACTGGCGTGCCAGTGACGACAGCCCGTACTCGGCGCCCGCCTCGTCGAACGCGTTGGTACCGCCACCCACGGGCACGAGCGAGAAGTTGATGTGCAGGCCGCTGCCCACCATCGCCGCATTGGGCCGGCCCATGTACGTGATGCAGTAGCCCTTGTGCGCGGCGAGCTCGCGGGTCATGTCCTTGCAGATGAACGCTCGATCGGCGGCATCCATCGCCTGGCCGTACTTCATGTTCAGCTCCATCTGACCCGGATGGAACTCGCCCATGATGCCCTCGAGATCGAGCTCGGCGACCTCCGCGGCATCGAACAGGTCGAACATCAGGCCGGTGGTGTCGCCACCGGTACCGACGCCATAGACGCGGTGCGACGGGATGTGCAGCGGGCCGAAGCCACCCGGCGCATCGGGGTCGGCCTGCAGCACGTAGAACTCCATCTCGAAGCCCAACATCGGCTCGTAGCCCAAGGCCCGCCAGGCGTCGACGGCGCGTTGCAGTGCGTTGCGCGGGCCGATGGCCAGTGGCTCGCCGTTGAACTCGAGGTCGGCGATGACGACATCGGTGTCGACCTCCCACCCTGTACGCCGGGTCTCCACCAAGGGCACGGTGGACAGATCGGGGAACCCGACATCGGCGGCATACCCGTCGACCGGCAGGATGTCGCGATTGATGTTCATGCACAAAGTGGTGACCGCGTGGTGACCGTGCTCGTGCAGCCGGCGTGCCGGCACGTAGCGCCCGTGCGACAGCCCGTTGAGATCGCTCCACATGACTCGTACTCGTCGGTTCCCCATAGTGGGGCGACGTTAGCAAACGAGCAGGCCCAGATCGTTAGGTCACGAAGCACCGGCGCGGGCCTTGTCCGGCAGGCTCGTGACGATCGTTCGTTTCCTAACTACTTCCTTCGACTAACATCCCGATGTTCACTCACCGTCGCATCTGGCGGAACATTCCAGGGGGAGTCCATGAGGAAGCGAATCATCCCGGTCGTGCTGATGTCACTGAGCATCGTTGCTGCGGCCTGCGGCAGCGACGACGAAGCGGCCAGCACCACCGCGCCGGCCGAGAGCACGGCACCCGACGAGACGACGGCGGCCACCACCGCCGACACGGCCGTTGCCGGCAGCGACACCACGGTGTCCGGCGGCACCGGCGAGTGCACGCTCGACACACCGCTGAAGATCGGCTTCGCCGCCGACCTCGGCGAGCTGGGCGCCTTCTCCGACGGGCCCGGCTCCGAGGCAGCGCAGGTGATGGTCGACATCCTCAACGATGCCGGCGGCGTCGGCGGCCTGCCGGTCGAGTACGTGATCAAGGACATCCAGGGCGACCCGGCCGCCACACAGCGGGCCGCGCAGGAGCTGCTCGACGAAGGCGTCAACGCCATCATCGGCCCGCCCTTCGCCAGCACCGGCGCACCCTTGCTCGATGCGGTCGACGGCCAGGCGCCCGTGATCTACATGGCCTCCACCGACCCCGCGCTGGCCGACCCGTCGCGTGGCGCGTTCCTCGCCAGCTTCAGCGACCAGGTGCAGTCCGCTGCCATCGCCGAGTGGGCACTCGCGCAGGGCCACACCACGGCCGTCACGCTGAGCAGCACCGACGACGTGTACTTCTCGGGCAACCCGGAGTACTTCACCACCGTCTTCGAGGAGGGCGGCGGCACGGTGGCGGGTGACTATGCGTACAGCCTCGCCGACGCCGACTTCTCCACCCAGGTCAACGAGATCGCCGCGCTCAGCGAGCCGCCGGCGGTGCTGTTCACCGCGATGGTGATGCCCCAGACGCAGGTGCTGCTCGAGCAGCTCGACGCAGCGGGCCTCGGCGACGTCATCGTCACCGGCGTCGACGGCTTCGACGCCTCGGTGGTCTGGAGCGCCGGCGATGTCGCCGAGGGCGTCGTCTTCGCCGCGCACACCTTCCCTCAGGACGGCAACGGCGTGGAGCAGTTCCTCGCCGACGCCGCGGCCGCCGGCGCGAACATCGAGACCATCAGCTTCGGTGCGCTGGCCGCTGACGCGGTGCAGATCATCGCCGCCGCCGCCACCGAGGCCTGCTCGGTCGACGGCGCCACGCTGATCACCACCATCGACGGCTTGGTCAACGTGCCGGTCACCACCGGCACCGTCACCTACGCCGGCACCGGTGGTGTTCCCGAGAAGGACGTCGTGATCCTCGAGGTCAAGGACGGACAGCCGACGTTCGTCGAGGCCGTCCGCCCGACGAACATCCCCAGCTGATCCGTCTGTCCCACGAACGCCATGCTCGAGGTCGATCAGATCACCACGCGCTACGGCGCCATCACCGCACTGCACAGCGCCTCGCTGGAGGTTCGTGCGGGTGAGCTGGTGGCACTCGTGGGGCCCAATGGGGCTGGGAAGACGACATTGCTGAACACCGTGGCCGGGCTCTTGCGCCCGGCCACGGGCAGCATTCGCTTCGAAGGCAACGACATCACCGGCACCGAGCCGGCCCGCCTGGTGCGTGCCGGCCTGGCGCTGGTGCCGGAACATCGCCGCATCTTCAAAGACCTGACGGTCGAGGAGAACCTGCGGCTGGGCGGCAGCACCGCTTCGGCGCACGACCGCCGCGAGCGGCTCGAGGAGGCTGCCGACCTGTTTCCTGTGCTGCGCACCAAGTGGACGACCTCGGCCGGGTACCTCTCCGGCGGCGAGGCGCAGCAACTGGCGGTCGCCCGCGCACTGATGAGCAACCCGCGCCTGCTGCTGCTCGACGAACCCACTCTGGGCCTGGCGCCGACGATGGTCGATGTGGTGTTCGACCTGTTGCAGCGGCTGCGCGAGCAGGGCCGCACCCTGCTCGTGGTGGAACAGAACGCCACCCGCGTGCTGCAGCTGGCCGACCGCGGCTACCTGCTGCGCACCGGCAACATCGTGGCCACCGGCACCGGGGCCGACCTGGCCGCCGACAACAGCCTGTTCGATTCGTTCATCGGCCTCGAAGCACATGGGCGCGAAGCATGACCAAGCTGATCCAGACCATCGTCGACGGCCTCGGGGTGGGCAGCACGTACGCGCTGCTCGCGCTCGGCATCTCGCTGATCTTCGGCGTGATGCATCTCGTCAACTTCGCCCACGGCGAGCTCATCACCGTCGGCGCCTACGCCTCGTACTTCTTCTTCCTGCACGGCGGGAGCTGGTGGTGGATGCCGTTCGTCATCATCGGCAGCGCCGTGCTGGCCTCGGTGGCGACCGAACTGGTGGCGTTCCGCTGGGTGCGCAACGCCAGCCCGTTCACGTTGCTGCTCACCTCCTTCGCGCTCGAACGGCTGTCGCACGCGTTGTGGCAGATCTTCGTCTCTCCCAAGCAGCGTGCCTTTCCGAAGCCGGCGTGGGTGTTCAACCAGTTCAAGGTGGCCGGCGTCAGCTTCGAAGTGATGGACGTGGTCACCATCGCCGTCACGGCCGCCACACTGGCGCTCACCGCGGTGGTGTTCAAACGCACGCTGTTCGGCATCAGCGTGCGCGGTGCTGCAGAAGACTTCGACGCTGCCCGGCTGATGGGTGTTCGGGCCAACCGTGTCATCTCCGGCGCGTTCGCCTTCGCCGGGCTGCTGGCCGGTGTGGCCGCCTGCCTCATCCTCATGCGCTCCCCCGCCGCCGAGCCCAGCATGGGCTCCGACTGGTTGCTGAAGGCAGTCATCGCCGCGGTGATCGGTGGCCTCGGCAGCTTCACGGGTGCGGTGGTGGGCGGCTTGGTGCTCGGGCTGCTGGAGACGCTCACGCGTGCCTACCTGCCCGAGCTCGCCGTCGGCTGGGACAAGTTCTCCACCGCGGTCGTGTTCGTGCTCATCGCCGTGTTCTTCGTGATCCGCCCCGACGGCGTGTTCAAGGTCTCGCACGCGGAGCGCGTCTGATGAGCGGTGTCAACGCAGGGTTGCTGCGTCTCACGCGCAGCACGTTGGCCAGCGCCGCGTTGGTCGCCATCGTCGCTGCGTTGGCGATGGCCTACACCAGTGGCGGCGGCGCCAGCCGCGACTCGCTGATCGCCGAGATGCTGAGCAACTTCATCCTCGTGCTCGGCATGCAGGTGTTCATCGGCAACACCGGCGTGCTCAGCTTCGGCCACATGGCCTTCGCGCAGATCGCGGCGTACGCCACCGCCGTCGTGGGCATTCCGCTGGCCGCCAAGGCGAAGGCGTTGCCCGACATCCCCTTCGGCCTCGACAGCGTGCACTACGGCCCACTGGGCGCCACCGTGTTCGCCATCGTCGTCACCATCATCATCGGCGGCATCTTCGGCATCGCGGTCAGTCGGGCCAGCGGGCTGGCACCCACCATGATCACGCTGGCCGCGCTGTTCGTGGTGGAGCAGCTGGTGAAGAACTGGAAGGAGCTCACCCGCGGCGCAGGTGGCCTGTCGGGCATTCCCCGCCTGGAGGGCAACGGGTGGCTGTGGGTCGGCGCGTTCATCGCTCTCGTCGTGGCTCACCTGTTCCAGGAGACGCGCATCGGTCGCTTTGCCATCGCCACGCGCGAGGACGAGCTGGCCGCTCCCGCACTCGGCATCCGCCTGTTCAGCGCGCGCTGGGCGGCGTGGGTGGTCAGCATGGGCCTCATCGCGCTCGGCGGTTCGCTGCGAGCGCAGTCGCTGGGCAGCGTCAACCCGAAGCAGTTCACACTCGATTCAGGCATCCTCATCCTCGTCATGCTGGTGGTGGGCGGCATGCGCTGCGTCTCGGGTGCAGTGCTGGGCACCGTGCTCATCACGGCGGGCAACGAACTGTTCCGTCAGCTGGGCGACCCGCAACGGCTCGACATCGAGCGCTTCCCCGACCTGTTCCTCGGCGGCACGATGCTGCTGGTGATGCTGCTGCGGCCGGGCGGCCTGCTGGGCGACCGCGACCTCGCGGGCTGGTTGCGGCGCCGCACCTATCGCCGGCCGCCGCCCACCGGCGAGGAACCGCGAGCGGGCAGCAACACGTTGGTGGCCGCCGAGATCGAAGTGCACTTCGGTGGGTTCGTGGCGCTCGATGGTGCCGGTGTCACGGTTCGACCCGGCGAGGTGGTGGGTCTCATCGGCCCCAACGGCGCCGGCAAGACCACGCTGTTCAACGTGATCACCGGCATCGTGCACGAGCAAGGGGGCAGGGTGACGCTGGGCGACCGCGAGCTCACCGACGCCAAGCCGGTCGACATCGCACGCGCGGGCCTGGCGCGCACGTTCCAGAACCTGCGGCTGTTCAAGAACCTCAGCGTGCGCGAGAACGTCGCCCTCACCGAACTGGTCGCGGCTCGCCATCGCAGCCACCGTGTGCGGCCCGACGCCGACACCCTGCTGGCCGACGCAGGGCTCACCGAGTGGGCCGATCGCCAGGCGGGCACGCTCGACTACGGCAACCAGCGCCGGCTCGAGCTGGCGCGTGCCGCAGCGCTGGCACCCGACTTCCTGCTGCTCGACGAGCCCACCTCGGGCATGAGCGACCAGGAGAGCCAGGCGATGGTCGAGTCGGTTCGCTCGGTGGCCACACGGGTGGGCGCCGGAGTGCTGGTGATCGACCACGACCTCGGGTTCATCACTCGCATCAGCGACCACATCGTGGTGCTCAACGAAGGCCGCATCCTGGCCGAAGGCACGCCCGCCGCGGTGCGCGCCAACCCGCTGGTTGCCGAGGCCTACCTCGGCTCGTCGGCCTGAGCCCGAGCGACGATCGTGCGAGCGCTCATCATCCAACACGAGCCCGATGGCCCGCCCGGCCTGCTGAGCAGGCACCTGGCACAGCGTGGGTACCGCGTCGACATCGTGCAGATCATGCAGCCGGGCTCCACGCACAGCGAGATCCCCTTTCCGGACCCTCGCTCGTACGACCTGGTCGCCCCGATGGGCGCCGTTGCCGGGGTCTACGACCACCACCTGATCGGCTCCTGGATCCACCGTGAGGTGGCGATGCTGCAACTCGCGCTCGACGCCGGCGTGCCCATGTTCGGCATCTGCTTCGGGGCCCAGGCCATCACGATGGCGCTGGGTGGCCATGTGGAACCGTCACCCAGCTACGAGATCGGCTGGTACACCTACGAGCTGCAGCACCCGCGGATCGCTGCCGGGCCGTGGTTCACCTGGCACGGCGATCGTTGCCTGCTGCCGGCGGGCGCCACCGAGTTGGCCCGCACCACTCACTGCACCCAGCTGTTTCGCGAAGGACGAGCCGCCGGCGTGCAGTTCCACCCGGAAGTCACCCGCGAGATGGTCGCCGGATGGGTGTCGAAGTGCCCGCCCGACTACTTCGTGGAGCGCGGCACGACCGGCGCCGCCCTGATCGCCGCGTTCGACGAGTTCGGCGAGCTGGCCGCCAAGCAGGCAACCGAGCTGTTCGACTGGTTCCTCGACGATGTCGCCCGCTGACAACTCGCCCGCGACCAGCGTGCCCGGCAGGGCGAGCCGGCCCGACTCGCTGCCCCACCTCGACATCCTCGGACACGACGTCTACGAGCATGGCGCACCGCACGCGGCCTACGACGAGTTCCGCTCCACCGCACCCGTGGCGTGGATCAACGAGACAGCGGCGAACGGCCACGACGGCCACGGTTTCTGGTCGCTCACGGCCCATCGCGATGTGGTGGCGGTGCACAAGGACTGGCGCACCTTCTCCAGCGAGGTGGGTGGCACCGAGATCGAGGAGCTGGAGCACGACGCGCCGGCACTCGCGGCACGGCGAACGATGCTGGAGACCGACCCTCCGCGGCACACGAAGCTGCGGCAGCTGGTGAACCCGGCGTTCAGCCGGATGGCGGTGGAGACGTATGCCCAGCACGCCACATCGTTGATGGCCGAGGTGCTCGACGACGCGATGGCCGCCGCGCACACCACTGGTTCGGTCGACGGGGTGCGTGCAGTCGCCCGCGAGCTACCGATCCGGATGATCACCGGCCTCCTCGGTGTACCCGACGCGGACGCCCCGCAGCTCTTTCACTGGGCCGACCAGATCGTGTACAACGCCGACCCCGACTACTCCCCCGCTGTCAGCGACCGCACCGACACCGACCCGTACCGCCTGCTGCCGTTCCGCAGCCCCGTGTCGCTGAAGGTGCTGGACTACGTGCAACGCCTCTCGGCGGCACGGCGCGGGGTGGCCGGCGGCGACGTACTCAGCGTGCTCGCCAATGCACTGGTCGACGGCCACCCACTGACGGAACGCGAGCAGGGCACGTTCTTCCTGCTGCTGTTGATCGCCGGCAACGAGACCACACGGCACGCGTTGTCGCACGGGCTGCTGGCGCTTGCCGAGCACCCCGATGTGCTGCCGCGCCTTCGTGCGCAGCCCGAGCTGCTCGACTCCGCCACCGAAGAGGTGCTGCGCTGGACGTGCCCGCAGCTGCACTTTCGCCGCACCGCCACCGCCGCCACCGAGATCGGCGGCATCAAGATCGCCGCCGGCGAGAAGGTGGTCACGTGGTACCTGGCCGCCAACTTCGACCCGACGGTGTTCGCCGATCCACACACGTTCGACATCGAGCGCACGCCGAACCCACACGTCACGTTCGGCGGCGGCGGGCCGCACCTGTGCCTGGGTCAGTGGATGGCGCGCCTGGAAGTTCGCACGTTCCTCGCTGCGTTGGCACAGCGGGCGGATCGAGTGGAGCTCGCCGGCGAACCGAGACGAGTGCGCAGCAACTTCATCAACGGCCTCAAGCTGCTGCCCCTGCACCTCGTGCCGCGCTGATCAACCGGCGCCCATGCCATACGCGTGCACAGGGTGGAGACGAACGACGACGCGGCGATCGGCGACCATCGCTGCTCGGTACTCGTCCCAATCGGGGTGCTCGCCGACAGCGCCCCGGTACACGCTGACGAGCTCGTCGACAGTGGCGTCATCGGCGTCGGCTGCCACCGCCGTCAGCTCGGCCTGCGCGTCGATGACCACGTAGCCCCAGAAGTCCTCCTTGCCGACGTACAACGACGCCCGCGGGTCGCGCAGCAGGTTGGTGTACTTGGCCCGATCGGCCGTGATCGAGATGCGCACCACGCCATCATCGCCGAGGGTGTACGTGATGTTCGAGAGCTGCGGCCGACCATCGCGTTTGAGAGCGACCAGCACACCGTTCCTGCGCGGGCGGATGAAGTCGAGAGCGGCGGCAAGTTCCATGCGGCCTGCAACCCCTGCCGGCCGGCGCCGATTCCCAGAAGCCCCCGGTCAGGAGGCGACGGCCGCGATGTAGCGGTCGGGGCGCACCAGCACGGCCCGTCGGCCGTAGGTGGCGCGCGGCTCCACCACCACACGGTGGCCGTCGGGCGCGGTGAACGAGCCGTCGGCGGCGACCCACACCCAGCCCAGCGGCAACCGGCTGTCGAGGTGATCGGGTTGCGGTAGCTGGTGCCCCACCGGGAACTCGCCGCCCAGCTGCAAGCCGGGCACTCGCGACCAGCGGTTCGGATCTGCCGTCGCCGGTGTGGGCAGATCGGTGGGGTCGGCAGCGAGCCGGGCAAGCGTGCGACCGGCCTCGATCGACAGTTCGATGACCGCTTCCGCGTGCGGGCGGCGCTCGGCCTCATAGGTGTCGAGCAACTCGTCGGGCGAGGCTCCGCGCACCACTTCGGCCAGCTTCCACGCGAGGTTGGCGGCATCGCGCACACCGCTGCACATGCCTTGCCCCATGAACGGCGGCATCATGTGCGCCGCATCCCCGGCCAGCAGCACGCGACCGTCCGGGCCGCCTCGCCAGCGATCGGCGACCAGTGCGTGGAAGCGGTACGGGACGGCCCTCACCAGATCGCCGTGCGACTTGGTGACGCCCCACGGGGCGAGCAGCTGCCACGGGTCGGGCTGCTCGTCGCCACGCAGTTGGAACTCCCACCGGCGATGAGCACCGTGCGACGGCACGAACGTGGTGAGGCGATCGGGGTCGCACACCTGGTGGATGACGGTGGGCAGCGGGGGCACCGGCTGACGGTGCAGCATCAGGTCGACCACCAACCAGTGCTCGTCGTACCCGAGGTCGATGAAGCCGGCGCCGATCTCGTCGCGCACACGGCTGGCCCCGCCATCGCA
>CXWK01002545.1_pt2 | contig 10276 bp, 9 predicted proteins | sample 590851 | NCBI WGS metagenome assembly CXWK01 (sample SAMEA3498364, study PRJEB10139) | wastewater metagenome | biome: wastewater treatment plant; material: activated sludge | place: Denmark | collected 2014-08-01
TCGTGAGCAACACCACCACCGCCGGACCTCCCCAGCCCGGCCACCCGACCGCCACGATTACGTCGGCCGATGGTCTGGAGCTGGCGCTGTGGCACCTCGGCGGCGAGGGACCGCCGCTGCTGCTGGCGCACGCCACCGGGTTTGCCGGTGGGCTGTGGCAGCCGGTCGCCGCTCACCTGACCGGCCGGGCCTCGGTTTGGGCGGTCGATTTTCGTGGTCACGGCCACTCCCCCGCCAAGCCGGACGACATGGTGTGGACCCGGGTCGCCGAGGACGCCATCGCCGCCGCCGAGTACATCGTCGAGGCCACCGGCACCCCGGTGGGCGCCGCCGGGCACTCGATGGGCGGCGCCGCAGCGCTGGCGGCGGCCGCCCGACGCCCTGAGCTGTTCACGGCGATCTGGGCTTACGAGCCGATCATCTTTCCGCCTGCCGAGGAGCTTGGCTTCCCCCCGGGAGCCGACCTGCCCGACCCCGAGGACAACCCGCTGGCGGTCGGCGCCCTGCGCCGCCGCTCAACCTTCGACAGTCGCGTCGTGGCCCGCACCAACTTCTCCACCAAGGCGCCGCTCAATGTGTTCTCGGCGGCTGCAATGGAGGCCTACCTCAACTGGGGGTTCGCCCCGGCCGACCCCGGCTCGGACGACGCCGACGGGCCGATCACGCTTCGCTGTGCACCCGAGGTGGAGTCCCGCACCTACGTGGAAGGGTCTCGGCACTCCTTCTGGCACGAGGTGCCCTCAATCGGCCGTCCGGTCACCGTGGCGCTGGGGCGGGTCGAGACCTTCACCCCGTCGGGCTTCGCCGGCCACATCGCCGATCACATCCCGGGCGCCGTGCTCGAACCGCACCCCGACCTGGGCCACTTCGGCCCCATGCAGGTGCCCGACGCCATCGCCGCCTCAATCGCTACCGCCGTGTTGCCGGCCTGACTGCCACGCCGCAGTAACCGCACCCATGCTCGACCTGGGTGTGATCACTGCGGAGCGGGCCACAGCGATCACACCCAGTTCGACCGCGGGTGTCTTCACTGCGGCCGATGGTGACTCTGGTGGCGGGTGTTGCCAGCGGGCCGGCGACAAACCGGCGGATGCGGTCGGTACGCGCCTCAGGCCGACCTGGGAGCGGGTTGCTCGCCGGTCGGCCTGAGTCGTCGGGGAAAGCTGTGGCTGCTACGCCTTGAACTGGTCCGGGAACTGGGCGATCACCCCGGCGCTCAGCATGTCGGCCATCTCCACCATGTGCGCCTCGGCAAGGCCGTAGTTGGCGATGGCCTGGGCGTAGTCACCCTGGAGCATGTCGGTGGCATAGACCAAGGTCTGGTCGATGTGCATGGTCATCATTTCCTCCATGTCCGTCTTATCCCAGTTGGCCGGGTTGGCGTCGGCCAGGAAGTCGCCGATCGCTGTGGCGTTGGCGTACTCAGCGGTCACGGCCTGGTTGAGGGCGTCCGAGTCACCGGCCTTGGCGGCGGTCAACACGGCCACGGCTCCCGAGATGTGCTCCTGGAGCAGGGTCGTCAGCTGGTCGGCAGCGGCGTCACCGTAAAAGGGCCTCACGGCGTTGCCGATATCCACCTGGTTCTGCAGGAGCCGGTCGGCGGTGGCCGGGAACCCGGGCGAGTCGACCGCAAAGGCGGCGACGGCTGCGTACGTCCACTCCATGTGCTGCATCCACAGGGTCTGCATGCCCTGGTAGAGGGCGTTCTCCGAAGCGTTCCGGGTTCCGGGCGGCATCGGCATGGGGTCGGTCGTGGTCACCGTGGTGGAAGTTGGATCTGTCGGCGTCGGGGCGCTGGTCTGGCCGGTCTGGCAACCGACGAGCAGGCTCGCTGAGAAGACGGCGGCGGCGCCGAGAGCGACGAGCCGACGTGGTGTTTGGCGATGTGAGTCGTGCTGGCGGTTGGAACGATGGATGTTCATGAGTGGAGGTCCTTTTCTCTCGTTGGGCGCCGGAACGAATTCCGGTCGCAGGCCAGTCGCTGCCCACTGCCAATGTGCGGTTCGAACATCGTGTGGGTTCGGTTGGTCACAACAAGTAGGTGTGCCGCCTCGGCAGGTTCTTACCGCGTTGCACCGACTTTTCTGCTGAGCCGAACCGCACACCCCGGCCGTCCTTTCGCCGTTGCGGGTCGATGTCCGTTCGGTGATACTGGTGGCAAGGACCCAACGTGGAGCAAGGACCGAGTGCCTGTGCCTGAACGCATTGCCAGCGAACTCCTCGACTCGCCCGCTCCAGCCGTCCCGGTGGCCGACGTTTCCAATCAGGTGTGGCCCGAGTTGTTGCTCGCCACCGGTCCCGCCTACGACGCAGCGGTGCGGAGGCTCCACGAGTTGATGACCAAGGCGGCCCATCACCAGGTGTCCTACATGTCGCCGGACCTTCCGGTCATCGGTGGCGTCCGGGTGGACGAGATCGTCAAGCAGGCGGCGGACGAGGCCACCGTGGCGGCCCTTGGCAAGCTCGCTTCCTTCGAGGGGCGGAGCCGGTTCACGACGTGGGCCTACAAGTTCGGCATCCTGTACGCCTCCAACGAAGTGCGTCGCAACATGTGGCGCCATCGCGAGGTCAACCTCGACAACCTCCCGGAGTTTGCCGGCGCCTTCACCTCCCCCGAGCAACACGTCGAGCACCTCGAGTTCGCCCGAGCCGTGGAATCCGCCATCGAGACGGTCCTGACCCCGCACCAACGCAAAGTGGCCGTCGCCCTGCTCGTCGAGGGGATCCCGATCGACGTCCTTGCCGAGCGGATGGGCACCAACCGAAATGCTCTCTACAAAACCGTCTTCGAAGCCCGGGCCCGCCTTCGTGCCCACCTCACCGCAGCGGGCTACTTCGGCGGTCCGATCGCAGCACAGGTGAGCTCATGACCTCCAGACCTCTCCCCCACCTCACCGACGAACAGGCCCAGCGCTTCGTGGTGGATGCCCGTCCGTGGATGTCATGCGACGAGTGCTTTGAGCACCTCGATGAGTACCTCGACTGTTCGGAGACGACCGACTTCGAATGGTTGCCGGCCATGAAGGCGCACCTGACCGGCTGCCAGGTGTGTCGGGACGAGGTGGAGTCGATGCGCCTTCTGCTCGCCGACACCAACTGACACGGTCGGTCGATCCGAGCGGATCGACCGCATCACGAAGCGCCCTCGTCGTCTCCCGGGTGCGCTGACTTCACGTGGACGGTGTCCGAACTCGCTCCGAAACTGAGTCCGACTCCTGGTGGGCCGTCGCCGAAGCTCTTGGGTGCATAGCCTCCGAGCTTGAGCACGGATTGCCACATGGCGGCGACCTCGCTGTTGCGGGCTTCGGTCCAATCACTGGCGTAAGGAAAAGCTGATTGGTCGTGAACGACCTCGTCGCCGAGGTCGAGGTAGTTCGCCGTGCCGTCGGTCGCCGACGGGCTGATCGCTGGCTGCACTTCGCCGACGAGCCTGCCCAGACCGGCGCCGGTGATACGGAAGCGAGTCCAGCGGTGGCGGTCCCACTGTCGGCTCGCTTCCTTCGAAGCCGGGATCCCGGTGTCGGTAAGATCACCGGTGCGCATCGAAGACAGGTTCCGTCCTGCGCAGCGACCGCGTTCGATCAGGGGAGCGATCAGCTCGGGGGACATGTCGAGGTTCATCCCTCCCTCGCCTGTCCCCAGCCGGATCATGCAGATGCGTTCCCGGAAACCTGCGGTGTGTATGAGGTTGTTGTCGGACCAGTTTTGCATCGTGTCGAAAACCGCTCCGAGCAGATCGAGGGTGGACGAAATCTCCAGAGTGCTTGGCAGCCGGCCCTGCCCTGCCTTGATTGGACGGAAGACGTTGTCGCACGGATCCGTGGCGACATCGGGGCTGCTCCCAAGGTTGATTGCATAGGTCGGGTAGTTCGGCAGAGGACGGTCGAAGAGATGGACCGGCAGGTTGGAGGTGATGCCACCGTCGGAGAACCAGTTTCGAACAAACTTCTTTCTCCAGCCACCGTCGACCCGCTGCGGTGTCAGACCGTACAGAGGCACGGCTGACAACAGCACGGGGAACGACAGGCTCATGCGAGCGGTCACGATGATGGGGAGATGTTCGGGCAGTGGCAGCAGGCGAAGTTGCGAACCGAGCGCTTCGACCACGTCGGCGTCTGTGGCGGTGTCCGCGTGTTGCACCATGTGATGGACAACATCAGCGGGGAAGATCCGGGAGAACTCCTCCGGGTCGAACGCCCAGATCCGCTTCCGGAACGGCATCTGCTCGGACGTACCCCTGCTCAGGTTGGTGGTGATGGCGACAAACTGGGCTCCGGCACCTGCTACCTCGCCGTGGGTGACGGGCACCGAGGTGAGCTTTGCCTGGGACCCGTCGCCACGCCCGGCCAAGCGCTGCAGCCCGTCGTAGAGCCAGTCCGTGAGAGCCGGGTCGTCGCTGTCGTCGGGCGTCGAACCGTTGACGAAACCGTGGAAGTTGTTCGACAAGGCAGCACGCGTCTCGTTCCACATGGCCAAACCGCCACGGACGAGAACGAAGCCCCCTCCGACGATGAGGACCAAGAGAACGAGAACGATCGCCAACGGAACGCTCAACCCCAGCGATGGCGCGCCACCGGCCCCGATGCCAACGACGATTCCCGCAATTCCGAGCAGGAAGGCGATCGCAACCAGCACCCAGAACAGCCAACGCGGGCCCTCCCGAAAGAGCCCCTTGAGGATGCCGCGCACTCTGGTCATCCCAACGGTGCTGCGCGCCTGCCACACGATGTCGAAGATCGGACGTGTCTCGTCCTGGGGTTGGAACAACCGCAACAGCTTGGTGCGCCCCTGGTCGTCGGTCGCCGAAAGCTCGGTTGGCAGCGAGTCGAGCAGACCGAACCCGCCGGTCTCAGACTGCCGTCCAACCTCGGCAGCAGCTGCCGCAGACGCTCCGATTGCCCCGGCCGACGCGCCAGCAATCCCGCGAAACCGGTGGTACTGGGCAAGTTCGGCGATAGCGGGCGGGTACACGATCCCACTCGTGATCCCGCCCTTGAGGATCACATCGCACTCATATTCTGGAGAGTCGAACACGGCCGTCATGACCGCCCCCTTCCGATACCCCAAACCTTAGACCTCGTCGAAATGAGGTTCAATGGGCACCGACATCTGATCCGTAGTCAGGTGCTCACGGGCTGGCGGCCGCCTCCGCTTCCCTCCTCGCCTTGCGGGCGCGTTTCGCGGCTCTGACGCCCTGGGAGATCGTGCGCCACATGTGATCCGGTCCGAGGATCTCGTGGACGCCCGAAGCTTCGAGCACATTCCGGGTGCCGTGGATGACCCTGACGAGATGCACGTCGATCCCGTGTCGATGCAGGTGCTTGATCAACTCCGCCAGCGCGTCGGCACTGGTGGTGTCGAGCTGGTTGGTGGCCTCCAGGTTGATGATGACGGCATCGGTACCGGGCTCGGCCTCGATCTCCGTCGTGATCAAATCAACTGCGGCGGCCGCGTTCACCCAGAACACCGGCTTGGTGAGCCGAAGCACGAGGATGCCGCTCACGGTGCGGTTCTTGGGATTGCGGTCGACCGACCCCCACGCCGCCTTCTCCTCGCGCACCTTGCCCAACACATCGACTTCGATCCGGCTTGAGCGATAGATCAGGCCCAGGATCGATTGAGCGATCGCCGCCAGAAGCCCGTACAGAGTGCCCAGGGCCAGCACGCCGACGAGCGCCGCCATGGATCCCACAAAGTCGTTTCGGCGGATGCGTTTGTAACGGCGGATCGAGTTGAGGTCCATGAGCGGCCACACCGCATGAACGACGACGGCCGCCAAGACCACCCGGGGCAAAGCACCCAACGAAGGGGCGAAGAACAACACCACGAAGATGACCAAGCCCATGGTGGCCAGGCTGGTCAGCGGGCTGCGGCCTCCGCTGTTGTCGGCCGCAGCGGTCTTCGACAGGCTCCCGCCCACACCAATCCCCCCGGAAAACCCTGCGGCGACGTTGGCCGCCCCGGTGCCGATGAACTCACGGTTGGCATCGATGTGGTAGCCGTTCTGGGCGGCGAACAGTCGGGAAGCGCTCAAGGTTTCGGCGAGGCCCACCATGGCCAGGGCGGCGGCGCTTGTGATCAGACCGCCCATCTCGGCCAGGGACAGGTCGGGCACGGCGAGGCCCGGCAGGCCGCCCGGCACCTTGCCGATTTCGGCGATCCCCGCGGCCGGGAAGTCGACGAACCGGGCGATCACCAGCCCGCCGACGACCACGATCAGACCCCAGGGCACCACCTTGTTGATGCGAGGTCCCAGGAACAGCACAGCGAGGGCCACCCCGCCGACCGCTGCATTTCGGGGTTGGATTTCGTCCAGGTGTCCGGCGATGCCACTGATCCTGTCAATGAAGTTGCCAGAGCCGCGAGGCAACCCAAGCAACGTGGGGATCTCGCCCACCACGATCAGGATCGACAAACCGAACACGAAGCCCGTCACGATTGGCTTGGAGAGAAAATCGGCCACCCAACCGAGCCGGAGCAGCCCTGCGACGATCAGGATGAGCCCTGAGACGACCGCCAACGCCGTCACCAGCGCCAGCGCTTCCTCGGGGGATTTCGCCCCGTGCGACGCGACGATCGACCCGGTCAGCACCGAGACGGTGGAGACCGGCCCCACGATCAACTGGGGGGAGGATCCGACAAAGGCGTACACAAACAGCGCCAACGGCAGGGCGTAGAGGCCTGCCTGGACCGGCGCGCCGGCAAGCGCCGCATAGCCAAGGGACTGCGGCACCATCAGGGCCGTCACGACGAGCGCCGCAATGAGGTCTCCGCGCAGGGTCGAACGGTTGAAACGACGCCGGAGAGCCGCGCCAAGGGTGCCTGAGGCCGCGAACGGTGGCCGGCGAGATTCCTTTGTAAGCGCGGTCACCAGATGAACCTACCGCCGCCGGGGGCCGAGCGGAGGCTCTTTGCGTCGGTTGGTCGAGCCGTCCGCGACGTCGAGCGGTCAAGACTGTCACCACCCTCTCGTACCATGGACGCCATGGCCTTCGATCTGCCCAAAACCCTCAGCCCGTCCAAGGTCGCCACCTTCACCGACTGTGCATTGTCCTTCCGGTTCTCCGCCGTCGAGCGGCTGCCCGAGCCGCCGTCGATTCCGGCCGAGCGCGGCACCCTGGTGCACCGCGCTCTCGAGCTGCTTTTTGTTCTCCCCCCGGCGGAACGCACCCCTGAGGCCGCAGCCGCCTGCCTTGACCAGGCGGCGCTCGAGGCGTGGGACGATCCCGACGTGCAGGCGCTTGGCCTCGACGACGCCGGCCGGGCCGAGTTTCAGGCCGAGGCGGCCGAGATGACCCAGCGGCTGTTTCTGCTCGAGGATCCCAGCCAGGTGAACGCGGTCGGCCTCGAGCTGCGCATGGAGACCGAGCTGGCCGGTACCCGGCTGCGGGGCATCATCGACCGCCTCGAGCTGACCGTCGACGGCGAACTGGTCGTCACCGACTACAAGACCGGACGCCCACCGTCGGAGCGCTACGAACAGTCCAAACTGGGTGGCGTGCACTTCTACTCGCTGCTGTGCGAGCGGGTGCTGGGCCGCCGCCCCGCCCGGGTGCAACTGCTGTTTCTGGGCAAGAACCCCCAGGTGATCGTCGCCACGCCCAGCGACCAGTCCACCCGTGGGCTGGAGCGACGCGTCGGAGCGATCTGGTCGGCGGTCGAGCGGGCCTGCGAACACGAGGACTTCCGGCCCAAGCCGGGCCCGCTGTGCAACTGGTGTGCCTTCGCCAAGTACTGCCCCACCCAGGGCGGCGACCCAGCGCAGGCCGTCGTCGAGCTGGGTGTGAAGCCGCCCCGAGCCGCCTGAGACGGCACACCCGAAACCGCTGCCCGGCCAGCCGTCTAGCTTGATGGACTCCGCAGGCGCCCAACGGGTATCGGGTGCCGAGCAGCCCGACCCTCCGGAGCCAACGTGAGCACCCTCCCAGCCGATCCCATTCCCGAGCCCGGCCAGCCGGTTGGAGCTGCCCGCGAGCCCGAGTCCAAGGGGATCATCCCGGTTCCGGCCTGGATGGACCACCTCGATGGGACGATCGACTCGGCCTGGGACCGCCTGCGTGGCCATCACCCGGTCGACCGGGCGGTGTTCGGCCTGACCGAGTCGGCCAACCACAGCCTGGTGTGGGCGGTGCTCGGCGCGGCCCAATCGCTGCCACGCCCCGATCGTTGGAAGCGGGTGGGGCGCTTTGCCGCCACGATGGGCATCGAATCGGCGCTGGTGAACGGGCCGCTGAAAGCGCTGGTGCTCCGGCCTCGCCCGGTCCCCCGATTCAAGGAGTGGACGCTGCGCACCCCGCGAACCTCGTCGTTTCCCAGCGGCCACTCCAGCGCAGCATTCTGCGCTGCGGTGCTGCTGTCCGACGACAGCGACGTGCCCACGCCGGTGTGGTTTGGCCTGGCCGGGGCGGTGGCGCTCAGCCGGGTGCACGTCGGCATCCATTGGATGGTCGACACGATCGGCGGCGGGTTGATCGGATACGCACTCGGCAAGGCGGCGCTGCGCTTCGTGCCGCTCGACGACTCACGGCAACCACCGCGGACCGTCTGAGGAGTGCGCGGGGTGCCCGAGCGCTCCCCCACCACAGCGGCAGAACCAAACCAGGCGCTCAGCAATCGCCCAGCAACCTCACCTCGGCACCACGGCTGTCGGCCTGCCTACCCTGTGTGGATGGCCGACAGCGATCAATCGTCTCAGCAGGCCGCCGACACATCCGGCGACCGGACCCCGGCGTCCGGGGTCGAGCGCATGAACGACCTCGAGTACCTGATGTGGCTACTCGAGTCCGACCCGCTGCTGACCGCCCAGTTCGCCAACCTGACCAAGCTCGACTCGGTTCCCGATATCGAGCGGCTTCGGGCCCGCCTGGACCGGGCCGCTCAGATCGTGCCCCGGCTGCATCAGCGGGTGGAGGAGGCACCGGCGCGCCTGGCGGCGCCGTCCTGGCGTCGCGACCCCGACTATCACATCGATCGCCATTTCCGGGTGACCGCGCTGCCCGAGCGCTACCGCCGACCGGGCGGGCTGGAACAGTTCGCCTCGGACCTGGACGGCGAGCCGCTGCCCCGCGACCGGCCGCTTTGGGAGTTCGTGCTGGTCACCGGGCTGGAGGACGGCCGAGCGGCGATGGTGCAGCGCATGGATCACACCGTGACCGACGGCGAAGGCGGACTGCGCATGTCGATGGCCTTCATCGACCTGGAACGCGATGCCCCCAACCCGCCGCCGGTCGAGCTGATCGAGCAGGTGGCAGGTGGCCTGCCCCTCGGCGAACTGTTCGAGACGATGGGCCACGCCACCCGCAAGAAACTCGACCGCACCAAAACCAGCATTGCCGAGGTGTTGGATCACGTCCGCCACCCCACCCGGCTCGCCGAGACCGGCGCCGACGTGATCGACATCGCCTCCTCGCTGGCCCGACAGGCCAGAAGCGTCGAGCGGCGTCTGAGCCCGCTGTGGACCGACCGCTCGATCGGCCGGGCGATGGCAACGATGGACTTCCCGCTCGACCGGGTGATCGAGGCGGCGCGCTCCGCCGGCGTGACGGTGAACGACCTGTTCTCCACGGCCGTCGTCGAGGCGGCGGTCCGTCTTCACGTCGAGGCCGGTACCACGCCGACCGAGTTTCGGGTGGCCGTGCCGATCAGCACGCGAAGCGGCACCTCGGGCGGCAACCTGTTTGCGCCGACACTCACCATCCTCCCGGCCAGCCCCGACCTCACACCGGTGCAACGCCTGCAGGCCATCTCCGAGGTGATGACCAAGGCCAAGGGTGAGCGCTCGGTGGCTGCGATGGGCTCGCTGGCCTCGGGTGCCCGGCTGGTGCCCACCCCCCTGCTGACCCACGTTGGCAAATGGGTCACGTCCAACATCGACCTGGTCTTGTCCAACCTGCGCGCCGCGCCCTTCGACACGTTCATGGGCGGCGCTCTGGTCGAGGCCAACTACCCGCTGGGCCCGCTGACCGGGGCGGCGGTGAACGTCACCACCATGAGCTATCGCGGCGTGATGAACGTTGGGATCCACGCTGATACAGCGGCGGTCAAGCGACCCGATCAACTCGCCGAAGCGATCGCCGATGCCTTTGAGGTGCTGACGGCCTAGCCCGGTCGGCACCGACCCCGCGAAGCGCGCCCAACCCCGATCCATCGTGCGGCAGCTGCGGCCCGCCCAGAAGTTGTCCGATCAGTTGACCAGGGACTCGCTTTCGAGGTCCTGCAACAGCATGCGCACGTCGAGCAGCAGGTCGGCGACCTCGCCGGCCGGCATGAGGCGCCG
>CXWK01014918.1_pt2 | contig 10275 bp, 9 predicted proteins | sample 590851 | NCBI WGS metagenome assembly CXWK01 (sample SAMEA3498364, study PRJEB10139) | wastewater metagenome | biome: wastewater treatment plant; material: activated sludge | place: Denmark | collected 2014-08-01
TTCTCGCCGCCCTCATGCTCCTGACCGCCTGCCGCGCCGCCCCAGCCGCGCCGCTGCCCACCATAGCCCCCACGGCCGCCCCGCCGACCGTTGCCGCCCCCACCAATCCGCCGCCGACGGCCGAAGCCGGACAACCGACCACGGTTGCAAGCACAGTCCCCTCTCCTTCTCCCCAGCCCCCCTTCTCCCCTTCTCCCCTGCTTCCCTTCCCCCCCCAAGACCGCGCCCCCTACGCCGCCGGCCTGGTCGATGCCACGGCCGACGACGTGCCCGGCGCGCCCGTCTATCACCTCGACATCGCCATCGCCGACGACATGACCACGGTCGATGGCCGCCAGACGGTCTTCTACACCAACCAGGAAGAGGTGGCCCTGACCGAGATCGTTTTTCACCTGCACCCCAACCTGCTCGACAGCGCCATTGCCGTGACCGACCTGACCGTCGATAGCGCGGCGGCGGCCACCACGCTCTCTGGCGAGGCCCGCAGTATCCTGACCGTCGCCCTGCCCGCGCCCCTGCCGCCGGGGCAGATGGTCACCATCGACCTGCGCTTCCGCACCGAGGTGGCCACGGAGATCGGCCGCAACTACGGCGTGCTGGCCTATACCGACGGCATCCTGGCCCTGGCCCACTTCTACCCGATGGTCTCGGTCTACGACGCGAGCGGCTGGAACACGGCCGAGGCGGTCATTCAGGGCGACCTGACCTATAGCGACGCGGGCTACTACCTGGCGCGGGTTAGCGCGCCGGCGGGGGTGGTGGTGGTGGCGTCGGGGGTTGTCGTTGAAGAGCAGGGGAGCGGGGGAGCGGGGGCGCAGGGGGGAGAAGAGAAGACCCTCTCCCTAACCCTCTCCCAAGGGGCGAGGGGACAGGAGACCCTCTCCCAAGGGGAGGGGGAACGGCAGACGGTGACGTATGCCGTGGGCCCGGCGCGGGACTTTTATCTGGCGGCAGGTGATTTCGCTGTCGTCAGCGGCACGGTCGGGGCGACGACGATCAACAGCTACGCCCCGGCCGAGTTGACCGACGGCGCGACGCTGGCCCTCGACGTGGCCGCGGCAACGCTGGCCATCAATGAGGCCCGCCTGTCGCCCTATCCCTACACCGAACTCGACATCGTGACCACGCCGACGGCCGCCCTGGGCATCGAATACCCCGGCCTCATCGTCGGCGCGGTGCGGATGTACGACATCGGCGCGTCGACGCAAGCCGGCGTGCCCATGAGCGACATCCTCGAATCGACAACCGCTCATGAAGTCGTCCACCAGTGGTTCTATAACCTCATCGGCAACGACCAACTCGACGAGCCGTGGCTCGACGAGTCGATGACCGGCTATCACACGTACCGCTACTACGTCGATCGCTATGGCCAGCGCGCCGGCGATGCCTACTTCGCCAACTTCGCCGCGCGCTGGGAGGCGGTTGACCGGGCGGAAATCCCCATCGGCATGCCGGTGCGCGCTTATGAGGGGGCGGAGTATGGGGCCATCGTCTACGGCCGCGGCCCGTTCTTCCTGCGCGAGCTGGAGGAGACGCTCGGCCGCGAGGCGTTCGATGCCTTCATGGCCGACTATGCCGCCGCCTACCGCTGGGACATCAGCGACACGCCCGCCTTCCGCGCCCTGGCCGAGAGTCATTGCGGCTGCGATCTGGGCCGGTTATTCACCGATTGGGTCTATAAGTAAAATGTCGGTGATCAATTGACCGGAAATCGTAATAGACACCGTAACAAAAGTATTGTATATTATCAATATATCCCGTAGGAATGACGCGGCGCAAAACATCGAAGCCTTGGAGCCACATCGCCGCCGGCACTGAAACAACATCATAGCCACCATCGCGCACTTGCGCTGCTGTCAGGCTGCCTCGTCGTCACGTCATCTCAACACGCATCGCCGCAACTTCGAAGCACTCTGGGGGGCCATGTCCTTATGGCTTCATCGTGAGCACGACACTGAACATCGCCGCACCATCGTCCTGCCCTGACAGTTTTCGCGTCATTCAACACTACCGCCAACATCGCACACGGGATTCAGAAGCAGAAAGACCGGGTCTAATCACCCGGTCTTTTCTTTTTGGCCTGCCACCCCAGTTCGTAGGGGCGGGTCTCAGACCCGCCCCTACTCCAGCAAATGATCCAGCAACGCCATCAACCCCAACCGATAGCTATGCCGCCCAAAGCCGCTGATCTGCCCCACGCACACCGCGGCGATGACCGACTTGTGGCGGAACGCCTCGCGGGCGTGGATGTTGGACAGATGTACCTCCACCGCCGGCAACGCCGCCCCGGCTAGCGCGTCGCGCAGGGCGTAGCTGTAGTGGGTCAGCGCGCCGGGGTTGATCAGGATGCCGTCGGCCCATTGGCGGGCGTCGTGGATGGCGTCGATGAGCACGCCCTCGTGGTTCGACTGGAGGACGCGCAACTCCGTGCCGCGCTTCGTCGCCTCGGCCACCAGCATCTCGTTGATCTCGGCCAGCGTCCAGTGGCCATAGACCTCCGGCTCACGCTGGCCGAGCAGGTTCAGGTTGGGGCCGTGTAGGATTAGGATACGCATGGATTCCTCTGTTCAGTATCCAGTGTTCAGTCGGATACCTCAGACTGGATACTGTTTACTGCTTACGCTCCACTCTCTCTCAACACCTTCAACACCACCTCATCCGTCACATCGCCGCTGACGAAGACGTCGCCGATGTCGTGGAGGAGGACAAAGCGCAGCCGGCCGGCGGCCTTCTTCTTGTCGGTGCGCATGGCGGCGAAGAGGACGGCCGGGTCGAGGGCGGGCGGGATGTGGGTCGGCAAGCCCAGCCGGGCCAGCACCATCTCCACCAGCTTGGGCAAGGACGGCGGGCACTCCTCCAACGCCGCCGACAGCCGCGCCGCGGCCGCCAGGCCCATCGCCACCGCGTCACCGTGGCGCACGGCATAGCCCGACACCTGTTCGACGGCGTGGCCGAAGGTGTGGCCCAGATTGAGCACCGCCCGCCGGCCGCGCTCATACGGGTCTTCCTCCACCACGTCGCGCTTGACGGCGATGGCCCGCACCAGCAGCGATTGCAGGTCGGCCCGCAACAGCCGGCCGGCGGCCAGGTCGCGCGGGTCGAAGTGCCACTCCTCCATCATCAGCCGTTGCCACAGCAGCGGGTCGGCGATGAGGCCGTGCTTGGCCACTTCGGCCAGCCCGGCGGTGAATTCGGCCGCCGGCAGCGTCGCCAGCGTGTCCACGTCGGCCAGCACCGCCCGCGGCTGCTTGAACGCGCCGACGAGGTTCTTGCCCTGCGGCAAATCGACGCCCGTCTTGCCGCCGATGCCGGCGTCGACCATCGCCAGCAGGCTCGTCGGACAGAGCAGGAAGTCGACGCCGCGCAGATAGGTGGCGGCCACGAAGCCGGCCACGTCGCCCACCACGCCGCCGCCCAGGGCGACGATAGTCCCTGTCCGGTCGAGGCCCGCGGCCAACAGGCCGTCGTAGAGCTCGCGCACGGTGTCGAGCGTCTTGTGCCGCTCGCCGGCGGGCATGGTCAGGATGGTGTAGAAACCGGGTTTCTCTGAGAAACTCGGTTTCTGGAGCCGTCCGGCATGGCGCGGCCCGACTTCGCTATCGGTGATGATCGCCACCGGCCCATCGACACCGGCCAACGTCAGCGCCTCGGCCAGCAGCCCCTGGCCGACGACCACGTCGTAGCCGCCGTCGGGATGGCGCACGGGCAGCACGTCGCGCAGCCCGCCGGCCAGCGTGGCGGCGATGTCGGCGGCCACGGCGTCGGGGGCGCGGCCGTCGGTGGGAACGGGCCGGAAGCGGGCATAGGCGGCGGCGCGCTGCTGCAAGAGGGCCAGCACGCGGCGTTCGGCGTCGGGCACGTCGAGCAGCGGCCGCCGGGCCTCGTCGGCGGCCACACGGGCCATGATCTCCTCCGGCGCGGCGGCCAGGCAGAAGACGGGGCCGGTGGCTCCCAGCGCGACGGCGTTGTCGGGGTCGAGCATCAGCCGGCCGCCGGTGGCGATGACCAGGCCGCGCCGTTCGGCCAGCTCCTCGGCCACGGCCGCCTCCATCTCGCGGAAGCGCCCCTCGCCCTCGTCGCGGAAGATGTCGGCGATGGGCTTGCCGGCGCGGGCGACGATCAACTCGTCCGTATCGACGAAGGCGCGCCCCAGCCGCCCGGCCAGCAGGTGGCCGACGGTGCTCTTGCCCGTGCCCATGAATCCGGTCAGGATGATATTCTCGTCGGTCACACTTCACTCGTCAGGAAAGACCTCACGCAAAGAACGCTAAGGACGCTAAGAACGCAAAAAGAGATTCTCTTCTTTGCGTTCTCTGCGTGAGCCTCTTCATTCGTCGCTCGTCACTAAATTGTCACTCAACTGGAACCAACTGCCAAGCGGCGGCGTCTTGATAGCAGACGGGGTATCGAACGAGACAGGGATACCCACCAAGGAGAGATGAAAGATGACCAAGCAGAAGAATCTAATCGCCGTACTCATCATCGCCATCATGGCCCTGGCCCTGGCGGCGTGCAACGGCACGCAGTTGGGCCAGACGGCCGCGCCCACGGCGCAGACCGGCTCCGTCGTCAACGCCGGCGGCATCACCGTCGTCGGCCAGGGCACGGCCTATGGCCAGCCTGACCAGGCGACCGTCGTCGTCGGCGTCGAGACCTTCGCCCCGACCGTGGCCGAGGCGACGACCCAGAACCAGACGACGCTCGATAACGTCATGGCCGCGCTGACCGGCGCCGGCATCGCTACCGAGGACATTCAGACGACCAACTACAGCCTCTACGCCGAGCAGATCTACGGCGAACGGGGGCCGGAAGGCATCGCCGGCTATCGCGTCAGCAACCAGGTCAACGTCAAGATCCGCGACATCGCCCTCGTCGGCGACGTGCTGGCCGCCGTGACCGAGGCCGGGGCCAACGCCATCTACGGCGTCAACTTCTCCGTGGCCGACCCGGCGGCGCTGGAGGCCGAGGCCCGCGCCCTGGCCATGCAGGACGCCGCCAACCGCGCCGCGTCGCTGGCCGAACTGGGCAGCGTGTCGCTGGGCGAGGTGACGGTCATCAGCGAAGTCATCGGCCAGCCGGTCATGCCGCTGGGCCTGGGTGGTGGTGGGTTTGCGATGGAGCAAGCCGCCTCCGCCCCCGGCATCTCCCCTGGGCAGTTGAGCTACCAGGTGCAGGTGCAGGTAACGTACGGGATTCAGTAAGCAGTGGTCAGTGGCAAGTGGTTAGTGGTCAGTATTGACCACTAACCACTTGCCACTACTCTTCCACCGCCACCCCCGCCACCAACAGGTGCAGCGCCGTCAGCAAGTCGGCCTGGCCTGTTTTTGTTTCCACGTCGATTTGCAGCAGGCGGCGGTAGATGTGTTCCAGTTGGGTTGGGCTGAAGCCGCGGGCCTGGGCCACCAGCTTCTCGGCCACGCGCGGGTGCTGCTTGAGTTCCCTGGCCACGTCGGCGGCGCGCCCACCCGTCTCCACCAGTGACTTGGTCTGAATGAGCAGCCGGAACTGGCGGATGAACATGGCGAAGAGGCGAAACGGGTCTTCGCCGGCGTTCAATTGCTGTTGGAACAGGGCCGCGGCCTGCGCCGGGCGGCGGCTGCCCAGCGCGTCGACCAGGTCGAAGATGTTGGCCGCGGCGGCGTAGGGCGACAGGCGGGCCACGTCGTCGGCGGTGATCGTCCCCTCCGGCCCGGCGTAGAGCAGCAGCTTCTCGATCTCGTTGCCCAGCGCGGCCAGGTCACTGCCGACGTTGGCCGCCAGCAGTTGAACGGCCTGCGGCGCAATCCGGCCGCCGCCCGCCTCCACGTGGCCACGAATCCAGCGCTCTAGCTCGCCGCCCTTGGGCAGATCGAACTGCCTGGCGCGGCCGCTTTTGTCGTTGGCGATGAACTGGATGAGGCGGTGGTTGGCCGGCAGCTCGCCCGCCTCCAGAAAGAACAGCCGCGTCGTAGCCGGCAGCGCCGGCAGATAGGCCAGCAGCCGATCCATGAACGCCTTGTCCGGCGCGACGGCGAACAGCCCTTCGACGATGACCACCCGCACACGGGCCAGGAACGGCATGGCGTCGCAGGCGCTCTGGAGCTCGTTGAAGGTCAGCTTGCCCGACAGCCGTGTCGTATTGAGCGACAGCATGTCGGCGTCGCCCTCCTTGGCCAACAGCCCGGCCAGGAATTCGCGCTGCGAAAAGGTGTCTTTGCCGTGGAAGAGGTAGAACATGGGTTAGTGGTTAGTGGTTAGTGGTTAGTGACTGGTCACTAACCACTAACCACTACTCTTCCCCGCCCACCGTCCGCACAAAGTAGGCATGGGGCGGCAGGGCGCGGTTGCCGGCGGTCAGCAGAAGTTGGAAGAGGCGCGTGACGGGCGATAGGGCCACCGGTTGGATGGACGCTATGGCCAGGTCGCCGATGTTGCCATCGACGGTATAGCGCTCTTGCAGGGTGACGCCCAGCGGGCGGCCGACGATGAGCGCGCCGACGACGGCCAGGGTGGCGCCGGGGAGGGCATTGGTGAAGTTGAGAAGCGAAGACCCTCTCCCTAACCCTCTCCCAAGGGGAGAGGGGACAGGAGCGGAGCGATCGGCGCGCCACTGCTCGAAGCCAAAGACGGCCTGCGCGGCCAGGGTCGCCAGCATGGCCGTCGTCACCAGCACCGTGCCGCAGTTGGGATGGACGGCCAGGTGGCGCTCGCCCGCCCGCAGCCGCCGGTGGGCCTGGGCTACGGCCGCGGCTACCTCGTCCTCGGTCACGTCACCGTAGATGTTGAGGTGGAAGCCGCGATGGTCGGAGTTGCCCTGGGCGCTGAAGCGCTTGTGGCTTTCCGACAGGACGTGGATGGTGGCGTGCTCCAGGCCGTGGTTGCGGCGGATGCGGTTGATGGTGCTAGTGATCATGAATAGGTTAGTCAACTAGTCGTGCGTTGAGAACAATCTCCGGCCCACCGGCCAGCGCCTTGGACACCGGGCACTTGGCCTTGGCCTCCTGGGCGTATTCCTGGAAGGTGGCCTCGTCCAGGTCGGGGACGACCGCTTCCACGTCGAGAACGATGCGGGTGATGGTCGGCCCGTCCTCCAGGTGGACGGCGGCGCGGGTGTCGATGCGCGTCGGCGGAACCTGGTTGCGGGTCAGCACGGCCGAGAGAAACATGCTATAGCAGCCGGCATGGGCCGCGCCGATTAGCTCTTCGGGGTTGGCCCCGCCGCCATCGGCGAAGCGGTCGGCCCAGGTGTAGGGCCCCTCGAACGCGCCGCTCTCCAGCTTCAGCGTGCCCGCGCCTTCTTTCAGTGTACCTTGCCATTGGGCTTGTGCGTGACGAATTGGCATGAAATGAATCTCCTTCGTTAAATGTGGTTGAGGGCCTTCATAGATAGCCCTTGCTACTGTTAGCTTAAGTTGTAGGTTGGCCCTAGCCGCTGCCGCAGCCGCTCGATTACCTCCGGCGTCAGCCCTTCTTCCGGCTCGGCCGGTTCGCGCCCGGCCAGCGCGGTGGCGATCTCGGCCGCCGTGCCCTGGCCCAGGCTTTGCAGCAGGGCGCTATAGGCGGCGCGTTGTTCGCGAACAGCTTTATCGGCTACAGGCTGGACGGTGTAGGCCAATGTTGCCTGACGAGTCAAGGCATAGACAATGTACTGATTCAACGACACCTCTTCATGCTCGGCAAGCATCTCCAGTTGCTGATGGAGAGAATCGGGTAGGCGTAGTGTTAAGCGGCCCATGTTGCCTCCGTTGCGTATTCACTCGGCCAAGAAGCGCACAAATTCAACCGGTGTCATCACCCACAGACCGAGTCCCTTCTGAGCCATCCGAAAGTCCTTGATGTTGTAAGTTACAACAATTGCTCCAGCGTTCATGGCGCAATCAATAATGTGATCGTCACCCGGATCAGGCGAAGTGGGTCGCCAGCGGTAGTACACGGTTACGAACTCCGCGCGGGTTAAGAGCGCTGACAGCACAGTTTGGATCGCCTGCCATCTTTGAGGCGAGAGATGCGCTGATAAAACGGCAACATATTCGTAAGCAAGCGCATCTGAAACATAGGCTTGGAATAGGCCATTTAGCCAAGCCTCAATAATGAAACCGCTTGCTCCACCTTGCCGTGTTAAGCCCTCAAAGACGACATTGGTATCCACAACGACAGAGGGAAGCGTAGTCATCTACGTGACACCATTATAGCACTGTCTGTGGTGTCTTGCAAGGGAAACCACCTTGTTGTGCCTGAGTATCGAAAAGCATTAGCCTCGCCGTGCGGCCGTCCGCCGCCCCCGCGTACTCTTCCCCCGATAGCTCGGCGCTTCGATGACGAAGAAGGTGCAGCGGATGCCGTCGAGCATGCGCGAGGCCAGGCGCGGGTCGAGTTCTTCCACCGGCACGGCGGTGGTGATGACGGTTGGTAGCCGGGCGTTGTAGCGGTAGTTGAACAACTGGTACAGCTTTTCGCGCGCCCAGGCCGTGGCGCTTTCCGTGCCCAGGTCGTCGAGCACCAGCAGCGGGGCCGTCTTCACCTCGTCGAACCGCTTGTCCAGCCGGACGTTGGCGCTGGGGTTGAACGTCGCCCGCAGATGGTCGAGCAGGTCGGGCACGACGACGAACAGCACCGGCTCCCCGGCGTTGGCGCGGTAGTTGGCGATGGCCGCCGCCAGATGGGTCTTGCCGTTGCCATAGGCCACGCTGTTGAACACAAGCCAGTCCTTTGGTTCGTCGGCAAAGGCCACGGCCAGCTCCAGCGCCCGGCGCAGGTTGTCGCCCTGCGGCCGCGGCAGCTCGTTCTCGCGCAAATCGAACGTCTCGAACGTCTTGTCGCCGTGGAGGTTGAGCGTGCTGAGGTCCGACTGCTCGTCGCCCACGCCGGCGCGGCGAAAGTCCGGCGCGGCGATGTGGACGATCTGCGACAGGCTGGGGTCGACCATGCGCGAGCGCATCCGAATCTCGATCGCTTCCAGTTCCAAGTTGGTGGTGATGACCGTCGGCAGCTTGGCGTTGTAGCGGTAGTTGAGGATCTGGTACAGCTTCTCCTGCGCCCATTCGCTGTTGCTCTGCGTGCCCAGGTCGTCGAGGATGAGCAGCGGGCTGTTGCGCACCTGGTCGAAGCGCTCGTCGTAGCTGACCGTCGAGTCGGGGTTGAACGTCGCCCGCAGGTGGTCGAGTAGATCGGGGGTGTTGATGAACAGCACCGGCCGGCCGACCGCCAGGGCGTGGTTGGCGATGGCCGCGGCCAGATGGGTCTTGCCGCAACCATAGCCGCCCTTCAGCACGAGCCAGCCGCGCGGCGACTCGGCGTACTCGCGGGTGCGGTCGTAGGCTATCCGCAGGTTGCGCTGCCGCGTGTGGGTCAGGCCGTGGCCGTCGGGGATGAAGGTCTCGAAGGTGCATTCGGCCAGCGCGCCGATCTGGCTGAGGCGCAGCAGGCTATCGACGCGGGCCATCTCCTGCTCGACCGCGCGACAGACACAGGCCACGGCGCGGCCGAATCCCGGATCGTCCGGCCCCACGTCGGGCACGACGTAGCCCAGGCCCTCGCAGTGCGGGCAGTCGGGCTTGCCGATGCCGCCATCGTCGCGCCCGCCCGCCGGCGGCCTAGCGTTGGATGATGTCGTCATACTCGGACGGAATTTGCCGTTGGAGGTTCCGTTGAGTATCTCGTTGACCGAGCGCATCTTTTCTCCCCTCGACGCGCCAGCGCTCCAGAATGCTCTGGACATAGCGCCAGCGACGCACGTTGTTGGTGACGGCCAGCTTGATCGCTTCCTCGATCCAGCGCGGTGGGTAGTTCTTCTCCGCCTCGCGCAGCTCTTCGGCGATCATCGGCGTCAGCGCGCCGATGTTCTGCTCATAGAGGACGAAGATGTTGGGCCGCTCGATGAACAGGGTGATGGGCTGTTCGTCGTCGGGCGACGGCCGCCACTCGCCGCGGCTGATGCCATCGACGGCGGCCCGCCCCTTCTCGGTATTCAGGAAGTACAGTTCCATCTGCCCGTCGGCACCCTCGACGGCGACCTTCAGGAACGTGCCGCGAGCCAGGGCGCGCTCGATGCCGTCGAGCAACTCATCGACGCCGCTCTGGATGTTGGGCCCGCCCATCGCCTTGAGCAGCACCGGGTCGTTCATGAAGTCGGTCAGCCGCAGATAGCGCACCGCCCCTTCGCGCTGGCCCAGTGCCCAGAAGGCGTAGAGCGTCACCTTGAGTTCGGCCATGTTGTCGATGATGGGCAGCAGATCGCTGAAGAACAGATTGGGAATCGGCGTCGTCCGGCGCATCCCGTCGGGGAACCCGGCGAAG